>Ga0082335_1001368_pt1 | contig 52316 bp, 31 predicted proteins | sample Subgrocontami58m_FD_72375 | JGI IMG/M metagenome (GOLD analysis project Ga0082335, IMG submission 72375) | Subsurface groundwater microbial communities from S. Glens Falls, New York, USA - GMW37 contaminated, 5.8 m (SPADES assembly) (version 2) ... | reverse complement strand
CAGGAGGTCTTTCGCCGCAAAGTGCCGCTCGTGCTGTGCCTCGAGCAACTCGAGGCGGCGGACCAGCCGGCGATCGACCGCTACTGCGCGCGCGAAATCGACTTTGCGACGCTCGCACGCGAAATCGACTGGCCGAAGAAGTGGCGCGACTACGCGGCGTACGAGCCGCTGTGCGAGTTCGCGCAGAGGCACCGGATTCCGATTCGCGGCCTCAACGCACCGGGCGAGGTGGTGCGTGCGGTGAACCGGGGCGGCGGCGTGGCGAAATTGGCGGCCGGCCAGCGGGCGCAACTCCCGGCCGAGATCGTCCTGGACGATCCGGCGTACGAACGGCTCACGAGCCTCGAACTCTCGGTGCACGCCAGCCTCGAGCCCGGCAAAGTTCGGCCGATGTTCGAGGCGCAGGTTGCCCGCGACGAGGCGATGGCCGCCGCGATCGTCGCGGCCCGGCGCCTCCCGGGCGGCCCGCCGCGCACGGCGTTCGTGGTGATTGGCGGCGGTCACGTGCGCTTCGGGCTTGGCACCGCGGCGCGGGTGCGCCGGCGCGACCCGGGCATCGCCGAGCGCATCGTGCTCATGAGCGAAAGCGGGCAGTTGCAGCTTTCGGCCGCCGATCAGGCCGCCAGGCGCGACGTAACCATCTCGCACGCCGAGGTGCGCGCGGTCGAGCGGCCGGCGGCGGACTATTTGCGCGTGCTGCCGCTCGCCGAGACCACCTTGCCGCCGGGGCATCCGCCGATCGAGCGGTAGCGAGGCTTCGCCTCAGACCAAGGACCAGGGACCAAAGACCAGAGACCTCCAGCCAAGACGCGTTTTCGAAAACTTGACTGGCGCGCAACGAGTTTGGGTGTTCAAGGAATTTAGCAGCGCGCGCCGGGATCACTTTTTTTCCTCGTACCAGCGGTAGAACGCGACCCCGAAGGCCGTGAACGAAACGATCATGCCGATGATCTTCATCATCACGCCGGCCAGCAACTGATCGTCCGCCGCGGAGAAGCCGGGATAAAGCCGCGGGGCGTATTCGTAGGTCGCGTACAGGATGTCCTCCGAGAACGTGATGTAGGCGAAGACCGGCGTCATCGTGATGAGGACGCCCACCATATACAGCATCTGGACCCCGGGGTTGCGGCGCGGCAGCAGGCGCGAAGGGCTGAGCAACGGCCACCAGTAAAACAGGGAGGCGCCGAAGAAAAGGATGTGTTCGGCGACGTGCACGACTTTGTTGCGCAACGCCCAGTCGTAGAGCGTGGGCGCATGCCAGAGCCCGATCACGAGCGAGTAGATCAGCGCACACGCGAGCGGGTGGGTCAGGACCCGCAGGAGTGCCACCAGCCGCGAGCGGACCAGCGCGGGGTCGACCATCCAGTCCGGCCACCCCAGCAGAAACAGGATCGCCGCCGGGTACATGAGCAGCTGGTGCTGCAGCATGTGGGCGCTGAACAGGAAGCGCTCCGCGATCTGGTCGAGCGGGGATCCAACCGCGACGTAGAATACCACCAGCGACAGGTAAAACCGGACGGCGTGACCGCGCGGAAACGGCGCACCGGGCGCCAGCCGCGGCCGGAAAGGTCCCGCCAGGACCGCCCACAGCCAGCCGAGGACGACGAGACCACCGATGAGCCAGGGCTCGTTGTGCCAGTGATGCCAGTCAATCATGGAATGGAGCCCGCCAGTCTTCAGGACTGCCGCTGCGCCGTCGAACCCCGAAATTGCATCTTGCATCCCCGCGTGCGCATGAATTGCGCACGCGGGGCCGGATTATGCAGTTTTTGTCAAGAATTGCGCAGATCGAAACCATGGCGCGGCAGCACCGTCATGCCTCAAGCCACACAGTTTCATGCGCCTCCCTGCCTTGCTTTTTGCCGCGGCAACCTTTGCTGCTGGCTTGACCGCTACCGCGTCCGCGGACGACAACATCCTCGCCTTGTCGAACCCGGCGGGCGCGACGGTCGCGTTTGCGCGGACCGACGGTTTGTGGCGCTGGACTAATTTGAAGACGCCCGACGGTCCCACCGAGGGATGGCCCGTGACGGATGACGAACTCGAAGTCGCGGTCAGCGGCCGCACCGAGTCGGCGCCGGCCGCGTGGCGGCTGGTGGAGGCGTTGCCGGAGAAACTGATCTTCGAACAGGAGGGCGCGGTGAGCGGACTGAACCTGCGCCGCGTGTTTTCGTTTGGTCCGGCGAGCAATGTCCTGCGCATCGAGACCCAGGCGCAAAGCACCGAGGGCACGAAGGTCCTGGCGCGCATCACGCTTCTGCAGGCACAGATCGAAGGGGCGGCGTTTCGCGAGACCGGCGCGGCGCCGGTTTCGTTTCCTCTTTTCGCCGACACGCTGTTCGCGGGCGTGGAGCACGTCAACGCGGAGGCATCGGTTTCGGGCGAACTGGCGGATCGCGTGCGGCTTTACCAGCGGCCGCGGGTCAGCGTGGGGGAAGGCTGGCAGACGATTGCCGCCGCCGTGGTGGGATGGACCGAGCCGGGGGTCGGCAACGGACTGACCGGCGAGGCCCGGTTGCGCGAGGCGTTTCTCCGTTACCTCGATACGGTGCGGGTGAAGCCCGACCGGATCGTGCTGCACACCGACAGCTGGTGGACCGTACCGCTGCCGCTGACGGACAAGAACCTGATCAGCAACATCGACACCCTGTACCGCGCGTTCGGCGAACGCACCGGGATGTTCTTCGACAGTTACGCGGTCGACCTCGGCTGGTCGGAGCCGAAGAGCCTGTGGAAAATGGACACCAATCGGCTGCCGAGCGAGCTGCGGCCCGTGAACGAGCGGCTGGCGGCGCTCGGTACGCGGATGGGGCTGTGGATGTCGCCGGGCAGCGGATACCCGGAGGCGTTGAACAACACCTGGCTGCAGTCGCAGGGGTACGAGGTCATGCCGTTCGAGGGGCTGGAGAACGCGGCGTGCATGGCGCTGGGCGGCCGGTACCAGCGCGAGTTCAAGGAACGCGTGGTGGCCTACGCGCGCCAATATGAGCTGGGCCACGTGATACTCGATTTCATGCCGCAACGCTGTGACGTCGCGGCCCACGGCCATCCGGTCGGCCCCGAATCGCGCTATGCGATCGATGCCGGGCTCGCCGACGTGCTCGACAGCCTGCGCGCGGTGAATCCCAACATCTGGTTGGAGCCGATGGTGTGCGGATATCCGCCGAGCCCGTGGTGGCTCATGAAGACGCCTTTTGTCCTCGGACCGGCGGGTGACGACCTGCCGTACGGCCGCGGGCCGTGCCCGGATTGGCTCGAGTCCCTGATCACGGCGCGCGATGTCGCGTATCGGGCGGGCCAGGAATCCTGGCTCATGCCGACGCAGGCGCTCGAAACCTTCGACATCACCGTCCTGTCCCCCGGCGAATTTCAGAACATGGCGGTCATGGCGATTGGCCGCGGCCGCTGGTTCTTGTCGACGTATTTCAAGGCGGAGCTGATGAAGCCGGAGGATTGGGATTTCCTCGCGGCGCTGGTGCGGTGGGCGCGCGCGAACAAGCAGTACCTCGAGAACGCGTGGCAGTTCGGTGGCCACCCCGAGAACCGCGAGGCCTACGGTTTCATGTTCCGCCATCCGGCCAAGGATTTGTATTGCGTGCGCAATCCGTGGATGGAGCCGCGCGCCATTGATCTGCCGGTTTCCGGCACTTTGCGCGTGCCGCGCGATGTCCGGATGATATATCCGCGCCGCGCGACGATTGGTCGCATTCAGCCCGGCGAGGCCGCCCCACGCATCGTGCTGGCGCCGTATGAAACCGTCTTCCTCGAGACCGTGCCGGCAACCGAGAACACAGTGACGCCGACCGAAGCCGGTCCGGCGTTGATCGGATTGACGGCGTCGGCGCCGCGCTTCCTGACGCCGAGTGGATCCGCGGGAGGCGAGGGTGCGCGTGGCGTGCGGTACTATTGGGACGGCGTGCTGTCGTCGGCGGGTATTGCCGGCGCCGAACTATACGTGCTCGTCGAGGGTGGACCGGACATCGATCGCGCGTCGTGCAAGCTCTTGCTGGGCGGCCAGGAGGTGAAGCCGCGCAAAGTCACGAGCGCCGGCCAATTCGGCGCGGCGATCGATGCATCGTCGGAGAACTGGACCTGGTTCATCGTACCACTGCCGTCGGGCGACGTCGGATTTCAGCTTGATTTGACCGTGCCGAGCGAAAACGCGTCGCTGGGAGTTTACGTCCGCGGCTACACCGCCGCGGCGAACGATGCGGCGCCGGAAGAGGGTGCGGTCTTTCCGACTTTCCACGCGGACCGTCGCGCGTGGTCGCAGACGCTGCAGCCGTTGCGGTCGCTGACGCCCAACGAGCTGTAAAAAGAAAAGGCGGCCGTGTCGGACCGCCTTGGCTTCGGAAGTTTCGACGCGATCAGGTCGGCAGCGGCAAACTCGCCTCGGCGCCGAACAGCATGAGCAGGCCGGCCATCGTGCCGCCGGCGAGCACCAGCCCGATGAAGAACAGGATCGTGCAGAACGGCTTGTCCCACCGCAGGTGCATGAAGAAGAAGATCACGAAGAGAAACTTGATCGCCGAGAAGATCACCAGTGCGGAGACCAGGAGCCAGCGCGCAAACGGCAGGTAAACGCACATGATCTCGATGCCGGTGATGACCGCGAGGATCATCGCGATCTGCACATAAATCTGGAATTTGCTGACGTCGTGGTGGTCGGCTTCGTGGCCGTGACCGGCATCGGCGGCAAGGGCGTGGCTTTCAGCGCTCATTGGGTGGGTGGGACTACGAGACTACAGGACTACGAGACTACAGGACTACGAGACTACAGGACTACGAGACTACAGGACTACAGGACTACAGGACTACAGGACTACAGGACTACAGGACGACAGGACGACAGGAGGGACCGATGGACCGCGGGATGGGTGAAGCCGATGGTCCAGTTGTCCTGTAGTGCCGTTGTCCCGTGGTCTCATTTAAAGGTATTCCAGCAGGTAAACCGCGGTGAAAATCACAATCCAGACGATGTCGACGAAGTGCCAGTAGAGGCCCATCGACTCGACATCGATCGCATTGACTTCGGTGAACTGCACGGCGCCGCGCGGGCGGGCGAAGTGAAACGCGAGTGCCCCGTAGGCGGCGAGCGCGACGGCGAGGAAGAACCATTCACCGCCGAAGAAATGGCCGACGGCGTCGCCCGCGGTGGCCTCGGTCTGCAGCGCATGCACGAGACCCAGGACCACTTTCAACGTGGCGAGCAGGGCGACGATCAGGGTGACCGCGTGCAGCAATTGATGGGAGAACCACGACTTCTCCTCCGCGACCTTGTACGAGCGCACGTACATCAGCGACAGCCAGAGCACGCCGATGGCGACGTGCGTGCCGTGCGTGCCGGTCAGCGTGTAGAACGTCGTCCCGAGCAGGCTGTTCGAGATCGTCATGTGCTTCTCGTGCACGAAGTGGTTGAATTCGTACACCTGGCAGCCGAGGAAAATCATCCCGAAGAAGATCGTCGTGAGCAGCGACCAGCGGCAGCTCTTGACGTTGCCCTTCTGGATCGCCGTCACCGCGAGCGCCATCATCAGCGACGACATCAGCAGGATGAACGTCGAGAACGACGTGAGCTCGGGGCTGAAGACCACCTTCGGATCCAAGCCGCCCGCCGGCGGGTGCAAGCGGTAGATCAGGTGGGTCGAAATCAGCGCCCCGAAGAACATGCAGTCCGACGCGAGAAACGCCCACATGAGGAGCTTCTTGTTCGGAATGCCCGTCGATGTGCTCGGGTCGTGGTGATGATCGATGGTGGCGGTGGCGGCGTGGGCGGACATGCAGGAGTCGGTAGCTGAGAGTCTGGAGTCTAGAGCGGAGAGTGGGTCCGGAGGCAGAACGCTCAACGTTCAACGTTTAACGCTTAACGCCCAAGTCAGGGCGCCGAGGCGCAAAGTCGATGTGAACGTAATGAAGACTTAAGCGTTAAGCGTTGAAAGTTGAGAGTTGAGCGTTCGCATCAGTGATGCGTCCCGTGGTCCTCGCGCACCACGTTGCCGTCCTGGTCGAGGTGGATGTGGTAGCCTTCGTTGCCCTCCAGCGACCAGAAGTAGATGCCGACGAACATCACGAGGCCGCCGGTCAGCGCGAGCCCGAGCTTCCAGTGGATGCCGGGGACGTCCCAATGCGCATCGAAGGCGCTCACGCCAATCGAACCGATCAGAATGCCGAGGCTGGTGACCGCGGGCCAAATCGAGCCGTACGGCATGTGGATGCCGCCATGCGACTCCTCCTCCTTCGCATGCGCGGCCTTTTCCTTTTCGATTTCCTCGCGGTGATGTTTCTCGTACCACCAGCCATCGCGCGCGTGCACGGTCGGAATCACGCGGTAGTTGTATTCCGGCACCGGGTTGTCGAGTGACCACTCGAGCGTGCGTCCGTCCCAGTAATCCTTCTTCACGCGCTCACCCTTGTAATAGGTGTACGTCATCGTGATGAAGTAGATCAGGATGCCGAGTCCGAGGATGTAGGAGCCGATCGTGGCGATGAAGTTCGGCGTGTTCCACCCGAGGTTGGGGTCGTAGGTGAACGTGCGCCGCGGCATGCCGTTCAGCCCGAGGAAGTGCATCGGGAAGAACGTCACGTTGAAGCCGACGAAGACGACCCAGAACGAAACCTTGCCCCAGAACTCGGAGACCTTGCGGCCGAACATGAGCGGGAACCAGTAGTGAATGCCGGCGAGCAGCGCGAAAATCGATCCGCCGATCAGCACGTAATGGAAGTGTGCGATGACGAAGTAAGAGTCCTGCTGCTGCGCATCGGCCGGGGCCGCCGCGTGCATCACGCCGGAAAAGCCGCCGATCATGAACATCCACACGAAGCCGAGCGCGAACATCATCGGCGTGCGCATCATCAGGTGGCCGCCCCACAGCGTGCCGATCCAGTTGAAGATTTTCACGCCGGTGGGCACCGCGATGGCCATCGTGGCAAGAGCGAACGCCGCCGTCGCGACCGTGCCCATGCCGGTGGTGAACATGTGATGGCTCCACACGGCGAAACCGAGGAAGCCGATGCACGCGCCGGAGAAGACGACGATCGGATAACCGAACAGCGGCTTGCGCGAGAACGTCGGCAGGATATCCGAGATGATGCCCATCGCGGGCAGAATCAGAATGTAGACCTCGGGATGGCCGAAGACCCAGAACAGATGCTGCCACAGAATGGGCATGCCGCCTTGCGACACCTCGAAGAAGTTCGTGCCGAAATTCCGGTCCATCATCAGCTCGACCAGCGCGATCGTGATCGCGGGGAACGAGAGGATGATCAGGAACGCGGTCACCAGCGTCATCCAGGTGAACACCGGCAGCCGCATCATCGTCATGCCGGGCGCGCGCAGGTTGATGATCGTGACGATGAAGTTCAGCGACGCCGCGATCGACGCGACGCCGAGCAGCTGCAGGCCCATCACCCAGTAGTCGATCGAGTGCTTCGGGATGAACTGCTTCGAGGTGAGCGGCGCGTAGCCGAACCAGCCGCCGTCGGGCGCGCCGTGGGTCGCCTCGGGCAGGAACCAGCCGATGTTCAGGATGATGGCGCCGGCCACGAACGTCCAGAGCGAGAACGCGTTGAGCCGCGGAAACGCGACGTCCCGCGCGCCGATTTGCAGCGGCATGATGAAATTGAAGAACGCCGCCGACAACGGCATCACCGCGAGGAAGATCATCGTGGTGCCGTGCATCGTGAACAGCGTGTTGTACTGTTGCGCCGTGAGCACGTCGTTGTTCGGCACGATCAATTGCGTGCGGATGAGCAGCGCCTCGAAGCCGCCGACGAGGAAGAAGATCAGCGCGAAAAACCCGTAGAGGAAACCGATCCGCTTGTGATCGACGGTCGTGAGCCAGCCCATCAGGCCGGTCTTCACCCTCGGATGCGCGAGGATATGCGGTTGCGACGGGGCGAGCTCTTCCTTCGTCAGGTGAGCAGTTTTGGCCAGGGCGTCCATGGGTGGGAGAAAGGTGGTTTGTTGAATTTTGGAAGCGTTCGTGGGTAGCGCCGGCTTCCAGCCGGCCTGCTCCACTTGCCGGCTGGAAGCCGGCGCTACTTCAAAGGCATCATTTCAAACTCTCCAGATACGCGACGATGGCGACCTGCTCCTCGTCGCTGAGCTTGATGTTGCTCGCGCTGTAGCCGACGGCCATCTTGTTGCCCGGCTTCACCGAGCCGGGGTCGCGGATCCAGCGGCGCAGCTGCTCCGAGTTGTTCTCGAGCAGCCCGCCGGCGATCGTCGTCCGTGCGCCGACATGGGTGAGATCCGGTGCCGTGATGCCGCTCGCGCCGTGGCCGCGGATCGTGTGGCACGCGATGCAGGTTTTCGCAGTGAAAAGTGACTTGCCTTTCGCAACGAGCTCCGGGTTCTCGTCCTTCTCCGGCGCCTGCTTCGCCCGCCAGGCCTCGAGCGGGTTGATGTCGAATTTTTCGCTGATGCCCGCCTCGTTCTGCTTGAAGTTCCGCAGCGACGCGAATTGCGCCTTGGGCCGGTTCGCGTCGGCCACGGGCGCCGCAAGGTTGCGGCCGCCCTGGCGCTGCTGCTCGAGCCATTCGCCAAACTCCTTTGGGTCGAGGGCGACCACGCGGAAGCGCATCACCGCGTGCGAATCGCCGCAGTATTCCGCACACTGGCCCCAAAAATAGCCCGGCTTGTCCGCCTTGAACCAGAGGTGATTCGCGCGGTTCGGGATCATGTCGACCTTGCCCGCGAGCTTCGGGACCCAGAACGAGTGAATGACGTCGAACGTCCGCAGGTGAACGCGCACCGGACGACCCGCGGGAACCACGAGTTCGTTCGCGGTCGTGAGCCGGCCGGCGCCCTCGATTTGTTCGCTCGGGTACTCGAACTTGAACCACCACTGGTAACCGACCGCGGTGATCTCGTACGCGTCTTTGTTCTCGGCCTCGGGCACGTCGTACGTCGACCAGATCCCTTTCAGCGTCGGAATCGCGATGATCACGAGCGCGAGCACCGAGGCGCCGATCAAACCCAGTTCGACCAGCGGGTTGCCGTGGCCCTGCGGTGGCGCCTCGGCGTGCTCATCGGCGTCCGTGCGCGCGCGGAATCGCCACGTCGCGTAGGCCAGCGTGCTGCCGACCAGGATGAAGATGACGAGCGTCACCCAGACGGTCACCATGAACACATCGAGTTGCTCGCGGGCCACCGGACCGGCGGTGACCATGGTCGATTGGTGGCCATCCATCCGCCAAAAGTTGAAGTCGCATCCGCTTAGCAGGGCGATGCCGGCGAACGCGAACGCAGCGCGACTCCACCGGGGGAGACTCGGTAAGAAATTAGACATGTGGGCTGTCGGGAACGGTAAGCGGTTGGCGCCTCAGGCACGCCAAAATCACAGCAGAGTTGGCGAAGGAGTTCGCATTTCAAGCTAGAATCCGGAGTTTAGACCTCCTCGACGCTCCGTTGCAGCCCACGGGAGCTTTTATTAATTCGGCTGTAGTCCGCGTTAAGCGGCGGCGGTGATTAGCAGCGCTCGGGGTTTCGGCGTTTGTGGCCAAAAAACGCAGAGCGGCACGGGGACCGCATTTTTGGGCTCACGGCATCACTACCGGAAGCAGTGCCGATTTTTGCACAGCTTCGAGTTTGCATGTCGTCATTCGTTTTCCAACGTTGTTCGCGCCATGAAAATCCGACTCCTTCCCCTGAGTGTTTTCGCCGCACTGATTGCTGCGGGCTGCGGCAAGCAGCCAACCGCGACGAACACCGCCAGTTCTTCAACGCCTTCCGGCGCGCCCGCTGCCACCAGCGCGGCGCCTGCTCCCGCGAGCAGCGCCGCCACGCCCGCGGCGAAATCGGGCGCCGCGCGCACGATCGAAATCACGGCGAACGATCAGATGAAGTACAGTTTGACGACGATGGAGGCGAAGGCCGGCGAACAAATCACCGTCAAGCTCACGAACCAAGGCACCTTGCCGAAGGAGGCGATGGGGCACAATTGGGTGCTGCTGAAGAAAGGCACCGATGTAAACGCGTTCGCGACCGCGGCAATGACCGCGAAGGACACCAATTACATTCCGCCGTCGATGAAGGACAGCGTGATCGCTTCGATTCCCGTGCTCGGGCCAAAACAGAGCGGCGACGCGACGTTCAAGGCTCCGGACGCCGGCGAATACACGTTCATCTGTTCGTTCCCCGGTCACTACATGCTGATGAAGGGAACGCTCACAGTGAAGTAAGGGGGAAGGCGAGGGGACGCGCGGGCAGCGCGTCGAAGAACTGCAAGCCGGGCGATGGCCCGGCTTTTTCTTTAGGCGTGATGCGTGCTACCGCGCCTTCGCCAGCGTTGGCGGTCACTGCCGACACGAGTTCGCCGACGAAACGTGAGTCCTGTTTGAACCCGAAGCCGGCAGCCCGCCTCGGCTTGGCCGCCACCACAAGAAACGCGGAGAGAAGGGCGGACGGTGCGGTGACGAGTCTTCGACATCCCGTCAGACTCCTCCACCAGCCCCTGGTGGCGATCCCGACCGATCCCTTCCCGAACCATGTCTTCCTTCGCCGCCGTCGGCGGATCAGCGCCGAGCCCGCCTGTACCCACGCGTCGTAACTGCGGGTCAGATGTTCTGAGTCGCACGGCATCACTTCGTGGCGTGCATGCTTCAAGCCTCTGGCTGTGGTTCACGCATCACCGCCACCGTGGGCTTCTGCCGGTCGAGCCGAGCGGTGGCCGCTCCCCGCTCGATCTGATCCGGCACCTCGGCCGACATCTGCCCGCAACCGGCCGATGGTGGTGCGCCCTGGCGTTCGCCGCCGCGGCCGCCATGTCCGCCGCGGAGGTCGCCGTCGTCACCGCGCCAGACGCTGCGCCCGTCGAGCGCATCGCGGCCCGAGAGCTCGCGGACAAACTGGGCCAGCTGTATCCGAATGATCGTTTTGTCTCGGCCAGCGACATTCCGCAGGGCGGCCGGATCATTCTCGTCGGTAACGCGACGCACGCCTTGATCCGGCGGCACCTCGACGGGCCGCCGCCCGACGCACCCGAGTCATTCGTCGTGCAACACGTTCGACCTGCGGGTGCCGGCGAGCTGGGAATCATCGCGGGTGCGGATGGCCGCGGCACGGCTTTCGGCGTTTACGCGTTGCTCGCCCGGCTCGGCTGCGGCTACGCGCTCGATCGCGACACGTTGCCCGCGCCACGCGCGACTCCGTTTGATTTCACCGGCTGGTCGCTCGCCGATCGGCCGCTGATCCGCGAACGGCTCGTGTTCAACTGGCACAACTTCCTCAGCGGATGCTCGACGTGGAATCTCGCAGACTGGCAGCGCTGGACCGCCCAGTCGCAGAAACTTGGTTACAACGCGATCATGGTGCACGCCTACGGCAACAATCCGATGGCGGGCTTCACGTTCGACGGCGAACCGCGGCCGGTGGGTTATCTCTCCACCACCGTGAAGGGACGCGACTGGTCGACGATGCACGTCAACGACGTCCGTCGGCTCTTCGGCGGCGAGATCTTCGACGGGCCGGTTTTTGGCTCGTCCGCCGGAATGGTACCGGACGAACAACGCGTCGCCGCCGCGCAGTCGTTGATGCGCGCCGTTTTCGCCGACGCCGCGCAGCGCGCGATGGGCGTTTATTTCGCGGTCGACGTCGACACGCCCAGCGCGAATCCCGAGGAACTTGTCCGTCGGCTGCCGCCCTCGGCCCGCTTCGAAATCGGCGGCGCGAATGCGACGGGTTCGCGCACCGCCGGCCGCATCGCGGTGCCCAACCCGGATACGCCGGAAGGCCGCGCCTATTATCGCGCGCAGGTCGCGGAATTCGTGAAAACGTATCCCGCGATGACGACGCTCGTCGTCTGGTTTCGCCGCGGCGGCACGCCCTGGATGGAGCTGAAACTCACCGAGCTGCCGCCACCGTGGCAGCAGGAATTCGCCGCGGAGGTCGCCCGCGATCCACGCGTCGCCGGCTACTGGCGTGCCCCGGGTTTGTTCGGCGTCGGCAAGATCGTCCGGGCCTTCGAGCAGGCGCTCCGTGACATCGGCGCCAGCCACGTGCGGCTTGCGGCCGGCACCTGGGGTTTCGAATTCCTGCCCGCCGCGGATCATTTCTTTCCGGCCGGCGTTCCGCTGATCGGGCTCGATTACGACGTGTTGCACGGCCGGCCGCAGCTCGGCAGCGAGGCGTCGCGCGCCGCGCTGCGGGAAATCGGCGCCCGCCGGCCGGTAATTCCCATCCTGTGGGCCCACCATGACGACGGCCAGTATCTGGGCCGGCCCTACACCCCGCTCCCCGAATTCGCCTCCAAGCTGGCCGACGCCAAGTCCGCCGGTTTCGGCATCATCCATTGGACGACGCGGCCGCTCGATCTCTACTTTGCCAGCCTCGCGCAACAGTCCTGGCAGAGCACGAAGGACCGGCCGCTGCGCGAGACGTGCCTCGACGCGGCCGGCCGCTGGTTCGGTCCGGAAAACCGCGACGCCCTCGGAGCCTACCTGGAGGCGTGGATCACGGGCGCTCCCCAGTTTGGTCGCGAAACGAGTGATTGGTTCATCGACCGGCCGCTCGCCAACATTCCCGAGGTCATCGCGGGATGCCGGGCGCGCCTCGCGTTATTGGCGTCCGCCCGCACTGCCGGTCTCACGCCGCAACAGCGCGAGCAAATCGCCTACTGCCGGGGCTTGGAGGAGTTCATCGTGGCCGTGCACGAAACCCAGGGCCGGTGGCAGGAGTCGCGGGAGCGGCTGGACCGGGGCGACCTGGCGGGCGCACGGCAGGCGATCGCCGGGTGTGATCCCGGCCCGGTCATTGAGCACTACGCGCGGTTCAGCCGCGCCGGCGGCATCACGCGCGGCGAGCAGGGCCTCGTCGTCACGATGAACACCCGCTGGTATTCGCACGTGGTCCGGCAGCGGCAGGCCCTCGGGCTCGAGCCCGTGCGCATCAACTTCGCTCCGACCTCGCACGACCGGCTCGCCCAGAGCCGCGGGACCTTCACATTTCATTTCGAACCGGATCGCTCCTTGTGGGAATGTCGCGGCACGCAGGAGACCGGCGCGGAAGTTTTCGTCGTCCCCGCCACCCAGAAGGTCGATGGCGGATCGCTGCCGGCTTCCTGGGCAGAGATTGGGCGAACCGGTTTGATCACCGCGCAGCCACTCGTGCTCAACCTTCGTCCGATCATGGCGGTGGATTCGCGGGCCAAGGCCAAACCAGCCTTGCTCCCCGCTGGCCGCTATCGCGTCCGGCTCCTGTTTCTGGATCCGGATTCGTCGGCGCCGGGGCAGCGGGTGTTCGAGGTGGCGCTGCGCCCGGCGGCCGCGAAACCCGGCAGCGCGTTCAGCGCGCGCGAAACCATCGACGTGTTTCAGCTCGCGGGAGGTGCGCACCACCTGCTGGAGCGTTCGTATCCGATTCAGCTCGACGCCGCCGGGACGATTGAGCTGCGACTCGATCCGGTTCGGGGCCAGGCCTTGCTTTGCGGAGTCGTCGTCGAACCCGCGGCAATCTACCCGGAGACAAAGCGACAACCATGAAGACAACGTGCACCCTGGTTACGGCCGCGCTGCTGTCCTGCGTCATTGGCCGCGCCGCGGCGCCGGCCGCCGCGGATTATCACGCCGGCAAGACGGCGGCCGATCTCGCGGGTGCCCCGCCATTCGTCGTGGAGTGGAACCCGCGCGACGCGGCCGCCGACGACGTGAGTTTTCTCCTGGACGCACCGGCGGGGAAGGCGGGCCGGGTCAGTGTCAAGGACGGTCACCTGGCGTATCCCGACGGCCGGCGGTTCCGGATTTGGGGCATCAACGCGACCGCCGCTGCGACCGTCCCGGCGAAGGAGAACGCCGCGCGCATCGCCGGCCAGCTCGCGCGCCGCGGCATCAACTGCGTGCGCTTTCACTTTCTCGACCGCGTTGCGCCCGCCGGCTTGATCGCGGCCAACCGCGACGACACCTGCGAGCTCGACGCCGCGCAACTGGACCGGCTCGACTGGTTCATCGCGGAATTGAAGCGGCGGGGCATTTACGCCGACCTCAACCTGAACGTCGGGCGATCCTACAAACCGGGCGACGGCGTGAAGGATCACGAACTGCTGGGTTTCGCCAAGGCAGTCACCTTTTTCGATCCGCGCCTGCTGGAGTTGCAGCGCGACTACGCGCGCCGGCTCCTGGCGCATCGCAACGCCTACACCGGCTCGACCTACGCGCGGGAACCGGCGGTCATCGTCGTCGAGTTCCTGAACGAAAACTCACTCGTGGAAGCCTGGATGGACGGGCGTTTGCGTGGAAAAAACACGCGCCGGAATCCCGGCACGTGGTCTGACATTCCGGCGAGCTACGCGGCCGATCTGACCGAACAGTTCAACGCGTGGCTGCAGACGCATTTTTCAGCCGGCACGTTGCAGCAGTGGCGGGCTCGCGAGCAGTTGGCCGCGGACGCGCCGATTCCGCGACTCACGCCCGATCAATTCGCCAAGGCATCGGCGGAACGGTTTCACGCCGAAGCGGAATTCTATCTCGACGTGGAACGCCGTTTTTACCAGGCGATGGCCGAATTCCTGCGCAAGGATGTGGGCGTCGAAGCCCTGCTGATCGGCAACAGCGATCATGGCCACAGCCGGACGGGTTATCCGCAGCTCGCCGGCACGTCGTTGCTCGATGTCGTGGATTCGCACGTCTACTGGCAGCATCCCAGCTACCAGACGGATCCCGCCACCGGCCGGCAGACCGGTTTCACGATCGGCAACACGCCGATGGTCGACGGGCCCCTCAACTCGACGGTGGTGCAATTGTCGCGCTCCGCCTTTGCCGGGAAGCCGTTCACCGTCTCGGAGGTCAACCACCCCTACCCGAACGAGTATGCCTGCGAGGGCATTCCCATTCTCGCGGCCTATGCCGCCTTGCAGGACTGGGACGGTATCTTTTGGTACAGCCTGGCGCATCAGGATGTCGCCACGCTCGAGCCGAAAGTCGCCGGGCATTTCGATCTGGCGATGGATCCCGTGAAGATGAACCAGCTGCCTGCCGGCGCGCTGCTGTTTCTGCGCGGCGATGTGCGGCCGGCCGTGCGCACGGTCGTGCGCAGTTACACCCGCGAGCAGGTGCGCGAAAGCATCCGGTTGCCGACGAGCGAGCGTCCGTATTTCACGCGGGGTTTTCCCGCCCGCCTGGCGCTGGTGCACGGTTCACGCATCGGATCCCTGGAGGGGCCGGCCACCGGCGCGTTCGAACGCGACGACCGGCCGCGCCTGCAGAGTGACACCGGGGAACTGATCTGGCAGGCCGACGAACCCGCCCATGGTCTGGTCACCGTGGATACGAAGGCCTCGCAGGCCGCCATTGGTTTCATCGGCCGGGGTCGGGTCCACCTGACGAATCTGGCGGTCGACGCGGAGACTCCGTTCTGCGCCGTCACCCTCAGTTCCCTGGAGGATCGGCCGATTGCCCAGGCGGACCGCCTGCTCGTGACCGCCACGGCGCGGATGGCGAATGCCGGACAGCAGTGGAACGGAAAGCGCACGACCCTCGAGCAACGCGGCGGGGCGCCGACGCGGATCGAGCCCGTCGTCGCGACGTTGCGGTTGCGCGGTCTCGCCGGAGCGCGCGAGATGTTCATTTCACCCCTGGATGGAGCCGGGGCCGCTCGCGCCAGCGCAACGCCCGCCACCCGCGGCGCCGACGGCTGGGTTCTGCCGCTCAACGCGCCGACGACGTCCTATCTCGTCACCGTTCGCCGCTAGCGCCAGTCGTTCTATCGCGGCGCCGCGAAATGCGCCGCCGGGGTCCGCGGCCGCGAGCCGGGCCGGCGCGACCTGGCCCGCCGCAATTAGCTTGGCAGCGGCGCGGCGGCTTTGCTTAAATGTTTATACATTCAATGTCCCTGCCGTCCCGCGCTTCCGCCCTTCTCACGCCTGCGCGTTCCGGCGGCAGCCAACCGCTGCACCTGCAGGTTGGAACTTCGGCGGGGAAACGACCGTGAGTGAGTCCGGCGGAGGGGCCGTGACTCGGGGCGTGGAGAACGCCGGTGGCCCGAAGACCAAGCGATGAGACGCTCGAACTACGACAAGTCTCCCACGATCCCCGTCCCCGGCGGGAACCGCGCCTGCGTGGTGGGCTGGGATGCCATCGCGGAGCGACTGGGCGCGGCGATCAAAAAACGCGCTGCGCGAAAAACCGTCGTGGTGGTCGAGTGTTACACCGGCGTGCACGAGGACGAGGTGCGGGTGGAATTGGCCCGCCGGCTCGAACCGGCGCTGGTCGTTGATGCCGCGGAAGCGATGCGATCCCCCGCCGAGGTGGACGCGCTGGTCGCGCCCTTCCTCGGCGGCGACGATCCGGTCTTCGGATTCATGGCGGACCTGGCCTTGCCGCAATTCTTCGAGCCCGAAAGATTGCGGACGCGGCAACAGCAGGTCGAGGCCGTGGCCGCCGGGGTGGTGCTCGTGGTCGGCTGCGGCGCGCGGCTCGTCGCGCACGGTGACCTCCTCGTCTACGCCGATCTCGCCCGCTGGGAGGCGCAAAATCGGTTTCGGCGCAACGAGACGGGCAATCTCGGGGCGGAGGATCGCTCGCTTGGGACCGGGCGGCGCTACAAGCGCGCCTTTTTCGTGGATTGGCGCGTGTGCGATCGCTGGAAGCGGCCACTCATCGCCGAATGGGATTTCGTCCTCGATACCAATTCCCCGCGCCAGCCGAAACTCGCCGACGGCGACGCCGTTCGCCGCGGCCTGCGCCACGCGGTCACGCGCCCGTTTCGCGTGGTGCCGTTTTTCGATCCGGCGCCGTGGGGCGGGCAGTGGATGAAGGAGGTCTGCGCTCTCGACCGCAGCGCGCCGAATTACGGCTGGTGCTTCGATTGCGTGCCGGAGGAGAACAGCCTGCTGCTCCAGTTCGGCAACGTGCCGTTCGAGCTGCCGGCCATTGATCTGGTTTTCGATCAGCCGCGCGCGTTGCTCGGCGAGGCGGTGCACGCGCGTTTCGGCGCCGAGTTCCCCATCCGCTTCGATCTTCTCGACACGATGGGCGGCGGCAACCTCTCGTTTCAGGTCCATCCGCTCACGGAGTACATGCAGCGGCATTTCGGGCTCAGGTACACCCAGGACGAGAGCTACTACCTGCTCGACACTGCGCCGGGCGCGAGTGTCTACCTCGGGTTGCGCGAGGGCGTGGACCGCGCCGCGATGGCGCGCGAACTCGCGGCCGCGCAGGCCGGGGGCGCACCGTTCGAACCGGCGCGCTACGCGAACCAGTGGCTCGCCACGCAGCACGACCATTATCTCATTCCGGCCGGCACGGTTCATTGCAGCGGCGCAAATGCGATGGTCCTCGAAATCAGCGCCACGCCCTACATCTTCACGTTCAAGTTGTGGGACTGGGCCCGGCTCGGCCTCGACGGCCGGCCGCGGCCGATTCATCTCGAACACGGTCTCGCCAACCTCCAATGGGACCGGACGACGGAGTGGACGCGCCACGAACTGGTGAACCGGATTGAACCCCTGGGTGCTGGCGCCGGCTGGCGCGAGGAGCGGACGGGGCTGCACGCGACGGAATTCATCGAGACGCGCCGGCACTGGTTCACCCAAACGGTGCCGCACGATACGCGCGGGGGCGTGCACGTGCTCAATCTGGTCCAAGGCGAAGAAGCGATCGTCGAGAGCCCCGCGGGTGTGTTCGCGCCCTTCGTCGTGCACTACGCCGAGACGTTCATCGTGCCCGCGGCGGCCGGCGCGTACACCCTGCGGCCGCATGGCGCCGGCGCGGCGGAGGCGGCCGCCGGCCGCGAGCTGGCGACGATGCAGGCCTGTGTGCGGCCGTCCTGAAATTTTTCCGGTCATGAACTCCAAACCCGGTTTCGCCCGCGCCCCGAGTTTCCCGTGCCTGGTCGCGCCGCCGGCGCGGCGATTCCGGTTTGCCACGGGCGGTTCCGCGTGACGCTGCCGGCGTTCGCCCCGCTGAGATTTGCTTTCCCCGAAAAATCATGAACGCGACTGCCACGCTCGAGCCTCACCCTGCCCCCTCCCGATCCACGGCGCTCACGCTGGTGACGCTCGTCGCGGCCACCGGAGGCTTTTTGTTCGGCTACGACACCGCCGTCATCAACGGCGCGAACCAGTACCTCAAGGCGCACTTTCACCTCGACGCGATGCAGGAGGGCCTGGCGGGCGCGAGTGCGATCCTCGGGTGCATTCCAGGCGCGATGTGCGCGGGGTTTCTCAGCGACCGTTTCGGCCGGCGCAAGGTGCTCTTCCTCTGCGCGGTGATTTATGCGCTCAGCGGCGTGCTCTCGGCGATTCCGCAGACGTTTGTACAGTTCCTCGCCGCCCGTTTTCTCAGCGGGCTGGGGATCGGGGCCTCGTCGATGATCTGTCCGGTTTACCTCGCGGAGCTGGCACCGGCGGCCCGGCGCGGCCGGCTCGGCGCGCTGTTCCAGCTCGGCATCGTGCTCGGGATTTTCGTGACGCTCTTCATCAACGCCCGGATCCAGGGCCTCGGCGACGAAGCGTGGAATGCCGCGAGCGGGTGGCGCTGGATGTTGGGTGCGGAAGTGGCGCCGGCGGTGGTGCTGCTCGCGTTGCTGTTCTTCGTGCCGGAGAGTCCGCGCTGGCTGATCGGCGTGGGCCGGCCCGACGAGGCGCGACGGATTCTGGAAAACGTGGGCGGGCCGGCCCACGCGCAACAGGAGGTCGCCGCGGTGCAGTCGGTGATGGGTGAAGAGGAAGGCCGCTTCGCCGAGTTGTTCCACCAGCGATTCCGGCGGCCGCTGGTCGTCGCGGTGCTGCTGATGGCGTTCAGCCAGTTCAGCGGAATCAACGCGATCATGTACTATTCGACGAAGATTTTTGCCACGGCCGGGGTGGGGGCCCAGAGCGCGTTCACCTCGTCGGCGATCGTCGGGCTGGTCAACCTGCTGTTCACCTTCGTGGCGATCGCGTTCGTGGATCGGGCGGGTCGCCGGGCGCTGCTGCTCATCGGTCTCGCGGTCCAGGTCGTGGCGCTCGGCACGGTCGGCTGGATGTTTCACGCCGGCTATCACGGTCTGCCGCTGCTGCTCGCCATCCTGGCGTTCATCGCCGCGTTCGCCATGGCGCTCGGCCCGATCCCCTGGATTCTCTGCTCGGAGATTTTTCCGACGAAGGTGCGCGGCCGCGCAATGTCGGTCGCGACGTTCACGATCTGGGCGGCGTGTTACCTCGTGGCCCAGACGTTTCCGATGTTGAATGACAATCCCGCGATCGGCCCGGCGCTGACGTTCTGGGTCTACGGCGGGTGCAGCCTCGCCGGCCTGGTGTTTGTCTTCGCCGCCGTGCCGGAAACCAAGGGCCGCACGCTCGAGGAAATCGAGCGGACGTGGCGCTGAGCCCCGGGTGGATCGAGTGGCGATCTGAAAACCTGCGGCGACATGTACCGGTCGGTGTGAAGGTGCCGCCGGCGCCGAGTGGGTTGCCTTCCTCCCATCTGACAGAGTTATCAGGGAGTGAACGTTGCGGTCTGAATTTCGGGAACTTCTATTTCGCCTGGCTTAGTCATCCCACTCCCATGCTGACCACGGTTCAAGACGCGGGTTTGCAGATCAAATGGACGCAACTTTTTCGCCGTGATCCTCGCGGCATTCGGATCGCTGGCGCTCGGCGCCAAAGATCGCATCGGGCGACCACGGGCCGGACCACGGCGCACCCTGGGAATCCACTGAGGCTTTGCGCGAATCCAATCCAAGCATGAGCGAGTTTCACCGCAGGGTGCGAATGTTTTCGACCGACATCGACGACACGATCGTCAGCGACTTCGGTGACAGGCATTGTTTCCAGCAGGCGTGGGAGACCCTCGGTGCCCACGAGCGACCGCTCCTGGTCTACAACAGCGGACGCAGCGTCGTCGATACCGAGTGGCTCGTCTTGCAACACCGACTGCCGCCGCCGGAGTTTGTAATCGGAAGCATCGGAACGGAGGTGCACGATCCGATCGACGCCTCGGTCGCCGGGGCGTTTCGCGCCCATATCGCGGAAGGCTGGGATCGCGACACGGTGGAAAAAATCGTTCAGGGGATCCAGGAGGCGCGGCTGCAGCCGTCCGCCTTCCTCAATGACTACAAGCTGAGCTGGCATTGGCACCGCGCTTCGCGGGCCGAACTATTTCGATTGGAGTATCGACTGAAGGAAGCGGGACTCGATGTCACGGTCAGCTATACGAACAGCGTTTTCCTCGACATTATTCCGAGGCACGCCGGCAAGGGAAACGCCCTCGCCTGGCTATGTGATCGCATCGGTGTACCCACGGACGAGATTATCGTGGCGGGCGCGAGTGCGAACAATATCGGTATGTTCGCACTGCCGCGCGTGCGTGGCATCCTGGTGGGGAACGCGTCGGCCGAGCTGTTTGACGGCGCCCGGAATTTTCGGCCCTTCGTGGCGTGCGAGAAAGCAGCGGCGGGTGTCCTGGCCGGGCTCCGGCATTTTGGCGTGCTTCCGGCCTCCGCGAGGCAGGCCGAGCCCCAGGCGCATCCCACGGCTTCAGTCGGTGCGGCCGGCTGGGGATAACGGGTGGACGGGGCTTGGGCCCCTTCGCTCGGGCGGCAATGTCCGGGCGATAGGCGCGCCGGACTGATCCCAACAGCTTGCGACCTTGGGTGCGGGCCACCCGATTCAGAACCGCGCCGCTGACGCTGAAGGTAATCGTGGCTCATGGAAAAAGCATCTGGGCGAGCTGGTTGGGGATAATGCGATACCTTGCCTGCTCCGTGAATCCGGGCCACGCACCGTGACGACGAGCCACGTCGAGCCAACGCCCGTCCGCGGAGCCGGGTATCCGATTTATGATGACGCCACGGAGAACCGTCCGGGTCGGCAAGCGAAATGAGTTTCGATGGCATGCGTTCAGAATTTCACGCGCGCAGTCTTACAGAATTATCAGCGGCCATGATTTGAGGCGCGCGCCTCCTCGCGTAGCTTTCCGGTAGAACCCATCGAAGGGAGTGACCCCGCTCCTGGCTGAAAAACGTTTAGTACCACCCAGGTCCTTCCCCCTGCATCGTTGGTGGTCCGGGGAACGGCCGAAGCAGGCCTGACAACGGCCCCGCGGGCTTGCCGCGGACGATGCATCCAACCCCCCCCACTGCATCATGAAACCCCTGGATCAAACCGCCTCGGTGATCGGCTCTATCCTGCTGCTGACGAGCGGCGCCGCGCTGGCCCCAGCCCAAACAGTCGCCGATCCGAAAAAAACATCCCCGGAGGAGGCCGTGGAGCTCTCGCCCTTTCTGGTGCGCGAAAACACGGACCAGGGGTACTACGCTTCCCAGACCCTGGCGGGGGGACGGCTCCGGCAGGACCTGAAGGACACGGGCACGTCGATTCAGGTGATTACAAAGGAGTTCATGGAGGATCTCGGCGTCACCGGTGTGGAGGAGCTTTTTCAATACACGACGAGCACCGAAGTCGGCGGCATCCTGGGCAACTTCACCGGTGCGTCCGACAACTTCGATGGTGAGACCAGCACGGGCGGTGCCCGGCGTGATCCGGACGGGACCACCCGCGTGCGCGGGCTGTCCGCTCCCGACCGCACGCGGAATTTCTTCAAGACGAGCATCCCGTTCGATTCGTTCAACACCGAGCGCATCGACATCAACCGGGGCGCGAACTCGTTCCTGTTCGGGCTGGGGTCGCCCGCGGGCCTCACCAACACCGGCATGGCGCGGGCGCGATTTCGCGATACGAACGAGATCAGCACCCGCATCGGCAGTGGAAATGGCGATACGCCGTCCTATCGCGGCTCGTTCAAGATCAACCGGGTGCTCAAAAAGGGCATGCTGGCCATCCACGCGGCCGTGCTCATGGATCGCACAAAATACCGGCAGGAGCCGACGCACAAGGACGACGATCGACAGTATGGCGCGATCGCTTTTCGTCCGTTCAAAAATCGCGATACGACGATCACGGCGCACGTCGAGAACGGGCGCATCCGGGGCAATGCGCCGGACGTGCTCCTGCCGCAGCAAAACCTCGGCACGTTTCTGAACGACCCCACCGTCGGCCGGCACTCGTTCGACCCGTATGCCAATCTGCAGCGCTTCAATCACGTCGAGGGACCGACGCAGGCGCAGTGGAACAACCTCTCGGCCGCGGACAAGCGGCGCTTTGTCGTGCGCGAGACGCCGACGGCGAACAGTATCGGCAATGCCAATTGGGGCAATGGCGCCTACGGGTTGGTTTACGACGGCACCAATGGCCGCATGCCCGCGTTTGCCTACACCGCACAATATCGCGCAGCCGACTATGTGCAGCGGGATCCGTTCTTTGCCCCGGGGCGCAACGCGAAGGGCGCGCCGTATAATGTATATCACGGCAACCTGTCCGATATCAAGGGCCCGGGCTGGTATGACCAGGGGTTCACCGATCTCGGGACGATCGACTTCACGAAGGCGACGCTGGCTTGGGACAACGATTATTACACGCGCGATTTTGTAAACTACAACGTCGCGCTCGAGCAGGTCTTCCTGCAGGGCAATGCGGGCTTCGAACTCGCCTACGACTTCCAGGACCTGTTCCGCCGCGATTACGTCTCGTTCAACGCGGGCGTGTCCCGGGTCATCTTCGACGTCAACGAAACGCTCTGGCTGCCCGCCGATCCGAACTACCTCACGTCGCGCAATGCCGCGCCGGTGCGGAATCCCAACTATGGACGCCCGTTTGTCATGACCAAGGCGGCGCCGCGCACGATCGATTCGCAGAACGAGGCGGCGCGCTTCACCGGCTTCGTGAAATACGACTTCGCGCGACACGTGAAGCGGCCGTGGCTGGCGAAGCTGCTCGGCCGCCACACCCTCACCGGCCTCGCCGACCAGGCGAACTACGACGAGAAGCTGATCAACCGCAGCTATAATTCGTTTGGCGAACCCGAGCCGGCGCTCCACATCGGGCCGGCCAATGCCCGGCAGGTGAGCAACGCCCCGCGCGATGTGCCGCGCATTTCCTATATCGGGCCACCGCAGCTCGACGCCTTCACCAACGCCAATTTCACGCTCCACGACTTCGTGCTCACGCCGGCCAAATACCAGCTGCGGCTGCCGGAAAACTACTCCATCCCCAAGCTGAGCTGGAACCTCGGACCGGATGCCACGAACGCAAACCTCGGGCTGGATTCGCGCGCCAACGGCAACGAGCGCTTCGTCCTGGGAACCTTTCGGGTCGAGGAACACCCGACGAAGAATTATCGGATCCAGCAGAGCAAGGTCAGGTCGCTCGCGATCAATTCGCAGTCGTTCCTCTGGGATGGCTTGCTCGTCGCGAACACCGGCTATCGCGTCGATCGGGTCAAGTCGTGGCTCAACACCGAGGCCAACCTGGTCGGTCTCGATGAGATTCCGAATCTTTCGCCGGAGGACTTCCGGCTCGAGAACGGCACTCTGCTGGAGACGAAGGCCGAGATTTTCGGCTACGGCGGCGTGCTGAACTGGCCCCGCCGGTGGCTGAAGCTGCCGCCTTGGGCAAATGTCTCGTTCCACTATAATACGTCCGATAATTTCGTGCCCGAGACGAACCGCGTGGATCAATACCGCCAGCCGGTGCCATCACCGACGGGCCGGAGCCGCGACTATGGCGCGAGCGTTTACCTCTGGGACAACAAGGTCGTCGCGCGTTTCAACTGGTTCGTCGCCACGCTCCAAGGCGCGGGCGCGGCCGTGTCCGGCCTCTTCAACAACCTGAACACCGACATCTTCAACCATTATGGAAATTTGAATCGCAACCTCCGGCAGTTCGATGCCGATGACGACGGCGTGATTGACGCGGCCATCCGCGACGCGATCGAAGTGGATGCCCGTACCGGGCTCACGCCGGACGGGATGACCCGTGAGCAGGCCCTGCAGGCGCTGTATCCCAACTTCAAGCAGGCACGGGCAGCACGGGCGGCCATCGCACCTTACCTGACGGAAGCGTTGAGGACGGCCTACAACTACCGCATGGCACCGGATGGGGCGTCGCTGACCCAGGCTGCCGGCAATGTGACGGACACCCAGGACATCGAATCACGCGGGTTCGAGGCGGAGATTACCTTCAATCCCACGCGCAATTGGCGGGTCGCTTTCAACGCGGCGAAACAGGAGACGATTTTGACCAACATCATGCCGCGCATCACCTCGCTGCTGCAATCGCTGTGGCTGCCGCACCTCCAGAACTTCGGCGGCCTCGACTGGAACGAACCGATCGAGCCGGTGAATGGGAACACGACCGCCCAGCAGATCAACGCGCGACTCCTCGACTATTTTGCGGTGAAAGGCCAGGAGGGCCGGCCGCAAGCCGAGCAACGCCGATGGCGGATGAACGTCGTCACGCGTTATCAGTTCAGTGAAGGCCGGTTGAGGGGGGCGACAATCGGCGGCGCGATTCGCTGGGAGGACAGCTACGCGCAAGGTTACCCGCTGATCATCGATCCGCGGGGCCTCGTGCTGCCGGACGTGCAGCATGCCTTTCGATCCGCGCAGGAGACCAGCTATGACCTGATCCTCGGCTATCGCCGGCGGATCACGCGGGACAAGGAGTGGACGGCGCAACTGAACGTGAGAAATCTGCAGAATTGGAACAGCGACGCGATCACCGTGTCACGCCGCCAGCCCGACGGTTCGGCCGCGCGCGTGCGTTTCGATCCGCCGTTGCAGGTGCTGCTGACGAACACGTTTCGATTCTAAAACGGAAAGCGGCATCCCGAGTGCCTAAGCCGGCCACCTGCCGGGAGGGCGGAGGCGGACGATCGCGTTCCACCTGCATCCGACTGCACGCTGCGAGTAAATGGGCTGCAGCCGCGGCCTCGCCGCGTTCAAGACGCCAGCAAACCCGTTTGAAGCGCTTCGCCTGTCGCGAGGCGCGCTGGCACGCCGTGGGGCGACCGGCCCGGATCATTTCGCGGCGGGCGGCGTGCCCGGCTGCTGGAGGAAAACGAAGAGGCCCTTCTTGTTGCCGACGACGATGTCGGGCCGCGCCGCCGACTGGATTTGGCCGACCGTCACCTGTGTGCCGACGCCGGAATCTCGGTCGATCAGGTGCGGGATGAACGCAACCTCGCCGCCGGTTCGCCGCTGGAGTTGAAACCAGTAGAGCAGGGCGGGATGGCCGTCCGACTCGGGATCGGCGCCCTGTTTGCCGTGCGCCCAGAATCGTTTGCCGGTGACGATGTCCATCAGCCCGTCGCCGTCGATGTCGGCCAGCGCGAGCGAATGCAGTTGCGTGAAGCTCACGCCGTCGCGGTTGGGCGTCGCGTTCGGGTTGAGGATGAGGTGCGGGCGGAACAAGATGTCGCCGCCGATCCGCACCTGCTCATACCACGCGAGCCCATAGCCGTGCGCGTTGAGCGCGGTGATCACGTCCGCCAGCCCGTCACCATTCACGTCATACACCAGCATCTGGGCGGCGGCCTTCGCGAATGGAACGGGATGCTTGGTCCAGACGGGGTCGCCGGCGCGGGACGCGGGTTGTGCCCACCAGCCGTCTTTTTCCAGAATGTCGACGCGGCCATCGCCATTGAGGTCGCCAGCGCCGATCCCGTGGGTAAATCGCGGGAACGCGTTCTTCGGCACCTCGGGGGAAATCGGATGAAAGGTCCACGGCGCGGAAATATTCTTCCAGTCCGCCTCGAGGTAACCCAGCCGGCCGAGCGCGCAGCACAGCAGCTCGGGCCGGTCGTCGCCGGTGAGGTCGCGGAATTCCGGCGATTCGTTGCCGACCGTTTCGAACACGAGATGGCGCGGCCACGGTCCGTCCGCGCCTTGGGGATTTTCGTACCACCAGACCTCCTTGGCGGGAAATCCGATCACCAGCACGTCCGGCCAGCCGTCGCCGTTGAAGTCGTGGGTGAACGTGAGGAAGCATTCCGAATAGGCGTTCTTCGTGCCGAGCGCGCCCTCGAAGCCCGGCACGGTTTCCTCGCCACCCTCGGCGCGAGCGCGCTGGAAGCTCGCCGTCGCCGGCCAGATTTCGTGCCGTTGCTTGAAATCGGGGCCCTCGTACCAGAACGGACCGGAAACGACATCCATGCGGCCGTCGTGGTTGAAGTCGGCGATGGCCGCGCCTTCGGCCCAAAACTTGTCGGTGACCTGGATTTTCCGATACGTGGGCGCGGCGGCGTGACCGGCCGCTGCGCCGGTGAAATACAGCGACGCCAGCACGGCGGCGGCAATCGCGGTGCGAAATTCAGCAACTGAACGGATCGTGGTTTTCATTCACTTTGGGTCTGATCGCGAAATCCGGGATGATTGTTTTTTATCGGGACCGGCGGGATCGACGCGCAAGCCTTCGACCGGCATGCCATCGGGCTGCCGCCGAGCAGATGGCCGCCGCCCTGCGTGCCGACGCCGATGAATCCCATCGTAATCCGTTCGCTGGGCGCGACGCCTGTTGCAGGAAACGCCGCCGGGTGAGTCTGGTCGATTTCGACATCGCGAGAAGGGCTGGTGATGGCCGGGCGCTCTTGACTGGCCGGCGCGTTAACCTCGGTGCCGACGGCCCGGACAAGTTCCTTGATGCATCCCTCGCGCCGATCCTGTGCCGCGGTAGGTCGACTTCAAACGAATTGCGCCCCGATGCTGCGCGCAAAGCGGCGCAGGCAGGCTTCGTGTTTGCCCGCAAAGAGCGCGACGTGATGCGGCATGCCGAGGTGGCACAGCTCCTCGAACCAGGCGGCGGGATTCTGCGTGTCGAGCTGCGCGAGTCCGTTGGTCATCATGAGGTGACGCCGGGGTCGAATCGTTTCGCCCTCGCGCGCGGTGAGGAAGTACTTGCCATCACAGCGCCACAGGCGCGTCAGCGTCACCGGCATGCCGGCGCGGATGGTTGCCTCGACCACGGCCGGTTTCTTGATGTTGAAATGCCGCACGAGCTTCGCGCCCGGCTCGCACAACGAAAGCGGGGCGGCGCCGCCATGCCAGATCGTGATCGTCTTCTCGTCGTGCTCGAGCCAGTCCGTGAGATAACAGCGGCCGAGGCCGAGGTTTTCCCCGATCCACGCGGTGAGCGCGCCATCGGCGTCGCCTTCGATGCCAATCGCCCGGCCTTCTTCCGCGAGGCGCGCCACGCCGAGATACGGCCACTGGCCGAACACGTTGGGCATCTCGGGCCACTCGCGAATTGTCATCGCGTCGAGGTTTTCGTTTTCGAAGAACGATCGCATCGTGAGGTACAGCTTCGATGCCATCGGCAGGTCGTCGTCCGTGATGTCCCTGGCCGGGAGCTCGAGCGCCTTGACCGCCGCGACGTCCGCGGCCACGGCGTCGTCCTGCAGTTCGTGCAGGACGTTCGCGAATTCGATCAGGCTGTAGGTCTGCATCTGCACACCGAGTCCGTGGTGGATCGAAAACGGATCGCCGCCCATCGCGAAGTAACCCGGCGCGTGGCCGCCAATCACGCCCAGCCGCACGCTGCGCAGCCGTCGCACGGTGAACGCAAGTTGCAGCGCTTCGCGAAAACGCCGCTGCACGGTCGCGTCTTCCGGCGCACCGTTCACCAGCTCGAAGCGGTGTCCCATCTGGCGGAATACCGACGCCCAGCAATGCGTGCCGACGAGCGAACACGAACTGATCATGTCGCCGGTCTGGTTCTCCGGCGTCGACCAGAGGATCACCGGGTCGCGCCAAAGCTGCGCCACCGTCGGCGCGAGCCGGCCGTCGCCCATCGTCGCCTGCAGCACGACGATGGCATCGACCCGCTCCGTCTCACAGGCGGCCATGACACGCCGGAGCGAGCTGTCGTCGACTGCTTTTTCGGCGGGCTCGAAGAACGAAAGCGTTTGCTCGCGTCGCAACCAGCCGCGCACGCGCTCCTCCATCGCCTTGCCCCAGTCCATGTCGAAACCGGGCCGGCGACGGCCGATGAAAATGACGCCGAGCTTCGGCAATTTGGCTTTCGAGTTATCGATGTTCCCAGTGGCCATAAGTGAAGGTTAGCACCTTTGACTCTCTGTGCGGTGCCGGCCGGATCGCGAGCCCGACTTCCACGGTGGCGGCTCATTCGTCCGGGTATTTCACGTTCAGTCGCCTTGGGTCTGATGCCCCGAAACTCGCTGCGGCTTATTCCACTTTGCATTCAAGATGAGCGTTATTTGGGTGGGGCCGGCTCTCCGAGCCGACCTGGGTTCCCGCGTGCATTCGCGAGTCAAACTCAGGCCGGCTCGGAGAGCCGGCCCCACCTGCGCTCCCGTTTCATTCGTCTCAACTTGAATGCAAATTGGAATTAGCTGGCGTAGCCGCGAGCGTGAGCGAGTGGTTGCTCGTCCACTCGCTCACGCTCGCGGCGACCAGAATCGGAAAACGTGAAGAGGAGATGATGGGTGGTTTGGTCAAATGCCTCGGGGCTTGTCCCGCGGATCTTTGCTCTGCACACGTGGGCGGTCGTAGAGGCAGGGAAGCCGACCGGCGGGCGGAGTTCCGCATTTGTTTTCAGACGTGGTGTAACGTATTACGTTACACCACCGCGCAGGCACTTTTTGCCGGGCGCTTGGCGGGCTCCGGTCGCTACTTCGTTGAGTGCCCGCAAAAATCGTCTGATTTCCAGTGTAACGTAATACGTTACACTACCCATGTGCTTGAGCCACCTACCGAAGTAGTGCGCTGTGCTGCGCATCCCATGAGACCGGGGCCGGGAGGCCGCCGTTTCCCTTCGTCACCGCGCGAGCTTTCGCTCGCCGGCCCGAACCTGGCTACGTCGGCTGCCGGGCCGGGGTGCGCAGCGGGAGCCAGCGGAGCAGCAGACCAAGCAGCGTACGATCATCCGAGTCGGGGTCGGCGAGGAACCATGGCAGGGAGTTTTCGGATACGATCTGCGTCATACCTCAACCGACTCGCGGGGCAAATTCAGGAGCGCCGCCAGAGCGAAGTTTGGAAATGCGCGGCCGATTTCCAGCCCGCGGCAGGCGGCCGCCGCGGGAATGCGGCTTGCGGCGCCCACCGGCATGGTGCGAAATCGCGCGGCATGTCCCGCGGCGATCGACGTCCCGTTACCGTGCACACCATTGCGCAGCACGTCGGCGTCTCGCCCGCAGCCGTTTCCACGGTGCTGGCGAATCGCCACGAGGAGCGGCGGCTGGCGCCGGCCACGGTCGATCGGATTCGGCAGGCGGTGCGCGCGCTCGGCTACGTGCCGAATGTCGCGGCACGCCGGCTGCGGGCCCACGACCCGCAGGTGCACAGCCTCGAACTCGGGATTCTCACGACGTTCGAAGCGCCGCTCTTCCTCGTGAGTCGCGCGCTTCGCGAGTTGCAACGGACGGTCGATGCCCGGAGCGGACCGGACCGGCACTTCTCGGTCTCGATCGACATGTTCCATGCGGGCCGACTGCGCGAGATGCCGGGCCTGCTCAACGCGAGCCGGTTCAACGGCGTGATTATCACCAACACGCTGCCGGTCGACGACGCGTTCCTGAAATCGACGACCCTGCCTTACGCCGTCGTGGTCCAGGGCCGCCGGCTGGCGAACTACTGCTGCGTGCTCGAAACGCCGGGGGAGGGCGGCCGGCGCGCGGCGGAAATCCTCGTGCGGGCGCGGCGGCGCCGGCCCGTCGTGCTCACGCCTGCGCTGCTGACGGAAACGACGGCGGATCGCGCCGAGGCGTTTTGCGCCAGCTATCGCGCGCTTGCCGGCATCGATCCGCCGCGGCGCGCGGCGGCGGGTTTCGCGCCGGGGGCCGGAGCCGAGGCGATCGGCGCGCATCTGGCGGCGGATCCGAAATGCGACGGCCTGTTTGCCGTGACCGACACGCTCGCCCTGGGCGCCTACCAGGCGATCAAGGCGGCGGGCCGCCGGATTCCGACGGATCTGGCAGTGGTGGCGGTGGGCGACCACGAACACGCCGATTTTTTCGATCCGCCGCTGACCTGCGTGGGTCCGGCCTACGATGTCGTGGTGAAGGAAATCGTCGCGTTGTTGTTCAACCTGATGAACCGCCGGCGGGTCCGGCCGGCGGAGGTGTTCGTGCCACCGACCGTGACACTCCGCGCGTCCACCTGACTTTTTCGACAGAGTCGGCTGACCCCGCAATTTTCACTTGAACCTAAAACGATTTAGCTTTTTTCGTGATTCGGAACCGCTGTCCGGCGGTCCGCTCAAAACCTCATCCCATGTCATCTTGCCAACGACTGACTAGCCTCGTTTCCCCCGGCGCTGCCTTCGTTCTGTTCGCGGTCGCCTGCCTGCCGGCTCTGCCCCGCCTCGTTGCGGCCGACGCCGCGACGGGCGCGCTGACCGGCGCCGTCAGCAACACCGCGACGGGCAATCTGCTGCCGGGCGCGCGCGTGGAGATTCCGGCCCTGGGCCTCTCGGCGCTCACCGACAACACCGGGCGTTATGTGCTGGGCGGCGTGCCCAGCGGAACGCATGACGTGACGGCAGCCTACACGGGGCTGGACACGGCGCGTCAGACCGTGAGCGTCGCCGCTGGCCAGCGCGTCACGCAGGACTTCGCCCTGACGGCGGCGATTTACCAACTGGCCGAATTCAAGGTGACCGGCGAACGCGAGGGCAGCGCCGCGGCGATCACCGCCCAGCGCAACGCGGAGAACGTCAGGAACGTCGTCGCGATGGATTCGTTCGGCAACCTGCCGAACATGAGCGCGGGCGAACTCGCCATTCGGCTGCCCGGCGTGGCGGGCAATCTCGATGACGAGGGCAACGTCACGGGCCTGACCGTGCGTGGCATGGGCCCGACGTTGAACCGCGTGACGATCGACGGCGGGCTGATGTCGAACGTCGGCGGACTCAATCGTCAGTTCCAGACGCACAGCCTGACCGGCGCGATGTTCGATCAACTCGAGGTGATCAAGGGCCACACGCCCGACCAGGAGGCGGATTCGCTCGGTGGCACGATCAATTTGAAGACCCGCTCGCCGCTCAGCATGAGCGAAAGGCGCCGGGCTTCGTACAGCCTGGGCGCGCGCATCGCACCCTCTTTCACGCAGCAGATTCCGCTGCGTGAGGCGCATCGCGTGCACCCGCTGCTGAATCTCGGATACCAGGAAGTCTTCGACGTGCTGGGCGGCCAGCGAAATCTCGGCGTCGCGCTGAACCTTTTTTACAGCGAGAACGTCGCAGGTTATTTCCGCACGATTCGCGATTTCGAAAATACGACGAGCCAGCCGGCGTACCTTTGGGACTATCGCACGCAGGACGCGTACAACAACCGGAAGCAGTCGAGCGTGAACACGAAGTTCGATTACCGGCTCTCGCCCACGACGAAATTCTCGCTCAACACGATCTACAACGACGCGTTCGAGCCGTTCAACCGGCTCTACGAGACGCGCGCGTTCACCAATCAAACGGCGCCCAACGCCACGACCTCGGGCGTGATTCCCGGCTACACCAACCGGATCACGCAGGTGCGGCCGGTGGCGGCGTCGGTCATCGATGTGACGGAGACGATGTTCAGCTTCATGAATCGCACGCGGCAGGTCGCATTCACCGGCGAGCACGAACTCCACCGGCTGAGTCTCGATTACACCGCGGATTACAGCCAGACGCACAACAACCTCGGGGTGGGCGGCGGCGGCACGTTCACCAACCGGATCAGCGGGATCGGCTGGACGCTGGATCGAACGGCATCGGATCTGTATCCGAGCTTCGTGCAAACCGCCGGGCCGGACCTCACGAACCCCGCCAACTACCGGCCGAACGGCCCGCTGACGGCGCGGGACAGCAAGCGCAACGTCGAGATTTACGACTATCGCGCGAACGCGAAGTACGCGCTGCCGACGGAATTCACCCTGGCGCTGAAGGCGGGCGCGCAGTACCGCATTCAAAAGGCCTTCGAGGTGGGCGGGAGTCGGCGGTGGAACTACACGGGCACGACGGCGCTGCCGAACGATCCGTCGATCATCACGTGGGCATCGCTGAAGGGCGGACCGAAGGTCCCGCAGTGGGAAGCCGCGCAGTTCATCAACAACAACCAGCCGCTCACGCCTTCGCTCTGGAGCGAGGATCGCTATTTCCGCGAGCAGCAGAAGTACACGGGCACGCGGGGCGTGACCGAAACCGTTTCGGCGGGCTACGGGATGGCGCAGGGAAAATGGCGGCACCTGGGATTCCTCGGGGGCGTGCGCGTGGAGCGGACCGAGGACGACACCCATGGCTACACGCGGACGAAGGTGCCGAGCACGGCCGCGCAGCAGGCGGCGGATCCGGTTGGCTCGGCCACGCGGGACTATGCGAGCAACTATCGCACGACGCACGGCGACTATACGAAGGCGTTTCCGAGTGCGCACCTCACCTACGACCTCACCCCAAACGTGAAGGCGCACCTGAGCTGGTCGCAGAGCTTTGGCCGGCCGGTGTTCACGAACCTGCTGCCGAGCGAGTCGTTCAACGACGCGCGGCAGGAACTCACGATCAACAACCCCGGGCTGAAGCCGCAGCTCGCGAGCAATTGGGATGCGACGCTCGAGTACTATTTCGAGCCGGTCGGTCAGCTCTCCGCGGGTTGGTTCCAAAAGACGATCAAGGATTATCTCGCGAACGGCATCATCGGCGGCACCGTGCCGACCGGACCGAACAATGGCTACAACGGCGAATTCGGCGGCTACACGATTTTGACCGCGGCGAATGCGGGCACGGCGTACGTGCAGGGCTGGGAACTCAGCTATCAGCAGCAGTTCACGTTCCTGCCGGGATTGCTGCGCGGACTCGCGCTGTCCGCGAACTACACGACGATCGACACGCATGGCGACTTCGGCGGCTCTTCGTACCTCACCGGCGGCCAAGTGGTGGGCTTCATTCCCCGGACCGCGAACGCCAGTCTCTCGTGGCGCCATCGCAACTTCAGCACGCGGTTGCTGTGGAACTACACCAGCGATTACATCCGCGCCTACTCCGCTTCGACGCCCGGCCGCAACCAGTACATGCTGGCCCGGGAAATCGTGAACCTCGGGTTCAACTACGAGGTGCGGCGCGGCCTGGGGCTGTTCGCCGACGTGGCGAATCTTTTCAACGAAACCCAGGCCTTCTATCGCGGAATCCGCGATCAGATGGAACGGACGATCATCTCCGGCACGACGATCACCGTCGGCGTGCAGGGCCGGTTCTGATTTTGGAGAACGCATCAATGAACGCAGGCCAAAGCGTAGCACGGGCAATTTGCCCGTGCTTTTCCCCGAAACGCGGGCAGGTTGCCCGCGCTACATTCGCCATCGCCGCCCTTTTCGTGTCGTCGGTGGTTCGCGCGGCCAAAGCTGAAACACTGCCTCGGTTGGCCTACAACAATCCCGGTGCGCTCGCCGACCTTGGCGTGGGATTGTGGGCGTGGCCGCTGCCGCTCGACTACAACCGCGACGGGCTGATGGACCTGGTCGTCGTCTGCACCGACAAGCCGTACAACGGCACGTGGTATTTCGAGAACAGCGGACAGATCGATCCGCAGCTCAAGCTGCCGATCTTCAAGCCGGCGGTGCTGATCGGGAAATCCGTGCCCTCTCCCGGGATCTCGTACGTCGGCGGCCGGCCGCTGATCACCGCCACGGCGTCGGCGGCCAATCGGGAGACGAGCCTCTACGCGTTTCGCGGCCATGTGTATCCGGATTTCCTGAACACGCAGTTCGGGCAGCCGGTGAAGCTGCCCGTGCCGGAAAGGATACACCCCGAGCCCGGCTCGATCCGGCAGAACCAGTGGAAGTTCGTCGACCTCGACGGCGACGGTGCGCTCGACCTGACGGTCGGCATCGACTTCTGGGGCGACTTCGGACCGCTGCAAGGTGGCGCCGGCGCGTTCAACGCCAAGGGCGAGTGGACGCGCGGCAAGCTGCGGGGCTACGTGTACTATCTGCGCAACACCGGCACGACGGAAAAACCGAAGTACGCGGCGCCGGCGCGGCTGCAGGCGGGCGGGCAGGACATCGACCCCTACGGCATGCCGTCGCCGAGTTGGGGCGACTTCGATGGCGACGGCGACCTCGACTTGATCTGTGGCGAATTCCGCGACGGCTTCACGTATTTCGAGAACATCGGCGGGCGCACCGCGCCGCGGTTTGCGGCTGGCCGGCAACTCACGACCGGCGGCGCGCCGCTGGTCATGGATCTCTGCATGATCACGCCGACCGTCGTGGATTTCGACGGCGACGGCGATCTCGACATCGTGTGCGGCGACGAGGACGGCCGCGTCGCCTTGATCGAAAACACGGGCAAGGTGGTGAACGGGATGCCGCAGTTCCAGCCGCCGCGGTATTTCCGGCAGTTTGCGGCCGAGGTGAAGTTCGGCGCGCTGGCCACGCCGTATGCGTTCGACTGGGACGGCGACGGCGACGAAGACCTGATCTGCGGCGACTCCGCGGGCTACGTGGCGTTCATCGAGAACCTCGGCGGGAATCCGCCCCGCTGGGCGGCGCCGCGTTATTTGAGCGCGGGGGGCAAGCTGATTCGCGAACAGGCGGGACCGAATGGATCGATTCAGGGTCCGGCCGAGGCGAAATGGGGTTATTCGATTCTCAGCGTCGGCGACTGGGACGGCGACGGGTTGCCGGACATCATCACCAACGGGATCTGGGGAAAAGTCGTGTGGTATCGAAACACCGGCACGCGGCGCGCGCCGAAGCTGGCCGCGGGCGAGCCGATCCAACTCGCGCTGCCCGCCGGCGCGAAGACGCCGAAACCCGCGTGGTTCTGGTGGGAGCCGAAACCCGGCGAACTCGTGACGCAGTGGCGGACGACGCCGCAGATGATCGACTGGAACGGCGACGGCTTGATGGACCTCGTGATGTCCGACGCGGAAGGGTATCTCGCGCTGTTCGAGCGGAAGCGGAACAGCGATGGAACCCTCGTGCTGCTGCCGCCGCAACGTGTGTTCTGGAGCGAGGGCGCGAGCGAGTTCGATTCGAACGGCAAGCCGACGAACCATGTATCCGGGCTCCTGCGACTCAACTCCGCGGACTTCGGCCGCAGCGGCCGCCGCACCTTCTGCCTCGCGGACTGGGATGGCGACGGGCAGCTCGACCTGCTGGTGAACAGCAATCCGAACGTGAACTTCTTCCGCGGGCTCGGCCGCAACGCGCAGGGCCGGTGGGCGTTCAAGGACGAGGGGCCGGTCAGCCCGCACGTCCTCGCCGGCCATGCGACCAAGCCGACGTATCTCGCCGCAACCCGCGAACTGCTGATCGGCGCCGAGGACGGCCATTTCTACCAGGTGAAGAGCCCGCGCGCCAAGCGGTAGGGCGACGCATCGTGACCCAGCCGCGGTTTACCCCGACTTCTAATGCCCCAATCCAGCAGAAGCAGCGCCGAATGTAGGGCGGGGTCGCTGACCCGAATGGCGCCAAGTTAACAATGTTGTTCGTCATGTTTTCACGTAGCGCGGTCAATGCGCCGCAGGCGCACAAGTCTGACCGCGCCTCCGCCGACCGGAAATTTCGCTCGAAATGCGCGGTCAGGTTGACCGCGCTACAGCTGGCGCCATCACCCGACACCCGCAATCTCCACCGCTTAACTTAGCGCCATTCGTCGCTGACCCCGCCTCGCGCGTCAGTACGGCGGGGTCGGCGACCCCGCCCTACATCGCAGCGCCGGAGCATTTAGATTTTCCAATGCACACTTCTTATCGTCCGAGCGGAATTTATTCCGCTCAGTGGATTCCCACTGACGCCAAGGGCCGCGTCGATCGCGCCGCGCTTGCCGCCCACATCGCGTTCGAGCGGCGCGCCGGGATCAACGGCGTGCTGGCGCTCGGTAGCACCGGTGAATTTCCTCATTTCTCGCCCGACGAGCGCAAGCAACTGCTGGCGACGGTGGCTGAGCTGGCGGGGCCACTGCCCGTCATCGCCAATGTCAGCGATCTCCGGCCGCGCGTGGCGGTGGAACTCGGTCGTTTCGCGAAAGCGCAGGGTGCCGCCGCGATCTCGCTCATGCCGCCGATGTTTTTCCCGGTGTCACCAGCCGACATGCTGGCCTATTTCCTCCACGTGGCCGAGCACGTCGACCTGCCGGTGATGCTCTACAATTTCCCGGAGCTGACGGGCAAGCGCATCGACCTGCCGACGGTGGCCGCGTTTGCGAGCCGCGCGCGGATGTGTGCGATCAAGCAGAGCGGCGGCGAATTTGCCTACCACCCGGAGTTGATCGCGCTGGGCCGCGAGCAGGGCTTCGCGGTGATGTCGGGCGCCGACACGCGGCTGCCGGAAGTATTCAGGCTCGGGGGCGCGGGCTGCATCGGCGGACTCGTCAACCTCGTGCCGGAATGGATGGTGTTGCTCGATCGGGTATACAGGCAAAAGGATGTAGGCGGGGTGCCCTCACCCCGCGACATCGCAGTCGCACGTGGAACCCCGCGGGGTGAGGGCACCCCGCCTACAACACAGCCTTGCGTTGCCTCGGTGACCGCGACGGCCATGGTCGAGCTCGGTCGGATCATCGACCAGCTGACGTTTCCGCTCAACGTGGCCGCGGGACTGGAGGCACGCGGATTCCGGCCCGGCGCGCCGAAGACGATCGTATCGCCAGAGTCGCGACGGCTGTACGAAAAGGTTCGGGTGGAGTTGGTGGCACTCTTCTCGCGCCACCAGCTGGGGCTGGCGTCGTCGGCCGCGGCGTAGGAGGAGAAGCCTGCGGGCAGGCGATGCAAAAGCGATTGCTCCGCGGAATCGCCTGCCCGCAGGCTCCTCCATGAACCACTTCGGATGACTTCCCCCACGTCGCCCTCACCCCATCCCGCCCGCTACGCCTGGTTCGTCGTCGCGCTGCTGTTTCCCGTCGCGCTGCTGAACTACCTCGACCGGCAGATGCTCGCGACGATGAAAGCGTCGATCGTGGGCGACATTCCGTCGATCGCCAACCAGGCGGACTGGGGCCAGATCCTGGCGTGCTTCAAGTGGACGTACGCGGTGCTGAGTCCCTTTGGCGGGTACATTGCGGATCGTTTCAGCCGGCGGATTGTGATCGGTGCGAGCCTCTTCGTGTGGTCAGCGGTGACCTGGTACACGGGTCACGCGACGTCTTTCCACGAGATGATGGTCGCGCGGGCGCTGATGGGGATCAGCGAGGCGTTCTATATTCCAACCGCGCTGGCCCTGATTGCGGAATTTCACACCGGGTTCACGCGATCGCGCGCGGTTGGGCTGCACCAGACCGGCATCTACGTCGGCCAGATCCTCGGCGGATTTGCCGGCTATGTCGCGGACTCGCCCGAGCACGGCTGGCGCTGGGCTTTCTCCACCTGTGGAATGATCGGGGTGATCTACGCGCTGCCGCTGCTGGCATTCCTGCGCAACCCGCCGGCCGCCGCGGTTGAGCCGGCGGCTGGGCACGGCGGTGCGCATAGAGATGCGCCGGGCGTATTTCGCGGCCTGCTCACCGATCGCAACTTCATCCTGCTCGTGTTTTACTTCACGTTGCCGGCGATTGCCGGCTGGGTCGTGCGGGACTGGATGCCGGCGATTCTGAAGGAGAAGTTCCATCTGGGCCAGGGCAAGGCCGGCGTGAACGCGATCCTTTACGTGCAGATTGCGTCCATGATCGGCGCCGTGGTGGGCGGCGCGCTGGCGGATCGCTGGATGCGCACCACGTCGCGCGGCCGGATTTTCACCAGCGCCATTGGGATGGTGATGTTTCTCCCCGCGTTGTTCAGTGTGGGCAATGCCGGCACGCTCACGATGGCCGTCGCCGGCCTCGTGGTGTTCGGGCTGGGGTGGGGTTTTTTCGACTGCAACAACATGCCGATCCTCTGCCAGATTGCCCGGCCCCAATGGCGCGCGACCGGTTACGGCATCATGAACCTGGTCAGCATCAGTTGCGGCGGCTTCGGCGACATCGCCTTCGGCGCACTGCGCGACCGGCACGTACCGCTCAACCTGATCTTCGGCGTGTTCGCCGGCGTCGCGCTGCTCTCCGTGGCAATCGTGCTCATGATCAAACCGCAGGAGGAGAAGAGTTCTGCGTAGCGCGGCACTTAGTTTCCCGGGAACGGGAAACCGCCGGGCCACCCCATTCACCCCATGAAAACAGCTGCAGTCCTTTTGCTCGGCGTACTCGCCGCCCGCTCCCTGCTGGGGGCGGATTCCCCTGCCGTGCTCACGAGCGAATTCATCTACGAGCAGGCGCCGTATCCCTCGTGCCACGCTTCGACGATCGTGGAAACCGCGCAGCACGAGTTGGTCGCCGCGTGGTTCGGTGGCACCGCGGAGAAGAACCCCGACGTGGGAATCTGGGTTTCGCGCCACGAGAACGGCCGGTGGACACCCAGCGTCGAGGTGGCCAACGGCGTCCAGGCCGACGGCACGCGTTATCCGACGTGGAATCCCGTGCTGTTTCAGCCGCGTGGCGGGCTGCTGCTGCTTTTCTACAAAGTCGGTCCTTCGCCCCAAACGTGGTGGGGCCTGGTGCGCACGAGCGCCGATGGCGGCCGCACCTGGGGCGAGGCGCGGCGACTGCCGGAAGGCGTGCTCGGCCCGATCAAGAACAAGCCGGTCCAGCTGGCCGACGGCACGATCGTGGCGGGTTCGAGCGTCGAAAACCTCCGGCCGTTTTCGACGGTGGACCAGCAGGTGCTCATCGGCAGCTTTGGCGTCGGATTACTCCTCGCCGGGCTCGCCGCCGTCGCCTTGCGGCGGTTGGTGGGCGCGCGGCCCCGGACGGCGCCACTCCTGGCATTGGCGATCTGGCTGCTCGGCGTCGGGCCGGTCGCCTGGGCGGTCAACAAAACGATCTTCCGGCGTGGCTCGGAATGGCGGGTGCATTTCGAGCGCAGCAGTGACGGCGGGGACCTGTGGTCGAACACTGCGCCGCTCAACGACGGCGTGAAGCTCGGCGCGATTCAGCCGAGCATCCTGTTTCACGATCAAATCGGCGGCAACAAGCTCCAGGCGATCGGGCGCACGCGGCAGGGAAAAGTGTTCACCCTTTTTTCCGACGACGGGGGCCGACATTGGAGCGTGATGTCGCTCCTCGATGTGCCGAATCCCAGCGCCGGCACCGACGCCGTCACGCTCGCGGATCGCCGGCATCTGCTCGTGTGCAATCCCGTGAAACGCGGCCGGACTCCCCTGGCGGTGTTCGTCTCGCGCGATGGGCGGAAGTGGACCCAGGCGCTCGTGCTCGAGGACCAGCCGGGCGAATACTCTTATCCCGCGGTGATTCAGGCGAGCGACGGCCGCGTGCACATCACGTACACCTGGAAGCGGCAGCGGGTGAAGCACGTGGTGCTGGATCCGGCGAAACTGCCGACGGAGATGTCACGTCCGCGGTGAAGCGAACTCTCCACGACGTCATAAGAGCTCATTACCTCGCTGACGAACGCGGCCGTAGCACGGTCAACCTGACCGTGCTAGAGCCATCCCGATGAGCCGAACGCGGTCAGATTGACCGCGCTACCCAAGACGTGCGCTCGCTCCAGCGCGGATTAATGACGTTCTGTCTGGAACACGCGCCGTCGCGCCGGCGCGCGGGTCACAACGTCAGCCGGACCACGCATTGATCCGACATCTTGAGAATGTGTTCGCCGACGATCGGATACGGCTGGTCGCGTTTCATCTCGACGCCGTCGAGCATCGTGGAATTCGCGACGGCCGCCGGCACGGTGACAAACCACCGGCCGCCATCCTTGGTGAACTTCGCGTGCACCCGCGAAACCGTGTTGAACTTGTCGAAGTAATCCGCCGCGATCGTGCCTTCGCGGCCGAGCACGCTGTTGTGGCGCGCGGTGTACGTCCGGTCGTCGATCACTACTTTGACGCCCGGCTCGATGTGGGTTTTGGGAGCAGATTGCGGGAGCATATTGGGGTGGGGTCCAGCAAATCCCTTGTCATCTCTCGCCCATAACAGGGCAAGACGAAACCTGATGCGTGCAGCGCGGGCCCCGCCCGGGGCGGCGTCATTCCTGGAGGGCCCGCCTCCGCGCGGGGCGCGGATGTCACGGAGGTCGCAACTCCAGACGCGGGCGACGATGTTTTCGTGGTGCGCGTGACGGACATGACGCGCACGCACCAATGGGCCAAGGGCGGCGTCATGATTCGCGCCGATCTTTCACCGGGCTCCGCGCATGTCTTCGCCTGCGTGAACCCGGACCGGATCGCGTCGCGGATCTATCGCGCGACCGCCGGCGCGACGTCGCAAATCGACGCGAGCCCTTGATTCAATAGGACCACCAATCCGGCGTGCACCTCGGTCCGCGTCGTCGTCAACGATGAGAAGGGTTGGCCGCATCCTCGGGTGAGAGCAGGTCGGAAACCACGGTGCCGATCCGCAACCACTCGTCGTAATTCAGGAAGACGGTGGCGCCAGCTTCCGCCGCGACCGCACTGCGATCGAGCCCGGAAACCATGACAATCGGCACGTCGGGATTCGTGTGCCTCAAGAGCCGGACCAGCTCGGGGCCGTCCACGTCGCTGGCGCGGTGAGCCACAATCACGTCGAGTCGCGGGTTGCGCGCTGCCACGAGGGCAACATCGGAGTCCTGACACTCTTGGAGCAGCGATTGGGGGAACTTGCGCAACAATGTCTTTACGAGGAGGAAGCGGCTGTCTGGATTGTCGTCGATTACGAGAAATTGGCGGTGTCCTGTCATCGGGTGGGCAAAATGGGTGTGTTCGTAGCGTTCGCTACACATCGCGACAGCGAAGGCGCAAACGCTCAATGCGAATAGCGGGCAAAACGGTTCCAAAATCTCCGATTTTCATCCCGGGAAAACTCCCATTCTGTAGCGATGCGTACAGCGAGTGAGCTGGGGCCAGTTACGGGCCCTCCGGGTGCTTGCCAACGCCCACTGCGGTCGCGTGACTGCTGCCGCTCATGCTTCGCCGGCTGCTATTTTCCTGCGTTCTCCTCGGTTCTGCGTTCGGAAAGGACGTGCTGGTCCACGATGCCGCGGAACTCAAAAACGCCCTCCGCGCGGCGCAGCCGGGCGACCGGATTCTCCTGGCGGAAGGCAGCTATGGTGGCGGGCTCCAGTTTGCGGACCTTCACGGCGAGGAAGGTCGTCCCATCGTCATCGCCTCGGCGGACCCCAACAAACCGGCGGTCTTTCGCGATGCGAAGATGGGGTTGCACTTCTCGAATGCGGCGTTCGTTGAACTGGCCGACCTCGTTTTCACGGTGCTGTACAGCAATGGGCTGAACATCGACGACGGCGGGGTGCGGACCGGTCCCGGATCGCACCACCTCGGGCTGCAGCGACTTCGCATCATGGATGTCGGGGGAGGGGGGAATGAAGACGGGATCAAGCTCTCCGGCGTATCCGATTTCAGGATAGTCGGCTGCACGATCGAACGATGGGGGACGGGCGGCGGTTCGGCGATCGACATGGTGGGCTGCCACCGCGGCGTGGTGCGGGACTGCTTGCTGCGCCACAACAGTCCGCCGAACGCGACCGGCGTCCAATGCAAGGGCGGAACGACGGACATGGAGATCAGCCGCAATCGCTTCGAGTACGCGGGCGGTCGCGCCGTGAATATTGGCGGCAGCACCGGCCTGCAATTCTTCCGGCCGCCGCTGACCGGCGACGGCCCGCACGCGGAGGCGCGCGACATCCGCGTCGAGGGAAACACCTTTGTCGGCGGAGTCGCGCCGGTGGCCTTCGCGGGTGTCGATGGCGCCGTGGTAAGGTTCAACACGATTGAGCGGCCGGGCCGCTGGGCGCTGCGGATTGTGCAGGAGAATCGGTCGCCCGGCTTCGTCGCTTGTCGCAACGGCGAGTTCACCGACAACGTGATCGTTTTTGAAGCGGCGCGCTGGGCCGAAGGCGGCGTGAACATCGGCAGCGGTACGGCGCCGGCGACCTTCAAGTTCGCCCGGAATTGGTGGTACTGCGTCGAGCGGCCAAGCCGCAGCCAGCCGAAGCTGCCGACAAAGGAAATCGGCGGCGTGTATGGCCGCGACCCCGCCGCGGCGAAGGACATCGCCGGCGCGGAGGCGTGGAAGCCGGCGAAGTAATCGTGCTGCAGGGCGGGGTCGCCTGACCCCGCCGAACAGGCAGATTGGCGTGCTTTTGCGGCGGGGTGCGGAGACCCCGCCCTACATCAAGAAAAAAGGGCGCAGCGGAAGGCTGCGCCCGGAGTCAGGGAGGGTTGGCGGTTACGCGGTCTTGATTGTCCGCTTCGCGTGGTCGTACACGGTCTTCTTGCCGGTGTCGTACGACATCACGGCCATGAGCACGGCAATGGCGTGCTGGTAGCCGGCATCGATCGAGGCGTGCGGCGTCTTGCCGTCACGCATGCATTGCAGCCAGTTGAGCCAGTGCTCGGGCCGTTGGACCGGCGTGACCTCCACCTTGCCGCGAATCTTGCCGTCGCGCTTCGGGCCGCCATCGGCGCTGTAACTCGGCACGTTCCAATTATCGACACTGAGCGTGCCCTTGTCGCCGTAGAATTTCCGCGTGTTGCCGGCGAAGTTGCCGAAATTATTCGAGCTCGTGACGATGAAGCCCTCGGGATACATCCAGGTGGCGATGACATTGTCCGGGGTCGTGAACTTGTTCTCGTCCTTCCAGTAGGTCACGCCGCCGAGGCACACGCAGGATTCCGGGAAACCGCAGTCCATCACGTAGTGCATGAGGTCGAGGAAGTGCGCGCCCCACTGCGGAACCGGCCCCTGGCAGAAATCATAGTAGCCGTACCACGCGGCATACTGGCGCGCGTCGAACGGGCGCTTCTTGCGGTCGCCGAGAAATTCATCCCACTCGACGTCCTCCTTCTTCACGTCGCGCTCGAGGTATTGGTACCAGTACGGCTTCTCGGCATTGCGGGTCTCGTCGATGCGGGTGATTTTGCCGAGCGCGCCGGTTTTCATGAACTCGCGCGCGCCGGTGATGCCGGGCAGGCTGCGGAGCTGCGTGCCGACCTGAATGATGCTGCCCTTCGCCTGCGCGGCCTTCGCGGCGTCGTAGGCGCGGAGCAGCTTGTCCAGCTCGGTGGCGAGCGGCTTCTCGATGTAGATGTGCTTGCCCGCCTTGGCCGCCGCCTCGAGGTGCGTCGTGTGGTGGAGATCGGGCGTGGCCACGAGCACGGCGTCGAAGTCGCCGGAGGCGAAAAGATCGCGGTAGTTCTTGAACTGCTTCACCTCGTTGCCGGACATGGCCTTGACGGTGGCGGCGGCCTGCTCGCGGTGCATGCGCCACGTGTCGCACACGGCGACGTATTCAAAATTGGCCACCTTGAGGTGCTTCTTCATTTCCTTCATGTGCGTGCCGACGCCCCGGCTGCCGCAGCCGAGCTGCGCCACGCGGATCCGGTCGTTGGCGCCGATGGACCGCGCGCGCTCGGCGGCGGTCAGCGGATTCTTCCACGTCACCGCGGCGGCGGCGGCGGCGACGCCGGAGGTTTTTAGAAAATCGCGACGCGGCATCGAGGTCGCGGGCGAGGGAGTTTCGGTTGAGGAGGTATTCATGATTTGGGTTTAGAAATTCTGCGGTGGCTGCGCCGGGCAGGAGCGGGCCCAAGCCAGTGGGCTTCATGCCACGAGGATTTGATCCAGTTTCTTCGAAAGGTGGGAGAGGAACTCGGCGGGGGGCAGGTTTTTCGGCGCACTCTGCTCGGTGATGAGCCAGCCCGTGTATTTTATTTCGTCGAAGGCGGCCATGACGGCAGGCCAGTCGCTGTCGCCTTCGAACAGATTCACGTCGAATCCCGCGCGGGGACCGCTTTCGTCGCGCAGCTTCCGGCTGAATTCCTTCACGTGGACGGTGACAATCCGCTGCCCAAGGATCCGCGCCCACTGCTCGGGCCAGCCGGTGTTCACCACGTTGCCGACATCGAAGTGCCACCGGACCATGGGCGACTTGAACGAGTCGCAGTATTGCGCGGACTCGAGCGGGCTGAGCAGAAACGCATTCCAGACGTTCTCGATCGCGATCGCCACGCCGAGTTCCTCCGCGAGCGGCACGCACTTCCTGATTTCCTCGGTGGAGCGTTGGTACGCGTCGCGGTAGGAGACTTGCTTGTTTACCACGCCGGGGACGAGCAGGACCGAGCGCGCACCGTAGGCTTTCGCCTCACGCAGCGCTTGCTTGAGGGTATTGACGGTGACTTCGCGTTTGGCCGGATCCGGGTCCGTCAGCGGATGGGTCCAGTGGGACGACACCAGCACGCTCGGGATCTCCAGCCCCGCGGCGTCGCGTGCGGCGAGGACCTCGGCTTCGGGATGGTTGCTTTGGATCTCGACGCCCTGGAATCCCGCAGCCTTCAGCATCTGGAATTTCTGCTTCAGCGTGAGCGTCTGGCCGGGGGGGTTGCGGAAGGTGGAAAACATGAACCCCTTTTTGTTCGGCCGCGGGGCGGTGCGGGATGGCTTGAACTCCTTCGGCGTGGCCGCGGTGTCCGCCGCCTTCGTGCGATTTTTCTTTTCGGCGGCTGCGGCCGCGACGGGGGCGAGCGCGGCGAGCGTCGCGGAGGATTTCAGGAACGAACGGCGATTCATGGGGCTCACAGCTCCTTGATTGAAATTTCCTTGAACTGCACCGGGTCGTTGTGACCGGCGAAGCCAAAATAGCCGCTCAGGCGGGTGCGGCCGGTTTGTTCGTGCTTCAGCACCTTTGGGTTAATCGTCGCACTCTTCAAATCGGTATCGAGAATCACGCTGCCGTTGAGCTCCACCTTGAGCGTCGAGCCCTTGACGGTGACTTCCTGGAAATTCCATTCGCCGATGGGCCGTTGGTAACCGCGGGCGGCCGCCACCATGCCATAGGCGGAGCCGTGTGCCTGTTGCGGCTCGATCTTCGCCGGCTTGTTTTGTTCGTAGTTGTCGTCGAGGATCTGCAGCTCGCACATGCCGATGTACGCCACGTCACCGGTGTTCGGGGCGCCGGGATAGCGAATGGCCAGCCCGTTGTTGCCGGCCTTGGGCAGCTTGAACATCACCCGCGCCTGAAAGTCTTTCAGCTCCTTGTTCCAATAGGGGACGCCGCCTTTCTTCTCCTTCCACATGATTACCCCGTCCTTCACCTCGACGGCATCCGTTGCGCCGGTCCAGCCGCTGAGATCCTTGCCGTTGAAGATTGGCTTGAAGCCCTGGCCGCCCTTGCTCGCGAGAATCTTGTTCGCCTCCTCGCCGCCGATTTTGCGCAGGAAAATGTTCCGCCACTGCGTGCCGCCGCCGTGGGTCTGCAGTTCGATCGGGCCCTTCGGCGGCACGGGCCGCCGCTCGTCGGGCTTCAGCTTCTTGTTTCCCCGGTCGTAATAATTTTCGAGAATCTGGTGATCGACGACGAGCTTCTGGTTGAGCCAGACGCTGACCCGGCTGCCGACCATCACGACGCGCAGCGAGTTCCACTGGCCAATCGGCTTGTCGGTGCGGACCAGCGGGTCGCGCCCCGGTGCCCCCATCGGGCCGTTGTTCCAGAGTCCGCCCGAGCCTTTCGCGTACCCGTGACCTTTGGGATCGGGCATGGTGTAGTCCCAGATTTGCACCTGTGGCACGCCGCGCAGGTAAACGCCGGAGTCGGCGCCCGGCTCGAGCTTGTAATCGAGCAGCAATTCGAAGTCGCCGTAATCCTGCTCGGTGGTCGCGTACCGGCCCTGGCCATCGTTGACCAGGACACCCCCTTCGGCGCGCCAGTGCGGCTTGCCGTCCTTCAGCTCGGTGAGGCTCTTCGTCCAATCGGCGATCTTGGCCGCGCGGGCTTCCGGCGACATGGCCAGCAGTTCGCGGTGATCGAACGTGTCACCCCCGCGCCAGCCGGAAAGGTCCTTGCCGTTGAAGAGCGCCGTGAAGCCGGCGGGCGGCGGCGCCGCCGAGACGGCGGTGGCGGCAGCGACGAGAATAAGGGGACGAACCAGGGCAGCGAGACGCATGAAGGATTCCGGAAGAGTGTTCAGCCGCGAGGGGTGAGCCGGTGACTATCGAGTTACTTAGCGGCGCACCGCAAACCGAATTTCTGCGGCCGCGCAGATCGAGCACGGCGCCAGTTGACTCGCGGCGGGCGAGGGCCCTACATGCCGCCCTCATGCCACACCCCTTGCCTCGATGGCTGCTGCGTACCATATGGTTTCCGGGCCGCGATTGACCGGCCGGCGTCTGCGCCGGGCTTGAATCATGCGACTGCCCCTGCGGGTCATGCGGTGGATGCACCGCCAGAACATGTCGCGCAGCAAGATGCGCGGCGGGCGGCTGCATGGCTGGTTTGGCGATCGCATTCTCGACAAGTCGTTGTGGCTGCCGACGCGCAACTCGCTCGCCCGCGCGTGGCTGATCGGGTTTCCCATCACCGTCGTGCCGTTCCTGCCGGCCCAAAGCGTGTTTGCCGTGATCGGCGCGCTGGTGGTTCGGGGCAACCTGCTCCTCTGCATCGCCCTCCAGTTTCTCTCCACACCGCTGACCGCGCCGGTGCACCTCCCGGCCTGCTATTTCCTCGGCCAGACGGTCCGGTACTTCACCCGGACCGGCGGCGCGCCCCCGGCCGACGTTTGGCGGGAGATTTCGCACGGCTCGCGGCATTTGCTCACCGGCGACGCGGTGACGTCGCTCTACCTCGGCTCCATTGTGCTCGGCTTCCTCGGCGGGCTCGCCGGCTACGCGGTGCTCCACCGGACCTGGAAGGACACGCCGCGACGGACAACGCGGCCGCCGATTGAGACTGGCACTCGCTTCCCCCTCTGATCAACCTGCCGCCACTCTTCTCATGAAAAGTATCCTGCCCCTGTTTGCCCTGCTGGTGCTGCTCGCGGGCCGCGGCTTCGCGGCCGAGCCGAAAATGAACGCGCTTTCCGCCAAGGAGAAATCCGACGGCTGGCAGCTGCTCTTCAACGGCAAGAACCTCGATGGCTGGAAGGCGAGCGAGGCGAAAGGCGTGTTCACGGTGGAGAACGGCTGCCTGGTCACCTTCCGCGATCCGGAAAAGGTGAAGGCGCAGAACCCCGGCGTGAAGAGCTTCCGCTCGCATCTCTTCTACGAGGGCGCGGTGGCCAACCACGATTTCAGGAACTTCGAACTGCAGTGCGACATCCAGACGGCGCCGAAGGCGAACTCGGGCGTGTATTTCCACACCGAATACCAGCCGAGCGGCTGGCCGGACAAGGGCTACGAGGTCCAGGTGAACAACAGCCACACCGATCCCAAGCGCGGCGCGGGGCTCTATGCGATCAAGGACAACTTCGAGGCCCCGGCCAAGGATGGCGAGTGGTACACGATGACGATCAAGGTCCAGGGCAAGCACATCCAGACCTTCGTGAACGGGAAGCAGATCGTGGATTACACCGAGGACGCGAACCCCGAGCGGCCGCCGGCCATGAAGGGCCGGCTGGTGTCGCACGGCACCTTCGCGCTGCAGGGTCACGATCCGGGCAGCAAGGTGATGTACCGGAACATCAAGGTTCGCGTGCTGCCCTGAGCCGAAATCAATGCAGTGAGAAACCGCGAATGACGCGAATGAACGCGAATTTCAGAGGGCAAGGAGCGATCTTGATCACGCCGATCAGAATTCACCCTTTGATGAGTCTGCCAATTAGAGCGCTTTGATTCGCGCCGCTTCGCGCTCTTCGCGGTTGAATTGAATAGTTCGGGCTGAGCCGAAATCGAGTTGCCCGCGAATTCCCGCGAAAAGGCGCGAATCGGCCCGACAAAAAGCCCGCCGATGGTCCAGGACCGGCGGGCCGAAAAAACCGGCGAGATGGATGAATCCGCTCAGGGCTTTTCCGCGAGCGCATCCACCCGCGCGCGCAAGGCGTCGTTCTGCTGCTTGAGTTCGGTGATGGCATGGTGCAGCGCTTGGATCGCCGCCAGCGCAATGCCGCCTTCGTCGACTGTACTGATGTGACGTTCGTCCAGTCCAAGCCCGAAAGCTTGATGGAAATCCTGCGCCATCGGGCCGATGTGCCGGACGCCAGCCGGCTCCGTCTTGTACCGCCAGGTCTGCATGGGCAGCCGTGAGAGTTTTTCCAGGATTTCGCGCGCGTCGGCGTGCTCGAAGTTCGTTTTCAGGTTGATATCGGAGTTGTTCGTCCAGACGCCCCCGATGGAGAGATAGGCGCCGGTGCCGGTCGAAATCGCATGGCCGGTCGTGACATGATCGGTGCCAATGGCGACATTCGCGGTGCCGGCTTCAACGACGAACGCGCGCGCTGGATCCCGCACGAACGTCGTAAACGCCCAGTCGTAAAGCCCGGTGCCTGGAAACGTATAGCCATCGTTGATACCAGAGTTGTAGGTCGCGAGCTCGGGATGTACGCCACCGGGGAAGTTGAATTCGAACGTGTATTGCTGGCCTGCGACAACCGAAACCGGAGTGTTGAATGTGCAGTCGCCGTTCGGCGCTGCCTGGGTGAACACGACGGGACCGCTCACCCCCTCGCCGGAATAAAGCGTCATGGTTGCGTTCGCGTCGCCGCTAGCGTAGAGCGGCGTCCTTATTTTCGTCATCTGGCCGGTCCTTCCTACTGTGAACGATTGCCACAGGTGCGTGATATTCGTACCGTTCAAGATAACGCGGGCGGCCGCGATTTGGTCGGCGACGGGCGAAGGGGAGGCCGCATGGGCGTCGAAAATCCCAGCCGGTGTCGTCGTGCCGACCCCCACACTGCCCCCGGTGTAGACCGCCGCGGTCCCGACGAGGGAAAAAGGCGAGGCTCCGGCATCGCCCTTGGGCCCCGGTTGGCCTTGCGGACCGGTCTGGCCATCGGCACCGGCGGGGCCCTGCAGTCCCTGCGGACCCTGGGCGCCTTGCGCGCCTTGTAAACCTTGCGGACCTTGCGGCCCGATCGGACCGATTGGCCCGACCAGCCCTTGCGCCCCTTGAGGGCCCGTAGCGCCCGTATCGCCTTTGAGTCCCTGCGGGCCTTGTGCGCCGGTGTCGCCCTTGTCTCCCTTATCACCTCTGTCGCCTTTGGGACCTTGCGGGCCGATGTCACCTTGCGGTCCGGTGGCACCGGTGGACCCTGTCGCGCCGATGTCCCCCTTGTCACCCTTGGGACCTTGCGGACCCTGCGGGCCTTGCGCTCCTTGCGGACCGACCGCGCCCTGGATGCCTTGCGGACCAACCGGGCCGACCGGGCCCACTTCGCCAAACGTTACCGCGAGCGAAGCCGTGTGATTCGCGCCTGTGCCGTTGGTCACGGTGACGATGTACGTCCCGGGAAAACTGATCAGCGTCGACGGCAGTCCGACGGTGAGCTCCTGCGCGGCGGCGTCGAACGACTGTACTGGCAAGCTCACTACGCCGCCCGGCGCCGCGAGTGTGACCGTTCCGCTGAACGTCGAGCCGAAATTCGCGCCCGAGAGCACGAGCTGCGTCACGGCGGCGTTGGGTTCGCCGCCGGTCAGGGTGAGCTGCTGCTGATTGCCCGTTGACGCCGCGCCGCCAGCTCCCGGCGTCGAAGGTTGGGCGGCGATCAAGGCACCGGTGGAAACGCAGAGCGCGCAGAACGCGATCCGCGGGAGGGTGGTGAGGTGGGTTTTCATGGGATGGTGGGCCGAAAGCACGCCGCTCGCTGCGCCGGGGTTGGCGCGCCAGCGACATCGCCCACCGTGCGGATGGCGCCCGTCCGCGCGATTCACGGGTGACGAACGACGCGGGTTTGTGACGAGTTACGCGCGTCCGATGCGTTTCCGCGCCACGCGTGAGGACGAGACAGAGCTCGTCCCTCCAGGAACGGAATCACGCCTGGAGGGCCGGCCTCCGTGCCGGTCCATGCTGCGCGCCTGCGACGTGTTCGCGCTACGATCGCCCGTGCAGCCGCGCCTCGACTTCCGCGAGATAGCTGCGACTCACCGGCACGGGCTCGCGCGCGCCGGTCACGACCAGCTCGGCGGTTTCCCGCGTGTCGCGCCGCTGTTGCTCGATGCTGGCGAGATTCACGAGCGCCTGGCGATGCACGCGCATGAACTGCGTAGCGGGCAGCAGATCCTCCCAGGCCTTCATCGTCCGCCGGGTGAGGAAGCGCTCGCCGGTCCGCAATTGCAGGTCAGAGTAGTTCTCGTTCGAGAAAATCGCGCTGATCTGCAGGACCGGCACGAACCGATCGCCGGCGTCGGTATGGACGAGCACCGTGTCGCTCGACATGAAGGGCGTCGCGGCCGGGCGGGCTTCGCCGCGGTCAGCCTGCAATCGGGCCAGCGAGGCGGCGAATCGCTCCGTCGAAACCGGTTTGAGCAGGTAGTCGAGCGCGTTGACCTCGAACGCGCGCAACGCGTGGCGATCGAACGCCGTGACGAAGATGATCCGCGCGCCGGGCCGGACCTGCGGCACGAGGTCGAAGCCGTTGCCGCCCACCAGCTGCACGTCGAGAAAGACGAGATCGTAGTCCGGCGCGTTCAGCCGAGTGCGCGCCGCCGTGAAGGTCGCCGCCTCGCCGACGACGGTGTATCCGCTATGCGCGGACAAGAGCCAGCGCACTTCGGCGCGGGCCGCCGGTTCGTCATCGATGATCAGCGTGCGCATGTTCGCCGAAAGGCTGGAGCAGGCGGAGCCGCACGGTCACCCAGCCGTCGCGTTCCTCCGTCGTGAATTCATGGGCTCCGGGATAATGGCGGGCCAGCCGCTGACGCAAGTTCTCGAGACCGATTCCCGTGGAGTGCGTGGTGTGCGTGCCGGCCGCCAGCCAGCAGCCCGTATTCGAGAGTTCGATGCACACGCCCTCGCCGGCGCGCCGGACCCGCAGTCTTATCCCCACGCGATCCGGGCTGGTGGCGCTGCCGTACTTCACGGCATTCTCCACCAGCGGCAGCAGCAGGAGGGGTGGGAGTCGGACCGCTTTCGTCGCTGGGTCCGCGTCGATCTCCACCGTGAGCAGTTCACCCAGCCGCGACTTTTCGATTGCGAGATAGGCCTGCAGCATTTCGAGCTCCTCGCCGATGGTCGTTCCCTCCTGCTCACCCGCCGGCCGGTGCAGGGTCTGCCGGCAAAAATCCGCGATCCGCACGACCATCGAGCGGGCGGCGCCGGGTTCGTGGACGATTTGGGCGCACACCGAATTCAGGGCGTTGAAAAGGAAGTGCGGGTTGAGCTGGTAGCGCAGGACTTCCAGCCGGGCCTTTTCTTCGGCGAGCCGCGCGGCCAGTTTCTCGTCGCGCTCGAGCGCGTGGAGGCGGGCCAGTTCCTCGTTGCTGCGGCGCAGCTCCTCGGTGCGGCTCGCGACCGTGCGTTCGAGCTGTTCGTTGCGCTGCCGCAAGACCCGCGTGCGCCAGGTCACCAGTCCGAAGACGCCGGCGATCGCGAACACCCCGTAGCCGCCGAGCGCCCAGCGCGTGAGCCACCAGGGCGGCGCGATCGCGATCGGGAGCGAGGTGACCGGTCCCGTGCGGCCATCGGCCGTTCGGGCCTGGACCTGCAGCACGAAGGCGCGATACGGCAGATTGGTGAAATCCCGCTGGGCCTCCGCCGACCAGGGCGTCCATTCCTTGTCCAATCCTTCCAGATACGTGCGGAATCCCAGGTGCGCGCGACCGAGGTGATCGGTCGCGAAGGCGGGCGAGGCGAGCACGACCCGCAGCGCGTTTTGCGCGGCGGGCAACGACAGGCCAGGTCGCGGCTGCGCCGGGGCATCGACGAATGTCGCGCCGTCGGCCCACAGCAACTCGCCCTTGGGCGTCAGGATCCGGCGAATCGCCGCGCGCGGCGGCGCGCGCCGGCCGGTCGGTTGCCAGTCGAGATCGCGCGAGACGAGCGCGCCCGGTCCGCCGATCCACAGGGTGTGATGTTCGCGATCCGGTAACGCCGCCAACGCACGGAACCCGGTCAGCGCGCCCGCCGCCGCCGGATCGACCTGCCAGCGATCGGGCCCGGTGGGCACGATGTGCACGAACGCGGCGTAGGCCCCGCGGAGTTGCAGCCACAGAGATCCGTCCGGCTCGGGGCGTGCGCCGCACGGGGTGACGCCGACGTAGCCATCTGGCGCCGGGTTCAAACCGGCGATCCGCGTTTCGGGCGCAAAGCGATCCGCGGCCGGGTCGTAACGCACCAGCCGTCCCGCCACGATGCCGCCCCAGCCGCTGCCCGAGGGAAAGAGCTCGACGTTGTTCGTCGTGATGCCCGCCGGCAGGCCGTCGGCCCGCGTGTAGAGTTTTGCCGGTGCGTTCGGCCGCGGTCCCGCGCGAAAATCCACGCGCCACAGGCCGGCGTTCTGCGTGGCCGCCCAGACGACACCCGCGGGCCACTCGCCGACGGCCGCGGTCGGCAGCTTGATCTGCTCATGCCGTCCGAGGTTGGTCCATTTGCCGCCGGTGAAACGGGCGAACGCCAGGCCGTTCTGGTCGCCGTGAACGTAGATGTCTTCCGTACCGCCCAGCGGCACGAGTCCGTAGCAGGTTGGGGCAAGCCGTTGCGCGCGATCACCCGGTTCGACCAGTCGCAGTTCCAGGCCGGTGGCGAACAGCCGGTCGGAGTAGGAGACCAGGTTGCGAACGAGATACGGCACGTCGGCAATCGCGTGAAACGTCCCCATCGCATCACGGCGCCACAGGCCTTCGCCGCCACCCACGTAGAGTTCGCCATCGTGCAGCGCGAGCGACGAC
>Ga0082335_1001367_pt1 | contig 52355 bp, 56 predicted proteins | sample Subgrocontami58m_FD_72375 | JGI IMG/M metagenome (GOLD analysis project Ga0082335, IMG submission 72375) | Subsurface groundwater microbial communities from S. Glens Falls, New York, USA - GMW37 contaminated, 5.8 m (SPADES assembly) (version 2) ... | reverse complement strand
CGCCGGGTGGGGGCGGACCCGGGTGATGATGTAGAGGTCGCCCGGAGGGCCAGCCTTCCGCCCCGGCTCTCCCATCCCCTGGAGGCGGACCCGCGAGCCGTTATCCACCCCCGCAGGGATCTTCACGGAAATCCGCTCGGTCCCGAAGGTCACCCCCCGACCGCCACAGGTCGTGCACGCCTCCCGGCTGATCTTGCCGTTGCCCCGGCACCGGGGGCAAGGCTGGGACGTCCGCAGCAGCCCGCGGCCCCGGATCCGCCCGCTGCCGGCGCAGCCAGGGCAGGTTTCCAACGCGCTCCCGGGCCGGGCCCCCGAGCCACCGCACGAGCCACACCGGGAGTGCTTCTGGATACTGATCTCCGTGACCAGGCCCCGGACCGCGTCCTCGAAGGTGATATCCAGGCTATAGTGGAGATCCTCGCCCTTGCCGGGTCCCGCGGCCTCGGGCTGGCCCCGCTGGCCGAAGAAGTCCGACAGGACATCGCCCAGGTCGCCAAGTCCCCCGGACCCGAAGTCCGTGCGGCTGAAATCGAATCCCCCGAATCCGGCGCCGGGCTCGGGCCCGCGCGCCCCGGCCGCGAACGCCTCGTGGCCGAACTGGTCGTAGCGGCGGCGCTTTTCCGGGTCGATCAGGACCTCGTAGGCCTCACTGATCTCCTTGAACTTCGGCTCGGCGGCCTTGTCGCCCGGGTTGACGTCGGGGTGGTGTTTCCGCGCCAGTTTCCGATAGGCCCGCTTGATCTCCTGGTCCGAGACGCCCCGGCGCAGCCCCAGGACGTCGTAGTAATCCCGCTTCGCCATCCCCTACTCCACGGGGCAAGCGACCGGCCGGTTCGTCACGCGGCCTCCACAGAGATAATCCGCGGGGTCGCTTCCGGCCGCTTCAGCAGCCGGATCTCGAGGACGCCGTCCCGGTACGAGACCCTGACGCCGTCCGGATCCACGATGGAAGGCATGTCCAGGCTCCGGAAAAACGGGCCGGAGCGCCGTTCCAGCCGGAGCAATTGGTCCTGCCGAAACGCCGGGTCGGGTTGTCGCTCGCCCCGGATCTTCAGTACGCCGTCCACGATCTCGATTTGGATTTCCGCCTGGGGGATCCCCGGCAGCTCGACTAGCACCCGAAGCTCCGTCTTGGCTTCACAGACATCCATGGGCGGCGCCCAGGTCCCCTCCACCGGCTGCATGCGCCCCGGGGCCTGGCCCAGGAAGCCCTCGAACAGCCGGTTCATCTCTTGCTGGGTGAGGCCGGGGAGCTCGGCCTTCATCACGATGGTGTCCGGCGTCTCGTAGATGTCCACCGCCGGGGCCCAGGTGGATGCCGCGATTCCCTCTTCCGTGCGCGAGCGGGACAGCGTCTACTCGAACAGCTTGTTCATGCGATCCTGGATGGACAGCAGATCCCGAAACGGATCCCATTTCACCACGGCCATGTGCGCTTCCCTCCCTGGTGGCGCAGACCCCCGCTCGCCGGCTGCTCCCAGCGGGCGGGTTGCAGGGCTATTTCTTGTTCTTGCCGAGATCCTCGAATTCCGCGTCCACGACGTCGCCCTCGGCGGGGCCGCCCTTGGTCTGGGCATCCTTGCCGTCCCCGGATCCGCCAGGCGCCTGCCGCTCGCGGGCCTGCTTGTACATCACTTCGGCCAGGTGGTGCGAGGCCTTGGTCAGGGTATCCATGGCCTGCCGGATCTTCTCCATGTCCTCGTTCTTCAGCGCCTCCTTGGCCTGCGCCAGGGCGTCCTCGATCGGCTTGATGTCCGCCACCGGAATCTTCTCCCGGTTCTCGTTCAGCATCTTCTCGGTGTTGTAGACCAAGCTATCGGCTTGGTTGCGCGTCTCGATCTCGGCCCGGCGCTTCTTGTCCTCCTCCCCGTGCCGGTCGGCATCCTTCACCATCTTGTCAATGTCGTCCTTGGACAAGCCAGAGGAGGCGGTGATGGTGATGGCCTGCTCCTTGCTGGTGGCCATATCCTTGGCCGACACGTTCACGATCCCATTGGCGTCGATGTCGAAGGTCACCTCGATCTGCGGGACTCCTCGCGGAGCCGGCAGGATGCCGACCAGGTGGAATTTGCCCAGGGTCCGGTTGTCCCGGGCCATCTCCCGCTCCCCCTGCAGGACGTGGATCTCCACGCTCGTCTGGCTGTCCGCCGCGGTGGTGAAGATCTCGCTCTTCCGGGTGGGGATGGTGGTGTTCCGGTCGATCAGCCGGGTCATGACCCCACCCAGCGTCTCGATCCCCAGGCTGAGGGGGGTGACGTCCAACAGGACGACGTCCTTGACGTCGCCCACCAGCACCCCGGCCTGGATGGCGGCGCCGATGGCCACCACCTCGTCGGGATTGACTCCCTTGTGCGGCTCCTTCCCGAAGAAGTCCTTCACGACCTGCTGCACCTTGGGCATGCGGGTCTGGCCGCCCACCAGGACCACCTCGTCGATCTGGGGCGCCTCCAGCCCGGCGTCCTTCAGCGCCTGGCGGCAAGGGCCGATGGTCCGCTGGATCAGGTCGTCCACCAGCTGCTCCAGCCTCGCCCGGGTCAGCTTGATGCTCAGGTGCTTCGGCCCGGAGGCGTCCGCCGTGACGAAGGGGAGGTTGATCTCCGTCTCCAGGGTCGTGCTCAGCTCGCACTTGGCCTTCTCGCCCGCCTCCTTCAGGCGCTGGAGCGCCATGCGGTCCTTGCTGAGGTCAATCCCCTGGTCCTTCTTGAACTCGTCCACCAGCCACCGGATGATGCGATCGTCGAAGTCGTCGCCCCCGAGGTGCGTATCTCCGTTGGTGGACTTGACCTCGAACACCCCCTCACCCAGCTCCAGGATGGAGATGTCGAAGGTACCGCCGCCCAGGTCGAAGATGGCGATCTTCTCGTCCTTCTTTTTCTCCAGACCATACGCCAGCGAGGCCGCCGTCGGCTCGTTGACGATGCGCAGGACCTCCAGGCCCGCGATCTTGCCCGCGTCCTTGGTGGCCTGGCGCTGGCTGTCGTTGAAGTAGGCCGGAACCGTGATGACCGCCTGGGTCACCTTCTCGCCCAGGTAGGCCTCGGCCGACTCCTTGAGCTTCTGGAGGATCATCGCGGAGATCTCGGGCGGCGAATACTCTTTCCCGCGCGCCTCCACCCGGACATCCCCCTTATCGGCCTGGACCACCTTGTACGGGACCAGCTTGATCTCGTGGGTAACCTCGTCATACCGGCGACCCATCAACCGCTTGATCGAAAAGATGGTATTCTCCGGGTTGGTGATAGCCTGGCGTCGGGCCACCTGGCCCACCAGTCGTTCGCTATCCTTGGTGAAGGCCACGACGGAGGGAGTCAGCCGACCACCCTCGGCGTTGGTGATCACAACGGGGTCGCCGCCTTCCATGACGGCCACCACAGAGTTGGTTGTCCCAAGGTCAATCCCGATGACTTTCCCCACGGCTACCCTCCTGGTTATGTTGCTTGTCCTGAATAATATCCCTGTTCCGTACTCATGCCAGGTGCAATATAAAACCTGAGCCGGTTCTTGTCAATCCTCTGCTTATAATTTTGGGAAACAAGCGACTTTCAAGCGCCTTTGTTGATGAATTGAGAGAATCCATCTCATGGCCGGGTCACCGCAGCAAACCACGATCGCTGGCCCATCTTCTTGACAGGGACGGTCATCTGGCTTTTAATGCAGACAATCAATTCTCCGGAGAAAGGTCGAACATGTTGACTAGCCGCTGGTTCAAGGCGCTCACCCTGGCGTTGTACGCGCTCGCATTCTTCAGCCTGGGGATCTATGTCCACGGGGCCCTCACCAAACCGGCCGCCCCGGGTGCCGGTGCCGGTCGGGGATTGTTCGCTCCTCCGCAAGCCTCCCCGTCCAAGGAGGGTGGGGCCGTGCCGGAGAATCCCTTTGTCCGGGTGGCGGAGCTGGTGACCCCCGCCGTGGTGAACATCAGCACCGTCACGTCCGGAAAGGGTCGGCCCCCAACCGAATTGTTTCGCCCCTTCGGCAACGAGCCCTTCTTCCGCGACTTCTTCGATCGCTTCTTCGAGGGAATGCCCCGCCACCGGCAGACCAGCCTCGGCTCCGGGGTCATCATTGACAAGAGCGGCCTGATCCTGACGAACAATCACGTGATCAAGGACGCGGACGAGATCACCGTCAGGTTCGCGAACAAGCAAGAGGCCAAGGGCAAGGTCGTGGGCACCGACCCGAAGACCGACCTGGCCGTGATCCGTGTCACCACCAAAGAGGACCTGCCGGTCGTGGCGCTGGGCAACTCGGACACCCTCCACGTGGGGGAGTGGGCCATCGCCATCGGGAACCCCTTCGGCCTGGACCACACCCTGACGGTTGGGGTCATCAGCGCCACCGGCCGCTCTGAGGTCGGGATCGCCGCCTACGAGAACTTCATCCAGACGGATGCGTCCATCAATCCGGGCAACAGCGGAGGCCCGCTCTTGAACATCCGGGGCGAGGTCATCGGCATCAACACGGCCATCGTGGCGTCGGGACAGGGGATCGGCTTTGCCATCCCGGTCAACATGGCCCGCAAGGTGATGGAGGATCTCGTCAAGAAGGGGAAGGTGACGCGGGGATGGCTGGGGGTCGGCATCCAGCCGCTCACCCCGGAGCTGGCCAAGAGCTTCGGTGTGGGGGTTGACGAGGGGATCCTGGTGAACCAGGTGATGCCGAAGAGCCCCGCAGAGGCGGCCGGACTGAAGACGGGTGACCTGATCTTAACCGTGGATGGCAAGCCGGTGAAGGATCCCCGGCAACTCCAGCGGATCATCGCCGAGGCGGAAGTCGGAAAGAGCATCGAACTCACGATCCTGCGCGAAAAGCAGAAGCGCACGGTGCGGATCCAGATCGGAGAGATGCCCGCCTCATAGGCCTCCACGGGGAGGGACCCAACGAACCCCGACCTGTCGAAGACAGAGAGGGAAGAGTTGGGATGGGGCCCCGTGGGAGGAAAGACGAGGGACCCAATACCCCCCGAGCCGCGAGCGGTGGCGAGGGACGTGGTTGGATAGGGCCCCGTGAGACCGTTGACGCGGACGTATCCCGAGGGAGACTGGCATGACAGCGAGATCCGAGGTTCAGGGGACCATCGTGGTTTTGGTGACCTGTCCCAGCCAGGAGGTCGGGGAGAAGGTCGGGCGCTCCCTGGTCGAGGAGCAGGTGGCCGCCTGTGTCAATGTTGTCCCGGGAGTCACTTCGATCTACCGGTGGGAAGGGAAGATCTGCCGAGATCCAGAGGTTCTTCTCGTGATCAAGACCCGCCGGCCACGCCTGGCAGCTTTGATCCGTCGGGTCAAGGCCCTGCATCCCTACTCCGTCCCCGAGATCATTGCCCTGCCCCTCGTGGGCGGGTCGCGTCCCTACCTTTCCTGGGTGCGGGATTCCACATCCTGACTGCTCCTGACGCGTCCGCGGCGCGCCAAGCATGGATCCGCCATCCCGAGGATTGGGACCAGGCCACGCCGAATCAGCCCAAATACTTCACCGCCAAGGGACACCCAGCGCTAGCGCTGGGTACCCGGAACGCAAAGGTAGGCCAACCCTGAACCGTCTAGGGCCAGGCACCGGACCAAACTGTTCCGAGCCGCCAATCGGCGCCTCGCCCGTCAGGACTTGAATATCGGGGAGTTTCTTGGCGGACCTGGCGTCTTGGCGGTTTAACTGCACTGTTTGGGCTGAAAATAGCGGCAGGCCGCTTGGCAGGCGGGAAAATCTTGACAAAAGTGGAGGCAGAAGGTAAAAGATACCGAATTTTTGCGCCCGCTTGTTCAGGGGCCTTCAAGGACGCCCGAGAGAGTTCATCAACCTCCCTCGGACTGCTACGACCTGGCAGGCCTTGGTGGAGGATCTTGATGGGGCTTCGGCAACATCCTGGACCCCTGGCAATCCTGGCCTTCGCCGTACTGACGATCCTCGTCGCCGGCTGTACGCTCCCCGGCGTGCCGCCAACATCGCTACTTGGATCGCAGGATCCAACTGCCCCGAACCTCTCCACCAACTGGAAGCTTCCGGCACAGGAGTCGGCCTCTCCCGCGGCCCCCGCTTCGGGGTCCACTCCGGTCGCGACCCCCGTCTCCCCCCCGGCACTCTCGCCCTTCGCCCTGGCCATGCAGCGCGCCGGCTCCCATTACGAGCGGGGCCTCCAGGCCATGCGCAGCGGGAACACCGACCAGGCGGAGTGGGAATTCGATACCGCCCTCGAAACCCTGCTTGACATGAACCTCAACGGCCAGGCACCCACCCGTCTCCTGGGCTTGGTCAGGCTCCCCGCATATCCGGCGACGCCCTGGCTGGCCTCCCTGGCGGGCCCCACGCGAGACCTGACGACGGAGGCGCCCGAACCGTCGGAAACGGATGAACCCACCCTGGACGCGCCGGCTCTCCTGGGTCCGGAAGACCTGCAGGCACTGACCGAGGCGCCGCCGGAGGGTGCCAGCCCCCTGCCCGAACCCGATGCCCTGAAGCACGATATTCCCGTGGTGTTCAACGAGCAGGTCAAGGTTTTCATCCAGTACTTCCAGAACCGGAAGTGGGGCGTCATCACCCGCGCCTTCGAGCGGGCCAGCCGCTACCTCCCGATGATGCGAAAGATCTTCCGCGAGAAGGGATTGCCCGAGGACCTGCTCAACCTTGCATTCATCGAGAGCGCGGTCAACCCCCGGGCAACCTCGCGGGCGAAGGCGGCAGGGATCTGGCAGTTCATCCCGTCCACGGCACGGCTCTACGGGATGCGCACCTCCTGGTGGCTGGACGAGCGGCGGGATCCGGAGAAATCCACCCGCGCCGCGGCCAAGTACCTGAAGAATTTGCACCGCATGTTCGATTCCTGGCCGCTGGCCCTGGCCGCCTACAACGCCGGCGAGGGGAAGCTCTTGAGCGCCATCCAGCGCCAGGGGACCCGGGACTTCTGGGCGTTGCGCCTCCCCAGGGAGACGCAACTCTTCGTCCCTGCCTTCATGGCCATGACCATCATCGCCAGGGAGCCGGATCGCTATGGCTTCTCTCCGCCACCCGAGGAGCCGATCGAGGCTGAGACGGTGACCCTGCGACATCCCACCGACCTGAAGCTGATCGCCCAGACCGCCCGAATGACGGTCGAGGAGATCCGGGACCTGAACCCGGAGCTGATCCGCTGGGCCACACCACCCGACCTTCCCCGCTACACGCTCCGTGTCCCGGCCGGGCGCCGCGACGACGTCCTGGCGGCACTGGATCGGATTCCACCCGCAGAGCGCGTCACCTGGGTCCGCCACCAGATCCGGAAAGGCGAGACCCCGGCGAGCATCGCCAAGCGGCACGGGGTGGACCTCCAGGCGGTTTTGGAGATGAACGGGCTCCGCAAGCGCCAGGCGCTGAAGCCGGGCGGGACCCTGCTCATTCCCCTCTCACGAGCCGTTGCGGTGGCGAGGACGAACGAGAACCGACCCCGGGCGACCACGCAGCCGGCGCGCCCCGCGACCGCGCAGTCCTACACCGTGAAGAAGGGCGACACCCTGGCGACGATCGCCCGGGCACACGCCGTGTCCCCCGAGGACCTCCGCCGCGGGAACAGCCTGCCCCGTCACGCCGCACTCCGGCCGGGGCAAACGCTGAAGATCCCGCAATCAGCGCAGGCGAAGGCGGGCACAGCCTCTCGATCCCGCACCGGGCCAAATCCCCGGACGGCCCAGGCTGCCCCCGCAGTGAGGCGCTACGTCGTCAAGCGCGGGGATACCCTTTGGAAGATCGCCCGGGTGCATGCCGTGTCTCCCGAGGACCTCCGCCGCTGGAACAGCCTGCCCCGCGATGCGGCACTCCGGCCGGGGCAGGAGCTGCAGATCCGGGCGCGTGCATCGTAGGGGTGCGACCCGCCGCCTTCTGTTTCCCTGCGACAGCGGACTCTCTCTCACTGCGGAGCCGGTAGGCGGATGCCACCCGGTCTCCCGGCTTGCCACGGGAACCAGTCCGGACCGTTCAGACCCTGATTGACAAGGGGGTTGCCGTGGGGGACGATGGGGCCCTAGTCGTGGCCCGGCCGGGCCGGGACGCGACAAGTCTCAGCAGGATCCGGGCGGGGGGACAGGCCGAGGGGGCGTGAACGGCCGACCCATTGAGATTACGGTCGGACGGCGCTGAAACCTCGGCAAAGTGCAGGGGTGGACTTTGCTTTGCAGTTGACTCTCAAAACAACCCGGCTTGAGCAGGCAATGGCAAATTTCCGATGGATCAGGAGAAGGGTCCATTTCCGTATAGGCCATTTCTGTAGACCCCTTGACAGGGGAGAGGACTTTGCGTAGCTTCCCAGGTGAGTGTTTCCTCGCCCGTCAGTTGTCCAGTGAACACTCGCCCACCCCCTACCGCGTCGAACAGGCCGCGTTGGCCTTTGGTCCCTCGCCCATCCTGGTTACGCATTCCAGGGGCTCCTGCTAGCCCCCGGCTTTCACACCAGCAACGATCACACCTACAGAAAGGGGGATCCCATGAAGGCCGTCCCCTCCCTCCTGGTTCTTCTGACTCTAGTAGGGTGCGCCGCACCTTCCAAGGTGATGATAAATGAGCAAGGAAAGCAGGTGCGGTGCGGATCATTCGGCTTCGGGATCATCGGCACCACGATCGCTGTTGGCTCGTACCTAGAATGCGTGAACCAACAGAAGGCGCTCGGGTTTGTGGATCTGGAGGACTTCGAGAAGACAGAGGCGCCGAAGTTTGAGCAGCGTCCGGGGGTCACCCCCTCAAAGGTGGGCCGCCCGCTGTGGGAGACTGGCTACACATGGATCTACCAGTTGGCAGGCCCCAAGACCGGCACCCTCCACCAAGAGGTTGTCGGGAAGGACCTCGTTAACGGCCTTACGGCATACGTGCTTAAGGGGGGCGAGAACAAGCTACTGCTAAGTGAGGAACTGAATACCATTCAGGTCCAAGAGAGGGACACAATCACGGCCACCCATACGCCGCCTTTGCAGAACTATGACTGGCCCTTGGAAGTCGGGAAGACCTGGCAGGCAAAGGGGGAGATGGAGACCCGGACCGGGAAAATAAACACCTCCAAAAAGGTTGAGGTGAAAGGGTACGGAATTGTTCGGGTTCCCGCGGGAGAGTTTGAGGCTTTCTATTTGCTCGCAACATCGGATATCGGTTCCCGGGTCTCTGAGGTCTGGTACTCGCCGAAAGTCCGCCATCACGTAAGACTCGTTAACTACACGAATGAAGGGCGGATCATCTCCGAGCTACTTAGTTTCTCTCTGGCGCCTCCTGGTTCTGTCCCCCTAACTGCTCCGAGCCAACCAGTGGCGTCCTCCCCACAGGCATCCGTCCCCGCCCCAAGTCCGCCCTCGAGTGCGCGGGAATCCTCAGCAACAGGGCCCCCCTTTGCGGTGCCAGCGTCTCCTAGTGGCCCCTGGCTCGGAGTGCCTCTCGGTCCCGCGGATCAGCAGACGCTGGACCGGCTGGGCATCCGGGCTGGGAGAGGCGCCGTAGTCCTGCCCTTCCCACGGAATCCGAACCTGCCCCCCATCGATTTGGACCCTGGTGATGTAATCGTGGCGATTGACGGGATTGATATTGAAGGCCCGGGCCATGTCGCCGCGCTGCTAGCGGGGAGGAGTCCCGGCTCAGCGATCCGGGTCAGGGCGTTTCGCGGACAGTATCAGCGCCAGGTAGAACAACCCATGGTCATCCTACAGAGCCGCCCATAGGGCGAGAGCAGGTTCAATGAGCCCCAGGAGACCCTTCGGAGTCGGTATCTTCATCTACGCGGTCCTAATTCTTACCGCGTGCGGGACAGCCGTCCCGAAGGGGGCTTACCGCGCTGATCCCTCTTCTCCGCAATACCAACGCCTAGCCCGATCCCTCTACCGGGCGGGTGGGGCTGCCGGGGAGAAGGCCGAAAGATACAAGCTGGGGATGATCCGCTCCTGGGAAATCAATGCCGCTAATGCCGGCGCAGGCGTGTTCTATTTCACGGATGGGCTTGCGAGTCAACCGCAGGAGATCATAGATGGAGTTATCGCCCATGAGGTAGCCCATGAAGCCCTCGGGCACGTGGGCAAGTCGATCGTCATATCGGTGGCGATCAGTACGGTGTTTGCCGTCCTGGACGCCAAGGTCCCAGGGCTCAGATACGGAGACGAACTTGTGAATCCCCTCGTCGTCCGCGCCTTTGGGCGGTCTCAGGAACTTGAAGCGGACCAGAAAGGAGTGGAGATACTTCGGAAGATGGGCTATTCGGATCCGGAGCGGGTTATGCTCCAAGTCCTGACGCTCCTGCGCGATCGGTACGGGCGTACCGGCGGGGGACTGCTCGCGACCCACCCGAACATCGAGGACCGGATTTCGGAAATCGCGAAGCTACAGCCAGCTGCCCCTGCCGCGACTGCTGTGGTTCAAGTCCCGCCGCCCCCGAAGGTTCTTGCTTTGCAACCGGGAGGGCGGGTTGTAGTGCTGACACTGAGCGGCCTGGATTACTCTGGCACCTTGGAAAAGGCTGGGCGGGGAGTATATCTTGTCCGCACGGCAGATCGGACAGTCTCCGTCCCGCATGCCGATCTAGCGGAACTTCGGCACTACCATCACCTTACCCCCGAAGACCGAGAGCGCCTCCGCAGGATGCCTCTCTGGCGTCTTCGTCGAGTGGGCGGATGGGAAAGTCTGGGTTGGGTGAAGGCCCATGATGAGGAAATGTATGAGATGGTTCTGAGCCACGATGAATCGACGCTCTTTATCCGGAATAGTCGAGTTGGTTCAATAGTTCGTGAAGACACTCCCCCATGAGGAGCACGAACGGGCAGCGGCGCGGCCTAGAGATGCAGTGCAATTCGCTCCGTCGCAGTCCGTCGCGACTCCTAGGAGATGTGCAAGGAGGGCATTGAGAGCCTTGGGGGGAGCCTCCACGCTGATGTAACGCCAACGGTGGATCGCATGGCAGGCAAAACAAGCGAGTAGATCTCGGAGGGCTCCGCCTTCCGGTGTGCGGGGCCCTGGATCTAACTGCTCGCCGTGCGACCAGGGCCTTGCTGACTTGTAGATGTGTGCCACGCGTGCAGGAGAGGCAATGATCACCCTGTAATGTTCGTACGGCGGGACAGCCCACGCCGCGATGCGTACCGCGGCAAGAAGAGACAGTGCCAGCATTGTGGGCGCCTCCTGACGATCGAAGGACCAAGCACGCCTGCTGCCCCGCCTCCACGACTTCGCCGATACCCTGTCCTACGCGAACCGGCGGCGCCTGGAGATCGCCCGCGCCCTGGTGGCAGAGCCGCGCCTCCTGCTCCTCGACGAGCCGACCGCCGGGATGAACCCCCACGAAAGCGCGGGAATCGTCCAGCTCATCAAGAAGATCCGGGACCTCGGCATCACCGTCCTGCTCATCGAGCACGACATGAAGGTCATCATGGGCGTGTCGGACCGCATCGTGGTCCTGGACCACGGGGAGAAGATCGCCGAGGGACTCCCCGAGGAGATCCGGCAGAACGAGGAGGTCCTCCGGGCCTACATGGGGAGGCGGTACGGCCGTGCTTGAGCTGCGAGGCGTCTCCACGCGCTACGGCCCCGTGCAGGTCCTCTGGGAGGTGTCCCTCACGGTCGGCGAGGGGGAACTGGTGTGTCTCCTCGGAGGGAACGCCTCCGGCAAATCCACCACCATGAAGACGATCCTGGGGCTCGTGCATCCCTTCCGGGGTGGGATCCTCTTCCGGGGGCGACCCATCCACCGGGACACGCCGGCGCAAGTGGTGCGGGCGGGGATCGCTCCGGTGCTGGAGAGCCGCCGCATCTTCCCCCAGCTCACGGTGTACGAGAACCTCCTCATGGGGGCCTACACGCGCACCGACGGGCCGGGGATCCGGCAGGATATCGAGGCGGTCTACGAGCGGTTCCCGGTCCTGCGGGAGCGGCGCGGGCAGCTGGGGGGGACGCTCTCCGGCGGTGAGCAGCAGATGCTGGCCATCGCCCGGGCCCTCTTGGCCCGCCCGAGGCTGCTCGTCATGGACGAGCCTTCCATGGGGCTCTCCCCGTTGTACGTGGAGAAGACGTTCGAGGTCATCCAGGATCTCAACCGCCAGGGGATCGCCATCCTGCTGGTGGAGCAGAACGCCAACATGGCCCTGGCCATTGCCCACCGGGGCTACGTGCTCCAGACGGGACGCATCGTCCTGGCCGACACGGCGCAGAACCTGGTCAATCATCCGATGATGCGGAAGGCGTACTTGGAACTGTAAACTGCAGCCAGGGGGCTGGGAAGCAGGAAGGCTGGGAGGCTTTACGCATCCTTGCCTCCTGGCCTTCTCGCCTCCCGGCATCCCAGCAGACCCACCCCGGAGGAGGAACGAGGATGACAAAGATCGAGCGAGTGCGCGCAGCCCTGGGAGGCAAGCCGGTGGACCGGCCGCCTTTCAGCATCTGGTACCACTTCGGGAACCAGCATGCCTCTCCGGAGCGGACCGCCCAGGTGCACCTGGAGTTCTTCGAGGCCTACGACCTGGACCTGCTGAAGGTGATGAACGACTACGACTACCCCATGCCCGAGGGGATGGAGGTCATATCCACCCCTGAGGATATCAAGCGGCTCGCCCCCTTCGACGTGACCCGGACCCCGCTGGGCCAACAGCTCAAGGCCATCGAGTTGATCGCCAGCGCACTCCGGGGAAGGGCCCTGTTCGTGGACACGGTCTTCAACGCCTGGAACACGCTCCGGCGCAATCTGGTCAAGGAGGCGATGGAGCCCCTGATGGCAGAGCATCCCGAGGCCGTGGAGTCGGCCCTCCAAATCGTGAACGACAATCTCATCACGTATGCCCTGGCCAGCCTGGAGCGGGGGGCCGCCGGGATCTTTCTGTCGGTGCCGGCCACCGCGGAGAGCGTCACGCCCGAGCGGTACGCCCGGTTCATGCGGCCGTTTGATCTGCAACTGCTGAAGGCGATCCAGGGGAAGGGAGAGTGCCACATCCTCCACGCCCACGGGGAGAAGCTGTATCTCGACCAACTGCTGGATTACCCGGTCCACGCCCTCTCCTGGGCGGACCTGAACGGCGGCCCCTCCATCGCCGAGGTCCGCCGGCGGACCCCCCTCTCCCTGATGGCCGGCCTGGACCACATCAAGTTTCCCGACGTCTCGGTTCGGGTGATCCGTGAGCAGGTCAGGGCGGCCCGTGCCCAGGCGGGCAACACCAAGTTCATCCTGGCCCCCGGCTGCTCGGTGTCGACCTACAGTTACCCGCCCCTGATCAAGGCGGCTCGGGAAGCGGCTCGGGCCTGATCTTGGGGGACCCCCTGCCGATCGCTGTGGACGTCGGGACGGGAAAGGTTGTCGCGGGGGCGGCCGGATGCTATGATCACGCCGTTGGTTCGGTGCCGTACGCACCGGCCGGGCCCGGGGAACTCTTCCCGGCCCGGAGGTCGCCCCCCGCTGTTGCGGCGGTACCCCGCCGACGGGAGAGAGGTCATGGCAGGTATTCCAGGGAATCCGCTAGGCTACGCCCGCGATATCGCCGAGGGCAACGCCCCCTTCACACTTCTGCAGCTCAAGATGATGACGGCGGAGGAGCTGAAGAGGGTCTTCGCGAACATTAACATCGTCCTCCGCGAGGTACGCACCACGGCCATCACCGACCGCGATATCGATGGGATGCGCCGCCGGGCCCACAAGCTCCAGCGCCTCAACACCGCCCTCCTGCTCCTCCAGACCCACGCCAAGAAGCTGCGCGTCTCGCTCTAACCGCACGACGCCCGACGCCTTTCAAGGCAACGAGGGGCGCCCCGGCATTACTGTTCGGTTATGCTGCGATGGATTCCGGAGGGGGACTTGTGACGGCCACAGCCCGAGGTGGGTCAGGACCTTTTCAATGACCTCTGACTGCTCAATGAAGGGGATGATTCGTCGGGCCGCCACACTGGTGACACACCAAGGGATCGGCCTTGTAGACTTGTTTGAGGAATCGGGCCCGCTGCCGTTTTAGTGCCGGGGCTGACGTGGGAGGCGAGACCTCGACGGGCGCGTCGGCCGCAGGGCTCTCCACTCCCGGCCCAAACATACCTACCGTCCTGCTCCGCGGTCTGTCGACGGCCTCAGCGCCAGCAGGCGCATCCCGTTGAGCGTCACCAGGACCGACGCGCCCATGTCGCCCAGGACGGCCAGCCAGAGCGTCAGCCACCCCGGGAACACGGCGGCGATGGCCAGGGCCTTGATCGCCAGCGCGACGGCGGTGTTCTGCTGGATCACCCGCACCGTCGCCCGGCCCAGGCCCATGACGAAGGGAAGCTTCCCGAGATCGTCGGACATCAGCGCGACGTCCGCCGTCTCCAGCGCCACATCGCTGCCCGCCGCTCCCATGGCCACGCCGACCGTCGCCGCGGCCAGGGCCGGCGCATCGTTCACCCCGTCCCCCACCGTGACCAGACCGCCGTAGCGCTCCCGGAGGTCGCGCACGGCGGTCAGCTTGTCCTCGGGCAGCCAGGGGGCGCGGACCTCGTCCGCGCCGATGGCCCGGGCGATGGAACCGGCCACGGCGGCGTTGTCCCCGCTCAGGAGCGCAACGTGGGAGACGCCGGCCCGGACGATCCCATCCGCGGCGATCTTCTCGCCAGGCCGGACCAGCAGCAGGTCGCCCACCCGGACGTCCTCCACGGGGATGACGAGCTCCTGTCCTTCACGCCGGATCCGCCCCTCGCGCGGCGCCAGGTCCATCAGCCCCCGTCATCATCACGTTCATGTCGAACTGGAAGCGAAAGAGGGCACGGAGGCCCCGGCAGATCGTGGCATACCCGCCGACCAGCGTGGCGGCGGCAAACAGCAGGATTGTCAGGGGGCCAGGCCGCGCGAAAAGCTCCATCCCCCAGCCCGCCAGGAGTGCCAGGCCGGAGACGGCGGCGCGCCATGTTTCAAGGTTCCGCATCCAGGTGGGCCGCGCCGCCAGCGTCTCGCCGTCGGGACGCGCCACCACCCCGTCATCGGCGGCCGCCTCGCGGACGACCGCTCTCGGGTCGAAGCGTCCCTGAACGGTGAGCGTCGCCGCGCCGAAATTCAGGACGGCCCGGGAGACCCCCGGGAGCGCCGCGACGGCTCGTTCCAGCCGTGCCGCGCAGTCGGGTCAGGTCAGCCCGGTGAGTCGAAATGTCACCCCAGCAGCCGATCCAGGAGTGAAGTGTGCGGTCACGGATTCCTCGATGCGGGAGCTCCTCCCCCGATGTGACACCATCCGAATGAAGAGAGAATGCACATACGGTAGACGCATTGCCCGCGACAGTCAATCCCAACTCATCCCCTCCTCAGACCCGACAGGGGCATTGATTCAATTACGGCGTAAGGCCGGGGATCGCCCTCGCGCAGGAGCAGAGTACCGGGGGCAGTGGAGACGGACTGAAGTGACGGGAGGACGTCTACGAGGGTCGGGTCGTGAACCGTTTGACGATGAACCGCCGGATCGCGTTCCGCTGGTCCTGGGCCAGCCGGACAAAGTGGAGGCCGTGGCGGTAGACCGCCCCCACGCCTCTCACTGTTTCGGGTGGACCGGCCCATGCCACCTCCGCGACCGCGAGGATCCGCGAGTCGTCGGTGCGGAAGCCGATCTCGGCCAACACTCCCCTGGGATGCACCTGGGGCAGTTCCAGCATGAGGCCTCCTTCGCTGAGGTTCCGAATGAGGCCCGCGACCTTGACCCCTGTCCCCTGCCGAGCGCTGCTGCGGAAGCGGCAGAGCGCACCGATCTCCACGTTGAATCGCGGATGACGCCGCTTCGGATGGTCGTCGGCCACGGCCACCGCCCTGGCGGCTTTCCCGCGAGGCCGGCCGAGCCGCAGGAAGAGCGCAACGTTCTGCGCCAGGCGATCTAGGCCGACCGGCTTCGGGATGTACCCAATGCAATGCTTGTAGACCTCTTCCGCCCGCTCGCCGGAGATCTCCTCCGCGGTGAGTGCGGCCACAACGATGCCGGCCGTCTGGGGCTTCTCTTGGAGCTTCCTGGCGACGGACAGCCCGTCCAGGTCCGGAAGTCCGAGGTCCAGCAGGATAAGATCCGGAACGCGGCTGGTCGCCAGGGCGAGAGCCTCTGCGCCGGTCCCCGCCTCGATGATCTCGTAGCCAAGGCCGGCCAGGGCATCCGCCAGCGCCACTCGCAGGGAATCATCGTCTTCCACGATCAGGACCGTCTCGCCGGACATATCCGCCTCCGTCCCGGTCAGCTCGGACCCTAGCGATCGGTCCGGGACGCGTCAACAGCTTTCAGGGGCGTTGTCCGCTTCGACGAGGGACGGCACCCTTCGGCGTTCGGGGATGGGCGGTTCAGAGACAGACCGGGGGGACAGGTCTGGCAGACCAATCCGCGGGGACTGAGAGAGAAGGCAGCTACCCGGCTACTTGCGGCGGCCGGGGCCGGGATCGCCGAAGGAGTTCCGCACCAACGGCTTCACCGACGGATCCTGAGGGACATGGCACTGGAGGCAGTTCGGCCGATCCGGATGCGGGACGATGGTGGCTCCTTGTGCCCCCTCCAAGTGGCAGCCGAGGCAGAGGCCCTGAAGGCCGGCGATGCTGTGCGGGATCTGGGGCGGCGCCCCGTCGTACATGCGGGGCAACCGCTTGGAGCTGCCGGGCGGCGGATTCTCGGCAGCCTCAAGCGCCGGGGGCCGGTCTGCAGGACTCCGGACTCCTTCGGAGGGGCTAGGGGTCAGGTGCCAGGGGTCCGGGCTCAGGAATAGACTGGCGACGAGCAGTCCGATCCACCCTTTCATCACGTGTGCTCCCCTCTTCTCTTGCATCGCCCGCCCCCTATGCCTTCTCGACCCGGACCGCGCACTTCTTGTAGTCCGGCTGCTTGGAGATGGGACAGAAGGAATCCAGGGTCACCAGGTTGACCAGGAGATCCTGGTCGAAGAAGGGGACGAAGACCAGTCCCTTCTGGGGGACCGTCCGCCCCTCGACCTCCGCCACTCCCGTGATGGATCCCCGGCGGGAGGTGACCTTCACCCGATCCCCCGAGGCAATCCCTAGTGCCTTGGCATCATCCGGGTGGAGCTGAATGGTGGCCCGGGGGACCGCCCGATGGAGCTCCGGAACGCGACGGGTCATGCTGCCGGTGTGCCAGTGCTCCAGCACGCGCCCCGTGCTGAGCCAGAAGGGATACTCCCTGTCGGGGACCTCGGCCGGCGGCTCGTAGGGCCGGGCCCAGATGACGGCCCGCCCGTCGTCCGCCTTGTTCAGGTAGAATTTCACCCCCTCGCCCTTCTTCACGTACGGATCGTAACCCTCCCGGTATCGCCAGAGGGTTTCCTTGCCGTCCACCACCGGCCAGCGCATCCCGCGCACCTTGGTGTAGAGGTCATAGGGGGCGAGGTCCTTCCCTTTCCCCTCGCGCCACTTCCGGAGTTCTTCGAACAGGCCCTTCTCGAGTCCCTCTTTGTAGTCGAACAGATGGCCCAACTTCATCCGCTTGGCCACCTCAACGATCTGCCAGACGTCCGGCTTCGCCTGTCCGGGGGGCGGGACCGCGGGGAACCAGTGCTGCGTCCGCCGCTCGGTGTTGCCGAAGACCCCCTCTTTCTCGACCCAGCACGCCGACGGGAGGATCAGGTCCGCCAGCTCCGTGGTGCGCGTCGGGTAGATGTCCGAGACGATGATGAAGCGGCCGTCGCCTTTGCGCGCGCCCTTGCGGTAGCGGTCCACCTGGGGCATCGTCTGGAACGGGTTGGTGACCTGAATCCAGATCACCTTGATGTCACCCCGCTCCAGGGCCCGGAACATCTCCACGGTGTGGTAGCCGACCTTCTTCGGGATCTTCTCGTCGGGAACGTTCCAGATCTTGGTGGCGATGGCCCGATGTTCGGGGTTCATGATCACCATGTCGGCCGGCAACCGTCCCGCCAGTGTCCCCACCTCGCGCACGGTCCCACACGCGCTGGGCTGCCCGGTCAGGGACATGGGGCTGTTGCCCGGCTCGGAGATCTTGCCGGTGAGGAGGTGGAGGTTGTAGAGGAGATTGTTGATCCAGGTCCCCCGGCTGTGCTGGTTGAAGCCCATGGTCCAGAACGACATGCTCTTTCGCTTCGGGTCGGCGAACAGCCGGGCGATCTCCCGGATGGTCTGGGCCGGGACGCTCGACACCTCGGCCGCGTATTCCGGCGTATATTTCTCCAGGAAGGCCTTGTACTCGTCGAAGGTGATCCGCTGCGGCCGGTCCGTGAAGGGCTTGTAGTTCGCCCAGCGGGGCTCCTGCCCGCCGAACTCGTCGGTGTCCTTGACCCCGTAGCCGATATTCTCCAATCCCTTCTTGAACACCGTGTGGTCGCGGACGAAGGCCTCGTTGACCAGCCCCTCCTTCACGATCACGTGGGCCATGGCGTTGGCGATGGCGAGGTCGGCCTGGGGCTTGAAGACGATCCGAATGTCCGCCGCCTCCGAGGTGCGCGTGGAGAGCGTGGTGAGGTCCACGATGCGGACATGGGGGTGCTTCTGCCGCCGGTCCGTGATCCGCGAGAAGAGGACCGGGTGCATCTCTGCCATGTTGCTGCCCCAGAGGAAGAACGTGTCCGCATACTCGATGTCGTCGTAGCACCCCATGGGCTCGTCCCCGCCGAAGGTCGTCATGAACCCGGCCACGGCCGAGGCCATGCACAGGCGGGCGTTGGCCTCGATGTTGTCGCTTCCCAGCCCCGCCTTCATGAGCTTGAGGGCGGCGTAGCCTTCGGCCATGGTCCACTGGCCCGAGCCGTAGAACGCCACGGACTCCGGCCCGTATTTCTGGATCGCCTCGCCGAACTTTCGGGCAACCAGGTCCAGCGCCTCGTCCCACGAGATCTTGACGAACTTCCCATTCCGGCGAAGCAGCGGGACGGTGAACCGGTCCTCGCCGTAGAGGATCTTGGGCAGCGCGTACCCCTTGATGCACAGGAGACCGCGGTTCACCGGCGACTCCGGGTCCCCCTTGACGGCAACGATTTTCTTGTTGCGGACGCCCACCAGCACGCCGCAGCCCGTCCCGCAAAAGCGGCAGGGCGCCTTCTGCCACCTGTCCACGACGACGGCCTGGGCCTGAGCTTCCGGCGGAACTAGGAGATCCATTCCGAAAACCGAAGCCGCTCCGGCAGCCGCAGACGTTTTGAGGAATTCCCGACGACTGACTTTCATCGCTCCCTCCTGCCCCGGTACTCCGGACGGCTGGCCAAGCAAAGATCTGCCCGGGCAGACCGCCCGCTCTGATTACACCCCTTGCGGCATCCGGCGCTGGTCCGCACCCCTCGGGATTTGAGGTCCCCTTTTTATCCGATCTCGCCGCGTATTTCAAGTGGGGAATGATAATCCCATGGCCGGCAATGCGGACTAGGAGAAAATTGCAGCCGAGCCCAGCATTCTGCAGCACCAAGCGTCAGCCTTGCAACTGGACCTTCATCGAGTATAATAACTCGGCCCAAATGGGCGGGACACATCACCCACAGAAGGAGGATTGCATGGGAGCGATGAAGGAATTTGCGGGGGTGTTCTACCGGGAAGGAGCCCTTGACCCGAAGACGATGCAGTTAGTCGCCATGGCCGCCATGGCTGCGGCCGGCTGCACAAGCTGAGTGCCAGGGCGCTTCGCGGCCGCGAAGCAAGCCGGCGCCACCGAGGATGAACTGATGGAGACCCTCTACTACGCCATGCGGGGTGCCGCCCGCGCTACCTGGAGCACCATCAAGTACATTGATGGCATCGAGGACCTGAACAAGAAGTACAAGACCACCTTCGAACACGACGGGAAATAGGCCCGCTGCCTCACCGCCTTCCCCACGACCCCTCCGTCTCCCCGGAGGGGCGTGGTGTTCTATGAAATCGGCCTCCCCAGACGATCGACCCCAGGCAGAGCCGAGCCACGACCATTCAGGCAGCCGCCTTCTGGCGCAACCATTCGGTAATTTCCTCTAGTTTGGGCACACGGCCAGTGGATTTCACTTCGCCGTCAATGCGCACTGCTGGGGTGAAGAACACACGGTTTTTCGCGATTTCCTTCGGGTCATGAATGTGGGTCAGGGTAGCCTCGACGCCCGTGTCCTCTACGGCCTTCAGGATCGCATCCTTGGTGGCCTGGCACCGGGCGCATCCTGGTCCAAACACCTCGATCTTGATCATGATGGCAATCCTCCTCAGGATGTGTTCCGCCGACGCGGCGGGAGATATGCGTTCCTATGAGAGAATGAACGTCCCAGCGAACCAGCCGCACACGGTGCCGAGGACGATGATCGTGGAGACGTAAACCAGGGCTTTCTTTGGGCCGAACACCCGGCCGATGGCGAGCCAGTTGGGCAGGCTCAGTCCCGGCCCGGTGAGCAAGAGAGCCAGGGCCGGCCCCTTGCCCATACCGAGACCCATCAGGGTGTGCACGAAGGGCGCCTCGGTCATCGTGGCGAAGTAGCTGATACTCCCCAGCAGAGTGGCAAAGAACGAGGCCAAGAGCCCCGATCCCCCAAGATAGCCCTCGATCCATGCGCGGGGAAGCGCCGCGCCGATGATGCCTACAATGAACACCCCCAGGAGGAGCAGGGGAAAGATGATCCGGACGAACCACCAGGTCTCTTCCAGCCAGCGGCGGAGTTCGGCCGGGCGCTTCGTCTTCAGGGCATAGGCCGCCAGGATGGCCGTGGCGATCAACCAGACCAGGACCTTGCGGCTGTAGGGCCCCTCCTGCACGAGGTAATTCGGGGCCAGCAGGCTCACAACCAGCAGGCCCAATAGGATCAGGTCCTGGCGGGCGATGATGGCCGTTTTTGGGTTGTTATCCTGGCCGGCCATGCGCTCGGCCTCTTCTTTCCGGAACACGAGGGTCATGACCGTACCGACGATCCCGGCCATGACCACGGCGGTGATCACCCGGACCCAGGCCATCTCCGCCCCCAGGATGTTCCCGGTGTAGATCAGCGATAGAAGGTTTGACGCCGGCGCCACCCACAGCAGGATGAATGCCGCCCCGATCCCTGCGCCGCTGTAGTAGATGCCGCTGGAGACGGGAATCACGGTGCAAGAGCATGCCGCGATGAAGAAGCTGGCGCCGGTCGCCGTGGCGAAGCTAGCCGGCTTGGAGGCCGCCGCGCCTAGCCGGGCCATGATGGCCTCTTTGTTGATGAAGGCCACCATAGCCCCTGCCAAGAGGAACGCCGGAATCAGGCAAGTGAGGACGTGCAACGCAACATACTCTTGCACTGCCCGCAACCCTGCAACGATCAGCTCAAGGATCATTGGCATTCTTCCCCAATCGGATTTTGGCATTCGATGCGGAGGGCCGGCCCTCGTTCCAAATGCCACGGCGGTCGCCTTTTTGTCCCACCGGCAGTCTGCGCGGGGGCGGTTTCGTAACTTCTCAGCACAAAACGCCTCCTCGACTCGATGCTGCCGGGCGCATCTCGAAAGAGTTATCAATACTCATATGACCATTCAATCATGTCTCACTGCCCAAAAAATTCCGCGGCACCACGTCGGAAAGTCGCCGGAGGAACTCCGGAATCCGCCCGTTCCGGATCCGGTATATGACCCGTCCTCCCTCCCGGCGAGCGGTGAGGATCCCGGACCTTCGGAGAATGGCCAAGTGCTTGGAAACATTTGACTGCTGTTCTCCGACCGCCACCTGGATGTCGCAGACGCACCGCTCACCACCTGCCAGGACCTCCAGGATCCGAAGTCGTGTGGCCTGCCCTACCGCTTGAAGGAACTCCGCCTGCTCCTCGTGCGTTGCTACCATGAGATGCTCCTGAGTATATGACTGATTGCTCATGAAGCAATATCCGTGCCCTTCTACTGCCCCTCCCTTACCATCTCCCCCAGGTGGGTGTATGGACTGGGGAGAGGTGACGGTGAGGAGGGAGGTCGGCCGCGCCACCAGCCCCGAAGAGGCAGCGACGGGCCTCCGTGTGGTTCCCGTCCCATCTGGGTAGCGTGGCCGGAGGTCGTTGCCGCAAATCGACTCGCGGCGGCCGCCTCCATAAATTGAAATCAGCGACCCAGAAATACCCCGAGGAGTGCAGCCACAGACAGGAGCAGGAGGGGGTTCACTTTCGTGGCCAGGCCGAGTCCCGCTGCGACACCGGCCATGGCCAGGTATGTCCAGCCGGTCAGAGTATGCTGGGCCAGCGTGATCAGTGTGACACCCAAGAGGCCGACGACCATGGGGGCCGCTCCGCGGCTGAAGGCCCGCAGCCACCGGTTCTGGGCGAATCGCTGCACCTGCTGCGCGGCAAACGCGGCCAAGAGAACCGGGCCGAGGAACACACCGAGAGTAGCCGCCAGGGCCCCAGGGATCCCCCCTACCTGATACCCGATGAATGTAGCTGTGATGAGTACCGGGCCGGGCGTGGCGTAGCCGAACGCGAAGGCATCGGCGAAGGTGCGGTGCGAGATCCAACCGGTCTGGGCCACTGCGATCCGCTCGACGAGGGGCAGCGCCGCCTGCCCGCCACCAAAGGCGAGGAGCCCGACCAGCAGAAAGCGCCAAAAAAGCTGAAGTGTCACGAGGCACCACCTTGCCTGCGGGACTCGATTGCTATCCCGATGAGCCCTCCCAGCACGACGATCCAGACGGTAGAGAGTTGAATCCAATACCCTGCCGCGAAGGCTGCCGCGGCCAGGACGGCACTCACCCAGTCTACAATGTTCGGCCGGGCTAGGCCCCAAACTGCGACGACCAGCAGCCCCACGACCGCAGCGGCCATCCCGTGGAGCGCCAAGCCAACCTCAGGAAGGCGGGCGAACCGGCCGTACAGAATGGCAAACGTCAGCATGGATACCGTGGCAGGCGTCAGGAAGGCCGTGGTGCTTACGAGCACGCCGGACCACCCGCGCAGGCGCCACCCAAGGTAGCTCACGACCTGGATCCCCGTGGACCCCGGAAGCAGCTTCGTGTAGGTCAGGGCCTCCAGGATCTCCGCTCGGCTCAGGACCCCTTGGCGCTCCACGAGTTCACGCTCGATGAGCGCCAGATTCGCCGCCAGTCCTCCGAACCCAAAGGCGCCGATCTTGAGGAAAGTCCAGCCGACTCGCACCAGCGTCGGGGCTTGGTCTTGTGGCATAGCTAGCCCTCCTCTGTGCGCCGACCATACCACGACGGAGACGCAACACCAACGCTGGTCACTTTCTCTTTTCCGCGCCTCCCAACAAAGCAAAGGGCCCGCTGGAATCAGCGGGCCCTTCAGTGCCGACCTCCGGTCTTGTGAGTCGCCAGCCTACTGGAACTTCAGCACATAAGGTCCGGAGAAGGAGTGGTGTTCATCCCCGTCGTTGTCATGAACCGCGATGGCGAAGGGATAGGTCTTGCTCAGGTCCGTGAACTGCACGTCATCGGCGTGCTTGGTATCCAGGGCCCGCCTTACCTCGAGCGTCCACACGCCGTTGGCCCAGAGCCAGCGGGCACTCACATCGCCCCGGCTGCCCACGAAGGGGGCCAAGACCTCGCGCGGAAGCCGATCGCCCGCCTTGAATTTGCTGTAGTCGGTGATCTCGACAGCGTCGCTCTTCAGCAGGATGCGGGGATCAGCCGGGGTGCCCTTCCAGGTAAATTTGGGCGCCTTCTTGGCTTCGTCCCAGTTGTCGCTTTCGCCGCCGGACTCCTTGGCGTCTCCCTTCCGCTTCTCCTGGTCCACGAACTGGTCGTCCATCTGGCCGACCGGGCCGCTCCGGGCCCCCTTCAGGTGCCACAGGTCGAGCTTCTCGCCTGCGCCCACCTTCTTTTTGTCGCCGTGGCAGCTTATCATGCAGCCATTGTCCTTGAAACCGGCCACCGTCCCGATCTCCCAGGCCACGCTCAGCCGGTCCTCGTTTCCCTTCACCTTCTTCCACTCCTTGCCGTCGAACTCGAACTGGCGGTTAAAGCTCTCGGTGGCATCCTTCCACTGGAACAGGAAGAAGACATCGGTGGCGGTGTACAGGGCCTTTCCCGAGACCTCGATGTCTCCGATCCTCCCGCCCGACACGGGGATCGAAATCGCCTTGGCCTGCGCCCAGACCGGGTCCACTTTCCCATCAAGCACTGGTCCCGTCGCAACCTTGACCGCCTCTAGAGTCGCTTGGGCAGCGGCAAACGCAGGGAAAGCCACCAGCAGGATTACAACAAAAGATACCAGATTTCTCTTGAACATTGGCCCCTCCTTTCGGGCGCTGTCCCCCGTTGGACTATGCCGGGAGACCGCATGCGATAAGACGTCTGTCCTGCTTGGAGACATCACACCGGGGTGTTGTGAAGGGCAACAGTTGTGCCAGGGGGCAACGGAGTGAGAGACCGGAAGCACGTAGCTCGAAACTACCAGTGAAGAAAGGGGAGAAGGCGGTGACCTGCTTTCGGGGGCAAGTTCTTTATACGGCAGCATCTCAGGTCGGCTGGGGCACAATATCCCAAGACTATGTGGGGAATACGACTCTTCCTGCTTGTCTGGGAACCCCCGCAACGCAGGTCTTCTTCGTGGGGGAAGGGCGAATGACGGGTCAGGACTGCGGCGTCGAGTGGCAGGCGCATGAGGCCTCTGTCTCGGAGGCTCTTGGGGTAGCTCAGGTGTCGCCGACGGGTGGCGTCTCTGCCGATTCCGGCGGAGGCCCCTCATCCGGTGCGGCATCCTGCACGAAGACTTCGCCTGCGCGCAGCGCCAGCTCGGCGCGGGCAAGCTCCTGACCGAGATAGGCGGCGTGGTCGAGCCGCGTGAGCAGGCCCAGCTCGATGGCCGTGGCGTAGAGTTCCGCTGGCGTCCGGCCCTCGAGGACGTGGTCGAGGACACCGTCATTGCGGTAATGCTCAACCACGAGAATGCCCCGACGGGCATCGGGGAAGATCACGAAATACCCGGCGGGGTCGAGTACCAGGCGGACCGGTGGGCGGGCAGCCGTCCTGGGGATGGCCGGAAGACCGGCAAAGGGCGCCGCCGGGCCAGGATCCTGGACAACGCAGTCGGCCAGCGCAGCCAGGATCTCCGATGCAGCCTCGCAGCCGATCAGGTCCACGACCTCCACTTGCTTCCGAAACGCGTCCACGGCCTCCCGTGAGATGTTTCGGATGACGGGGCGTTTGCCCTTCGCCCCCAGGATCCGTCCTCGTCCGTCCATGCCGTTGTGGATGAGGGCCAGGACCGATTGTCCAGGGAGGTGACCGATTCGCTGGGCGGAGTCCGGCCCGCAGAGGATCAGGAACCGGATATGCGGATTGGCCAGGACGTTGCGAATGATTCGCTCGATGCCCAGATTCTCTGTCTGGAGCCGGCCGACGAGCGCCACGCCGGAGGGGCGGGCGGCCGCCAGGTGCCCGGTCAGGTCGCCGTCCGTCAGCGTGCAAATGGCCACGGGCGCCTGGTAGCGGAGCACTCGGTAGTCGCCGGGAAGAGGCGGCCAGCCGGTCCGCTCCCCCGGGGTATCGGTGGGACAGGCGGCCAGCGCGACCGCCCGATCGGGGTCGCCAGCAGCGTAGGCGTTGGCGGCGAGGGCGGGATAGCAGGTGGCGCAGCCGAGGCACTCGTACTCAACGGGACGCAGCTTGGCTCGGGCGGAGGCCAGCTCATCCCGCAGGGGCTGCAGCTCTGGAGAGGGGTCCCGGGTCGCCGCCTCCAGCGTTCTCAGCGTGCTGTGGAGGCAGCCGCAGGGCCAGCACTTGGCGGCTGCACTCGCCTCCGCCATCCATCGTGCTGCCTCGGCGAGCGCCTGGCTTTGCGTGTGTTCCATGTCCGCGTTTTCCTTCGTCAAGTGGGAAGACCTCACAGGATCAAATCAAACTCTGGACCAGCTCCGTAACGCGGGCCTCGATCTCGTCGCGGGACTTGCGAAAGGTTGCGAGCATTTCGGCATCGGCGCCTCTCGCAGCCGCAGGGTCATCCAACGGCCAATGTAGTTTCTTAACCTCCGGTGGCAGGACCGGGCAGCGCTCGTCGGCGTTGCCGCAGACTGTCACGACGACATCCATCCGACGGGCCAGAGTCTCCTCGAAGGCTTTCGAGCGCTGGTGGGAGATGTCAATGCCCTTCTCCTGCATCACCGCCACGGCGAAGGGGTTCAGGCGGCTCGGCTCCATCCCGGCGCTATATGCCTCGACCCGCCCCTGCCCGAAGTATCGCGCAAAGCCATCGGCCATCTGGCTCCGGGCCGAATTCCCGGTGCACACGAACATTATCTTGATCGGATCGCTCATGGGTCCCTCCCCTACTGCCAGGCCTTCGATCCAATGGGCTGAAGTTCAACCATCCGGGATCCCGCGACCTGGCCGTCTCCTATCAGTCCCTGCCGAGCTCAGCATCGCGGTCCGATAGCTCGGAGCGCCCGCGGTCAATCCACTCGTCGAGATCAGGTCTCATAGTTCGCCGACCGTCCCCGCTCGGATGTTCTGCATGATCCACCCATCATGTCTCTTGGTGTTTCGCTTTCCAGGGCGGCGTCCACGCCTCATCGAGAAGCTCCACACTTACCTGACAGCCCTCGGCGACCTGCTCGACTTTGGATCGCACCTGAGCTACGAGGTATCCCGCCAGCGGACAGCCCGGGAATGTGAGAACCATTCTCACGGAGACACGGTCTTCCCCCACCGCAATGTCTTTGATGAGGCCGAGGTCTACGACGTTCATGCGGACCTCAGGATCCATCACGTCCCTCAACGCCTCGGCGATCGTTTCCGGCGTGACCATGACCCAGCCCTCCGTGCCACCCGACGAGGGTGCTCACACACGTAAACCCGCGACTCCTTTCTGGGGAGCACGACAACCTTCCGAAAGTGGGTCCGCAGTGCCTGAGTCAGCCGTCCCAAGAAGCCGTTGGCCGCCTCGTCCCAATCACTCACGATCAGCCGTCCGCACGGGTGGAGGACCGCCGCGATGCCAGCCACGGCCGCCCACAGGTCGGCCGCATGGTGCAACGCATCGTACGCCAGCACCGTACGAACGCTACGTGACCGGAGCGGGAGACTAGCCGCCTCCGCTTGAACGACGGCGACCTGGCCCAGCAGCCCGACCCCGGAGAGGATCTTCTGAGCACCTCCCACCGCGGCGGCATCCTGATCAATCGTCAGAATGTGGAGACCGTGGGCCGCCAGCACCAGGGTGAGACAGGCGCACGTGCCGACGCCAATCTCGACGACGGGCCCCCGGGTATCCTTGATCAGCGAGGCAGTGAACTCACGCTCTCCGAGAAGGGGCAGGGGATCCTCCTCATCCCTGCTTGCGAGAGGCAGATGAGGCAGTGGGGGTCCTGCCACCGCCTCGGGCGCTACCCCCTGGGAACTCCTCACCGCGGTACCACCTCAACCGGCCCGGGTCTTCGCGGCCCCGTGTGAAGCAGGCTAGCCGCCTCTTCAATCACCTCCGAGGCGCGCCGGACGATGACGCCCAGGCGCGCCAGCCGGCCCCAGCCCTCGCCCCCGCAGGCCATGGGACCGTACTCCGGGTCCACGAAATGGATGCCCAACTTCCGCAGCCGCTCGACGTTGGCTTGGACGATGCGGTTGAACCACATCTGCTCGTTCATGGCGGGCGCGATCAGGATCGGCGCCGTCACGGCCAGCGCCGTGGTCGAGAGCATGTCGTCGGCAATGCCGTTGGCCAGCTTGCCCATGACGTTCGCCGTGGCCGGGGCGATCAGCAGAAGATCCGCCCCCCTGGCCAGCGCGATGTGCTCCACGTACGTCTGACCCGGCCCGGCGAATATGTCCACCGTTACGGGGTTGCCCGACACCACCTCCAGGGTGAGCGGCGTGATGAACCGGGTGGCCGCCCGCGTCATGATCACCCGCACGCTGGCCATCTCATTTTTCAGCAGGCCGATGAGGTCCGCGGCCTGGTATGCCGCGATGCTCCCCGTCACGCCCAGCAGGACGTTTTTGCCCGCCAGCATGATTGCACCTCACATGTTCAGCACGCCCCGCCGGCCGGACCGGCGGTCTGCCCGAAATCCAGTCCCAGGGTCTCGCTGATCACCCGGTTGGTTTCCTGCAGAAACACTCCCGCCGCATCCCGCGCCTGGAAAAACTCCTGTACCAGGGGGTGTCCCTGAAACCGCGCCTGGGCCTCGCGGACCTCCCGGACCTGCTCCTCCCGGAGGGTCCCGTCCTGCTGGGCCCGCTGGAAGGCATCCGCGTTCCTTTGCAGGACTTCCAGGGTTTGCTGGACTTCGGGATCGGTCCGGAAGCGCGCCTGAGTCGCGGCGAAGCGCTCGACGGCTGGCGTCGCTTTCAGGACCGCGATAAACTCACGCGTCCGGTCCAGGACGGCAGAGCGGCCGTCGCCTCCAATGGTATCCATCGCCACCTCCTCAACAGCAGCCGCCCGCCGGGGAGCAGGCGGCGCCGTAGTCAATGCCGATCTCCTGGCTGATGATCCCCGCCACCTCGCGGAGGAGAGCCGTCAGCTCCTCCTGGGCCTGGAGGTAGGCGCGGAGGGGCGGCACCTGGGACAGAACTCACCACTCTGTCTCCGGCGCCTGTTCCTGCTGCCGATCAGCCCCGCTCCAGGCCCGCGCGAACTGCACCTCCTGCTGGCGCCGCTGGAAGGCCTCGAGCCTTTGGCTAAGCTCCCTGTCCTCAACCAGCGCTTCCTGGGCCGCCTCGAACGCCTTGAACGCCGGCGACTCTCCGATCGCCCGCGCCAGGCCCTTTGCCTTCTCCAGGGCCGCCGCCTCGAGGTTGACCCCATTCACCACGGCTTGTTTCGCTATGGACATTACTCCCTCCTTTGCTCAGCCGCCCCGGCCGAGCCCAGCGCCTCGATGGCGCGGACAATCCGGGATTCGGAGAGCTTCCCGCCCTGGCTCACGATCCGGTCCCCGACCAGGACGATCGGCAGCTCAGCTCCCTGCTGGATGGCCTCCAGAACCGCCGGGAACTCGAAGCTCCGTTCGCTGAAGACCTCGATGTGTTCCCCGGCAACCCCCTCGCCGAACCTGCGGCCCAGCCGCTCGCGGATGAACCCGACCGCAGTCGCCCAGGTCATCCCGGTTCCACAGGAGGCGTCGGGGGCCGTGAAGATCCGAACGATGGTCAGAACTGCACGGCCCGCCATCAGCAGCACCCTGCGCCAGAGCCCGGCCCGCAGAAGGGCATCCGGCCACCGCCCGCCCCCGATCGGACCACCCCAACGCTGGCGAAGTCCTGGGCCACCTCACGGCTGCCGCAAAGGGGACAGCGCGCGTGGAGTCCGCGCTCTTTCTCCGCCAGGGTGGCGCGCACCGTGAACTGTTCCCCACACTCCTCGCACTGATACGCATAGATCATCGCTCTGTGCCCTCCTCTTGCCAATTGGTTCCTTGTGAAACGGCCTCACCCGTCACGGCCTCGCCGAACAGAAGCGCCCCGGCCTGTTCCACGACTTCCAGACCGCGAATCTCCTTGTCCAGCAACGGCAGGACCAGCACCGGCACGCCGAATCGCCGCTCGATCTCCGTCAGATACCGAGCCTGCATCGCACGGCGGCTCTGGAAGAACGGATTGGTGGCCTGGTCAGCCGGAATGACCTGATTGGCCACCACGAGCTGGGTGGGAATCCCGGCGGCAGCCAGGTCCTGAGAGGCGCGCTGCGCCTCGACCATGGGTGTGGATTCCGGATAGACCACAAAGGCGAAGACCGTCCGGTCCGGGTCCCTCAGTCGGGCGATGATCCGGTCGAAGCGGGACCGGGTCTCGGCGCGCAGGGCCCCACCCTCCTGGGTGGTCGTGACCATCAGCCCCACCTGCTGGCTGTAATCGAAGGGGAGTTCCAGCAGTCGCAGCGTGTGGCCGGTTGGCGCGGTATCGAACACGATGACGTCGTAGCCGTCGCTGTCGGCATACTCCGTGAACTTGTCGAAGGCCGCCATTTCTTCGGTGCAGGGTGATTCCAGCTCCTCCCGCATGGCCAGCAGCATCTCCTCGGAGTAGCGCGCCCGCGCGTTCGCCAGGATCCGCGCCTTGTACTCCTCGGTGGCCTTCTTGGCGTCAATGCGCGCGGCCCAGAGGTTCGGGACCGCGGTCACGGCGGTTGGATGATCGTCCACGGGCACGTCCAGTACCTGGCCCAGGTGGGCCGCCGGGTCGGTCGTGAGAAGGAGGGTCTTCAGACCCTGCCGGGCCAGGTGGACAGCGGCGATGCAGGAGACGCTGGTCTTGCCCACACCGCCCTTCCCTGCAAAGAAAATGGCTTTGCTCACCCCATTCCTGGGCGTCAGCAAACGCATCAAATCCGCCCCGGGAAGCTGCCCCAGGAAGAAAGCCAACCCGCCCTCGGTCGCAGGCGTCACAGACGTCCTGGTCGCAGCAGGAATGCCCCGAAGCGTCCGGGCCACCTCGCGCAGGCTCGCCACTCCCTTCACCTCGCCGTCCCGGAGCAACATCTCCCGGATGGGAAGAGGAAAGCGACTGCGGATTTCCGCCAAGTGCCGCTGCTGCATCTCATACCGCTTTCGGAAGAACGGCTGGTCGCAGGCCTCGGCGGGGAGGATGCCGTTGACGATCAGTTCTTGGGACTGGATGCCGATCCCTTGCAGTTCTTTCGCGGATCGCTCGGTCTCAAAAATGGCGGTTTGTTCCGGCTGGAGGACGAAAATGAATCGGGTGTGCGCCGGATCCGTGAGGAGCGCGATCGCCCGATCGTACTTCGCCTTGGACTCCTGGATAGCCTGGACCGGCCCTAGACAGGTCTGCCCCGATCCCCGGGCGCTCTCCTCAATGTGCCGGCTCCAGTCCACCGGCAGCTCTAGCAGGCGGATGGTGTGGCCGGTGGGGGCCGTGTCGAAGATCACCAAGTCGAAGTCTTCGCTGTCCATGAAGTCCACGAACCGATCGAAGGAGGCCATCTCGGTCGTGCAGGGGGACCGGAACTGCTCCTCCAGGACCTTCACGACGTCCTCGGGCATGAGGACCCTGAACGGGCCGAGGATGCGCTCGCGATATTCCTCGGTCGCCTTGTCCGGATCAATCTCCATGGCCCAGAGGTTCGGCACCCCCGCGATGGGTGTCACCTGATGCCCAATGGGCTGCTCAAAGACATCGGCCAGGTTCGAGGCGGGATCGGTGGTCACGATCAGGGTCTTTCGCCCCTTTTCCGCCTCCCCGACCGCGGTGGCGCAGGCCATCGTGGTTTTTCCAACTCCTCCCTTGCCAGAAAAGAACACGTACTCGGTAGCCATCCTTTATCTCCCTCCTTCGAGCAGAGGTCTCGGTCAGCCATGGTTCAGCCAACCTTTGAGTTCTACATAGCTCGGATAGGTCCGCTCCTTCACCACTCGCCCGTTGACGACAGTGACGGGGAGAACCGAGATCCCGTGCGCCTTCAGGCGGGCAATGACCTCCGGCTGCTGCATGAACTTCGCCGGCTGCTGTCCCAGCAGATACCGCTCGATCCTGGCTTGCCCGTCGTATTCAGCCTTGAGCTTCAGGATCGCCTCGTGAGTGTCCAGCAGGGCCGGGTCAATGGTCGGCCCGCAGATGCCCGTCGGGCAGCACATGGGTGGGTCGAAGATCTCGATCACAACCTTCGGTTCAGCCATTTCGCTTCCCCCCTTCCTGGTGAATCCCTGTATCGTCGCGCTCCACCCGCAGCAGAGTGGCGCGGACGACCGAGTCGTCGTATCCAATCACACACATCCCATCCCGCCGGAAGGCCAGCCGCCGTCGGGCCCGGGCAACATCGGCCTGCCCCGAGGCCCCGGAATCTCGGACTACCTGTGCCAACTTCCCGATCCCGGGGGAGCCGCTCCCCAGCGTGTAGCGGACCCAGGTTCCCTCCCGGTGCGCCTGCACCAGACCCGTCTCCCGCAAACACGCCAGGGCCCGCGAGGCCTGGTACTGCGGCACCCCCAGGGCATCCACGATCTCGCAGACGCAGAGGCCCTCGGGGAACTCAGTCAGGAGGCGGAACACGCGGAGCCGGGTCTCATCGGCCAGGGCGCGCAGCCAGACAACCAGCTCGGCCATGGCAGGTCCTCCAGGTCGTATGCCATTCATCCCATCTATTCACGGCGAAAAAACGCCCCCATCAGTCCACACCGGGGGTTTCCCCTTTGATGACCAGGACCGCCTGAGCCGTGTGGCGGACGACGCGCTCCGTGGTGCTTCCCCAGATGGCGTTCCGCCAGCCGCTCTTGCCGACGTACCCCATGATGACGAGGTGAATGCCCCGCTCCTCGGCCTCCCGCTCGATCGTCTCCGGGGCCTTCCCGACGCGGAACCGTGTCTCCACGGCCAGCCCATGAAACCGCAGCCGCCGGGCCAGCTCATCCAGCCGTTCCTGGTCGCGCCGCGTGTACTCCTCGGCCTGCTCTGGCGGCAGATGGGCAAGCAAGCCCCGGTCCAGCACGTGGATGGCGAGGACCGATTCGGTCCCCAGCTCCCGGAACCTGCCCACGACCGCCAGGGCATCCTCCGCGGCCTCTGACCAATCCGTGGCATAGAGCACCCGCCGAAACATATGGCTGCAGACCTGCTCACACTCCTCTGGACCCAGTTCCGCCACGACGTGGTACTTAGTGACCAGGACAGGACATTCCGCCCCCTTCAGCACCCCCTCGCTGGTGGCATCCAGATACCGATTCAGCACCCGGCTGCGGCTCTGCTTGCCGACGATGATGTGGTCCGGACGCTGTTGCCGGGTGACCTTTAAAGCCTCGATGGAGGGAACTCCGGTCGGCAGGAACCAACGGGCTTCCATCCCACGGGCTTTCAGGTCCCGGGCCCATCGCTCGAATGTCTGCTCCGCCAGGGCCCGGATCTGCGCCTCGTCCTCGGCCAGATACGCCGGCAGGAGGTTGTGCTGGAGCTTCTCCACGTCCACGACATGGACTAAGAGCACCTCCTGACATGTGGGGAGGCTCTCGAGGACGCACGCCAGGTTCGGCCAGGCGTACTCGCCGAAGTCCGTCGGATAGAGGATGCGCGCGAACACCTATCGCTTCCCCTCTGAGGCCCTGGCAGCCTCCGGCTGGAGCAACGCCGTAGCATCCATGAGGATGGCGGCCTTCACGCGGCCGTGGATTTCGAATAGGCGGTACCTTGTCTGCCGCGCAAACCAGACCAGGGCTAGCATGACCGGGACCTCGATGAGGGGCCCGACGACGGTGGCCAAGGCCACCGCCGGGTTGAACGCCGTGATGGCGATCGCAATGGCGATCTCGAAGTCCCGCCCGGTGCTGTTGAAGGCCACGGCCACCGAATCCTCGTAATCCAGGCCGAGCCCCCATCCGGTGAAATAGACCACGCCGAATATCAGCCAGAAGAACAGCGTCATGGGGATCGCCATTTGCAGGATGATGGCCGGCCGCTCCAGAATCAGATCCCCCTTCAGGGCAAACATCACGATGAGGGTGAAGAGAAGCCCCAGGATGGAGAGCGTTTCCAGGCCCGTCTTCAGCCGGTCGAAACCTGCCTCCCCCATCCGTGCGATCCCGATCCGTCGTGTGAAGAAGCCGGCGATCAGGGGAATTCCCAGGTACAGGATCACGCTCTCCCCGACCACCCAGACGTCGAACCGGATCTCGCCCAGTAGCAGCTTGGCATAGACCGGGATCAGGATCATCTGCATGATAGAGTTGATGGCCACCAGGACGATCGCCATGGCATTATTGCCCAGCGCCAGGAACGTGAACACGATCACCATCGCGATGCAGGGAGCCAGACCGTACAGCACCAGGCCGGTGTACAGGTCGGGGTGGCCGGCCAGGAACAGCTTGGCCAGGCCCAGCATGAAAAATGGGGCCACGGCGTAGTTGAAGAACATCACGATCAGCAACTGCTTCGGAGACCGGGCTGCCTTCCCCAAGTCCTCGAACCGGATCTTGGTCATGGCCGGAAACATCATCAGGAATAACCCGATGACCACTCCCAGGGCCAGGGTGTTTGGCACGGTGAACTCGTACTGCCCCCGGAAGATGGCCTTGATGGCGTCAATCGGCGGGGTCAACTCGAAATTGGAGATGCCGTACAGTTTGCCGAAGGCGATGCCGACCGCCATGCTCACGACCACGAAGACCGGGAGCATGCGGCAGTCCTGCACAATGTGCAACCAGCCGCGACGCGAATCCATTACCGTTGTCTCCTTTCATGGGTGAGGGGAATTTGTATGCGCGTGCCCGCATATGTTCCGGCCAAAAAAAAATCAACAGCAGGTCTTCCCCACCACACACCGGCCCGCATGTCGGAAGGCCAGCCGCCGGGACAGGCGTGCGTCGTCTTTCCGCACCTCGGGCTTGCCACCCAGGTGAACGTCTATGACCTTGAGGAGATCCTGGTGGAACCCCTCCAGCCCGACCCGGCGGCCGATGCTGTAGTACATCCAGCGCCCGTTCCGGCGGGTTTCTACCAGCCCAACGCCCCGCAGCCGGCTCAGGTGCCGTGAGACCTTATACTGGCGGACCCGGAGGGCGTCCACCAACTCGCAGACACACAGCTCCTCCCGGAGCAGGAGACGGACCAGCCGCAGGCGCGTTGGGTTGGTCAGGGCATCGAGGAGTCTGATCATGTCCTTCATAGCCACGAGGCCTCCTGTCATATGCACTCAGGCACATATGTTATGTTCCTTGAGTCACCCTGTCAACCCAATTCTCGAGCGGCGGACCAGCGAGAGTGGACAAACGACAGCAGGCCGGCGCGCCGGCGCGCCGAAGAACCCGTGGCGATCGTCTCGAGTGAAGGTGGTCCTTGTAGGAGGGCGTGGAGGAGCAGCCCGTCGCGGGCCCCAGACGGCTGCCGCGCTACTCCGTCCTCAGCTCAACCGGCGGGACAGGGTCTTGCGCTCGTCAATGTGGGCTTTGAGCAGGGCGCTGGCTCCGTCCAGGAGCTTGAAGACCTGCGGATCCCGGACGCGGTAGTGGACCATCTGTCCCTGCTTGCGCGAGGCCAGGATTCCGGCCGCCTTCAGGAGGGCCAAGTGGCGCGAGACGTTCGACTGTTCTTCCCGGATGGCAGGGAAGATCTCGCACACGCATCGCTCGCCGTTCCGCAGCAGCTCCAGGATCTTCAGCCGGGTCGGCTGTCCCAGCGCCTTGAGGACGTTGGCCTTCAACTCCAGGATATCGTCGCTCATCGTCGCCCCTCCATGAGTATCTGATCATGAACCTACCTTTCCTCTTGTGGCGTGTCAACGGCAAAGCGAGATTGGATTTGTCCGCTGTCCGACGCCTATGCTGCTGACAGGACCTTTCCCCTTGGCGCAGCGCCGGAGACATTCTAGACTGTAGCAGTCGGGAATCTGTTCCCGGGCCCGGTCAGGCCAATAGCTGGAGGACATAGCATGGCACGGCGGTTTGCGTGGGGATGCGTAGCGGTTCCCCTCACCTGGGGGCTCCTGATGGCTGGCGCCGACGTCGCGTGGAGCGCCGCTGCCGACGTAACGAAAGAAAGAGCCCCGCTCCGGATCGCCATCGCGGCCATGATCTCGCCGGAGGAGACGATCAACGTCTATCAGGAGCTGATGGACTACATCGCGGCGAGGCTCGGGCGCCCGGTAGAGATGAAGCAGCGACGGACGTACCAGGAAGTCAACGACATGCTGGGAACCGGCAAACTGGACGCCGCTATCCTGTGCTCGGGACCCTACGTGTACGCCAAGCGCCAGTACGGTATAGAACTCCTGGCAGTCCCGGTCATCAATGGCAGCCCGACCTACCGCTCCTACATCATCGTCCCCCAGTCCAGCACGGCGGCTTCTTTTGAAGAACTGCACCGGAGGCGATTCGCCTTCACGGATCCTCTATCCACTTCAGGCTACTTGTATCCAGTGTACGTCCTGATGTCGCAGGGGCGGCAACCGGCCACCTTCTTCGCCAAGACCCTGTTCACCTACAGCCACGATAATTCCATCGAGGCAGTGGCCGAAGGGGTAGTGGACGGGGCGGCGGTGGACAGCCTGATCTACGATTACCTCCAGGGCACCAACCCCTCCCTGGTGGCCCGGACTCGGGTCATTCACCGGTCGCCCCCATTTGGAGCCCAGCCCGTCGTGGTCCCAAAGAATCTCGACCAGGCAATCAAGCGGGCCCTGCGGGACCTGTTCCTGGGACTGGACCAGGACCTCGGGGGCCGGGAGATCCTGAAAAAACTGGGAGTAGACCGGTTCATCCAAGGGGACGATAGCCTCTACAGCAGCATCCGGACAATGCTCCGGGTTGTGGAGGGATCGAGGAACAATTGAGCAGCTGGACGAGCTGGCGCGGCTCCCTTGCCGTCACGTTCACGAGCCGGATTTTCGGCTTTGTGTCCCTGGTCGTCCTCGGGGTCGTGGGGTACCTGCTTCTGCACGAACAGCAGGTGCTGGAAAAGGAGCTTCAGAATCGAGGTCTCCTCACGGCGACCCACCTGGCGGAGCAGAGTCTGGATCCAATCCTTCGCGAGGATGACTATGCGCTCTTCAAGCTCGTGCAAGTCCTGCGGAACACTCATGGTCGGGACCTTCCTGGAGAGGAGAAGATCTCCTACGCCATGGTCCTGGATCCTCGGGGGCAGGCCCTGGCCCACACCGATCCTGGTCAGGTCCATACCACCCTGACAGACGCCCGGACACGCGAAATCCTGGCCCAACCTGAGGCATCGGTGGTATCGGTCACCGGGCCCGCAGGGGAGCGCCTGTATGACGTGGCGGTACCCATTCGGATGCGCGGCATCCCCGTCGGCGCCGTCCGCCTGGGGCTATCTCGGGCGGGCGTGGAGCACACGCTACGGGATCTGGCCCTCAAGGTTATCGCCGTCCTTTTCCTATTGATGCTGGTGGGCATCGGCAGCATCTGGCGATTCTCCCGGCGGATGGTCCAGCCGATCCAGCGGCTACGGGACAGCGCCCGGGCCGTTCAGGCCGGCGACCTCAGTCAACGGGTCGCCGTGGATCGGGCGGATGAGATCGGGCAACTGGCGTCGGCGTTTAACGCGATGACCACGGAGCTTGCCCGCTCCCATGACGAACTGGAGCGCAAGGAGCAAATGCGCGCCCGCCTGCTGGAGCAGGTCATCACAGCTCAAGAGGACGAGCGCAAGCGAATCGCCCGGGAGTTGCACGACGAGACCAGCCAGGCCCTGACCTCGCTGATGGTCGGGCTGAAGCTGCTGGAGCAACGGCCGGAATTCGCGGAGACGCGGGAGTCGCTGGCGAATCTCCGGTCTTTGACCGGCAAGACCCTGGACGCGGTGCACGACCTGGCGCTGCAACTGCGGCCCAGCGTCCTGGATGACCTCGGCCTGGTTCCCGCCGTGGAGCGGATCGTGGCAGAGTTCGGGAGGACCCACGGAATCCGGGTGACCTTCGAGACCAACCTGCGCACGGGCCGACGGCTCCCTACGTCTCTGGAGACCGCCCTGTACCGGATCACTCAGGAGGCCCTGACGAATGTGGCCCGCCATGCCGGGGCCCATTCCGTGAGCGTTCTGCTGGAGACGCGGCGCGGCTCCGTCACCCTGATCGTAGAGGACGACGGTCGTGGCTTTGACGTGGCGAGCTGGATGAGTGGGACACGGGATGAACGATCCTTGGGTGTGTTCGGCATGCGCGAGCGGGCCACCCTGCTGGGCGGCACCCTGACGATCGAATCCACACCGGGGAGTGGGACCACCGTCTTCGTGGAGGTGCCACTGCCCCTGGAGACTGCAGATGGCCAACGGCAAACGGATCCGCATCCTGCTGGCGGATGACCACGCGGTCCTCCGGGCCGGCCTCCGCTCCCTGCTAGCGGCTCAGAGCGACCTGGAGGTCGTCGGCGAGGCGTCCGACGGCGCGGAGGCGATCCGCCTGACGCAGGCCCTGCGCCCCGACGTGGTCGTGATGGACATCGGGATGCCCGGGGTCGGCGGGATTGACGCCACGGCACGCATCAAGCGCGATTGGCCGGGCGCTAAGGTCCTCATCCTGTCCATGCACGACGATCGAGGGTATCTTCGGCAGGTGTTACGGGCCGGCGCGTCCGGGTACGTCCTGAAGAAAGCGGCGGACACGGAGCTGCTGGCGGCCATCCGGGCTGCGGCCCGTGGTGACGTCTTCCTCGATCCCTCCCTGGCCAAGGCCCTGGTGGAGGAGATGGTAGAGCCCAAGACGACCGTTGGCGAATCCCCCGCCCTGAGCGACCGGGAGCGGGATGTCCTGCGGCTGATCGCCCACGGCCACACCAACCAGGAGGTTGCCGACAAGCTCTGCATCAGCGTGAAGTCCGTCGAAACCTACAAGGCCCGCCTGACGGAGAAGCTGGGCCTCAAGGGCCGGGCCGAGCTCGTCCGCTACGCCCTTCAGCACGGCCTCCTCAAGGACACCGAGTAACTCCCATTTCGAATTGTGGATTGCGGATTGCGGATTGCGGATTTGTAAATTCGAAATTCGACATTCGACATTCGAAATTGTGCGTGTCGTGTTTTCCCCGACACACTTCCCCGCATTTTTCGGATCTTCCCTGACAGACAGGCGGCCGCCACTCCGCTAAGCTGTCCTCGTCACAGACGGTCCTCCGATCCGCCCTGTCCCTCGTGGACACGGCGGACTCGACGGCCCCGGGAGCGATCCCGGGGCCAGCCCGAACTCCCGACTGGACGACCGGGAGGGAATTGGCAAAGGAGGCCGGGGTCCCGTGGTTTCGGGATCCCGGCCTTTGACTTTTCAGAAGGACTGCTCATCCGGCGTACATGGGCCACAGCCAGGAGGAGACGCGATGAAGGCACACGGGTCGCGCAGGAGACTGTTCGGACCGACGCTGTTGGGAGGGCTGGCCCTAGTCCTGGCCGGCTGCGTGGTCGCGCCGGGTGTCGCCCCCGGACCTCCGCGCGCCGATGCGCCCGACCTCGTGGCGCTCCACGACGCCAAGTCGCCGTCGTTCAACAAGAACTGCCTGAGCTGCCACGGTGACATCATGAAGCGGACCACGCTGAATCCGAAGATCAAAGAGGCCCACGCCGCCATGGTGCCGTTCGCGCCGGCCTATGACGAGAAGGCGGGCGTGACCAACGAAACCTGCACCTCCTGTCACAGCAGGGTCGACCTCGTGCAGCACTCCGGGGAGCAGCTCCGGAAGAATGCGGACGTCGCCTCGTGCGGCGCATGCCATAGCAAATCGGGACCATCGTCCAAGAAGTTCTACGCGAACTGAGACCAGCCGAGGGAGGTGAGGAAGATGGCAGAGTCGCGGAAGACGGGCCTCTGCAACATCCTGAATCCGGACATGAACCGCCGGCGGTTCCTGTTGATCAGCGGGACGCTGGCGGCCGGGGCCACCGTCCGGAACCTGGTGAAGCCTGCATCGGCCTCGGCCCTGGTGACCGGGCAGAACCCCCCGGATGCCACCGAGGTGGATGCCGGCGTCCAGGTGATCATGAGCGTGTGCCAGAACTGCCACAGCCGCTGCGGGATCATGGCGCGGGTGAAGGACGGGGTGCTCCTGAAGATTGATGGGAATCCCTACCATCCCAACAACTTCGATCCGGATGAGCGTCCTCCGTACAACACCCCAATGGACGAAGCGAAGAAGAAGCCCGGGCGCCTGTGCGCCAAGGGCCAGGCCGGCGTTCAGGTGGTCTACGATCCATACCGGATCAAGCAGCCGTTGAAGCGGTTCGGGCCCCGGGGCTCCGGGCAGTGGAAGGCGATCACCTGGGAGCAGGCCTTCGAGGAGATCGCGGCAAAGCTCAAGCCGCTGCGCGACCTCAACACCCTCATTGATCCTGCCGCGCCGGAACTCGGACCGATCGCCAACCAGGTGCTGTACTCGCCCGGGCGGACGATCGAGGGTGGATTCACCGACCGGATCTGGGGGAACGGCTTCGGCAGCGTCAACAGGCGCGAGGACCACACGAGCATCTGCGAGACGTCCCACCACGTGGCCAACGAACTTATGACGTGGGATGAGACGAGAAATAGCGGGCGTAAGAACCACTTCAAGCCCGACATCGTCGAGGCGAAGTACATCATGCTGTTCGGCTCCAGCTTCCTGGAGGCGAACTTCCCCATGGTGGCCACGGCCCGGAAATTGATGGACTTCCGGGCCAAGGGCGGGAAGTACGTGGTGGTGGACCCGCGCTTCTCCAACACGGCGGCGTTGGCCCACCGCTGGGTGCCGGTCAAGCCCGGCGCCGACGCCGCCCTGGCCTTGGGGATGGCGCGGTGGATGCTGGAGAACGGGAAGTACGACGCGAAGTACCTGGCCAACGCGAATCAAGCGGCGGCCAAAGCGGGCGGCGAGCCCACCTGGACCGATGCCACCCGCCTGGTCGTGGTGGATCCGAACCACGCGGACGCCCGCCGGTACCTCCGGGCCGACGTGGTCGGCGGCAAGAAGGAGAACTACGTCGCCTGGTCCGGCGGTGGGCCGAAAGAGATCGCCGAGACGGCTCTGCTCGGCGAGCTGGAGCCGGGCGAGGTGACGGTGGCCGACCGGCGGTGCAAGACCGCGTTCCAGCTCCTGAGGGAGCGGGTATTCTCCAAGTCCCTGGCCCAGTACGCCGAGGATTGCGGCCTCAGCGTTGACCTGATCGTCACCCTGGCCTCCGAGTTTGCGGCCGCGGGGAAGCAAGCGGTCACGAATGCCTACCGGGGTGCCGTCCAGCACACGAACGGCGTGTACAACCAACTCTCCATCAACATCCTGAACACGCTGGTCGGGAACTACGATTGGCGAGGAGGCAATGGCGGGGGCGGCGGCGGATGGTCCGAGGGATCGGGGGTGACGTCCCTCGGGTCTGTTCCCGGCGGGGTCTCGCCAAAAGGCATCAGGCTGAATCGGGTGGTCAAGCACTACGAGAAGGACGCGCCGGCCCTCTTCAAGCGGGACGGCGGGTATCCCGCCAGGCGGCCGTGGTTCCCCTTTGCCACCCACGGCAACTACCAGGAGGTCATCCCCAGCGCGGCGGAGGGGTATCCCTACCCGATCAAGGCGTTGATCACCTACTGGAACGGCTGGCCCTACAGCACGCCGGCCCTCCGGAAGACTTTCGAAGACTACGTGAAGGACGAGAAGAAGCTGCCGCTGTTCGTGGCCATCAGCCTGAACATGGGCGAGGTGGCGGCGTTTGCCGACTACGTCCTGCCGGACACCACCTACCTGGAGAAGTGGGCGTTCCCTGGCATGACCCCCACCATCCTGACCCGGGCCACCCCGTTTCAGCAGCCGGTGGTGGGCAAGCTGGACGGCAAGGACATCGGCACCGTGCCGTTCAACCCGGATGCGCCCAACGTCTACACGCCGGTCCTTCCCAATACCAAGACCGTCGGCGACATCCACATCGGCCTGGCCAAGGCCCTGGGGCTCCCCGGCGTGGGCGACAAGGCCTTCCAGGACGGCAGCCCCCTGAACACCTACTGGGACTTCTACAAGATAGGGCTCCAGAACCTGTCCAAGAACACCGGGAAGCCCATCGGCGAGATCGTGGCCAAAGGCGGCGTGTTCGAGGACCCGGGGAACGAGTACGACGGGAGGTACCTCAAGTACAAGTACGGCAACGTGATCAAGATCTACATCGAGCAACTGGTCACCACCAAGGACTCGATGACCGGGCAGTACTTCGACGGGCTCCCGCACTACGACCCGCCGAAGTTCGCCGACAACACGGCCATCGCGACGGTGGACGAGAAGGAGTTTCCGTTCCAGCTCATCACCTACAAGATGGCCTGGCATGCCCAGGCACGGACGGCGACCATTCCGTGGCTCATGATCATCCAGCCGGAGAACTTCGTGGAGATCAACGCCTCGGATGCCGGGCGGCTAGGGATTCGGGACGGCGACGCGGTCCGGCTCATCTCTGCCACGAGCCCGAGTGGAGTCGTGGGCAAGGCCAAGGGCACCGAAGGCCTGCGCCCGGGCGTCATCGCGGTGTCGCACCACTTCGGCCACTGGGAACTGGCCTCCAAACCACACGTGGTAGATGGCGTGGCCCAGGGAGCTGATCCCAGCCGAGGGACCGGGATCCAGGTCAACCCCATCATGCGACTGGACCAGTTCAAGGGCAAGGTTCTGAACACCTCGATCCAAGACAAGGTCGGGGGCAGCGTGTCGTTCTATGACAGCCGGGTCAAACTGGTGAAGGCCTAGAGGGGAGGTGAGGAGTCATGGCGCAGCGCGGTTGGCTGATTGACCTGGGACGCTGCATCGGGTGCCATAGCTGCACGGTCGCGTGCAAGGCGGAGCAGAACACCGCCCCCGCCAACTCCCCCCTCCTCTTCAAGGGGGGCAACCCCCAGCGGCCGCTGCACCTGAGCTACCGCTGGGTGATCGTGCAGGAGGGAGGCACCTACCCCAACGTCTGGCGGACCTTCGTCACGTCGGCGTGCAACCACTGCCAGACGCCGGCCTGCATGAACTCCTGCCCGGTTAACGCGATCTCCAAGCGAGCCTCGGACGGGATCGTGCTGATCGATCAGGAGAAGTGCATCGGGTGCAAGTACTGCGTCTGGGCCTGCCCGTACGGGGCCCCACAGTGGAACGAGGCCACGCAGAAGGTCGAGAAATGCACCATGTGCGTCGAGCGGATTGACAAGGGACTGCAGCCGGCGTGCGCGACCACCTGCGTCGGCAAGGCCCTCACCTATGTTCCGGACTTCACCGTAGCGCAGTCCGGGGAGAACGCGCCGGAGGGCTTCTCGGATCCGCCCCTGACGAGGCCATCCACGAGGTTCGTGAAAAAATGACTGACCGGGTGAGGTGGGCCGAAGCCCGCGGCAATATGTACCGGTTCCTCTCGGCGGCCTTCCTGGAGGTACCCAGTGCCGTGATGGTCGCCCCGCTCTTGGCGGATGGATTCGTGGATGGGCTGGAGGAGATGTTCGGGGCGGGCGTGGCCGACGATCTCCGGCAGTTCGTCAGAGGGTTCCAGGGGGACTATGCGGCCCTGGACCAGGAGTTCCAGGATCTCTTCATGGTCCCCCTGGGGCGGTACGTGACCCCGTACGAGGCGGTCTATCGGGACGAGCGGGAGATCGGCGAGACCCGGGTGCAAGGGCTGCTGATGGGGGCCTCGACCCTCGCCGTCAAGCAGTTGTACCGCGAGGCGGGCGCAGCCATCTCCGAGGATTTCAAAGACCTGCCGGACCACGTCGGACTCGAACTGGCCTGCATGGAGTTCTTGTGCGGGGCCGAGGCCCGGGTCTGGGATCAAGAGGATCTCGGCGAAGTCCGTCGAGTGCGGGACCTCCAGCGGAGGCTGGTCCACGAGCACCTGCTGCAGTGGGTTCCGGCCCTGTGTGAACGGATCCGCCAAAGGGCCGCCGGCCCCTTCTATCGCGGGATCGCACGGCTAACGGAGGCATACCTGGCGCAGGAGGCCGAGGCCCTGACCTCTTCGAGGGACATCTGACGGCGGCGATCTGGAGCCACAGCACACCCTGCGGTGAGCTGAACGCGCTCATGCTCAGACACGCAGGCGAAGCTGGTGAGTGCCTGATGGTGATAACCATCGAACGGGGGTGATGCCGAGAGGCTCGCCCCCGTTTGTGTCTCATCTTGCAAATGGCCATGACTCCCAGGGCGTGCACTCGATGTCTCGTGGTGGATGAGGACCCGCTGGTCCGCTGGTCCCTGGTGCGCTTCCTGGAGGCGCACTGTCGCGAGGCCCGTTCCGTCGCGTCGGGAGAGCTGGCGCTGGCGCTCCTCCGGGAGTGGCCGGTGGATATCCTGATCGCCGATGCCCGCCTGGCCTGGATGACCGGAGAGGAGCTGGTGATCCGGTGTCAAGGCTTGCGCCCCCGTCCAGGGGTCATCCTCCTCGCCGGGAGCAAGATTCCGCCCTTCCCGATCAACCTTGATCACCTCGGTGTGATCGGTGTGATCGAGAAGCCGCTCGTCTTTGATTCCCTGGCCCAACTCTTGGCCGGGGTCCCACAAGGACCAGGGAGTACCGCTGCCTGACTCACTGGCTGGGGAGGGGCCGCACCCCCACTCCGTGCCAGAATCCCCTTGAGGCTTACCCGTGAAGCTCCGCACGAAGATCCTGGGGGCTATGGCGCTCGTCCTCGCTGTCACGGTGGGTACATCCTTCTTCGTTCTCATCCGCTACCAGCGCGACCAACTCCTGCGGAACACCGCCGACGCCACCGCGCACCTGGCCAACACCATCCGGGCGACGCTGGAACACGCCATGCTGGCTAACGATCCGGCCGAGATCCAGCGCATCGTCCTGACCGTGGGGCAGCAACCCGGGATCGAGGGGGTATTCATCCTGGACCGGACCGGTGCGGTCCAGGTTGCCTCGAAACCCGACCAACTCGGCCAGCCGCCCCTCGGCAGCCCACCGGGCTCACCAACCGACATTCCAGAGGGGGAGGGGGCGGGGCATGGCGGAACGATTGTCTTGAACCGCCAGCCGTCTCCCATCCTCCGCAGCACCAGTCTGATCTCCAACGCCCCACGCTGTCAGGGGTGCCACGATCCCGGTCAGCGGATCCTGGGGGCCTTGGTGGTGGATCGCTCGCTGGATCCGATGGAACGGCAGCTCCGGACCAGCCTAGCGTACATGCTTGGGTCCGCCACGGTGGCATTTCTGGTGCTCACCGCCACGACCTATGCGGTGCTTCGTCGCTTGGTCATCACCCCGCTGTCGGATCTGGGTCGGGCGGCGCGCGCCATCGAGGCGGGAAACTACGACACTCCCATGGTCCTCGATCGGTCCGACGAGATGGGGGAGCTGGGGCGGACCCTCGACCGGATGCGTTACCGAATCCTGGAGCACCTGGATCAGATCCGGCGTTGGGGACAGGAAATGGAGATCCGGGTGGCAGAGCGAACCCAGGAGCTCAGCACCCTCAATCGGGTGGCTCTGGTCACCAATGAGGCCTTGGATCTGGTGACGATATTTAGCCGCGCTCTCGAAGCCACCTTGGAGGCTGTGGGCGTCGGTGCGGGTGCCATCATCCTGGAGATATCGGAACAGGAAGGACCGATGATTGTTCAGCGGGGACTCACCCCGGAGGAGGCCGAGGCGCTTAGGCAACAGGCCAAGGGAGCAGGCGTGAAGGCGGCGTGCCCGGCTCAGGGGGCGCAGGTGGGCGCGCGGAGGCTTGCGTGCTTCCCCCTTCGATCGAAGGGGATGCTGCGGGGCATCCTGTGCGCCGACAACCCAGCCGAGGTCCCCCTCGCTCCCGAAAAGCTGCGACTTCTGGAAGCCGTGGCCGCGCAGTTGGGTGGGACCGTGGAGCGGGCCATCCTGCACCAGGACCTGGAGCGCAGCTTCCGGGACCTCCGGGAGTCGCAGGCGCAGATCGTCGAGCGGGAGCGGCAGATTGCCGCACTCAAGGCCCTGCAGGCGGCCACCGTCACCCTCTCCCATCACATCAACAATGCCACGGCAGGTATCGCGGGGTGCCGCGAGGTGCTGGCGATGACCCTGGGCGAGCGTGCGGACTGGCAGGTGCGGTACGCGCTGGACGGCATCCGGACGTCCGTACGGAAGATCACGGCTGTCCTCCAGGCGCTCAGGGGCCTGACCCGATTCGAACTGACACCATTCCCGGGCGGCACGGAGGCGATTGATATCGAACAAGCGATCCAGGAGATGCTGGCGCAACTCGGACTGGACGAGCGAGAGCCGGGCGGGGATCCTCCGCGGCGCCTGACTTGACGCGTCGCAGTCGACGGAGAATTCCTCTTGACGCGAAATGCCAGAAGCTATAAGTGGTGGAGGTCTGGTAAGGATTTGATCCCGGATCCTCGATTCGTCGGCGGGGGCTGGCCAGGCGTCGGCCCCCGTTGCTTGTCCGGAATGCACGGGCAAAGATTCTTTGCCCCGGCCCGACCTAGCGCCGTCACAGCACTCACCTAGCCGCATGATCTGGCGAGGCAAACACAGAGCCAGCAAGATTCGGAAGAACCCCCATGCAGATGCCGATCGAATTGCATCCCGGGCTCCGCGCCGGGTGGGAGTTCGCGGAGAGGGTTCGGGAAGACCTCCTCGAAACCATCGGGTCCTTGACGGCCGCCCAGTGGGTGTTCCGCTGCGAGCCCGGGTCCTGGTGTATCGCGGAGGTTGTGGAACACCTCCTCCGCGCCGAGATCGGGTCGAGCAAGATGGTGCGGAAGCTCATCCGAGGAGACTTCCCAACCCGGGAGCTACCGGCCGGCACGACGCTTTACACCACGGCACTCGACAAATACCCGTATGGGCGCCTTGAGGCACCGCAGGTCTTGATTCCAGGTCCGGTCTGGAACCGGGGAGAACTGGAACGAGAGTTGGGTGTCGCCCATGGGCGCTTCCGCTCGGAGCTCGAGCGATTTCAGGGGACTGACCCTGAGGCACTTCGGTCGCCCGATCCGGCGACCGGGACGTGGTTCACCCTGGGTGGGTGGGTGAAGCTGCAGGCCTGGCACGAGGCGCACCACATCGGCCAGATCAAGGGCATTCTGGCCGCACCCGGGTTTCCCCGTGGACCTCTTCCTCCTACCACCGGCGTCAACCGATAGCCGAACAGATCCCCTGACCGCCGCCTACCGGGAACCTGCCTTGCGTTTCGAAGAAACCTCTGAGAATATCCGGCGGCAAGGGAGCCAACGCTGCCTGGATGCCCTGAACACTCGCCCCAAGACTCTCAATCGAGGAGGTGGGCACGGACATGCAGAGAAAGAACATCGCCACCGGAACCCCGTGGGAACCGATCGTCGGATACTCCCGGGCCGTCCGCGTGGGATCCTTTGTGTATGTCAGCGGGACAACGGCCACGGACGCAACCGGAAAGATCGTGGGGCACGGGGACACGTACGCCCAGGCGATGCAGGCCCTCAGGAACATCGAGAGGGCCCTGCGCGCGGCCGGCGCCAGCCTGCATGACGTCGTGCGGACGCGAATCTACGTCACCAACATCGACGAGTGGGAAAAGGTCGGAAAGGCTCATGGCGAGTTCTTCGGCGAGATTCGCCCGGCCACCAGCATGGTCGAGGTCAAACGCCTGATCGCGCCCGAGATGCTGGTGGAGATCGAGGCGGACGCCGTGATCGCCGAGTCGCACCAGTAGGATGAACCACATCGCATCGTGCGGCGTCGAGATCATCGAGGGACCCGTAAAGAGGACGGTGGCCATGGGCCCGATCGAATCCATCTATGTTCGCGACCCGGATGGCAATCTGATCGAAATCTCGAATTACCTGAACGCCGTCGCGTGATACGCTGGGGAGGATCTGCCGGACCCGTTCCCCGTTCTGTTCCAATCGTTCTCGGGGAGGCTCATGACTCTGGACGCCCTGACCATCCGCGACGCAGGAGAGGCCGACGCGGCGGCCATCGTCACTATCTACAACCAGGGGATCGCTGATCGGATTGCCACCCTGGAGACCGAGGAACGCACCCCCGAGGAGCGGAAACAATGGCTGGCCGCCCGGGGGCCACGACACCCTGTGCTGGTGGCGGAGCTGGACGGGACGGTGGTGGGCTGGGGAAGCCTGAACCAGTTCAACCCGCGGAAGGCCTACGATTTCGTCGCCGACTTCTCGGTCTACGTGGAACGGGCCTGGCGGGGGAAAGGCGTAGGCGGCGGGCTCCTCCGTGCCCTGATCGCCCGGGCGAAGCAGCTCGACTACCACAAGCTGGTCCTGTCCGCCTTCCCCTGGAACGCGGCCGGGATGGCCCTGTACCAGAGGTACGGGTTCCGCACGGTCGGGATCTACAAGGAGCAGGGACTCCTGGACGGGGAGTGGGTGGATACCATCATCATGGAAAAAATCCTCTAGGGAGCCAAGACCGTATGCGGGTCCTCGTTCAGCGCGTTGCCCGGGCGGCCGTGCATATTGACGGGGAGACGGTGGCGGCCATCGGTCAGGGACTGCTGATCTTCGTGGCCTTCAAGACCGGGGACGGGGACGCCGACCTGGCCTGGATGGCCGAGAAGGTCGCCCATCTCCGGATCTTCGAGGACGCGGCGGGGAAAATGAACCGCTCGCTTCTGGAGGTTGGGGGGCAGGCGCTGGCTGTCTCGCAATTCACCCTGTACGGCGACGCGCGCAAGGGGCGGCGACCCAGCTTCGCCGCGTCCGCTCCTGCGGACAAAGCCCGGCCGCTGTTCGAGAAATTCGTTGACAATCTGGCGTCCCGTGGAATAATCATGACCGCTGGCCGGTTCCAGGCAACCATGCAGGTGGAACTGGTCAACGACGGACCGGTCACGATCATGCTTGATTCGCCCGGGGGCGAAACCCCCCGCGGGCTCTCGGAGTACAGCCATGGGCGCGATCCTTGCCGGGGCTGAAGAGGCCCTGGATGCCTCCACCATGGCTCGCCCGGCGCAACCGGAGGACAACGGGCGGGCCTTTTTTTTCGTCCGATGCTTCTGCCAGAGACTGCATGACTCGCTACTCCAGCCGGGAACCGACCGCCTGCTGGAGATCGCGCCATTCCTCACGACCCTCCTGCTCCTCTCGGTCTATCCCCTCCTCCGCTACCTCTTGCGGGATCCATTCCCGGCCGAGGTCTTCCGATTCGGGTTCATCTCTTTCTGGATCGGGTTCCTGATCGTGAACATGGTCCGGGCGCACAAGACCCGGCAGGCGATCCTTCAAAATCTCGAAGTGGACTGGCTGGATCGGCTCCGATCCCAGGGCGCCCCGCTGAGCCATTACGTCATCTTCATGCCGCTCAAGCACGAGAGCAACCGGCATGTCCTGTTCCAGACGTTCCTGTCGGTGGAGCGGCTGCGTTACCCCAAGTCCCTGGTCACCCTGGTTCCCATCGTCGAGGCAGAGGACCAGACCACGCTGGAGAAGCTGGAAGAGGTCGTGGAGGTCTTCGAGCCGCGGATTCGGGTGGAGCCGTTCGTGTACCCCACGGTGGGCCTGCCGGTGAAGTGCAAGGCGACCTCCATCACCACGGCCGGGCGGTGGCTGGCAAGGCGCATCGCCGACGGGAACTTCCCGGTCCCCGCGGGCGGCGTCAAGATTCTGATCATTGACGCGGATACCATTCTCCACCCGCAGGACCTGGCCTTCCGCGAGTGGACCCACCGCGAAGAGGATGCCCAGGCCTCGTCGCGTGGCACCCGCGGGGTGGTGCTGCAATCCCTGACGACCTACACGGCGAACTACTGGAAGGTCCCCATGCTCCCGCGGCTGCACAACACGGGCTTCGTCCTCTACCAGATGGGGAAGATGCAGACCCGGGGGGACTACCTGGTCCTGGGTCCGGGGACCAGCCTGGACTTCGAGGCCTTCCGAACCGTGGACTATTTCGAGCCCAACCGCCACAACGAGGACATGCAGTTCCGGTACAAGGTGGTGATGGAGGGCTATCGGGTCGCGCCGCTGAAGATGCCGACCTGGGGCCAGGCGCCCCTTACCACCCGGGAATCCTGGGGGCAGATCGCCCGCTGGGCCCGGGGTGCCGTGGACGTGAAGTTCGTCGTCCGCTACCGGCGGAAGTTCCGCCGCCCCGGGATGCCGCTGGTGAAGACCAAGACCTTCCAGGCTCTCCGCGCGCTGCTGGCCAATGCCATGCCGCCCCTCACCGTCCTGCTGCCGGCCCAACTCATCCTCATCTCCTGGATCAGTCCGTGCGTGCGGGACCTGTGGCCGGTGCCCGTCTTCCTCTCGCCCGACGTCCTGGCCCTGAAGCTGGGGGGGAAGAGTCTGTGCGTGAGCCCCATGGCGGCATTCAACCTGATCTTCCAGACCATCGTCCTCACCTCGTCCATGCTCCTGGGCATGGTGGTGGTCCCTCACACCCTGAAGCCGATCATCTACCAGCGCGCGCCGCGGCGCTGGCGGCCGACGCGCAAGTTCATGGAGTGGTTTCGCCTGGTCTTCTCCCCCATCAACCTGCATACCTACTTCCTCATGGCCACGGCCCAACTGTACACCCAGGGGAAGCTGGCTCTGGGCCTGCCCATCACCTACACGCCCGTCACCCGGAAATGACCCGGCAGGCCTTCAGCCGTCAGCGGTCAGCCCTCAGCGGGAAACAACATTGGGACCAGCAAGGAAGCCACTCCGACTTCCCGGCAGAGGCTCGACCATCGCCGGGTCTCACGCGAAGTCTTTGCACGCTGTTAATGACGGCTGATGGCCGATAGCTGAACGCTCCAAGATGAGGATTGGACTCTTCACCAATAACTACCGGCCGCTGGTCAACGGTCTGGCGACCTCGGTGGAGAGTTTCGCCCAGGCCTTCCGCCGGGCGGGCCATGACGTGACCGTCGTCGCGCCGCGATACCCGGGCGGCTGTCCGCCCGAGCCCGGTGTCCTGCGGGTCCCCGGATTCCGCGCGCCCACGCACCATGCCTACGTGCTTCCGATGGCGTGGTGGCCAGGCGTGGGGAGCGCGGTGGCGGCTCTCCAGCTCGACGTCTTTCATGCGCAGCATCCGCTGTTGCTCGGGACGGCCGCGGCCCGGTGGGCCCGCCGGTCGAAGAAGCCGCTGGTCTTCACCTACCACACCCACTACGACCGCTACGCCCACTACGTCCCTGGTCCCTCGCGGCTGGTCGCCCGTCTGGCCGTCCGGCAGGCCGTGGCCTTTGCCAACCACGCCGACCTGGTGATCGTTCCCGGACCCGCGGTGGCCCGCACACTCCACGCGCATGGAGTGAAGACGCCGGTCTCGATCGTCCCGACGGGCGTGGCGCTTCCTGCGGGGTCCGGGAACACCTCTCGGATGGAGGTCCGGCAGGCCCTCGGGCTCGGTGAGGGGAATCCGCTCTGCCTGAGTGTTGGTCGCCTGGCGCGCGAGAAGAACCAGGGGTTCCTCCTGTCGGCATTTGCCCTCATCCTCAAGGATCTGCCGGCTGCGCGATTGGTTCTGGTGGGCGAAGGGGATGACAGGCCACGGCTCGAACGGCTGACGCGCGTCCTCGGCATCGGGGAGCGGGTCCGCTTCGTGGGCGCGGTGCCCCACGAGGCGGTGGGCGATTACTATCGGGCAGCCGACCTGTTCCTGTTTCCCTCGACGTCCGAGACCCAGGGGATCGTGGTGCTGGAGGCGATGGCCGCGGACCTGCCCGTGGTGGCTGTGGCCTCAGATGCCGCGGCGGATCTGTTCGGTGACGGTCGAGGCGGCATCCTCACCCCGGAGGAACCGGCACCGTTCGCGAGAAGCGTGGTGGAGCTGTGGGGACAGCCGGAGCGAAGGCAGGCCATGGGGATGGCGGGAAGGCAGATCACGGCGGCGTATGCTCCAGACGCCTGTGCCGCCAAGTTACTCGGCCTCTACGAGGAACTCATCCGTGTTAGCCGAGCTGTTCCGGCTCGTGTTCACGTCACCCGACCCAGAGAAGCCTGAACTGGTGAGACAATGGAAAAGCTAAAACGGACAGCCGACAACGGACAACCGAAAGGCTCGGGTGTCCGGTTGTCCATCGTCGGTTGTCAGTTTTACATTGGGGTGGGTTCGGGGAGAGATGGACGCGCTCGTTGACCGTTTCCTGGAACACTTGGTGGTGGAACGCGGGCTGGCCCAGAACAGCCTGGAAGCGTATCGGCGCGACCTCACTCGATACTCCGCCTACCTGAAGGGCCGGCGCAAGCGGGTGACCGCCCTGGACCGGGCCGAGGTGCCTCGGTACCTGCTGGCGCTGCGCGAGGCGGAATTGAGCCCGCGTTCCGTCGCTCGCCACCTGTCGGCGATCCGCCAGTTTCACCGCTTCCTGGCCCGCGAAGGCCATGCCGCCGAGGATCCCACGTCCCACCTGGAATCGCCCCGTCCGTGGCGCCGGCTCCCCACGGTGCTGAGTTGTGACGAGGTGGACCGTCTCCTGGCTCCTCGCGAGGCAAGGACCCCTCAGGAGTTCCGGGATCGCGCCATGCTCGAGTTGTTGTATGCGTCCGGATTACGCGTGTCGGAACTGGTGGGACTGCGCCTGGCCGACCTCAACCTTGCTGTCGGGATCGTCCGAGTCCTGGGAAAGGGCGACAAGGAGCGGCTGGTGCCCCTGGGGGATGCCGCGGCGGAGAGCCTGCGCGCCTATCTGGCCCACGGGCGGTCCCGATTGGAGAAGCGACGGCCCAGCCCCCACCTTTTTCTGGGCCGGCACGGCCGCGGGCTAACGCGCCAGATGTTCTGGCAGATCCTGAAGCGGTACGTACGCGCCGCGGGCATTACCAAATCCGCGTCACCCCACACGCTCCGTCACTCCTTCGCCACCCACCTGCTGGAGCGGGGGGCGGACCTCCGATCGGTCCAGCTCATGCTCGGCCACGCCGACATCGGCACCACCCAGATCTACACCCACCTGAGCCGCGCCCACCTCAAGGCCATTTACGACAAGTACCACCCGCGCGCCTGACCAAGGACCGTTCGACTGTTCGGCGGTTCGGGGGTTCGGCTGTTCCGGAAAACTCGATCCGACGAACCAGGCCGGGCACTGCACTCTGACATTCTACATATCGGAGACGTAGGTGGAGAAACAACTTGTTGGTTTCTCTCGTAATAGGCTCCTCCCCTCACGTGTGGGAGTGAAGTCATCCCTGAATGCGCTCTAGCCTCTTACCGGACGCCTAACACCAACATGTTGGTCAAACGCGTTCACGCCGCAAGCCCCAGCGTTTCGAAGGTGCGGCGCAGCTCCTGTTGGAGATTCTCATAGTGCACGTC
>Ga0082335_1001366_pt1 | contig 52422 bp, 53 predicted proteins | sample Subgrocontami58m_FD_72375 | JGI IMG/M metagenome (GOLD analysis project Ga0082335, IMG submission 72375) | Subsurface groundwater microbial communities from S. Glens Falls, New York, USA - GMW37 contaminated, 5.8 m (SPADES assembly) (version 2) ... | reverse complement strand
CTCTGTCATGGGAACCTGTTGTTGTATGTGGTCAAAAAATGTTGTTAAAACCCTTGCCACATTGAACGCAAAACGCATGACAATAGTTTCAACCATTTGTCTTATGAATAATCCAGGCTAGAAGCGTCGGTTGACAACACTGTGAAGCGGAACGGCGCTGCGAGCTGGCGTTGGGATGTTGGCAGCAACAGCGGTATGCATATACTGTGGGGCGGAGCGGACAAAAGGTGAAACGCCTATGCTCACGGAAAGAAATAACAAGTAAAGAAAGTGATTGATTCGAGAGGAAAACAAAACGGCTCGTTGAGAGCCGTTTCTGTTTATTCTAATGACGGAAATTCTTCGGGTGGAATCGGACGATATTCGCGTACAACTTTTTTCGCGCCAAGCATGCGCCAGAACAATCGCCACAATCCTCTCACAAGCACACTCATATCCATCCAGAAAGTGCGATTGACGGCGTAGTACCCTTCCGATATTACTTGCTCTTCTTCCGTTCCTTCATCAGCTTCGTTCGTATCAAGTATGCTGATGATGCCGCCCTGGCATTTAAATCGCGTGCGGCGATATTCTTCTGTTATCGAAAATGCAATCTCCGGATCCATCGGTCTGTTTCCAACAACCATGATGTCTCCCTTTACAACATTGGTGAGATTACCAAGACGCGCGATAACGTGCGGCAATGCCGTGAGCGGATCAGGGTTGTGGCCAATCGGTTGTTTAGTGAGATCGGCCGGACCGAGATACACCAGATCGAATACACGCAACCGAAGTTTACCTGCTGCAAGCCCGCGTAAATCCGGCGCAATCCGTTTGACGCGAGTTATCAACGGAAACTTGAGACCGATAATGAGAAAGAAAAAAAGAATACCGACCAACGGCGAAAGAAGAATATAGAGGAGAAGCGCGCAGCATCGGTTCGCAAAGACATAGAATTTGTATCCAGCCTTCGGACGTTCAATCTCAAGAGCGGCGAGCTTATCTTCTATCGCTACGAAGGTCTCCTTCTTCAAGTCAATCATCAGATTCCCCTGGATGATCGAATCCTGAATGACTGTTTGGGGACCAACGAATGTCTTGGAAAGAATAACGGCACGCTGTAAATTCGCCCCGACATCTACCATGACATCATGCCCGATGATGGTTTCCTTTCCAAGATTAACGCCCTTCCCGATACGGCAATTATCGCCGATAACAAGCGGCGCTTCGAACGAAACGTTGCTTGATGCGCTGATGTTCTTCCCCACCCATACACCCGGCTGCAACTGGATGCCTGGGATAATCACGCCGGGATACTTTTCAGCAAGGATATCCTTTTGTACTTCAACGTACGACTTCCAATTCGTTATGCGCATCAGCGGCGCGTCCATGGAATATCCAAAAAGGTTCAGCCTTACGTTCTGGCTCGCAAGCCAACACGCCTGAAGAAGATTGTAACCAATCGTATCGGACAGAAGGTCAAGGACCTCAGGCTCAAGAATGCAAATCCCTGTTTCAATCGGGTGACGTTTGATGATCGATTGGCTTTGCGTGCCGACAGCATGAACGCGTGAGTGCTCATCAAGCATTACGGAAAGACCTTGTAAGCTTTGGTTATTTGTAAGACACACAAACGTTGCATCAGATCGTTTCGACCAATGAAACTCCAATGCCGCACGGAGATCTACATCTGCAACAACATCTGATTGCATCACCACCAGGGTTTCACCCTCGAAGTACGGACGCATCTGCCGGAGCGCAGCGACAAATCCGAAGGGAGGTCTTTCAAAGTTGTAGGATAACGATGCCCCCCATCGCGAGCCGTTATCGAAATACCCTTCCACTTTGTTGGAGAGATGGTTGCAGCTTATACGGATGTCCTTCACTCCGTGGCGGATAAACAACTCTATCTGATGTTCCATGATCGGCTTGTTCACAATAGGCAACATGCCGACGGGCATCTGATATGTCAGCGGTTTGAACGCTTCGGATATTGCTGGGGGAAGGATAATGCCTTTGGCAGTGTTTTGCATTGTCACGGTCTGCGTTCGCTCAATTGTTGTCGTGCAAGCGTTTCAGTTTCATAGATATCGAAGACTTGATGCAGGTTCATCAGATGAAATGAACGCAGAATTTCCGGACGAAGCCCCACCAGAGCAAAACCTCCGTTCACTTTGCGAAGATGTCTCATCGCAGTTACAAGCGCTCCAACACCTGAACTATCAACGATGCTCGTCTGTTCCATGTTGACGATTATTGAAGGAGCAATGGCTGCCGGAATAGTTTGCACAACCTTCAAGAGTTCATGCGCATTTTCCAATGTGAGCCGCGGCCCCGGCTCAATGACCGTCACTCCAGACTCGGCAAGCTCACGAACTGAAATCATGGCTGCCCTTAGAGAATTTTCGTTAAGATAATGGTGAGATCATCTGTTCGGCGTAGCTGTGTGAATCGTGACAACTCTGCCAACAAAGTCTTCATAAGTATCTCCACTGCTTCAGCTTTATGTGCTTGAAGCAGTTGAAGCAGCCGCTGCTCGCCAAAGATCTGTCCTGCTTCGTTCTGATGTTCCGTCAATCCATCGGTAAAGAACGCAATGAGATCGCCGGTATGTAATTGCACCGACCGTTCACTGAAGCGTTGAAGGGGTTCAATGCCAATCAATGTCCCATCCGAATGGAGCCGTTCTGTTTTTTCATTCTCTGCTCGAATCACAAGCGGGCAGACATGACCTGAACCCGTATAGGTCAGGACTTTGTCCGTCGGGTCGTACACGGCGTAAAACAACGTAAACAACTTCTGCAATGCAACAGCGTCTTTGTGAAGGATAGAATTTATCTTCCCCACAACAGAGGCAGTAGACGGGGTCTCGCGTGTTAAGAAGTGAACTGTCGTACGAAGCATGTTGCCAAAGAGTGCGGCGGGAACGCCCTTCCCCTCAACATCGGCAATAACAATTCCCATCTTGTTTTGATCGACGAGAATGAGATCAAAATAATCCCCCCCGATGTAATCCGCCGCCTGCGTATGCGTTGCAATGGAAAGTCCACATGTGTGCGATGGGGGAATCGAGGGAAGCAGACTTTGCTGAACCGCGACGGCGTTGTCAATATCAATTTGTCTGATTCCTTTGTCGCGTGAACGTTGCGACGACTGAAGCTTCAGACCGAAGATCGCGGCAAGCTGGTTGGACAATGAATGAAGCCCCGCTTCATCTGAAGGCGCAAGCTTTTTTCCGTCCCGGTCGAACGCAAACAAACCAATCGGCTTTTCCTGCCAGACCAAAGGAATGAGCATCAGGTCATCGGCGTGATGGATGCGTTGATGCCGTTCGAGGAGGAAGAGTGAGAGCATTTTCTCTCCGCGTTCGCGCAATACCCGCTCGAACCGCACCAGCGGCTCGGACTGGTGACGGTATTTCGTGTACATCAAATCCGTAGAAACCATGAGCAGACCGGCACGCGCTTCAAGAATCGACAACAAACCATCCAGCACCTCGTGCATGATTGCATACTCGTCGCTCAACGTGTTCACCTTGTCGGAGAGCGCGATGAATGAACGCACCTTACTGATGCGCGCGGACGGAATGCTCTTGCCCGCGTGTGGGAGAACCGATAGACGTCGAACGAGGCTCATCGCTGAACTAATGTGCGCTGCTTGTGTGTGAGAAACGCTTACTGCTCTTTGTCGAGTACACCATGAGCATGAAACGGCGCAGCGAGAACTCCACAGCCGAACAGATCATTCCGCCGTTCCTTGCAGGTCGTTTGTCAATTGCGCTTCGTGTAAACAACCTTGAGCGTCAAACACGCAAGGTCGTTGCGATCAAATGCTGCAAACGAGTGCGATATTTTCACACCGTTAAGATCAATTGGCTCAGCCCGTTCTTCCACAACCTGAAAACCGGCATCTGCAAAATACTTCAGCCAATCAGAACGCTGGATGCGGTTAAAGTATTGCACATCGTTCTGAAAGAACAGCCGCCACACAGTGTCGGAATACCGGAGATAGTTCTTGTTATACGGCATCGTGTTGTCATACAACGTCAAGTGATCGCCGAGGTCGACCAGATGGATTGCTCGTCCATTCGGCTTCAACACGCGATAACACCCTTTCATGAATGCCGGGATGATCTTTTTCTCCACGTGTTCGAGAACGCTGCAGCTAAAAATGAGATCAAAATAGTTGTCGGGAAAATTTTCAAGAGTTCCTGTTGAATTGACGACATACTTGTGTCCTAAAAGCTCATAGACCTCTTCAAACGCGGTTGCTTTCAAAAGCGTATAGAGCAAACCATGCACACGCTCCTTTTCACCGTTGGTCATCGGAATGGAGCGATCAACAACCGAAGAGAACTCTCGGAAGTATTGTTGAAACGCAGGAAACTGACGGTTGTCCCACACATCAAACAGATGCACTTCAACATCGTAGAACAAACGGAGGATCGTGGACTCCCAATGCAGCCATCCCGTTCCTAATTCAAGAAGGCGGTCGCCGGACTTGATTGCGTTATGCTTGCGCGCCTGGGAGATGATCTCCTGTGCACGGTCAATATAGACCTGCGGCAGACCTGCGGTTGCTCGTCTTTTGGCGCCGACAGTGTTTCCCATGTAGCGATAAAGTTTTTTCGTTTGGCTGTTTGCCGAGAATAGCTTCAACGCGCCTGCTGCAATCATATAACGAACCATGGAGTTCTCCTAAAAAGTTCTTTGATCCAACATGAGCTGGTTCATGTAGTTCCCCGTATGCGCTGCCAGAGAGTAACTATGAGAAACAACGGATTACCGATCAGATATCGTTTTGCCAATCGTCGCGGCTCCATCCGTAAACGCCAGAGCCATTCAATGCCAAGCTCGCGCCAGGCAACCGGTGCGCGCGGAATTCTGCCAGAGAAGAAATCAAACAACCCCCCCACAGTGACAACAGTCGCTTCGCGCGCTTCGCGCAGATACTGCCACGCCCATCGCTCTTGCACTGGGCTCCCCATCCCGACAAGCACCAGACAACGTCCGACCGCTTTCACGCGGGCAGCGACTTCTTTTGACTTCTCTGCGTCAAGGTAGCCATGATGCGCGAATCCTATCTGGAGTCCGGGCGTCTCTTGTTGCAGATTCTCTGCACACTTCTCAGCAACACCCGGCGCCCCACCGATAAGGACAAGCGGCAGCTTGGCGTTCGCAACAGCATTGCACATCAACGGCAGCAAGTCAGTCCCGTTGAGATTATGGCGCATGGAAATGCCCAGCAGCGATGCTGCGATCCGAATGCCGATCCCATCCGGCAACACAAGATCAGCGTTGGTAAGCTGCTGTGCGAAATCCGCATTGAATGCTGCGAGGTTCAGTGCGTGAGGATGAACAATGTACACAACTCGTGCACGGCTGCCGGCGGGCGCATCAATCATTGCCGCGAGTGCTTCATCGATCGTAATGTTATCTACCTCGGCCGACACGATCCGTGGGCGACGCTTATAACGTAAGCCGTGCCGGGGCGTTAGTGTTCGAGCTATCGTTGTTCGAAGCAGCACAGCGAGCTTTGCCGCCACAGATTGACTGCTGAGCAAACGCTCTTCCTCGGCAGCCATGTCACCATACGGGATCCCGAGATAGACCCGTGCTTCGACCGGAGAAACCCATCCTCGTCGTGCAGCAGAAGAAACGCGGGCGCCAATAAGCGGCGCCTTCCTCACGAAAACGTCGCGCAGTCGAGCGCGTGGCAGCAATCCATAACTATCGCGTCCATCGGAGCTATTCGTCTCCTTCTGTGTCCACGGCAACTGGTTGCCGATTTCTGCTTCCGTTCGCAATTCCCTCATCCGTGTCCTTATGAAGCTCCTTTTGCAGTGAGGACAGCCTTGACTGTGCGGAAAAGGATTTTAATGTCTTCTCGGAGTGTTCGTTTATGAATGTACTCCACGTCCAACTTCACCTGATCTTCAAACTGAATTTGATTCCTTCCACTCACCTGCCAAATGCACGTGATGCCCGGAATGGTATCGAGACGATAATGATGACGATTTTCGTACAGTGCAACTTCAATCGGCAGCGGCGGGCGCGGACCAACAAGCGACATGTCTCCTTTCAACACGCACCACAACTGTGGCAGCTCATCAATACTGAGCTTACGAATGATCCTGCCGACCGGTGTGATACGCGGATCATTTGTTATCTTGAACGTCACACCGTTCATCTCATTGTATTGCAAGAGTTTCGACTTCAAGTCTTCGGCGTTCATAACCATAGACCGAAACTTGTAGAACTCGAACTGCTTTCCCCATTTCCCAACGCGTGTTTGCGCAAAAATCGCCGGCCCGCCATCGTGCAGTTTTATCGCAAGATATGTAATCAAAAAAATGGGGGAAAGAGCGACCAAGAAAAAAATCGATCCCGCAATGTCGAACGCACGCTTTGCAGGAGAGCGTGAAACAACAAGAACATTCCACGTGCTGATTTTTGCCTTCACAGCCAGCATGCGGTACAGGCGCGCGAAACCTGACCGCTTTCCAGGCGCAGCAATCGCCTGCCCGTTGCCCGATTGCCTTGTCGAAGAGGCTTGAATCAAGTCTTCATCCATTCGTGAGTCAAAAGATTCTTTCTGCACACGCTCTATGCGTGACTGCATAGTTTTCCCCCATAATTATATAACTAACCGATCTTACACACGACGGAAAGTTCCGCCACTAAGACACTAAGAACCCAACGCGGCGGAGCCGCAACCAAAGAAAAACTGAACCACAGATTTCACAGATTTTCACTGATTCTTTTTTGTTAGTTTACGTCGACCAACATTCAACCCTTAAGTTGAAGTCTAATCTGTGCTTATCTGTGCAATCTGTGGTTTCGCTTTTCCTCTTTGGGCTTGGAAAATCTTGCTGAGAAAACACGATTCTACAGGTTTGTTATACAAAGGCTTCACTAAGAAAATCAAATCCTTTGTGAAACTTTGCGTCCTTTGTGGCAAAGCTTTTTTTTCGTTTGCATAGCATCACTAACTACATCATGTACCGCAGACCTAGAAATTCCGAAATCCTCAACAAATCCTGAACCCACCGACACGACCGATCTTTTCGAAAATTAGGATTTCGATATTGTTTAGGATTCAAGCATTCGGATTTCTTCGGCGAATCTGGAACAGTTCTACGTTTGTGTAACGTCAGTAACTATGAAACTCACCGCTCTGTTCGAACCCATGCTTTGATTGCTTTGCCGGCAAGCATTGAACGATACACGCCGATTTTCCAAATAAGATATCTCGGGACATACAGGAACGCAAGCAGATTCCGCGGGTGCACTTTCGCTAACATCAAACCAAACACACAGTGAATAACCATCATTGCAATGACGGATCCCCACCCCCAGAGCATCACTTTGCTTGTTACCCACCCCATGGAAACCAACAACGCATTCAGAAGAACAAACACACCGGAGCCAAGCAGCAATAACGCGAGGGGCGGAAACGCAGCATCAAGTGCAGCTTCAAACATATGCACGCTCTTCTTCTTCCATGCTTCTTTCAGAACACCGGGCACTCTGTTCTTCATGCTCGCGAAGCGTCCGCCTTCCCAGCGGATGCGTTGCGTGGCTGCGCTGGAGGCGTGTTCCGGCATTATCGCATACACCACCGGATCGGGATTGAAGTGGATGCGTTCTCCTTGACGGATCAATTCCGTGCTCATGTCAAGATCCTCACCCAGCGATGCTTCATCCCATTTCAGCTTGCGCAGCACGTCGGCGGCGAAACACATACCGTTGCCCTTGAGAAGAGTCGAGAGACCGAGCCGAGATTTGCCGAGAGGGCGAGCATAGTTTTGGAGCGCGAACGCAATAAGCATGAGCTGGACGCGCCATGAGTTGCTGCTGTCCAACACGAGATCACTGCTCTGGATAATGCGATGACCTTCCTGAAGGGATATATTCATCTCTTCCAGAAAGTTTGAAGAGATCACCGAGTCTGCATCAACAACAACGCACGCATCATAACCCGGCGCAGGAAGACGCTCGAGTACTTGCGGGACGATCCAGTTCAGTGCATAGCCTTTACCGCGTTTCGTCGTATCAAATCGTTGAAACACAATTGCACCACAGGCAAGCGCAATCTTTGCCGTTTGATCGGTGCAATTGTCGGCAACAACAATCACATCGAACAACTCTTTGGGATAGGCAATGTGCAGTGCGCTGCGAAGCGTACCTTGAATCACTGTTTCTTCGTTATGCGCCGGGATGATGATGGCAAACTTTTTCTTTGTTGACGGAGTCTGTTTCTTGCGTTTTGGTATGAGATAAGGCGCCAGCGTCAGTATCAATAGATACAGGGATAGGAGAAACCCAAGAGCGAGAAAGGGTGCCTGTAGTGCAAAAAACAGAATATCCATTATGAAACAACCTTCTGACAGTGGGTAGTATCTTGATCTGGAATCAGCAATCTCTGAAGTGCAAGCCGCGTGCCACACAATATACAGAAAGATCTGCTTTGTTCTGTTACAAACGTCATACTCGGCGAAGAACCTCTGATAAGGCGTGTAATTCTTATCCACTCAAATAATGATAAAAGGGAAGATTACTCACTCCTTCTTAGTCCAACGAAGCGAACCAATCAAAAACAAGTTCAGCAATGGTCTCCCATTGCTGACTACGGAAAATGAAGCGGTTCGGCAACAAGCAATTACGTATTGTACTGTGGACGTTTACCGATCACCGTTTTAACTCTCGACCAGCCCCAGCGAACCGATTTTTCAAATCCCCTAAGCTTGACATGTAAGTACAGATCATCGGCACGATTGGTTATCGTCGTTCGCCGGATTTGGTAAAGGTCGTTGTGAAGAAACATCGGTCCGGAGTTCGTTGCAAATGCGCACTGATATCCTGCTTGGCTTGCGGCAGCCTTTACACGTTCATCCACTTCGCCGTAGGGGTATGCAAGGTATTGTACGGGCTGCCCGAGAAGTTCTTCTGCTACTTTCTTCGAGCGCATTAATTCCTCTGATAACTCATCATCACTCAAGAGGGGCATTGAGCGGTGACTAAACCCGTGCGATCCGATTTCGACCCCGGAAGCTTTCATCTCAAGCACTTGGTGTTTCTCCATTAACTTTGCTTCTGCAATCTTCTTCGACGCGTCCCACCAGTTTGTACGACGAGAAAAGTCGGCAACAATGAACACCGTTGCCGAGAAGCCATACTTGCGAAGTAGAGGCGCTGCATTTTTGAGCGTGTCAACATAGCCATCATCAAACGTAATGAGGAGCGGTTTCTTTATTGTCGTGCTGTTTCGATTCTCCAGAACATCCACAATGCGAGGCGTATAATAGTCGTGTCCGGCAAAGTATCGAAGCTGGTGATCGAACACGTCTGTTTCGACAACATAATCATGCCGATCACCCTCCCCTTCGTTGCAGACGCGATGATACATGAGTACTGGAATATGCTTCATTGCTCTTACGAACGCTATTCTTCACCGACGGCAACTGTTGGCGCTGCGCTGCTCATCGTTGCTGCTTTTTGGGGGGTGCTCAAGATACTCCCAGGATTCCGAACCGCAATTGTACTCTTGACCACTGCGTGGAGATTGCTGACAAACTTGTCAAGCGTCTGACACTCCTCGACATACTTTCGTCCTGCTCGTCCCATCCGTTCGGTTTCTTTTGGATTGTTCCACAAATAGAGAATTGCCTCGAGCAGCGCTTTGCTATCACCAACGGGGACAAAAATTCCAGTCTCACCATCCCGGATAACATCCACCTGCCCTTTAATACGTGAACAAATCACGGGCTTCCCCATTGCCATCGCTTCAAGAATGCAGGTAATGCCGTTATCCGTGTCGGACTCCAACAGAGGGATGACGACGAAACGAGAACGTGCATACAGATCGCGCAATTCCACCTGCGACTTCTTTCCTACTGTAACATTTGGTGGAAGGTCAGTGATGCGTTCTATCGCTTTCACCCATGTTGTTTGTTGATCATAAATAGCTCCCGCAGCAATGTGGCACCTTATATCAACATCTTTCAACGCATCCAACAGCGTAGGGAAATCGCGCATCTCGCTTCCCACAGAACAGATCATGTCGGATTCTCTTCCCATGGGACGAAAGAACTTCTGGTCAACATAGTAGTTGATGAACGCAATCTTCTTCGGTGGGACTTTTATCTTGTCCACAACAATCGCACGTTGCACTGTCGACCACAAGATGAGGCAATCGATGTGCGAGTGGACGACACGAAGCATGATAGCTTTGAAACCTTTGCCGGGCCAACTACACAGCGCCACATGCGGGACTGAGTTGCCGCCGGTTAATTTACAAAGAAGTGCAAAAGAAAATCCAAGTTTTTCGCCCCAGGAAAGCACTACATCGTAACGCTTCCGCATCAAGAAGGCTTCGATTACCTGGGCAACCTCTAACGGCAGAAACCGATACACAGCACGACGAAAAACAGGTATGCGTTCTAATCCCCGTCGATCCAGTATATCGGCATTCAGCGCAGCGCTCAAGATGGTCACACGCGGAATCCTGTCGTTGGCTTCGAGCTTCTTTAATTCACGGTCATCCGGACGAGGGATATCCCGAAACAATGCCAAGACTTTCATGCGTGTTCCCCCGTTACTCCTTTACACTCGAAAGTAAATTAATGATACGCATGTGAGCACCCACAAGAAAACTGTTCCGAGAATCGCCACATCGGACGTGACGACATCCGCCGGTTTATCCGTTGATGTTGTTGTGTGAATGAGATACAAGTACCGAAAGACTCCGTAAATGACGAACACTGTTGAATAAATCAGCTTGTCCGTGCCGAACACTTGCTGCGTGCGCGGGGCAACCGTGTACAGCGCGTAGGAAATCACTGTTCCTGCCGCGGCGATGGTCAGCATTTGATCAAGAAACCCAACGCGATAGCGCTCAAGCACTTTTCGCTCTGTAAACGTTGAATGAGGTATCTGCACCAACTCGCTCCGACGCTTGGCAAACCCGAGAAAGAGAGAAATAAATAGCGTGCAGAGCACCAGCCACGTTGATGTTTCGACTTCGATTGCATACGCACCGCCAAGCACGCGCATCATGAAACCCGCCGCGATAATGAACACATCGAGGAGAACAACCTCCTTCAACTTCCACGAGTATGCAAGGTTCATGAGCAAGTAGGCGCACAGGATTACAACGAACCGGCTGTCCATCCCGTATGCAACCACCCCGACACCGGCAAGCAGGGCACCGAGCAGTATGTACGCTTCCACAAACGAGACCGCCTTTGCCGCGAGCGGTCGGAAGCGCTTTTCGGGATGGGCGCGGTCTGCTGCCACGTCGAGAATGTCATTGACGATGTACACTGCACTTGCCGTTAAGCAAAACGCGATGAATGCTTTCAGCGATGTGACGACGGGACCGAACTGGAAGAGTTCTTTCGCGAAGATGAGCGGAGCGAAGACGAACAAGTTCTTCACCCACTGTTTCGGACGAATGAGTTTGAGGTAGGCTCGAAGATTCAAAATGCTCCGTTCGCTGGTTTCTTCCTGCGGCGTTATTCTTTCTCTATGAGTCATTGCGGAGATAGTCAATTACATGTGCCGTTCAACTTTTGCAGCCACGTATTCCGGCTGCAACGTATTCATACATGTTACTACTTTGTCGCATCGAGAAAGATAACAGACAAGACAGTCTATGTCGCTGTAGAGAATATCTCCTTTGCCGAAGACATCGAGTTCCCAGGGAGACGTTGGACCCACCAGCACAACGGTTGGTTTTCCAAGCGCAACGCCCATGTGCATGCCAAGACTATCAGATGTCAAGAAAACATCGAATGTATTGATAATGGCAGCAAAGTCGCCCAACGAGTTGTCGCACCCCGCATCGACCACTTTGTCGCCGACTGCATGTTTGATGCGTTGATTTAATTCGACTTCCTCCGGTCCGCCGACCATCACCAGACCTACCTGGGGATGCCGCTCTTTCATGATTTCAATGAAGCGCACGTAGCCCTCGAACGTCCATTTCTTGTACTGCCAACGCCCACCGCCGCCAGTGTTCACACCAATAATTTTCTTAGATGCCTTAAGTGAAACGTTTTTCTCTAGGAAGCGTTTTGCGAATTCTTCTGAGGCCCCGCTCAACGTTAATTGCGGAGGGGCTGTCGGAAGATCGAGTCCACAAATCTCATACATGATTTCTTGATATGTTCTGCGATTCGCTTTCTTCTTCTCATCGTTCAAACCCATCAGCCACCACCCGTGTGCACGTTCATCAATTGGCTGCACGCGTCCAGCTTCATCGCATACAAATCCTCTCCGCTCGATGCAGTGCGCTATGCTGTGGATTGTTGCACTCTGAGGATCAGCATCAAGGCAGATGCCCAGGTGAAACTTCTCATTGTGGAGATACTCTAGATAGCTCCTTTCTGTCACAAGCACTCTGTCGATGTGGGGATTGTCTTTCAACAGCGGCGCAGCGTTCGATTTTGTTATCCACGTTATCTCTGCGCCGGGATATTTTCTCTTGAGTGCGGGAAGAATAGAAGTTGTTCGCAACACATCGCCAACTGCCGCAAGCTTTACAATGACGATGCGAACCTTGATTGGATCATAATCGGCGCATCCTTCACACAAACGTCCATCACGCTTGTGAAATTCGCAAGGCTTTGCTCCTTCATAGGAACGACAATCGGTATGAATCAACAAATTCATATTCTCTATTCTGTAGCTGTATCTATCGACGTTGGAAAAACTCGCTTCGATGTTCTCGCGTTAGTGCCGTTAGAGCCATTTACACCCCTGAGTGAAACAAGAGACTGATACACATTGTCAAGCGCAAACCCACTTGATTCCCAACTGTATCCTTCGAGAACGTTGTGATATGCTTTGTCCGTTAATCTCTTCCGCAGTGCCGGGTCGTTGAATAGCAAAACAACCGCATCGGCAAAGTCCTTTGGCGTGTCTGCGAAAAAGGCAGAGTCCTCATGTTTCAAGTTGATGCCTTCACAGCCGAGTGTAGTAGTAACTATCGGGCGCTTCATCGCCATCGCCTCCAGCGCTTTGCCGCGAATGCCACCGCCGATGAGTAAAGGGATTACAAAAACCTGGCCGCGAGCAAAATATGGCTTCACATCATCCACCCATCCAGTAACAATAACATTGCCAGTTGCGCGTCGCCGTAATTTCTTCGGCGGATTTGCACCGACGATGAGAATCCGCGCTTGAGGCTCGCGCTCAAGAATAAGCGGAAATATCATATCGAGAAAATATGTAATCCCGTGGTAATTCGGCAAGTAACTCATCAAACCAGTGAAGACCATCGTCTTCGGCTCTTCCTTCACCTTCTGGACTTGAAAGAACCCAGCTTCTACGCCATTCGGTATCACGCAGATGCGCTTGTCGGGCAACTCCTGCCGATAGATCTGACCATCCCGGTCAGTCGTTGTAATCACCACGTCAAACTTCTTAGAGGATTCTGTTTCTTCCTGCTTCAAGCGCAGATGGTTCCAATAATAGTACTGCTTCTGAACAGTATTCTTAGTTTGTTGGTACGCCCTGTAGACGTTGTCGAACTCAACGTTATGTGCGTCGCCGACGAGTGGAATGTTTTTCGGCAAGCGATAGTACCCAAACAGGTTTGTACAGCAGTGTATCAGATCAAACCTCTCTTTCTTCAGCAGTTCCTGCAAAGCACGTTCGAACGTTGCATTGTAGAGCCACCGAGCGAAGCTTCGTCCGGTAACAAGGTGCCACATGCGGAGAGCAAAATTGAATATCCGCGGGCGAGCGTTATTAACAAACACAATATGATTGCATGACGCACCATAAGTGTCGCGAAATTGCTTCTCCTGTTCGGGAGTTCCAAACGAAAGAACAGAAATCTCGTGACGCTTCATGTTTTCCAGAAAGAAAGGAAAATTCCGTCTCGCCGGTCCAAGATCCGGAGGATATAGTGCGGTGTGAAACATCATGAGAATCTTCATAGCTCGTGTTATGCTCCCCTAATTGTTCGATACCGAGGCGACGACCCGCTTGCGGAACGACAGCAGACCGATAAAAAAATGAACTTCACGCATTGAGATCACTTTGAGCAGAAATAGCATCAGTGCATACACAATGCATCCCGCAATTGCTGAGATTGTCCACCCGGGCGACTGAGATTCGACAACCCAAATCGCACCCCACATCACAGCGCCGCTGAACAATGTCTTTCCCGCGATGAAAATATTCTCGATTCCAAAACATCCCTTCGGCAGCAAGGAGATGCACATCCCCGTGACACACAATTCAGTTATCGCAGTCGTTATTGCCGCGCCAATTGCCCCGTTGTTAGCATGTTGCTGAAAATACGTAATAGCAAAATAGTTCACTGTAACGTTTATGAACGTCGCAACGACGCCAATCACGACCGTCTTTTTCTGCTTGTCATGTGAAAGAAGCACCGTGTTCAACGCGAAATTTACATAGACTAACAACAGACTGACGGAGAGAATCTTAAGCAACAAAACAGAATTCTGATATTGCGCCAATCCAAAAAGAAGTGCAATGATCGGCTGTGCCAGCGCAACCATCCCGACAGCGATGGGGACCGCAATAATCAGCGTGACGTCTAAAATCCTTCGCGAGGTATGATCCATGCTGTCCCGCGATGAGTGGAATAGACGCGACATAACGGGAAACACTGCCGTGTTCAGGATGACGGGGAAGAACATCAGCGTGTCGAACAACCGGTAGGGAGCGCCGTACCAGCCGATAACTGCGTCATTCGTCATCCGAGAAAGCATTACCACATCAATACGATAATAGATGAACCCGAGCACTGTCGATATCATGAACGGCAGTCCGCTCCGGAGCAACGAAGGCCACGTGGAGAGTGTGAATTCAGGCTTCAGCTTCACCGTTCTTCGCACGAAGTAGAGGCTTGCAAAAAAATTTAGTGCCATACTCAAGAGCATGACGATGGAAATAACCAAGGGACCATGACCCAGCAACAACATCGCCACGCCGACAGCAGCAAGAAAGACCTTTTCGATAACTAAACAGATTGCGCGATACTTCAACTGCTCAAGCCCTACAAAGATCCGATGGATTACATCGTACAGCCCGAAGAACACGTTGGCAAGCGCAAGAACGAGCACAATGTGCACGGTGTGGGTGGGATAGCCTGCAACGACAACAAATGCCATAGTAAGCACAAACGAGATTGACCACGCAATCACTCGCAATGCTGCGCCATTCGTCAAAAGGGTGTTCGCTTTGGTTTTGTCTCGCGCAACCTCTTTTACCAAAAGCATTGTAAAGCCGAGATCCATCAGCAATCCCGCGATGCCATTGACAGAGATGGCAAAGTACAGTCGGCCAAAGTCTTCGGGCCCAAGATAGCGTGGAAGGAACAACATCAGCGTAAACGAGCACGCCCACGTCACAATTTGGGAGAACATCATGGCTTTCGCGTTTCGTGCTATTGAAGCGGTTGATTCGTTCATGTTCCTTGCTGAAAGTCGAAAAACACGTTTCTCATGTAAGGACAACCTTCGTGTCAGGGTGCTTTCTATGGTTTCCATAGAACAATAGGTTAGATCAATAGGGATGGTGGTAGATATTACATTTCCATATTGTGGAGGACATCTATGAAACATCGGTAAAGTCGATAGGTTTGCGGCCCCAGATTGCTAAAACGTTCTGAACGTGCCGACCACCTCGTTGGACAGACCGCCATAGCATCAGCTAATCAACGATACATTCTTTGGCGCTTCGAGGCCGGCCTTATTTTTTCGGAAAAGCTTTTCCATTACCGACAATGGCTTTTTCGTTTCAGGCAAGAATCTTCTTGCCACCAGATTATATGTGGTATCAACCTTTCGAATATGCTCCTCTGTGAGTTTTCCGGCATGAAAACTAGAAAAATCCCGTCGCCACCTCGACCACCACAGATGATTCCAAAGATGCATGCTAATGACGCCGTTGTAATCGGAATCGCATCCCTGTAGTAACGTATAAATCCCCCGCGGGGTGTAATCGTGCTTGAAGAAAGACTGTTGAGGCTCAATATGGATAAGGTCGGGATACTTTTGACTCAGTTCATATGGGAGGATGGTGCAGTGATTACTCCACGAGCCGTCAAATGCGTTTTCCATTTCCCGGCGCCATATGACTCCAAACTCGGCTTCTCTTGGAGACATGATAAAAGCATTACAGAGAGAGGGTTTGCTTTGTTTGGTACTCGGATCGTAAAGATCGATTTCGCGTCCCAAGACAAACGGTTTCGAGTACAGGTGGTCAGGTATTGTGTTTACAAATATCGTGTCGATATCCGCGTAGATACCGCCATGGCTAATAAGCTTCTCAAGTCTTATAAAATCGGCATGATGCGCATAACTGAATTCTTTAGCGCCTTGCTCTTTATACTTGGACTGGAACGGATTTGGTGAGAATTCCATCTGTACCGGTGTGATTTTTTCTTTCAAGAGTTCCCAATATCTCCCGAAGGGTTCATAATGATAATAGAAAAAGATTTTATCAGGCTTATTGACCTGCAAACACGATTCGATACAAAGATAAAACGCCAAATGAAAAGGTTCGTTCTGCTCCTTGAGACCGAAAACGAAGTGAAACTGGTTTGGGATTAAGGAAGACATGTTACAATACTCCTTATGTAAGACTTGGTTTTAATTTATTTTCGTTCTCATCATCATCTTCACAAGCAAACCAAGTGTCGGTCTACTTACATTTTGCGATCAGTCCCTACGCTGTAAGCTGAGGAACCCCTTCTTCATGTGGGTTCAATAACCACTCCGCAGGCGTATCGTATTTTTTCCGCTCCATTGGTGTGGTCGGTGGTGCGGACTTCTTATGCTCACTCTCAATTGCGAGTATCGTCGCTGCGACACCGAGTAACGCTCCAAGAAACACATTGCATCTGTAATGAAACAATGCTAAGTCATAGAATGAATACACGAGATGGTTCATGAGGGCAACTCCGGCAAACACCAAGACCGCTCGCAGATACTTGTCCTTAACAAGCACGGCAAATCCGTAGCTAATCTCTGCCAGGACGGAAAGATAGAACAATATGAAGATGACGAAGCCGACTATGCCGGTTTTTGCAAACACACCGAGTAATTGATTGTGAGGAATATAGAATCCCATTTCCCACCCTACCGGTATGGGCAAATAATAATCAATTTTTACGCCGTACCCGCTGCCCAGCAAAGGTCGTTCTCTGGTCATCCGTGCCAGATCATGGTTCTCCGCTTCGCGGTACAAGTTCGAGCTGAACGACTCTTCTGCTCCTGCCTCGTCGGCACCTGCAATTCCCTCCCGAATGCTTCGCGCGGGCATCACCCAGATGCCATCTGATCGTGAATTCCAGAACACTCCAAGGTACAGCGCAAACACAATTCCTGCTTTCAATGTTGTGCGCATGAGCTTTCGCTGGACATCTGGCGGCTGCAACACACCAACGAGCACCAAAGCGGAAAAAAGGACAGGATACACGGTACGGCGGTCCGCAGCAAGAATGGCAAAAATAATAGGAACGACAAGAAGGGTAAGAACCAGTTGTTGCTTCTGGCCAATTTTATGTAAGCGCTGAGCGTACGTAAAGACCAGCAGGATTCCAAGCATGCCGGCATCCTCATGGCTGCCCCACCCACCCTCGCCCCCCACAAAAGTGAAGTTCGCATTGGCATAATGGTACACCACCTCAATTGCGCGGAAGCCTAGACCAGCTATGACCACCCATATCATCTGTGCAACATGCGCTTCGGTTCGAATTAACTGAGGCACGCTGACCATCAACAGCACAAGGAGGATAATTCCCCTCACTTCCCAGAGCGCAGGGAGGAACTCGCCGCCGCGAAACAACCCATAAAGCACGAAGAAAACAATTCCACTCGAATAGAACAATAACGGCTTTGCGGCGATTGGCGGCACACGCGGTTCCTTCAGCATGAGAAAGCTCAGAAGCAGTCCTGCAACGATCAAGAGAAGATGGACCTCCAACGGCGTGACAGAAATACCGCTCAACGCACGAAAAGTATTGTTGATGTTGTTGTGGTAGTACAGATCCTTTGTCCAGCCATATTCCTTTGGATACTGTTCAATTGCCAATGCAAGGAACACCAGAACGCATAAGCTGATTCTGGGTCGAAGCATGGAGAGTCCCAGGATAAGCGTTACGCCGATCACTGTAATCACTGCGCCGACATCTCCATCAAACAAAAGATTCAACCTGGCAATGAGGAGAGAACCAAGACCCAGCCCGATCCAGATAAGCGCGGGCTTACCAAAGCTGAGGAAAGCGGTTTGAAATGGACTCGCACCAGCATGCAGAGAGTGGCGGACTGTCATCCTTATTCTCCGGGGATCTGAATTCGGTTAGGGCTGCCGGTGCTTTGGTAATGCTGATTCATCTGCCTTATCAAGAAGGTCCAGCCAGTTGACCAATAATTGATGAAGGGAGGTCTGGTGGAATCATAGTACGTTCTGGAGAACAGACATGCTGCAAGGAGAAGGGAAACCAGCATAATACGTTTTCGCGGCAACACCTCCGCCGCCGCGGGGCGCGACGAGAAGAAGGCAACGACGAAGAGACTAAGGACAATGAAGAGAATATAGATCACGATTTCACCATTCCTTGCGACACTCTGTTCATCACAAACCCCATGATCTTGTTTTCATTGAGGATGGAGATGATGTTTTTGATCTCGGTTTTTTTCGTCTTCCCTGCCGATACAACAACAACATATCCTTCCACATGGCTGCTAATCATGCTCGGAAATGATTGATCTACGGCGGAGGGCAAATCAATCACGATGAAGCGGAATTGACGTTTCAGGGTCGAAATCACCTCGCGCAGCTCAAGTACCTTGTCGAAACTCATCGTTCCCTTCTGTTTGCCCAATGGCAGCACCCACAATCCTTTGATGGCACTGCGCGAGAGTGTAATGGTATCGTTGCCCAGCGAATCCAAGATGCCGGGTACTGGATTAATGCCGAACACTTCATGCAGTCTTGGATTCTTGAAATTCAGATCGATGATCACCGTGTCTTCCTGGGTATCCAATGCGAAGAACGTCGCAAGGTTTGCCGCCACAACCGTTTTGCCATCGCCCTCGTCAACGCTCGTTACACCTACGCCAAGTTGCATCTCAGCATTCCTGCTAGGAAACAGGTGGTTACCGAAACAGTTGTACCGTTGCACCGATACGATCGTTTCATCGAGGACGGGATTTGCGGGACGGTTGTAAAGAATGAGCTTTCCTGTCCGAACAATCTGCTGCTGTGCTTGTTCTTCGGAGGGTTCCCGGTATTCAGGGACTGCATTGTCGTCTTGGATATCGGGAGTCATACGGTCCTGCCGCCCTCTATCATAATACTGCATGCGCGAAAAGCCATCAGAGATCTTCTCGTAACGTTCATCATGGGAGATAGCCGATAATCGGTTTATTGAAGATTTCGATGTCCTGCCTTCGTCTAACCGTCGGGTCATAGTACTCCATCAGCCACATTGCCGCAATACCGACGATAAACCCTAGCGCGGCTCCCCCCATCATGATCGGCATCTTCTTCGGCTTTGTTGGCCTGTCGGGAGCTTGTGCGGGATCAAGAATGACATATTTGCTCGCTCCTCTGTCAGCAAGTTCTTTGGTAACTTTTGCCTGACCTAATCGCTGCTTGGCAGCATCATAGTTTTCCTTGACTCGGATAAACTCGGCGCTTCGTTCTGTGCCATATGCTTGAACATTAATTGACCTTGAAAGCTCGCCCAATGTTTGCTCCCGGAGACTTGCCACGCTTGCCTTCCGAGCTTGTGTGTTTTGAATTGCGGCTTGAAGTGCTTCGGCACTTTTTCCTAAGAGCGCGACCACCTCTTCACGCACTGATTGCACTCGCGGGTAACGAGGCGTGTACCGAATCAGGAGCTGATTGTATCTGAGCGACAACGCTTTGAGTGTGTCAACGTAGCTGGTGACACCTTGGAGATCGAGTGCAGCAATCTTGCTGATCGTGGTCGGGTCATCAAGATTTTCTTGAATGAATCTAATCTGGCTTAACGCGCGCTGCTGTTGCTGAAGCGTTTGCTCGATCGTGGTAAAATCTTCTTGCTCTTTGGCATGCTTCAGGCGCAGCGATGCTTCTTCGTCAGGTTGTTGCGCCAAACCTGAATGTCTTGAGCTTACGTAGGCCTGCTGTGCCTGGTCGAATTCCTTGCGAAGCTCCTCCACCTTCTGCTCAAGAAACTTGACAGTTTCCTCTGCCTGCTGGCGATCAGACTTCAAGCTGATTTGAATGTAGGTGTTGCACAAAACCGTCACGGCCTTTTGAGTTACGAATGGATCGTTATCTGCATAAGTAATTCTGAACGAGTCGTTCCCCCGAATCTCGGTGCCGACTTTCCTACGTGTGCCTTCAATAAGGTCATCCCATTTCTCATTCTTGCTCGGGTCGGGAGCTTGTCCGAGACTATCAAGCAGGCTCTGGATCGTCGTGCGACTAAGAACTATTTCATTGAATAATCCTAACTGGTTCTGTTGGGCACCCTCCACCGCAGTCATCCAATTGAGAGGATTAATCTTCTCACCCTTAACCAAAATCGTAGTGTATGATTCATATCGCTTCGGCATAAGAAATGCGCCCACAACGCTGATCAGTGAGATAACCAAAAACGGGACAAGGAAATATATCTTCCTTCTCCGCACGATGTCCATAATTTCTCTTATACTGACCTGGGTCTTCATAGATTCCTCTCCACCCCGATTTTCTTAGATTGTTGGAAGTAACATGAAGAAAGATACGAAATCAACTATGGTGAGTCAACCTCCGTGCCACTCTCAAAACTATTATTCGTTGCAAGGATGAGCAGCTCTCACCAGCCGAAGTGGGGGCATGTGTAACTCTTTTACGCACTGTTCACAGCGCATAAGATCGTAAAGATGGGTGAGATTGTGCGTGGCGTGAGTCACTACTTCTGGAAATCCGCATATCACCGAGGTTGAATAAACGCCTTACGACACGGGGAGGACATCAAGGGCGTGCAATGAAGCCGTTGTTTGAACAATGAGCGATCCAGCACATCCCAGACGGCGCCCATTGATTGATGTCACGATATTCGTTTTGGATTTAGCCGTTGCATTTGTTATATTCTTCAGCCAAAGTTTTCTAGTACTCAGATAGCGGTGTGTTGTCAACCTTTCATCCGGAAAAGTAATGAAAAGTATCGTCTCAATGTTGCGAATACAAAACTGCGCCGCTGCCTTTGCGTTGGTGTTCTCTCTATTGCTCGGAGCCAGTGTCTCACGTGCCCAGGGCGTTGATTACACCATCAACAAAGGAGATCAATTGTTAGTTACAGTTTGGGGATACAGTGAGTTTACGACGACGGGAACTGTCAGAGACAATGGGATGTTCGGCATACCACTCATTGGCGACCTCAAGGCAGCAGGCTTAACGAAAGAAGAATTCATCAGCAGCCTGCAAAAGAAATTAGCGGAGTATATTCCGGGCGACATTAAGATTACCGTTTCGGTTCTTTCCTCCATCGGCCAGCGTGTAACGATCCTTGGCGCTGTTACTACACCTGGCAATTATGCCGTTTCAAGCGAGGTAAATCTTCTTGAGCTGATATCTATGGCTGCCGGTTCTCTCCCGGATGCTCGGCTGAACCGAATAAAAATTTTCCACAAAGATAAGCTCCGACCACCCACCGAAGTAGATTTAGAAACTTATATTGAGAAGTCGGACGTCGAGAATATGCCAAAAGTTCTTGCGGGCGATATTGTGTTCGTTCCTCGTCAACAGAACTTTATAAAAGAGTTTGGTGAATTTTTCAGAGATGTTGCCTTTCTGTTCACTCTGTTTCGATTCGCCGAAGGTACACGCTAATAAGAACCGAAACTCTATGACACTGATTTCAAAACCTGTACCTGCGAAAGGCTTGCCTCGATTGTTTCGTTACCTGATGTGTGCATTACCGCTTTTGTGCCTACCCCCTCTTTTCGCACAACCTCTTGGTGAGAGGGTAGGACCGCAACTCCCATTTCTCACAAGCAGCGCTCGGGCAGCTGCCATGGCAGACGCTGCTGGCGCCATCATTGACGACTTCTCCGGATTTGGTGGTAACCCAAGCATACTCGGATTGATAAGAAAATCCATTATAGACTATAGCACACAACGAGTGCAGAATGGGATCGCATTCGAGCATCTCGGCATCGCCTACAAGACAACCACACTTGATGCAATAGCATTCAGCTTCGATATTCTTCACTTTGGTGGAACCGATTTCTACACGAATGGGGATGTGCGTAAGCTTGGGTATGAAGTGCGCACGGGTTTGGCGTATGGGCGCCTCCTCAGTGAAGGGCTGTCGACAGGAGTGAATTTTCAGGCATTGATGACTACTACTGGACCTAATACCGTCTGGTCATTCGTCGGCGACTTCGGCTTCACGTACATACCCGGAAAATATATTCGTTATGGGCTTTCCATAAAAGGCTTGGGAAGCGATTATAAGATAAGCGCACCAATACTTCAAACCGATGTCTTCACTTCAAGAATATCCAAAGTCCTGGCATTGAGTCTTGTCTTCGATTACCCTATCGCTGACCAGACACAAAAGATCGTTCTCGCGCTCCAGAATGAAAAAGTGTTAGGCGAAACAGGTCTCATCTACAAACTCGGAATCGAATACATACCTATTTGGTCGCCCGGCTTCCACATGGCAACACGGTTGGGAATGCTCATAAGGGGAGGTTACAGCGAACCACGATTCGGCCTGGGCGTTGGGTATGCTCAGTTCTCACTTGACTACGCATACAGATATTCCATCCAAGATAGTCAACCTTCCCACATGTTTACACTTGCTTTTTCCTGGCACTAGTCTGGCACGTCATTCGGTGAAGGAGGAAATATTATGACTAAACAACACCGTACAGCAATTATCGTTTTCATCCTCACGATGGCAGCCATTGTGTTCGTGACGTTCTTCCGCAACGGGACGTCATGGTAGCAGATATGAAAGGCAAGCTCTTTCTCGCTGCAGGCTCAACCCTGTCCGTAATCATTTTTCTTCTGGTTGCTGAAGGCGTCGTACGTCTCTCTATGCCGCACATGAAACTGTTCGTCACGGATCGGAGCCTCATGCGTGAGTCGGTGTTCGGTAAAACCTTTGGCTATCAGCCGGATGCAACAGGTGTATCGTTCAGCGCGAAGGTTCGCATCAATCACGAGGGCTTTCGCGACCTTGGCGGTCCGGCGAAAGCAGACACAAGCCTGCTGCTCATCGGTGATTCGGTTACGTTCGGCATCGGTGTTGAAGAAGACTCAACGTTTGCAGGCATGGTACAGCAGGCGCATCCATCACTCAAGGTCATCAATTCGGCAGCCATCGCTTACACGCTGGAAAACTATCACGATGTTGTTGACACGATGCTGCAGCGCGCGCCAACGATTCACCGGGCTCTCATCTTCTATTCCCTCAATGATTTCATGCGCAATATTTCGATGATGCAAGAACCGCCGTCGCTCATGAATATTCGAGAGTTCTTTCGTGCACATTCCAAGTTGTACCTCTGGTTTAAGGGAACGTTCTTTGACAGGAGCAGAGATAATTTCCTCTACGATTATGAATTCTATGCAAAGCCTTCACCCGACTTGCCAAATATCCTCGATCTCCTCGGTACGTTGGTTCAGAAAATCCGAAGCAAAGGAATCGAGTGCACCGTTGTGACTATTCCGTACGAGTACCAACTGCGGCAGAATGAAGAGCGCTATCTGCTTCCTCAAAAGATTCTTGACGAGTACCTCACGCAACACAACATCCCATTCACAGATGCGTTAGAAGATTTCAAGAACGCCGGCGGCTCGTCGAGAGACTATTTTCTGTACGACGATCCTATGCATCTCTCCGTGCTGGGGCACAAGGTTGTCTTTAAGGTTTTGAATGAAAAAATTCTCAAATCTTCTGCCGCCCATAACTGACTTGTCTGTCCCCGAAGCTCACCAATACCCGTCTTCTGCAAACGGGTCTGCGACATAAATGTAGGAATGGTTGACAGTGAGGAGATGGTTTCGTTCATTCTGAATGCCTAATAGCATTCAGACACAAACGAAAAGGTCATCTTTATGGAACCAGCCGCTGCAATGTTGCAACGGGAGTCCCTTCAGCACGCACTGTCGTCGCTGGGGACGTTTCGGCGGGGGGACGGTGTCGATCAACTACCGGAGATGCGGAAAGCCGACGTGCCATTGTGCACAGCCTGGCGAGCATGGACATGGTCCGCAATACCTATGGAATGCAACGATCGGCGGAAAGAGCTACGCGAAGAATTTGACCACCGATGCCGAAGTGGAGAAGTACGCAGCAGAGACGGAGCGGTACCGCCAGTTTGTGCAGTTGTGTGAGCGCTTGGTGCAGGTCAATGAGCGACTCTGTGAAGAGCACCCCGTGCGCGAAACGCCGAGTGTTGCGGAGGTGAAAAAAACTGTAGAAGGGTGTCAGGAGGCATTGGCGAAGGAGATCACACAAGTCGTAGCGCTGTGGGAAAGCGATATGCGGCGTTTTAGGCATTGCGATGTGGAGGCGTTGGAGACACAGATTCCGTGGTCGGCACACCAGGTGGGGCGGGTGTTCCTGGAACAGTTGCTCAATGGTGATGGCACTGGGTACGAGAGAAGTAGCATCCCGTGCTCGGTCTACAACTCGTAAAGTGGGAGGCCATCGGGCAAAGTATATCGAGCAGCGGCGCAAAGAAGTGTTGACAGTTGTGGGGCGCGTCAGTGTTGCGCGGACCTATTACTACCGGACAAATGTCCTAATAGCAAATAGTGCCAAATGACACTATTGTAAGTAACCTTTTATTGCGCGAGTCGTGCGGCGGCATGCGTGGAGACGATTTTGTATAAACGTGTATGGTAGATTTGGTTTGCCAGATCCACACCGTGCGACTTAAACGATCTCTCCCAGACTGGTTTCAATTGGACACTGTCTCCCATCGTAAGATATTCATCTGTCGTTCCGAGACTTTGTAATAAGTATGTCGCGTTGCTCTTTTTTATCTTCTCCACGAGACTCATCCCTCGTAATTCTGGCGAACCAAGAGCGGCGCCATCCGCGATCCGGCATGCTCCGTTTAATCTCCAACTAACAACTCCGATATCATAAGCCACCAGCACAATATCGGTGTTGTCACATTGAGTGCGGATCTGCTCTGAAGCTTCGGTCATTGTGGCAACATACTCATCCCACATCCTGGCTAAGACGGGGGCAACGCGCGTGTGATTCATATGCAATGCGAATACAGATTGGAGTAAGATCGCTCCAAGGAATGCCCATCGTAGTTTATCCCATAGGAGAAGACTCTTGGAATGTTTTGCTATCGGAATGATAACAAATGGAATTGTTATTAAGAATGGGAGGAAATACCGAGCAGGGCTTTCCATCATCGGCATCTTCAAATAATAAAACATAAAACCCAGACTTGGAAAAAGCAAAAACACAGCTCCTTGAAACAACAAACCGACTTCTTGTTGATTTTTTTTCTTATGCCGTACGAACAATGAACTCACTGAGACTATGATAATGATGATAACCCCGATAGTCCCCGATCCTACAACTGTTACGAGCTGCTTAAAGACTGTCGGGTTAACGAAGTTCAGTTGCGAACTCGTTTTTGCATAATACGTGCTCGGCAGTGGATAACCAAAGATGAGCCATGAAATCACCATATACATTGTAAGCATAACAGCGAGTCCACAGCCCATTCTCAAGTACGTGCGCAGGATTTTCTTTTTCCGATTCAACAGGTCGTGGACAAACAAGGCAGCGTACAACAAGCCAATTTCGGGACGCACGAGCATGGAAAGCCCTAACACGACGCCAAGTAGAACATCCCAACTCCATCCTTTGGTTTCTTGACGTATGATCAGAGCCAACACTAAAATTAAAACTACAGTAAGACAGGCAAACGAAGTTTCCATGAACGTGCCAGCCCAGCGCCAAAGATGAATATTGGTTGCAACCAATGCCATTACCGCCAAAGCGCTCATTGAATCTCCTGCCAGCTTTCTTGCCATGTAATAGGTGAGAAAAAGTAAGGCAACGACTGCAGCCGCAGACATGACAATTCCTGGGTATATGGCATCGCCGAGAAAGTAACGGACAACCGCAAAGAACACTGTAAACAAAGGGCTTGTTGAGAGATTCACATTCACACCCGGATTTATCCCCCAAGTGTGATGGTTCATGATCATCTCAATGATAGACGCATGAATAAAAGCATCATCAGTCCCCGGATATTTGGGATAGTAGACCAGTCGCACAAGTACTGGGAGGAGTGCTACAACAAGAACCAATACTTTTGAAAATGTCCCATCGTGAATTGAAATTCTCATTGTCGTGCCATCCTTCTATTGGTTCACAATGCTGTTTGTTGGCGTAAGAAAGGGGGAATTCATCTCTACAGGAATAATCCGCTTGGGATTGCTTTTGACGAGATACATATCCCTACCGAAACAAGACTATTGCAAAACTATCCGAACGCCTGCCGGCAGGCAGGCGTTCAACCCAACGACAGTTGAGCGAAGAAAACCCCGCCTTGAAGTTGTCGGGACAAACGCTCTGGCACCGCTCGTGCAGCGCTGTGAGAATAGGATCATCTTTGCGTGGGGCAGCAAGCATCGTCTTGCACCATTCAGCAGTAATCCGGGGATTCACTAACACCACGTCGGTTGAAAGCTCCTTCTTTAGGAGACGCAATTGGCGATGGCGCAAGTGACATGAGCAATCGTTCCATCCCGTTGATGGTGAGTTTCGTTCTCCAACTCCGTGCTCGATGTAAATCATCAACGATACAGACAATGACTGCCAGGTCTGCTTTCGTATGTTGCAGCGTGTTGGCCGCAAGGCGTATTATTTGCAGCACCCCGAAACCATCGCGTCCCAAATTCATAACTACCACATTTCTCCCGATTGCATTGCCGAGAGGCTCGGCGATGTACTCGGTCCAAGAAGAATACTTGTATGGGTTCGCGGTAAACGAATCGCCGAACGCAAGATTCTTAAAATCATCATCACCCCAACTGCGAACGCCGTTGCCAAGCTTGCCGAATTTGACGTTCACACAGACGGCGTCGGTATTGCGAATATACCCATACCCTGTTGAAGCTGAGTACTCGTACAGCGGTTTGCTGGTCGCGTTATATGTAAGAACGGCACGTCGCTGAAGGAAGATACGGTAGGCAGACTCTGCTGCAAGAGACGTAATCACAATGCTCGCTACAAGTAATACGACATTGCCGATTCTTGACGCGGGTTTACCTTTGTCAGTCAACATCACATACTTGTCTGGCAAAAGAAAGCTCTCCTCGTTGTTAGCAGATTCATTGTTGAATCAGGAAGATACTAAAGGGGACAATGAACTGATGAGACGTCCCCCATCGTGAAGTTCGTTCGTGCCTCAAACATCGGGAAAAGTTTGCAGAGATTCAAGACCGTGATGTGTTGATCACCTTTCGCGAGGTGACTCAAGTCGAAGAGGATTTCGAGACAGCAAAAAAGCCCCCCACATTTCGGATTGTTACGTTGGGTCCTTCTTCAACGTTCGGCTCCCACGACAGGGATAACGAAAAGTGTCCGGTGTACCTCCCAGCGGGATTTTGGCAATGCATCGCTTAAGCTCAATCTTCAAATCTGCTGAAGGCATGTTGCCCGCTTTGTTGGACGAAACGGATTTCATCGAAAGTATTCCTCAACTCGTTTCGGCTGCCTTTACTTTTGCCGTCTTGTTGTCTATATTGCAACCGTAAGTTATGTGAAGTACTCACACCACATCATGAGAAAGAAACAAAATGACGTCATCCGTGCGACTCGTGATTCTATTTTTCATCATTCTTCTTATGGCTGTGCAAACTCTTGCTCAGGAACCCTCCGGGGGAGTGATAACCGATCTTGTCTACTTTGACGACACGTGGAACGCCAAAGCGCGAATTCATCCTTATAATACGGCATACTTCGATGTGGATAAGAGCGTGAAGAAAAACGGATCAGCGAGCTATAAGATTGTTGCTCAACTCGGAACGGGATTTCAAGCTACATGGCATGGAATTGCAAACGACGGCGACTGGCACGGTCCCGACACTTCAGTGTTTTGGGCACAATCAAACAGCCGTTTGCAGATGTGGGTCATGTACTCAGTTCAAGAAACCGAGAAACTGTCCATTCAAGCATCTGATACTTATGGCGGTATGTCTGGCATGATCTACCAGCAACCAATCCCTCAAGCAAACACGTGGTATCTTATTGATGCCCCGATCCCATCGAGCATGAGAAACATTCCTCTCAAGACCCTAATTGTTCACTTCGGTGGAAGACCTGGGACTATTTGGCTTGATAACTTCAAAGTCACTAACGTCCGCCTGTATGCAGGCAAGGGGGCCCCACCGATTGCCAATATGGAATTCATCGGCGCGACGCAATTAGGGTTTCCACCGAACATGAAAAAACAGTTTACTTCTCCCGTGGAATTTTCTTCGTTCCTTGTCAAGCGAGTAAGTGATAATGCTGCAGTCTTTACAGGCGGCGCGCCTGTACGAAGCGTTCCCGATGTCCAGAGAGTCATCAACGGCGCAACGGTGTGGATCGGCGATTTCTCGAGTCTTCGCACGCCGGGTCGCTACAAAATTGTTCTGGGCAAAAAAGAATCGTACCAATTCGATATTCGAGCAGATGTCTATGACCATGCGCTCCGCGCAGCACAACGATTCTTCTACTATCAACGCGCATTCACGGCCATCAAGCAGCCCTATGCAGAAGGTCCCTGGGTTCATGCTTCTGATGCCGACAAGGCGCCTCTCGGAGTTGTCAAAGGCTGGCATGATGCAGGCGACTTGACCATCTATAATGCGACCATGACGCAAGCCATCTACTGGCTGCTGGAAGCGTGGTCGGATTTTAAGCCAGCGGATGACAACACGAATATTCCTGAAAGCGGTAATGGCGTGCCCGACTTACTGGATGAGACACGATGGGGCTTAGAGTGGTTACTTTCTATGCAGGATGCTAATGGCGGCTTTTGGTCAACTGCAGTCGCCGAACGCGGAACGAACACATATCGGTACGCTTCGACAACCCCAAACACGGTTGCGCCATACGTTAAGGCCGTGCCGCCGTGTACGCAAGCAACTGCAAAGGCTGTTGCAGTGCTGGGCTATGCAGCAGGCGTGTACCTCAAGTTTGATGCCGCATTTGCAAAAAGGTGTTTGGATGCAGCGCAGCGTGGCTGGAAATGGATGGTGGCAAATCCTAACCAAACCACTGATGGCGGGGGCGCTCCCCCATTATATAATTCATATACACAGGGGAACGACCAAGGATTGCTGAATTCGAATAAGATGTGGGCTGCGGCAGGTATGCTCTACGCAACAGGCGAAGCTCAATACGAAGCTGCGTTCCAGTCGTTTTATATACCAACCGGATGGATTAGTTCCTATACCAAGAGCGAAGGCTTTGCAGCAAGCTTATACCTGAAAGTTCCCTCCGGAGCAACCGAAGCGAAGAAGAACGAGATCCGGCAATCAATTTTCCAAATGGCAGACGGAGTGCGGGGCGATGCCAACAATCATCCCTTTCAAGTTGCAACACACTACTACTGGGGATGCACCGGCAATGCGATGCACCGCAGTGGCCAGTTTTCCTGGCGGGCATACATGCTTGACACAACGCGCAGAGCAGATTGCGATCAAGGATTTGCGAACCTTGAATACCTCTTCGGGCGCAACTTTCTCAACCAGGTCTATGTCAGCGGTATCAAGGGAGTCTCCAAGCCCCGACTCGGGGGGTTCCACCATTGGCTGAAGGCACTCAATGCAAACCCGTATCACTTCCCTGGTGCGCTGGCGGGCGGGCCGAATCAAGCTCCGGATGGTTACGACAATTCATATCCGAACCACACGCCGTATCCGGTCTGGGGATACCGCGGCGACCCTGGTAACCCCCGAGACAACAGTACACCTATGGAAGGACGGTTCACTGATAACGACAGTTGGTCAACAAACGAAGTTTGTGTGAATTGGAACGCAGCGCTTGTCTATAACCTTTATGCCGCCCGAATGATTGCTCGTGGCGGTTCCCTCGCCGCGCGACCAGGACGTTGACGAATTCATTCGGCAGCCAGACGTTCATTGCGCGCGTCGTTGTTGGCCCCACTGGAAGTGGAGGAAAACCAAAACATTTCGACTTGTGGCAGAACCGCTGAAATCATTCAGCCGCTCCATAAAACCAAATCCATTCAACCCTTCGACGACAATAAACTATCGTGTTCCCACGACAACCAGCGTTGACATCAGTATCTTCAATGTCCTTGGACAACTTGTACGAACGTTGGTGAATCGAGTAATGGATCAGGGCACATGGTCGGTAACGTGGGATGAAAAGACGATAACGGAGGAATACCCCCTCGGGCATTACCATCTATGCAATGAAGTTCTTCGCAGCACGAAAGATGATTCTGGCAATCTAATCGAAACGTCGGAGAGGCGGTCCAAAAAGTTTCGCTCGAGAGGGCGGAGCTTTCTTGTGGACGTGACAAAGAACTGAACTGTAGAATGCTTCCCGATACGACAATGTTGTTTCTACTGCGCGCTCCGCTGGCTGGAGAGCAATGGTTGTTCCCGTCCGGTGCGTGATGTGTGCGAGTTCAAATAACTGCAGAGCGCTTGAGCAACGATCTGATGTCCTTCGGGGGTTAAATGACCGTCCACTGGAAAACACAGCGTTGCATCTTGAGCCTGCGATCGCATCACTGGCAATCCATCAACGAATTCTATTTCGTGTGCCATACGAACTCTGCAAGAAGCTTCTGACGTTTGTCGAGATCGTAACGGCCCGGCTCCAGATGCAAGGCGGCAATGTACTCGTTCCACGATCTCTGGTAGACTTGATAGATCGTCGGCAGAATCACGATAATGAACCGCTGTTCATTTTGTTTCGTGTAAGCAGCAAGATCGACCAGGATTGACTGTGTCTGGCTCCAGCGATCAATCATGCGTGCAGAATATTCGACCTCGCAGAATTCCGGCGGCAGATTGAACGGCCGCAGCCCAAACTTCGACGAGAGCTGCGACGATCTGTCTCTCAGAAACACATACAGGTGCGACCTTGCGCTCAGGAAACTTCGGAATGGCGACGTTATCGCGCGTACAATTCCTCCTTCTTGGTCTCTGCCTTCTGTTGACTTCAGCCATCCGTCTTCCACGCCAATAACGGGCGCCCCGCTGCTGTCATACAAATCTCCCGATCCCACAAAGTCATTCCCGACAAAGAAGCCCATCATCACAATGTCCGGCTCCAACTGCTTGCCTTGTGTCTTCAAGAAACAACTTTCTTGCACCGGGCTGAACGCCGGCACGCCGCCATTGATTACTTCCGTCGTGCAACCGTTCTAAGTCGGCAAACAGCGTTCGAGCTGTTGAAGGTAGGTTTGCTTCATTGTTACGCCATTTCCAAATGTGAAGGAATCGCCGGGCCAGAGAATGCGAAGAGCGTGTGGCGCTTTGGGCTCAACTTCCTTATTGCGCAGACCTATGCTGTTTATCTTCACAGGAACTTCAAATTCGTAACTCGAATAGACGCCGGAATAGTTTTCTTGCATCTTGAAGACGAGAGTGTCATCGGGTTTGTAGAGTGCAAGATTGTTGTCGAGGCGCTGCGGGGCGATTATCCTCAGCAGGACTTCGCCCAGCAACATGCCAGTCACAATGCTGAACAGCGCAAGCGAGCTCGCCATCAGGAAATTCTTCATTATTCACCTTTCGACTTGGCGCGAACTACCACCGTTCCCGCGACGACCAACGTTCGTTACTTTTTCGAGGTCTCTTGCAGACAATGGGAATGCAGTAACAGCCTTTGTGTAACAGGATCTTAGAAAATACTATTTCTCACGCCTTGCGGCAGGCAGGCGTGGGAAACATTTTGGTTCCGGCTGTGCCGCGTTGTGGACTGGAGGGACGCTGGTTTAACTTGCTCTTACGATCGTGCTCAGAACAGCGTATAGATAAACGGCGCCAACGCCGAACCTTGCGTGAAGACAAGCAGCAAGCCGAGTGCAAGCAGCATGAACACGATTGGTCCAAGCCACCACTTCTTGCGTACCTTCATGAACTGCCACAATTCCCCCACGATAGCAAACTTACTTCTTGCCATGATGCTATACCTCCTTAAATGATATTTGCAATATAGTTAATTTCAAACTCAGGAATCGACTGGCTTGAAAAAAGGACCTTGAGCGGTCGCCCAAGGTCCTTTGATTTCTTTTCCAAACACCTAACCTGAACAACCCTGATCAATCAACAAATCGAATAAGGAGGCGCTCACCTTTTCACCTGTGAAACCTGCGGAGGAACAACTGCATGTCTCCAACGCTGAACGCGAGTAGAGCAGCGATTATTTTTTTACATTCAGATAAGAGCGTAGATTTCTGTACAGAACATCTGCAACAAGTTGGTGGCCCGCAGCTCGCCAATGTCCATCAAGGTTGTAATACAGCGGGAACACTTTTTTCGACAATTCTTTGAAGTTTGGACACAGATTGATACACCTGATTCCATTGTAGGTTGCCCATTTCGCCAATGAATCTTGAGGCCAGGTTGAATACACAGTGTCCTGTTTGAGCTGCCAGTACTCTCTTCCGGAACTCCACTCTTTCGGATGAACCTGTATTCCGTACGGGTACACAGTCATCCAAAAATCTATCCCTTTCTTTTCCAACATGTCGCGTATGAGGAGAATGTATTTGTGTGTCAGCGCCCAGTTACTGTCGTTATCAACATACGTCTCATGAAGCATCGCATACTTGTCGCGATGAAAATCTCCTTTAAGAAAGTCCCTTTCCCGCCTCCTTGCCTCAGATATTTTTGCGATGCGAATGCGAATAGATTGATACAGCCATGTGTTATCCTTGAACCAGTTTTTGACTGTAGCAATCGGACCGCTGACTACATCATGCTGAAATTCCTCGGTACTGACGCCGACAGGAATTCCATTCTCATCAAACCTCGCAAGTGCCGTGTAACCAACGTCATCGTACACATCGCTGAGATCGAAATTCAATATCACTAAATCGGGACTTAATTGAAGTCCGTAGTTTTTCAAATAGAGGTATTCGAGCAGAGGTGAATAGCTCTTAACGCCGCAATTTATGACCTCAAATCCTAGCGAGTCGTGCTGGGTTTGTAATCTTGCCTCAAGTTGTTTGGGAAATGCTTCATAACTGTGCACTCCATACCCTTCCGTGAACGAATCCCCAACCATCAGAATCCGAAACGTGTTTAAGGGTTTTTGAATAGTGTATTCTTTATCTCGTAAACCGAGCGAGTTGATGCTGTAATCTGTATCAAACTCAGGCGTTTTGATACGACTCATTGTATTTGGCGAAAATCTATGGTGAAGAATCTCATCGGTAACCATGCTGAATTGCATTTCTTCTTTCAACCCAAAAGCCCTTAGAGCGATTTCCATGAGCAGTAAGAAGAGAGTTGTACTACAAAGTACAAGCAATGTTCCCTTGCCAATCTCTCGCAGTCTTGGCCCGCCCCGCTTTCTTGAGTAAGCCACTCTTCACCTTCGATAAATGAATATAACGGTTGGGCATCTATAGCCAACTATCCTCATCACGAACCAACGTCAACAAGCAAAAAAAAGCGCCGATAAAAGGTTGCTTTCTTCCGGCGCAATTCTGTAACGACTGTCGGCGAGAATTGATTAGAACAGCGTATAGATAAACGGCGCTAATGCTGAGCCTTGTGTAAACACAAGCAGCAAGCCGAGCGCAAGCAACATGAACACGATTGGTCCAAGCCACCACTTCTTTCGCACCCTCATGAACTGCCACAATTCCCCCACGATAACAAACTTACTTCTTGCCATGATGTTATACCTCCTTAATCGTTGATGGTAATATAGTTGATTTCAAGCTTAGAATGTTCGAGCAGCGTGCTTGGGGTCGAACTTGCTCAAGTCACGCTTATTCCAGTAGCTCTTCGCTGATTTGTCAATCTTCTCATCAAGAAAATCTTTTCCGAACAGCCTCATCAACAATCCAATCGGAGTAATGATAAGATAGAAAAAGATTCCCAGCAAGAGGCGAGTGTTGAACCACCCGAGAAGAAATGCAAACTTCATCCACCCAATGTGGATCGGCTTCATGATCGGGTAAGCGACGCGGCTGAGGACAAACAATACTATACCCGAACCGAAGAACCACTTCCACCCATTTGTTTCAAACCCTTGTTGCCAATTCATGCTGAGCCAACTGCTATGACTTACAAACAAGAATGCGGCAATGATACTAAATCCTATCAGGAATGCCTTTCCCGTTTTCTTTACTGCCCCATGCGAAGCATCTACCTTGTCAATCAAGTTCGAACTCCTTCATCCAGTCTGAGTCTTGTTCCAATGGCTTTTGTTGTGTCTTTGCAACGATGAAATTCCCCATCACCAAATAATCCATCTGCGTGCGCATCAAGCATTTGTATGCTTCCGCAGGACGACAAACGATCGGTTCACCGCGCACGTTAAACGATGTGTTGATGATAACCGGGCAACCCGTCCTTTTATAGAATGCGTTGATGACGTCGTAATACATCGGATTGGTCTCCCGCACGACTGTTTGAATGCGAGCAGAGTAGTCCACGTGAGTAATAGCGGGTACATCGGAACGCGGTACGTTCAACTTGTCGATACCGAATAATTTTTCCTCTTCCTCTGTCATCTTTACCCGACGATCTTTTACAACGTCAGCAACGAGCAGCATGTACGGGCTTTCGCCCTCCATCTCAAAATAATCTGAAACCTTCTCGCGCAGCACCGACGGTGCAAACGGGCGGAACGATTCACGGAATTTAATCTTCAAATTCATGAGTGATTGCATCTTCGGAGAGCGGGCATCACCAATAATGCTGCGGCCACCGAGCGCACGTGGACCGAATTCCATTCTACCCTGGAACCAACCGATGACATTTTCGCTCGCAATCAATTCGGCAACGGTATCCGCCAATTCCTCCGGAGCAACTCTCTGATACACAATCTCATTCATCTTGAGATAGTGCTCAATCTCATCGTCCGTGTACACGGGACCAAGATACGAACCGTACTGCGAGTCCTTCTCCCCATCCGCTTTGCGCTCATTGCCGAGATATGTGTGCCACGTGTATAATGCTGCACCAAGCGCACCACCCGCATCGCCCGCCGCAGGTTGAATCCAAATATTCTCAAACGGACCTTCACGCAATACGCGACCATTGCCAACGCAGTTCAGAGCAACACCACCGGCAAGAACGAGATTCTTCTGTCCCGTTTCTTTCTTAACATGGTGCGTCATCCGCAGCATAACTTCTTCGGTCACTTCCTGAACTGAGCGGGCAAGGTCCATCTCACGTTGTGTGAGTTTCGTCTCACCCACTCGCGGCGGGCCGCCGAAGAGTTCGGCGAACTTATCGTTCGTCATCCTCAGGCCGGCACAATAATCGAAGTACTCCATATTCATCTTGAATGAACCATCTTCTTTCAAATCAACAATGTGATCGAAAATCTGCTTCACGTATTTCGGCTCACCGTACGGCGCAAGTCCCATCACTTTGTATTCTGCGGAGTTGACTTTGAAACCTGTGAAGTACGTAAAAGCGGAGTAGAGTAAACCAAGCGAGTGCGGGAAGTTCAACTCCCCATGAATCTTAAGTTCATTTCCCCTGCCAATGCCATAGCTCGTTGTCGTCCATTCACCGACCCCATCAAGTGTCAGGAACGCTGCTTCTTGGTATGGTGATGGAAAGAATGCAGACGCAGCGTGCGATTCGTGGTGTTCAGGAAAAAGAATTTCCCCTTCGTAGCCAAGGTCTTTTTCGATCAGATTAGGGATCCAGAGCTTATCCTTCAGCCATAACGGCATCGCCATAAAAAACGACTGAATGCCATGAGGAGCGTACGCCAGATACGTTTCAAGAATTCGTTCGAACTTTATGAGCGGTTTGTCATAGAAAGCAACGTAACCGAGGTCTTTTGCCGTAATGCCCGCTTCCTTCATGCAATACTCGATTGCGTTTTTCGGAAAGTTGAAATCATGCTTCTTGCGCGTGAACCGCTCTTCCTGCGCTGCCGCGATGATTTTGCCGTCTTTCACGACCGCCGCCGCAGAATCATGGTAGTAGGCAGATATGCCTAAAATGTACATTGCTCTCTCGCTGTTAATGTGGAATGGTGAAGTTGGATAATCAAAGATATTGAAAATGGATTAGTACCTTGTGCCGCAAGCCACAGCTCGATTTCTTCGGATACTATCTGGAAAACTACATCTGGAATGACCTAATGTATTCGACCATTCTTTCACAATCTTCAAGTGTTTCTGCCGGTTTCGATTCGCCGCCTTGCGCTGCGAGTTCATGGTGCTCTTGAATACTCAGCACGGAAAGCTGATTGTTTCTAATTTCACCAATGCTTTTGCTCGCAGACGCCGCCGCAGCCAGCGTTGTAATGAACGGAACTTTGTACTCCATAGCGGTCCGTCCAATTGCATGTTCATCCTCGCGTGAAGTCTGTCCCAGCGGAGTAAGAACGATCAACTGCACCCAGCCGTTCTTGATGATGTCAACGATGTTGAGTGTCCAGTTCCCAGCCTTCAACACGGGCCTGTTCGGGATTCCGTTTTCAGTAAGATATTTCGATGTCCCTTCAGTTGCAAGGATGTTAAAGCCAAGGCGAACATAACTCTTAACGATGTTCGCCGCTCGCTCCCGTTTATCATTTTCATTTAAGCTGACGAAGACGGTTCCTTTTTGAGGCAACTCCATCCCACCGGCAATCGATGCTTTGGCAAACGAAACACCGAAGCTATTTGAAATGCCCATCACCTCACCTGTAGATCGCATTTCAGGACCGAGGAAGTGCCGCGCCTGTGGAAATTTGTTGAACGGGAATACTGATTCCTTTACCGAAACGTGTTTCGCCCAACTAAACCCTTTTAGATCCAAATCCTTCAGCTTCCTGCCAATCATCAGCTTCGCAGCGATCTTTGCAAGCGGAATTCCAGTTGCCTTGCTGACAAATGGAACAGTGCGTGAGGCACGCGGGTTCACTTCAAGAACGTACACAACGCCGTCCTGCATTGCGTATTGAACATTCACAAGCCCAACAACTTTCAGCGCCAGCGCAAGCTTGCGCGTGTACGTCATCAGCGTGTGAAGCTGTTGTGCAGTTACTTGATACGGCGGAAGAACACACGAGCTATCGCCGGAGTGGATGCCTGCCTCTTCAATATGCTGCATGACGCCGCCGATGTATACATCTTCACCATCGCTGACGGCATCAACGTCAAACTCAAAAGCGTCTTCAAGGAACCTATCGATGAGCACAGGATGATCGGGCGAAACGAATACTGCTTTCGCCATGTACTCCTTTAACGCTTCATCGCCGTAACAAATTTCCATTGCGCGTCCGCCGAGGACATACGACGGACGAACAAGCACAGGATAACCAATCTTCTTTGTAACCTCTAATGCTTCATCAACATTCGTAGCCGTTCCCCACGGGGGACAGGGGATCTCTAAGTCTTGCAGCAACTTGCCGAAACGTTCTCTGTCTTCGGCAAGGTCAATGCCTTCCGTCGAGGTGCCGATAATTCTGAAGCCGTTTGCTTCGAGCGCTTTTGCAATCTTCAGCGGTGTCTGTCCGCCAAAGCTGACGATGATGCCGTCGGGTTGTTCCTGCTCGCAGATGTTCAATACATCTTCGAGTGTGAGCGGCTCGAAATACAACTTGTCGGTTGTGTCGTAATCCGTCGAGACAGTTTCGGGATTGCAGTTGATCATGATTGTCTCGTACCCTTCTTCTTCAAGACCCATCACACCATGCACACAGCAATAATCAAACTCAATACCTTGTCCGATACGGTTCGGTCCGCCGCCAAGGATAATGACTTTCTTCCTGTCCGAACGCCTCGACTCATTCTCCGTTTCGTAAGTGGAATAATGATATGGCGTCTCCGCTGCAAACTCAGCGGCGCACGTATCAACAGTCTTGAACACGGGAAGAACATCAAGCTTTTTGCGTAACTCACGCACAGTCTTCTCATCCGTCTTCCACAAATGCGCAAGCTGGCGATCGGAGAAGCCGTACTGCTTGGCTTTCAGCAATATGTCACGAGTAATTTTCTTCAATGCGCTTCGTGCTTCAATGATTTTGAGCCGTGTCGGGTTAGACTATACAGCGCTGATTGTTCCTTTGTCAAAATCTCTTTTGCTCTGATGTGTGCGCTCATGTGAACGGCACGCAGCTCGCCGCGCAGCTTTCCAATTTCTGCCGAGAGCGAATGTACTTCTGTCGCTGTTGCTTTTTCGTTTCGGAACAACGCTTCGAGTTTCCGTTCTTTCTCAACTATCAACATCCCCTTTGCGACAGCATTGGATTTCATTTCGTTGAAGAGCGCTTCAATCTCTCGCTTCTGCTTGTCGCTCAACTTCAACGTGTCTTGCAGCTCAAGGATGTGCTTGGGACCAGGATAGCCGTTCAGGTCGGCATACTTTGCCATGCCCGCGCCGGCACCTTTTTCCAGGTCTTCTTTGTCTGAAGGAATGGTTTGCGCAAAACCAGTAAAGCCCCCCAAGTACAAAAGTGCGAGAAGTGAATAGAACCGCGTCAATCGCTTACGCCTCAATTGAATATCCCCTCAGTTCTTCTTCCATCTCCACAATTTGTTTAATGTTGAAGAGGAACCACGGGTCAATTTTCGTAATGCCGTGCAAATCGTCGATTGTCATTCCAAGCTGAAAGCCGTAGCGGAGATAAAATACATTCTCCGGTCTCGGACGTGAAAGTTGCTTGCGAATTTTTTCCAACCACTTTTCTTTCTGCTCAGAAGAAAGAGAAGCAGCGTCAAACGAATCTTTTCCGTCAGCGCCAAGTCCGAAGCGCCCTTGCTCAAGCGAACGCAGTGCTTTCTGTAGTGCTTCTTTGAATGTGCGACCAAACGCCATTGCTTCTCCAACGGACTTCATCTGGATGCCGAGCGTGCTATCTACCCCTTTAAACTTCTCAAAATCCCAGCGAGGAATTTTCACAACCGTGTAATCAATCGTCGGCTCGAATGATGCCGGTGTGAGCTTCGTTATGTCATTCGGGATTTCATCGAGCGTGTAGCCAACGGCAAGCTTCGCCGCAATCTTCGCAATTGGAAATCCCGTCGCTTTCGATGCAAGCGCAGATGAACGAGACACACGCGGATTCATCTCAATAACAAGTCTGCGACCGGTTTGTGGATTCACTGCAAACTGAATGTTCGAACCGCCGGTCTCGACGCCAATTGCGCGAATAATCTTCAATGCATCATCGCGCATGGCTTCGTATTCCTTGTCCGTAAGCGTTTGCTGCGGCGCCACCGTTATCGAGTCCCCCGTGTGCACACCCATCGGATCAAAATTCTCAATCGAGCAGATGATGACGACGTTGTCCTTCAAGTCGCGCATCACTTCAAGCTCATACTCTTTCCATCCGAGAACGGATTCTTCCATCAACACTTCGTGAATCGGGCTGGCTTCGAGTCCGTGCTCTAACTTCTCAGCAAACTCATCACCATTTTCTGCAATGCCGCCGCCAGTTCCGCCAAGCGTATACGATGGACGAATGATAATTGGAAAGTTGATCCAACTGGCGAGCTTCAACCCTTCTTCTACCGAGCGAACGAAGCCACCACGCGGCGTTTCCAATCCCGCTTTGTCCATCGTCTTCTTGAAAAGCTCGCGGTCTTCAGCTTTCTCAATCGCCTCAAGCTTAGCGCCGATAAGCTCAACATTATATTTCGCAAGCACGCCGCTTTTAGCAAGAGCAACTGCCGTATTCAACGCAGTCTGCCCACCCATTGTAGGAAGAATCGCATCGGGGCGTTCACGCTCAATGATTTTTTCAACAAAATGCGGAGTAATAGGCTCGATGTACGTCCGGTCAGCCATCTCCGGGTCGGTCATAATCGTTGCAGGATTGCTGTTCACAAGGATAATGCGATACCCCTCTTCCCGCAATACCTTGCACGCTTGTGTACCAGAGTAATCAAACTCGCATGCCTGGCCGATAATAATTGGACCGGCACCAATAATGAGGATGGAATTAAGGTCAGTACGTTTCGGCAAAAGAACAAATCCCCGGAATTGTGTGGGTTCCAATATAAGAAGAAGGTGGGAACAAGGCAAAGGTTCTGCGTCACAAACAACAAGAGCAATTCGCAATGAATCGCCCGTGTGTCGTAACCGCTATGACTATCACCTCTTTGGATAAATCTCGCTGAGTATTCGATTGTAGGTCTACGACCTTCTACGAAGTCGTAGACTCGTAGAGGTGACCGTCATTTACGCGTTCTTCTATGTCGCCAAAATACTCGCCAATCTCCACAAATCCTTGTCAATGGATTTACGTTTCGTCCACGTTTCTTTGAGCGGCGTGAACGCAATCTTGCCGTGAATCTCGCCCACCATTACCCCGGTTTGACCTTCGAGCAATGCATCCACGGCTGCAACACCCAAGCGACTGGCAAGCAGTCGATCGCGGGCTGACGGAGTTCCACCTCGCTGGATGTGTCCGAGAACGCAGATGCGATAGTCGTAGCCGGCGGCGTCTTTTATTTTCTCGGCAAGGCTAAGTGCTCCACCTGACTCTTCACCTTCCGCAACGATAATAATTGCGCTGGACTTGTGCTGTTTTGAAGCCATCAGTGCTTCTTGCAGGTCTTGAATGTTTGTGTGCGTTTCAGGAATTGCGATGTGCTCTGAACCTGATGAGATTCCGACGTCAATGGCGATGAAACCGGCATCACGTCCCATCACTTCGACGTAGAACAAGCGGTCGTGTGAGGCAGCAGTATCGCGGATTTTGTCAATCGCCTCCATCGCAGTGTTCACAGCGGTATCGTAGCCGATGGTGTAGTCTGTGCCGTAGAGGTCGTTATCAATTGTTCCCGGCACACCGATGATAGGGATGTTGTGTTCTTCGTAAAGTTTTGTTGCGCCTTGAAATGTACCATCGCCCCCGATGGCAACGAGTCCGTCGATGCCTGCTGCTTTCAGATTCTTCGCAGCTTGCGCCCTGCCCTCGGTGGTGCGGAAGTGTTCGGAGCGTGCAGTGCGGAGAATTGTCCCGCCGCGCTGGATGATGTTAGAAACGGAGCGTGCTTGAAGGTCAACAAACTTTCCTTCTATCATTCCTTCATAGCCGTATTGGATACCGACAATTTCAAGTCCGTTGTAGATTCCATTGCGCACGACGGCGCGAACGCAGGCGTTCATGCCGGGTGCGTCGCCGCCGCTGGTGAAGACGCCGATTTTTTTCATAGTCTGGTTTTAGTTTGAACCGCCAAGGGGGAGAATACTCTGTTTGTGTGTTTTGTGATGGTGAGAAATCTATTCAAGAAGCGATTGAGATGCAATCAAGCCCCACGAGGTCTGCGTCTGTAATACATGAGAGACCTCGTGGGTCTGCCTGTGAGTTCAAAAAAATCTTGAATCTTCGATCCGTTATAGCTATGTTCATTTGTGCGGCGTGCACCATCCCACAGCGCGCCGCTTCTTCGGTTGCGGTCATACGTTAATCCTGCCTGTCCCAAAGGGATACTTTTGGCATCGGCAGACAGGCAATCCTCAATCAATCACCAAGAGAAGGATTTCTATGTCATCAAACAAAGAAGGCTGGGGCTCGCGCGTTGGTTTAGTGCTCGCAATGGCGGGCAATGCCGTGGGACTCGGCAACTTTCTCCGCTTCCCGGTGCAAGCCGTCAACAATGGCGGCGGTGCGTTTATCATTCCATATCTCGTCTCGTTTCTGCTGATGGGCATTCCGCTTCTGTGGGTCGAGTGGTCGATGGGACGATTCGGCGGCAAGTCCAACAACCACTCCACGCCGTACATTTTGGACAGCATGACGAAGATGAGGTGGTTCAAATATTTCGGCGTTTTCGGTATTTGGACGAACTTGGCGGTTGCCGCGTACTACTGCTACATCGAGTCGTGGACGATGTCGTACGTGTATCATTCGGTGGCGCGGTCATTCGATGGCTTGTCGCAGTTACAGGTTGCGCAGTTCTTTGTGCAGTATCTTGACGTCAGCACGTCGCACACTGCAATTCCTTACGAAGCGGTGGTCTTTTATCTTCTGTGCTTGTGGCTCAACACGTGGATTCTTTCGCGCGGCTTGAGCGGCGGCGTTGAAAAGACGGCAAAGATCGGGATGCCGCTTCTCATTTTGTTCGGGATATTCCTCGCGTTCAAAGGCATTACGCTCGGCACGTCCGGTGCAACTGCTGAACATCCCGATGCAAGCGCATGGGCGGGCATCAACTTCTTGTGGAATCCGCAGTTTGATTCGCTCGGCAATCCTAAGGTATGGCTTGCCGCAGCGGGACAAATTTTCTTCACCCTCTCTGTCGGCATGGGAACGATCCACTGCTACGCCGCGTACGTGAAACAACAGGACGACATTGCACTCAATGCTATGAGCGCGGGATGGATGAATGAGTTCGTTGAAGTCTGTCTCGGAAGTTTGATTGTCATTCCGATTGCCGCCGGTTATCTCGGACTTGATTGGGTGAAGCAGAACGCGGGTTTCGGTATGGCGTTCCAGACGATGCCGTTCTTGTTTGAGAATTGGGGACCGTTCCTCGCGGCGATGGCAGGCGTATTCTGGTTTGGATTGTTGTTCTTCGCAGGCATCACGTCGTCGCTTGCAATGGGAACGCCGTGGATGGGCTTTATGCAGGACGAGTTCGGATGGGGCAGACAAAAATCTGCGTGGTCGTTTGGGTTGATTACGCTCATCCTCGGCTTGCCAACCGTCTTCCTATACAGCTATGGTGTGTTTGATGAATATGATTATTGGGCGGGAACAGTTTCGCTCGTCGTGTTCGCTCTCACGGAATCAATTTTGTTCGCGTGGATTTTTGGGATGGACAAAGGTTGGAAGGAAATTACCAGCGGCGCCGATATGAAGGTGCCGGATTTCTACAAGTTCGTCATCAAATGGATAACGCCGTTCTTCCTGTTGTTTGTGTTCATCGGCTCCATATTCTCACCGAAAGGTGGAGATTGGAGTGGAGCGATTGCAAGTTTGATGAATGGAACAGGCTGGTCGCTCGACGAAGGTTCTATCATCAGGCAACTCTTCAACAGCGGATTGCGCGAACAAATTGCCGCCGCAACCGACATGGCAGCGAAAGCGAACTTGGAGAAACAGCTCACGTACATCGTCGGTGCGAGAATTCTGTTGACAGCAGTGTTCGCCGGAATCTGTTGGCTCGTCTATCTTGCATACAAACGTCGCACAGTAAATGAGAGGACAGTATGACAACACTTGCAGTAGTTATGATGATCACGACGATGGGCATTATTACGGCGTTCACAGGTTATTTTTTCTGGAAGGTGTTGAGGACGCCGCATAAGTCGGAGTCAGAGTAGAACGGTAGGTCGAGCTTCTCCGAAGGAGCCCTTCGGACAGCTCGACCTACAAAAGAAAATCCCGTTTCGGAAAACCAAAACGGGATTTTTGCTTTGTTTCTCTCCCAGAAACCATGGGAGTACTTTAACGGCGTTGAGATTCTTCGGTCGTCCTAAATAGCAGGACTCCCTCAGAATTAACGCAGCTTCTCAATCCCCCACCCCTTCATCTCCGCCATCATCTTCCGGTCCGTCAAATCATAATGCACAGGCGTCACTGAAATGTAGTTGTTCTTGATTGCAATTTGGTCAGTGTCCGCTTCTGTATCGATGATGTTCATGCTGCCGGTGAGCCAGAAGTATTCGCGGTTCGCCGGATCGCGGCGTACATCGAATCTATCTTCCCATGTTGAAATGCCTTGCTTGGTTATCATCACGCCTTTGATTTCACTTTCAGGAACGGCGGGAACGTTGACGTTCAACAGCGTTCGCTCAGGCAAACCTTTTTCAGCAACAAGCAAAGCAAGACGTGAGGCAAACTTTGCCGCGTAGGTGAAGTCCAAGTTCTGGAACGATGTAAGCGACATCGCAATAGACGGAATACCGAGAACTGTTCCTTCCGTTGCGGCGGAGACTGTTCCGGAATAGATGATATTGATTGCCGTGTTTGAGCCGTGATTGATTCCGGAAATTATCATGTCCGGCTTTTCTTTCAGCAAAGAGCCAACCCCAAGCTTTATGCAATCGGCAGGAGTTCCTTCAACTGCAGTTCCGAAAAAATCGCCGTTCTTATGAAATGGAACCGCTCGCAGCGGATAGTTGACTGTAATTGCATGTCCAACTGCGCTTTGTTGCGAAGCAGGCGCAATCACGGTAACGTCAGCAATTTTTTTTATCTCTTGCGCGAGAGCGTAAATGCCTTCGGAGTTGATGCCGTCGTCGTTGCAGATGAGAATGTGGAGTTTCTTTAGCATAGGGCGTAGAGCTTAGAGCGAAGAGCTTGGAGCAAAGAGCTTAGAGCGAAGAGCTTTGAACTCATAGCGATCTTGAAAAGCCGACGATCATCTTGCTCACCTGTTCGAGTTCGTTCATGTATTTTTGCTTTTCCAATTCTTCGAGATAATCCCTTCGATTACAAATAATGATCATGTTTGCTGATTCAAAAACTGAACGATGAGAGTAATTGAGAAACTGTTTGAACTCATTCTTGGAAGAACTGCCTGAGCCTTCGGCGATATTGTTGCTGATCGATAGCACAGCCCCACGTAACTGTTCGGCAAACTTGAATCTCTTTCTCGCTTCAAGGTCATCAGCGAGATCAAAGAGTTTATCTGTCACCTCAATCGAACGTTTCCACACATCAAGAGTCTCGAACCGAAACATAGCAACCTCCAAAGATAGTGATGATTGGTGAAAGTGAGTCGTTTCCCCCTATGCTCTATGCTCTTTGCTCTTTGCTCTATGCTCTATGCTCTTTGCTCTTTGCTCTATGCTCTTCGCTCTTTGCCCTTTGCTCTACGCTCTTTGCCCTTTGCTCTACGCTCTTTGCTCTTTGCTCTATGCTCTTCGCTCTAAGCTAATAACTTTCTTCCTTCGATGGGAATCGCCTCGATTTCACATCATCAATATATTGGCGGAATGCACCGCGCATTGTCTCTGCAAGCTCGGCGTAACGGCGGACGAAGCGGGGCTTAAATTCCTCCGTCAGTCCGAGCATGTCATAGACAACCAATACTTGTCCATCGCAATGCGGACCTGCCCCGATGCCGATGGTTGGAACGGGGATTGATTTCGTGACTTTCGTCGCGAGCGCTGCCGGAATTTTTTCCAGCACGAGTGCAAACACTCCGGCATCGGCAAGAATCTTCGCGTCGCGCACTAACTGCGCCGCCTCTTTCTTTTCCGTCGCCCGGACTTCGTACGTTCCAAACTTATTTATCGCTTGCGGCGTAAGACCGAGATGTCCCATCACGGGAATGCCGATTGTCACCAAATGCTTTATGGTATCGGCAATGTACTCACCGCCTTCTAACTTCACCGCACCCGCGCCGACCTCTTTCATGATGCGCCCTGCATTGCGCACTGCTTCTTCTTCATTGTTTTGATATGTCATGAACGGCATATCAACGACAATCAACGCGTTCTTCACGGCTCGCTTCACGGCATTTGCATGATAGATCATATCGTCGAGCGTCACGGGAAGCGTCGTGACATTTCCCTGGACAACATTCGAGAGCGAATCGCCGACAAGAATCATATCAATGCCGACCTGATCGAGCAGCTTTGCCACAAGAAAATCGTAGCCGGTGAGCATCGTGATCCTCTCGCCAGTCCGCTTCATGTCCATTACAGTCTTCGTTGTAACAACACGAGGTTTCGTTGGTTGTGAGACTGTGGTGGTGTTCGCCTTAGGCATACGTTGGCGTGAATTCTTTGAGCGATTTGTTTCCATGTACAAAACTTATCCTCCACTCTTCTTCAAAACCGCGACGAATGCAGGTTGAAAGATCTTCGATGATGATATCCCTCTGTCTGATTTGAGAAAGCTCAAGCGTCTTGTCAACTAATTCATTCGCGAGAGATTCTCTCGTCTGTTCATCAGGAAGAACAAGGTACTTTATCAAGTCGCGATGCGCAGGACCGATGAGAATCGAGCCATGCTGCAAGACAATTTCTTCCCCCGTTTCATGATTGCGAAACCTCCGCTGCGCGCTGCCGACTAATTTCTTTCCTCGCCATTCAATCTCGTATCGGGCAGAAGCCGTAAAGCATGGAATTGACGAAGGGTTCTTGTAATGCTCTCGCAAATCCGGTTGTGAACGACTGAGCGTTGCGTTCACCCCAAACAACCGCAAGCCCTGCACCAAAGCTTTACTGATTTGATTGTAGATTTCAAGAACGCTTTTGCCATCAGCAGGCATAGCAACGCTGTAGGTCAGCTCTTCTGCATGGAACACAGCACGTCCGCCAGTTGGACGTCTCACAACATCGATGCCGTCTGCCACACATTGCTCAACATCTATTTTAGAGATGTCTTGATTGAAGCCGAGCGAAATCGCCCACGGCTTCCAGCGGAACAGACGAACTGTCGGATTGCCGGAACCATCTAACAAATTACGAGCAAGCTGCTCGTCAAATTGCATGTTGAACGCGCCGGTGTTCTCGCCTGTATCAATGAATTGCCAACAGGTATTCATCAAGTCTAGTAACAAGGTTATTGCCCACGAATCCTCACTAATTCTATTTTTCTTTCCTTCGTGCAAATTCGTGTTCAAATCTTTGGTTGCCTGCCCGCTCGACGAGTCGAGTCTTCGACCGCTTCGCTTTGGCAGGTCGCCGACTCGACTCGGTGAGCGGGCGGCTTTGCCGCTCTGTGTAACAAGGTTGTAGAATCTTGTTTTCTTAGCAAGATTTTAGAAAACACCATTGCCCACGAATCTACACGAATCCACACTAATCATTTTGTTTTCCATTCGTGCCGATTCGTGCAGATTCGTGGGAAACATTTTGGTTGCGGCTCTGCCGCTCTGTGTTCTCCGTGCTTGCCTGCAGGTAGACAGGAACTCTGTGGTTAAATTTTACTCCGATGTACGCTGATGATGCCGCGCTTGCTGTTCGCAATAAAGTCGAGAACGTTCCTTACTTCGGAACTCCTCAGAAGCTCCGTATCTTCTTTGATTTTTGCCACAGCTTGTGAGACGTTCAGGTTGGAATTGTAGAGAATGTTGTACGTTTTTTCTAACGCACCAATCGTTTCTCGAGAAAACCCTCTGCGACGGAGTCCGACAGAATTCAATCCGGAAAACACAAGCGGCTCACCCGCAGCGCGGATGAACGGCGGGACATCTTTCCGCACACGCAAGCCGCCGCCAATCATCACGTGCGCACCGATGTGAACGAATTGATGTACGGGTGTAACGCCTCCGATGATAACAAAATCATCAACGTGAACGTGTCCAGCAAGCATTACTGCATTGGACAAAATGATATTATTGCCAAGAACACAATCGTGTGCAATGTGAACGTAGCCCATGAGCAAGTTGTCGCTGCCAATAATTGTACGTCCCGTTTCAACGGTGCCGCGGTGAAGTGTCGCATACTCGCGAATGACATTTCGATCGCCAAGCTCGCATGTTGTTGGCTCGTTCTTGTACTTCAAATCCTGCGGCACATGACCAACAACTGCGCCGTGGTGAATCCGGCAATTCCTCCCAATGCGCGCACCACACGCAATCAACGCGCTCGCTGCGACGACTGTTCCGTCGCCGATGACCGCGCCGGCTTCGACAATTGTAAATGGACCAATCGTAACATTATTGCCTAACTCCGCTTTGGTGCTGACGTCTGCGCGGGGATCAATGTGAGTTGCCATGAGAGTCTTGGATGGTTCAAGATATTTGAGACTAAAAAATAGCAAGAGAAATTCCGTCTCTATGCCAATTCACAACTCCGTTGTACTTCACACTTGAACATGGGGATGTCTTCCTAAGAAGGTTTCCTCTTCGCGAATGGCAAGAATTATTCTCCTGTTCATTTGAAGAGCAATATGGTCGATATGAAAAGTCGCTTCTTGTCCTTCTTGCGAGAGACCACAGTATTCGCAGCGACCCTTCGCGCGGGCTTCAACGGTTCTTCGAAGCTCAAAAGAAATGTTGGACATTAAGAGGCTGAACCCTCACGCCATACGCGCTGTGCACGCAACTTGAGTAGTGAAAGAAGTTCTGTAAGGTTCACCAACCCCTCAGCCTCCTTACGTTCTGCGGGCGTCAACGCGCCACTCTTGTCTTGGCGATCCAGCAATTCTTGCAAGCGTTCATTGACTCCGTCGGGCAGGCTGAATCTTTCCATATCAGACGGCATTTCGAACTCAACAAGCACATGTTGTGTCATGGAATTCTCCTTTTCATTTTTCCAAGCATCAAAATCAGTAATCGTGCAGTGTTCAAAATGATGAAATGGTTCAATTCGGTGTTGGCTTAGAAGCGGGAACGGCATTTACCGTTGACGAGCTTCCATTATTGGAATTAGACTTGTCTTGCCTATCAACAATCGACGCCATCATTTCCGCTTCAGCGACAAGATTCCCGTCAACGTATGCTTTGCCAATCATCTGACAGATGCGGCTCTTACGGCTTGTCATCGTCAGCTCAAACACAAGCTGGTCGCCGGGCATGACCGGTTTTCTGAACTTCGCATTGTTGATCGCCATGAAGTACACGAGCTTGTCGCCGGGATTCTCGACACCGTTGAGCAGAAGAATTCCACCGGTCTGCGCCATCCCTTCAATAATGAGCACGCCGGGCATGACGGGTTGTCCGGGGAAATGTCCTTCGAAGAACGGCTCGTTTACCGTCACGTTCTTCACACCCACAATGCGCTCATCCATCTTGAACTCAACAATCTTATCAATCAACAAGAATGGATACCGATGCGGGAGAATCTTTTTGATGGCATTGATATCAAAAACGACACCTCCCTTTTGTTCGTGCTGGAATTTTTTGACAAGCTTCTTCTGCTGATAAAGTTTTCTGACAATCCTCGCGAACTCAATGTTACTTGCATGTCCTGGACGAGCAGCAAGGATTTGCGCTTTGAACGGAACGCCGATCAGTGCAAGGTCGCCCATCATGTCCAACAATTTGTGACGTGCAGGCTCGTTCTTGAAATGCAACGGTCTGTCGTTGAGAACGCCATTAGTCCCAAGAATAACAGAATCCTTAATGCCCAGCTTGTCCGAAATGCGTTTAATCTCATCATCGCTCAAATCGCGATCAACTATCACAATTGCATTATCAAGATTGCCGCCTTTGATTAAGCCCTGCCTGTGAAGAACTTCGACTTCGTGAAGGAAGCAGAACGTTCTGCACGGTGCGAACTCGTTGACGAATTCTTTTTCGAGATTGAAGAGACCACTGTGCTGGCTGCCGAGTGCCGGATTGTGATAATCCACCATCACCGTAATCCGATAGTCATCCGTGGGCAACGCGACGATATCAACGCCCTTCGCTTCGTTGTGATACTCAACCGGTTGATCAATGATGAGATAATCTTTGGGCGCATTCTGTCTTTCAAATCCGGCATGGAGAAGAATATCAACATACGGTTTCGCGCTGCCATCGCCGATTGGCGGTTCATTCGAATCAAGCTCGATCAAGCAGTTGTCGATCTGCAAACCAACGAGCGCAGCAAGAACGTGCTCAACGGTATGCACGCGAGCTTCGCCAATTGCGATGGTTGTTCCGCGGGCAATGTCAACAACGTGGTCAACGAGCGCAGCAACTTCCGGTGCGCCGCCGAGATCGATGCGCTTGAAACGTATGCCGAAATCCTCCGGTGCGGGCTTGAACGTCATTGTACAAATGCCGCCCGTATGCAAGCCCACTCCGCTCATCGACACGGTCTGCTTGATGGTGCGTTGTTGAACAAGCATGGTGAATCCTCAACTTAGTTTCTATGAATCATTGGGGAAATGGAGCTACTACCCAAGAGGCAGACTACTTAACATTTTGTGGCTCCTCGGTCGAAACCTCCCTGTAGGATTTCAATTGCTTCCACCATTCGCCAAGACTTCCTGTCTCCACCGCTTTGCGAAAGTAGGCGATCTCTTCGTCCGGAGTCATACCTTTTATCTCTTCATAAATCTCGAGTTGAGCTTTGCGCTTCATTTCGATGCAGTCAAATTCTTTATTGTTTTCAGAGTTCATCGTAGTTGATCTCCTTCGGAGTGATGATTGTTAGCATTCCATAACCATAGCATCGGCACGTGCAACAGTCGCCGCCGCAACATGGGTTGCATCATCAACCCATTTTGGACCAACAACTCCTGCAGAAAGATACGCATCTCTCAACTCAATTACCTCTCTTAGAGTTTCGACCCTCACGACGCTTTGACGCGGCAAGGATGCCAAAAGGTTGCGCACACGCTCTGGACTTTTTTCAATCTCTCTCACAACGACTTCACTTATCAACATCGTAATCTTCCCCGCCCGAACTGCTTCTATGAAGCGCCGAGAATCCACCTCGAATTCCGGGTCATAGTAACCACCTATGACGGAGGAGTCGCTATAGATTCGGTATTTCTTCATGGACATATGCTAAGGAGAGTCGGCGAGGATACTCTTGCTCGGATTGTACAGAAGCAACGACCCAAGTTACTCGCTCTTCTGCTTCAATTGAGCCTCAAGCTGCTCGACGCGCTTCTGAAGCTCGCGAACCGTATTCAGCAAATCGGGAACTTGTGTGATTGAAGCCTGAATGCGAAACGCTTCGCGCTGCGGATGCACGGGCGAGCCGAAGTACGTCATGCCGGGCTTCTCAATGGAGTGATGAATACCGGACTGCGCTCCGATTTTTGTGCCATCCGCAATTTCGAGATGACCAGTGAGACCAACTTGCCCGCCAAGCATACAGTTCTTGCCTATCTTTGTGCTGCCGGAAATTCCTGCTTGCGCAGCGCTTACGGTGTTCTCACCTATCACAACATTGTGTGCAACTTGAATCAAGTTATCCAGCTTCACACCGCGTTTAATGCGCGTCTCGCCGAGTGTTGCGCGGTCAACAGCACAGTTGGCTCCAATCTCAACATCATCTTCTATCACCACGATGCCGAGCTGGGGGATTTTCTCGTACGTTCCATCATCCTTCGGTGCAAAACCAAATCCATCGCTGCCGATTGTTGTTCCTGAATGAATGATGACTCTCGAACCAAGACGGCAGCCGTTGTACACCGTAATGTTTGGATACAACAACGCGTTCTCACCAACCTTCACATCATCGCCGAGAACCACATTGTGCGAAATCATCGCACCGTCACCAACGTTTACCCGCTCACCAATGACAACATGAGCGCCGATGCGAGCGTTCGCGCCAAGCGTTGCGCTCTTCGCAATTACTGCAGTCGGATGAATGCCCGGCGGCAACGGATCAAGAGGCGGATTGAAATGCTGAAGGATTTTGAGAAAAGAAAAGTAAGGGTCTTTGACGCGCAAAAGGGTCAGCCTCTGGCTGACCCCAACTTTCAAATCCTTTGCAACGATGACCGCAGACGCTTGCGTTGTTTCAATGTACTTCTGGTACTTTGGGTTCGCGACAAACGAAATGTCGCCGCCACGCGCTTCTTCTATTTTTGCTACTCGCTGGATGTCAACGTCTGCATTGCTTCCTACAGTGTAGGCTTCAATCTCCGCGTTCAGCATCGCAGCAACCTCACGGAGCTTCATACGGTTCCCTTGATGAATTACTTGCCGAACGACTGCATGCGCTTCAACACTTTGTCCGTCAAGTCGTGCTTGTCGGTTGCATACAACAACAAAATATCGCCGCTCTTGTCGAACACGTAATCGTAGCCGTCTTCCTTTGCAATCTCTTCCAGCACCTTGAAGATCTTGTTTTGGATCGGCTTCATCACGTCGTTTTGTTTTTGGAACATCTCGCCATTCTGCCCAAACTTCTTGTTGCGATAGTCGGAGATTGCCTGGTCGAGGTCGCGCAATTCTTTTTCTGCTTCAGCACGGGATTGGTCGGTGAGAATCAGCTTCCGCTTGTCGTAGTCGTCGAACTTCTTCTTCCAACCCGCCTGCATCTTCTGCAACTCGGATTCCCAACTCGCGACCATCGCATCAAGCGACTTCTGCGCATCAATGGCTTCGGGAAGCGCCTGCATGATCGCTTCCGAATTGATGTGGCCGATTTTCATTTGCGAAAAACAAAGGCTTGTGCTGAACAGTCCGACCAGCACAACAGCAACAAATCGTTTCGTCATTCTCTGCTCCAAATGATTCCGTCTTCTTAGATTCCAACTTCTTGCTTCTGACTACCGACCTCTGACTTCTGACCTCTGACTTCTGACTTCTGACCTCTGACTTCTGACCTCTGACCTCTGACTTCTGACCTCTGACCTCTGACTTCTGACCTCTGACCTCTGACCTCTGACTTCTGACCTCTGACTTCTGACCTCTGACTTCTGACCTCTGACTTCTTACTTTCCCGTCTTCAGTCTATCAATCACTTTATACGTGAGGTCGGC
>Ga0082335_1001365_pt1 | contig 52422 bp, 51 predicted proteins | sample Subgrocontami58m_FD_72375 | JGI IMG/M metagenome (GOLD analysis project Ga0082335, IMG submission 72375) | Subsurface groundwater microbial communities from S. Glens Falls, New York, USA - GMW37 contaminated, 5.8 m (SPADES assembly) (version 2) ... | reverse complement strand
TTAATATGCCAATGGAGTATGTGTCGCCACCATCGTGATCACCAGTACCTAAATACATGATATTTGAATTAAGCGGAGAAATAAGAATACTCGAAACGCCAAGACCATCAAGAAAGTCAGTATTTGTGCTCCAAGTGTTTCCCCCATTAGTGGATTTCCATAAACCACCGCTTGGAGATCCAACCCAAATTATGTTATTATTCTGAGGGTCGATTGCTATACAATTAATTCTTCCAAGCCCTTTGGTTGTCGGATAGCCTTCTGGTAATTCTACGGGCCCTAAATTTGTCCAATTAGAATTATTGAGGTTTGCTCCTTGGGGGAACAGTAGTTTTTTTTCTTGCCACGCTTTCCACAAAGCGGTTTTATCAAAGAAACCATCCTTATCTACTCGTGATTGCATAAACCATTCCCATCTTTTGAATTGTTTCCAGCCTTTGCCCTTTTCAATTGGCTTGTCTTTCCAGTAATCGTTAAACGCCTTTTGTATTTCGAAAAAACTTGGTTCTGTAGGGTTGCCGTTCTGCTTCAACTTGTCACTAAGCAATTTATTCATCCAAGGTTGGGCAACAGCGCCATTTGAGAATAACAGAGTTACTGCGAGGAAACAGAAAATGTTTTTCATGTGTTTCTCCTTTTGTGAAGTAGCGACGGGCAATTGCAACTAACGTTCGAGTAAGCACGCCGCCCCGCCGTCTATGCTCTATAATTGACGGCGGGGTGGAGCGAACTCAACTATTTGCGTGCGCAAGCATGAGCGTGAGCTTACAAATGTGTGAGCGTCGTGCTTAGTTTTGTTATTTGCAGTTGCCCGCATTCGGCGCCTCTTAACCCGGCATTTGGACGTTTGAGCGCAAAGTTATTTTTAATGTATGCTTAACACCTACGCCAATCTCTTGCACCGCTTTAGGTTGTTTCCCCTCTGCGATAGATATGATGTCTTGGTCGGTTGATCCACACCTGCAGCCAATCAGGCCTAATAGGAACAAATCAGAAAGTGAGAACAGTGATGAGTAGTCTCCAACATTTGCGTGGCTTCTATTTATGGCATCATCATAAAAGTGTTTAAGACAAAGTTTGCCAGGATTTTTTTGTAGGATGCCGCTGAGTCCCTCCAAACCACAGAAGCGCAGGCCGGGTCGGAGACTTAATTGCTGCGTTTGTTGCTCTCGAAGGCTGTCGGCCGTGTTTTTGTCCATATCGGGAATGCTGAGGCCAAGCCAAGGATTGCCCATCTTGTGCCGCATATTGAAAAGAACGTCAAGATCAGGATCGAAATAATGCCAGTGGAGTTCATACGCTTTGATAGCGTCTCGCTCTTTCTCGTTAAATGCATCCAAGAGAGGATTGTAGAAGAGATAATAGCCCGCAGATTTGCTTTTGCACAAACTGTAAAGCTTGTCGAACTGAGTCTTCTTAAAAGCATCGTATGTTGAGTAGATGCCAAATTGGCGACCCGATGAGTATAAACGTTTCGCTTGTATGAGTATCGCCTTGAGATTGTTTCCTCCTATGGGGTCACGACGGGTAAAGACTACGCCGAGGTCAGCATACGATTCTGACGCTTCAAACTTCCTCGTGAATTCATTCGTTTGGAATTCGATTTCAAGCGTGTTACCTGCACCTGATTTTGACAAGTCATCATTGAGAGATGAAAGCGGATATTTGAGAACGTGCTGAGAAGTGTAGTTTGAGTCCAGTAACTCACAGAAAAGAAACGTGAGATTCTCTTCCGAGGGAGTGGAGCCTTTCTGCATCCTTGTTGCAACGGCTTCTGCCACACCATCGAAGAAAAGGCGAAGGTAGAATGATTCTGGCGGACTTATGTATCTGGTCATGTGTTCATTCCTCGTAACATGGATGCGGGCAATTGCAAATAACGTCTCGGCAAACAACGCCGCAGTTTTTGCCGCTATCAAATGACAAATTTCTTCGCGGCAAAAACTGTGGAACGAGCACAACTGATTTTTGAACTGAGCTTCAACATTGTCTTATCAAATGAGCGAGTGTCGTTGTTTGCCGTGTTAGCTGCAGTGCCTTGCAACTGGGTGACTTTTTGAGTCGGTCTGCAATCACCGAAACGCTAGCAAGGAACACTCCCATAAGAAGGCCAAATTTATTTCAATCCCACATAGGATTTTCCCTACGTGAAACGAGCGGATACACATACGCCAGTATGGTTCCCTGAATAAGCGCGGACGAAATGCCTAACCGAAAATTAGGACTGGCTTGTCCCGAAAATCGCCACGGCGCGAATTACATTCCCATTTCCATCGCCTCAGCAACGTGAACAGTGCCGTGTTCGAGGTGCGGGCACGTTTTGGCCATTCCAAGGGCGACATCCATATTCTCGGCTTTCACGATGGAAAATCCGGTCAGGCGAGGTGCGCTCGCATCGTCAGAGACGCCGCCTGTACTCACGACCTTTGCCTTCTTCGTGGGCACACCGGGGTTTACGAATGCATCGCCAAGACTCTTCATCCACAACATCCACCGCTCTTTGTACGCCATCCCGGCCTCGGGATTTTCGAACTTCGGCTCACCGTAATAGGCAAATGTGAATTGTTTCATGAGTCCTCCTTGAGTTCTGTTGAAGAAAGTTGATTTAGAATAGCAAGGCATTGCAGCTAACGTGTGCGCCAAGCACGCCGTGCCGCCGTCCACGCTTTCAATAATTGACGGCGGCATGGAGTGAGTTCAACTTGTAGAGCGAGCGTAAGCATGAGCGAAGGCTTAACAAATAAATCGAACGTCGTGCTTGGCGCTGTTATGTGCCGTTTTCCTAAGAGAGTTAGTCTTGATATTTCTCTAACGTAACATCAAAGGTAGCTCCTTGAATCTTATACACGTCTTTGACCATCCCGACGTCCTTCGCCAAGAAATAATAGCCTTCAAATGATTTAGACTCGTATGAACCAGTATATGAGATCCTTAAACAGTCCTTGTATGTCCGGTCAATCAGTTCCAATGTTTCAAGGCTCTCGACCCGAAAGTGAACGTCACCCGCCGGTCTGTGAGATGTCCAGTTAATACCTATCTCCAGCGGAAACATTACGTCGAGATATTCAGGTTTGTCCTTGTGCTTCCCATCGATTGTGAATATTCCCTCATTGGATTCCCTCTCGTAATATACCTCAGCCTCAGCCCCAGGAATGCCAGAATACACATTGATGCGTTTTCGATACTTCTTTCCATTGATGGTCTCATCGCCATCTATACGAGATACCATTTTTCCCTTTCCAACGCCCACGAGGGCTGCCGCGTACTCTACAGAATACTCCCATTTGGTTCCGTCAGCAGAAGGGACGTAGTCTCCGCCCTTTGGTTGTGAGCAGGAGAGGGAACAGATCGCAATGAAGAGATAGAGATTTGTAAGGAGATGCTTCTTCATGGTGTGATTTCCTTTCTTAGGATAAGTAGGAAAATGGCACATAACGTCTCGCAAGCACGCAACGCCCGCCACAATGCCCTTGCTTTTCATGGCATAAAAAGAGGCGGGCGTTGAGTGAACACAACTAAGTCGAGCGTGCGTCCGCAAGTGCGTCAGCCTTACCAAATGTGTGAACGTCGATGCTTGCATTTGTTATGTGCCGTGGAAGCGGAGGCCAGAAGTGTCAGGTATCTAGCCTCTGCATCGCATCATCAAGAAATTGACGAACGTAATTCAGATATCCCTGACGTCCGCCCTGTTTATTCCATAGTCCGACTGAGCTCCGAATTCGTTTCAAGCAAAGAAGAACTTCGGTCACAGTAATGTCTTCCTTATCGTCCTCTCCCTCTTGTTCAGATTCGCCAGGATTCAAGAGTTGCCGTCCGAGCCGCCACTCGCATATCCTTCGACAATCTTCAAACACTTGTTGCGAGCGTTCGGAAAGCCGCATCTTTGGAGTGCCACGCCCCTCCTTTTCCCATCCGTAAACGCGAATCAAACCGTCGAGAGCATCGAGCACTTCCATATCTAGCAGTGCAGGTTGGCTCTTATAAACGCCAACAATGGCGGTTTCTATGTTCTGAAGCGTGTCAAAATACTCTTCTTCGACATTCATGTGATCTTATTCCTTTTTGAGTGTGTCCCACAACGCCCACCAAGTTGCGGGCGGACATGGCACATAACTAGTGTAAGTACGACACAACAGTGTCGTCTATTATTCCATTATGGTACAAATCACGACACTGTGTCGTTTATTTCGACTTTAGAAGTCTGTCTAACGGACTTACTATTTTTCCTATGGACTTCTTGCTGACATGCGTGTAGATCTCCGTGGTTTTGGAACTGGAGTGGCCTAACAACTCTTGAATGTAGCGCAAGTCGGTGCCACTTTCAAGTAGGTGTGTTGCAAAAGAATGTCGCAGCGTATGGACTGAAACTTGTTTGGCGATGCCAGCCGCTTCCGCCGCTTGTTCGAAAACATGTTGAACGCTTCGCTCCGAGTACTGTCGTCGTCCATTGTGTCCTTCAAACAGAAACTCTTTTGGTCTGTAGTCGCGTAAGTAATCCGCAAGAGTCCCCAACAACGCCGTCGAGAGGACAGTGTATCTATCTTTGTTTCCTTTTGCTTTGTGCAAGTGAATCAACTTTCGCTGCTCATCTACATCACTTATCCTTATGCGAACAACCTCGCCAACCCTCAGTCCGGCAGAATAGATGAGCATGAGAATTGTTTTATGTTTCAAATTGTCAACTGCATCGAAAATTCTGATAACTTCTTCCTCGCTCAATACTTCCGGCAGCTTCCGTTCTTTCCTCGGTCTCGGCAAATCTCCCAATTGCATCTGCCGCTTGTACAAATCAACGTATAAAAACCTGAGCGCATTGATCACTTGGTTTATCGTTGAGGATGCGTACTGCTCCTTGTCAATCAACTGAATCAGATAATTCCGCAAGTCTTCATTCGTAAGCTCGCGTGGATGCTTGGGTCTGAAGTGTTGAACCAAGGAGCGGATGCAACTCGTGTACGACTTGATTGTTTTGTGTGAGTAATTCCTCAGCCGCATCTCGCGGCGTAGAGTTTCAAACATACCGGGTTGGCTTGGCGTTTCCATACTGTGCTTCCTCTGAAGTTGGGAGTGTTCCCCTACAGTATAGAACGAAATGTGGTAACACCCCGTGAGATAGTTCATCTTGAAGATGTCTGCCCAGTAAACGTCCAGAGTCGTTTTGTTGATTTGTAACTTCATTGAATACAACTATCTCACGGGGTAAAGAACGGAAACGCGACGCTGAAACAGAAAAGTCAACGGAAGAATGTACGGTTCGCCAATGCGAAAATCAAGTGTGAAATCCCTTAATCCCGATTTAGCGTTCGCTCCGAGCAGGAAGCAGCCCATTGGGTGAACACCTTCACGAATGGAGTTTTGCACAATGACACTTCGCCTTGAACGCGCAGATTGGGGTTTGTACTCGAATACCAATGAGCGTTCGTCGGACCGAAGGATCTTTACGTCCTCGGTGCGTTGTATCGCATAAAGGGAAATCGGCGTCAACCAAGATGCGATAAGGACAACAGGGAGAAACTTGCTGAAGATTTGCAACTGCACTGCCAATCTATTGGTTGTGATAGTTGTGCCCTTTGTATGACCTTCCTGGACCGAGAGTGATAGAATTAGAATGACAACGTCATCGTTACCCCGCCGCCCTGCCGCGCAACAAAGGGTTGGACGGTTAGTGCTGGGGAGTTTTCTGTCGTTTTATTGACGACATCGAATCCTTCCGGGTGTGCTGCAATCATTCCGAACGTGTAGCCTAACAGGATGGCGAGCGGGTAATCACTGTACCAGTGAATGCTATTATTCGCCATCCCAATCCCAATGCCTGCAATGAGCGTGTATCCGACAGGTCTAATCCACTTCGCGTCGGGATAATTCTCTGCCAACACAATCACCGTTGCCAACGTCGTCGTAACGTGTCCTGATGGATAAGCATCGTAGGCTGGGATCTTGCTGTGGTATTCGAGAGGACCGGGGAAAAACTTCCATCTCCCGGTTGGCGTCGTTGCGACAATTGGACTTTGTCTTCCCGTGGAATGCTTGAGCACCTGCACGACAATTCCAGAGGCAAGAACAGTCTCGACAATCTGACTTGCAACATGCAAGGCTTTCATATCGTTTGCAAGCCATCCGTACAACGCGAAGGCTCCTGATAGGCCGAATTGGGTTCTCCCATCGCCCAGGTTCGAAAGGAAGTCGCTGGCAGAAGCGACACGCTCATCGCTCTCATAGAATTTTTTCGATGGCTCATACGTTTGATCATCCGTGGCGATGAGCAACGCGGTTGAGCCAGCGACCGCAAGCCACGGAAGAATGTTGTCCGACCGAAAAGCAGCCTGGGGCCAGCGCACCCAGTCTCGCGGGATATTCACAAACATGTCACTCCAGCGAAGACGAGTATCAAGATCCGTATTCACACTTGCGGTGTCTCCAGGTTGTTCTCTTACTGTAACCGGTAAAGCAAGTGAATCATCTGTAACTTCACCGGCGTTCACGATAGAAGGTTGGAAAACAGCAGATTGGATTACCAGAGTGAACGTGAAAAGAAACAATATGCCGATATATTTTCTCATAACTGAACTGGTGCTCATCTGCGAACAGTGCAATTTGAATGTGAGCGTTCCCATGATTGAGCTTCTCCACAAGCTTTGCACTGTAGAACCCGGCGAGCCAACGACAACAGGCACTGGATTTATTTCTCCACCGTTGGACAACGGTAGCTTTCTGCCTCGATTCTCCCGTCCCGGAGATTAATGCACCGCTGCACGTACTTCACGTTTTCAGGATTGTGTGTCACCATGATGATTGTTTGTCCCTCAGCATTCAAGCTTTGAAAGAGCTTCATGACTTCTTGACTTGTGGCCGTATCGAGATTGCCGGTTGGTTCATCGGCGAGAACGATGGGGGGCTGATTCACCAACGCACGGGCAATGGCAACACGCTCCTGCTCGCCGCCGCTTAACTCATCAGGAAGTCGTTTGGCCTTTTTCTCAAGATTGACCTTTTCAAGAATTGCCATTGCCATCCCGAGTTGATTGGCACTGGAATAACTCGTCACTGCCAATGGCAGCATCACGTTCTCCGCAACAGTCAGATATGGGATGAGGTGGAAGGACTGAAAAACAAATCCAAGATACTCACGTCGAAAGTCTGCCAGACGCTCAGTCGACAGCGAGTACAGATCGATATCGTCCACAACCACTTTGCCGTTGGTGGGATGATTGAGGCCGCCGAGGATCGATAGCAATGTGCTTTTCCCCGACCCCGAGGGGCCCATGACGGCAATGAATTCACCCTGCTCAATGTCCAGAGAGATGTCATTAATGGCTGCCACTTTCTCAGCACTGCCGTTGTATTCTTTTTTCAGATATTCGACCCGAATTAGACTCATAGTGCCCTCAACGCCACAGTCGGATCGAGCCTCGACGCCTTGAATGCCGGGTAGATGCTTGACGCAAGACCAACCACGACTGCCAATGCAATCGAGAAGCCCAGCAACAGGTAGTTAACGGTAATTGCCAATCCTCCACCCATGGCGAGCATCGGCGTAACGATCTTTGAGATGCCGAAACCGACAAAGTATCCGGCAACACCTGCAACGAAGCTTGTGACGAACGCTTCGGTGAGAATGATCCTCATGATATGCGTCTGGCGGAATCCTATCGCACGGAACACACCAATCTCCCGCGTTCGCTCATTCACCGATGCCGTCATGTTGGTGAATACAATCAGTGCACCGACAAAGAGCATGACAATCGAAATCCCCAACGAAAAGTGTTCGAAGCGGTGCATGGCCTCCATCTTCGATTCGATTGTTTGACGTATTGCCATCACCCTGGCTCCGGGCAGCTTCTCGCTGGTCTGGCGGACGATTTCTTCAATCGGACAATCGTAGCAGAGCGCCGCCAGCTCGATGAGACTGAGCTGCTTCTCTTTGCCGAACAGTTTCTGCGCTTCATTCAGATGAATGAAAATTATTCCATCATCCTGTGAGCCGGTTGGCTCCAGAACGCCGGCGACCTTGAACGCTGTACCGTTCACTTCGAACGTCTGGTACAGCCCGAGTTGTAACTTGCTCTTCGCCTCCGACCCGATGAGCGCATCCGTCGGTTCTGTAGGTTTCTTTCCGACAAGTGTCCACCATTTCTTCAACCGGACCTCTGCATCGAAATCCACGCCAACAACAAGCACATCTTTCTTCTGCACTTTTGCTGCGTTGAGAAGTTTCGGCGCTATGATGCTGATATTGTCTTTGTTCTTGATCGTGCGAATCAGCCTTGCATCGTTTTCGTCCAAGTCTCGCACATCGAACGAGACACCTGAAATAGACATGCCTCCATACGTGAGAGACAAATCATCTGATTTCGGCACGATGAGAATGTTCGCGCCGAACTCATCCAGCTTTGTAGCGATGTCGGCATTCATCATTGCAGAGACTGTAATGAGCGTGACCACCGTGCTGACGGCGATGACAAGGCCAAGGACCAGAAAGATCATCTTGGCCTTCCTGCGTCGGAGATTATTGAGAGAGATGTCCTGTAGTTTCATGACATCATATCCTGCGCTGCCATTGCGCCACAATCTGTTCATCAATCTGGATGTCACTCCCAACGAGGGTATTGGGAATCGCATCCGGCGGATACTTTCCGCACGAGCCACTGATTGCTTCAAGGTTATTTACCTTCCACTTCGAGCCGCATGAATTGCATATCAATTCCTCACCCTTGATGTGGAACCGTTTTGAGTTGCATGGCTCGCACATGCTTACTGCAGTCACAATCTTGCCTTCGGTGGTTACATACGCGAGTAACGGCACAACGTTCGCAGGTGATTCATAATTGAACGCGATGAACTTCTTCTCCTTCACAAGACTGAGCGGAATAATGATTTTTCCGTTTTCAACTTTCGAGGGGGTGTCAAACATTTGCTCTCCCACCAAAGAATATCTTGCCGGCTCTACAACGACGGGCGACTCCTTGATGATCGGGTTGCCGCCTTCCGGTAAGTTCGCATACACCCAAATACATGCAGCCACGAAGAGGGCAGTAATTGCCGCGGGTTTCACCCAGCGTTTTGGGCGAAGATTGTTTTGCCGAAGCACTTTCTCGCGTTTGTCATGCCATTCCTTGTGGGCAGGTTTTTTCCCTGTGAGCGATGTACCGCAGTGAGTGCAGAACTCTGCGTTCGGCACTATAGGTTTTCCGCAGTGCGAACAGAAGTTGGTCATGATGTTGTCCTTCTACTTTCCTGATTTATTTGCCAAATGATGTTGGGTGTTTACGAAAACGCTTTCCGCTTCTATCAAAGGGCTATCCGAAGGACTCCTATGAGAAGCCGTTGCCTGTGCACTGGTTGGCTTTCGTATCGGGGTTGTCCCAAAAGTCTCTCCATGTCATTCTGAGACCCGCTTTTCAGGGTCGAAGAATCCAAAACCAGGCTATGTTCTGGATTCTTCACTTCGCTTCGCTCCGTTCAGAATGACACGTGCTTCTTTTTGGACAGCCCGCTATAATAATATTCTGACTCTCTACGTTAGAATTTCCGCTCGCCATATTTCACCCCAAGCTCGTCCATGATCTGGGCGGTTGTGTATTTACCTTCTGCAATCTTTGTTTGAACGAACGCTTTCACTTCTGTCGCTCCCCGCGGGTGCTTGCACGTGCAGTCTTTCAGCTCATCCATGCCGCACTGACCGCACGGGCAACGGAAATGAGAATAGATTTCTTCACTGTCGGTGATAGCGGCAATTCTTTTCCCTTGGTTCTTCTTCAGAGCAATCTCTGTGAAGGTACTTTGCGATTGATTCGCCGCAGAAGATTGGTTCAAACGAGTCTTGATAGCATTCGTCGAATCGTACTTGGCAGCGAACTCAGGTTTCAACCAGCCGTAGGTGTTCATCACCGCAGCAATCACTTGCTCTGGTGTTTGTCCAGCCTGCAAGTAATTCCGAATGAACTGCCGTTCTTCCGCTGCCTTGTCACACTTGCACGTCTCGAGCGGTTTCTCACCACACGTTCCACATGAACAAATGAATTTTGAGGCGACATCCATTACTTTCGACTCCAGCTTTGAGTCGTTGGTTTTCGTCTCGACAAAGGGCTGGGGCGGAACCGGCTCTTTCTTCACGACTAATTCCATGAAGCCTATGAATCCCAGCACTCCGCCAATCAAGACGACTGCTATGGTAGCGGGAGTCCACTTGAATCGCGAAGCACGGTGCTTTTCTTTTTTCCCATTCTGCTTGGATTGATGCGATTGGTGTCCTTGATGTTTCGCATGATGACGTCGCAGTTCAGCTCCGCACGCCATGCAGTATTTATCATTCCCGGAATTGCCTGCACCGCAAACAGCGCATTCAATCGTATGTTTTGGTGATGATTGTTCTCCTCCGAAGGAGTCCTTACGGACAAGCTTCGCACCGCAGCTTGCACAGAACAGCGCACCATCAGGGTTTGCAGTACCACATTCATGACATGTCATTGTTTCATTCCTTCTTCTGTTTCTAGACTACTATACTTACGGCAACCGTTTCTCAACAACATCTTGCTCATTCAGATTGCCCTTCAGTATTTCAACTGCCGAGTAATTCTTGCCAAGAATCTTGATGACCCGGACTTCGCCGACGCGAACGTTTCGGGTCTTCGTTCTTCCGCCGGTTTCATCCCGCCACACACTCAGGGTATCGCCAATCTGAATGCCGTCGTCGCTGCCGAGATTGATGTGAGCTTCCGTCCCTGTTCGCATCACGACTGTTCCTTTGATGATACTTTGCCCGCCGGAACAACCAACGATGATGAGCATCGTCATAATGCTTATGTGGTTTTTCATTGTGTACCTCTTGACGTTGTTTCTTACTCAACTCACTGATGTTACGCACGGTAGATATGTCACCCTTACAGGGTTTCATGTCGTTGGCAATTGAGTAGGTCGGGGCGTTGCCCCGACCTGAAGTATGTGACCCTTTCAGGGTCGGCTATGCGCATTCCACGAAGTGGAAACATACTACAGCCGAGGGCAACGCCCTCGGACAAGAAAATTAAAAATCCATCATGCCCTGAAGGGGCTACATATCTCCCTTGTGCGTAACATCAGTTACTCAACCTTTTCTGCTTTCACGCCGTCCTCTACATAGCCCGAAAGCACTTTCACGAGCGCATGTGTTTCGTCTGCGATTTTGACGACCTGCACTTTGCCGATTTCATGCTTGAGATTCACTGTCCCGCCGCCACCGTGCCCGCCATGTCCACCGTGTCCGGCGCCGCTACTGGCGGGAGCTTGTTGCAGGTGAAAGAGCGTATAGATTTCGCCCACCTGTACAGGGCTTCCTTTTGAAAAAGTCAGATACGTTTCTTTCGGAAGTCCATCAACCACCTTAATGCTGTACGACGCCGAGCTGCAGCCCGCGAGAAACAGCACGAGTGCGATCGACGTTACTATGATTGCTTGTCTCATCATTATCCCTTTCACGAATGTACTTGATAATAGAAAACTGTTGCTACTCTCCAACAACGTTACTTCAGCAACACCATACGCCGAGAAAACACTTCACTGCTGAGGGTCGCTCGATAGACATACACATTGCTGCTGACAGGAACGCCCTGTTCATTTGTCCCATCCCATTGCACAGCGTGGTTGCCAGCCGGCTGTACGTCATCACTCAATACTTTGATTCGCTTACCGAGCACATCAAATATTTCTATCCTCGCCCTACTGCTTTGCGGCAGGGAATAGGTAATTGTCGTGGACGGGTTAAATGGATTCGGGTAATTCTGATTCAACACATACTGCGAGGCAATTGCCCCGCCGTCATCATCGACTGCGGTCGCAACGCTGTCGGACACAAGCCAGAGCGAGAGATTCAGGAACAGAGTACTGTTCGTCGTGCCCGGTTCATTCCAACCATTGTAGAGCCTGTTGCCAGGCTGGCCGGTGCTATCATCTGCCGGAGAGCTGTCGCCAACGGCAGCAACTCTTCCTCGTTGATACCGAGCCGTTGATGCCATGACTTTCGCAGTGCCTTGTGGTGCACCATTCATCCACACATGTCCTGTTGCTGTGGGATTGAACGAGGTGAGTAGCGGCATCGTTGTTCCGTTGTAGAAGCTTAGATTGCTGACTGTGCCTGCAGCGCCGTTCATGATTTCATCCGGTTGGGAGCAGATATTGGTAGCTGTTTGCGAAATATTTCTATCACTCTCGCCCGTCGATTGAAAATGAATTCCAAAAAGACTATCGGCTCTGAAGCTATTCCAGATTTTAGGTGAATCCCAACCGTCATTATCTCTATCCGACGCGTCGTGGTCGGCGACCATGAACAACCCGCCGCCGTTTGCAACGAAGGAGACGATTGCTTGTTTCTCCGTTGCGGTGATCGGGTTCTGCGGCTCGCACACAACAAACAGGTCGTACCGCGAGAGGTCGTAGGGATTATTCGGATTTCCGAAGGTGATGCCATAGGTTCGGGTCAGTGTGTGTACGGTAAACCCGCGCTTCACCAAATCCACCCCCCAGGCTGAGATGCCGCCAAGCCAATACGTCTCAGGGGTCGTAGATGTGATTCCTGATTGTGCCGGAAAAGGAACAGGTTGGTCAGTATCAATAATCCAATCGGCGTTTTCTGCGGTTTCGTTTTTTGTGTTGTCAAAAAGGGCCTTACGAGTCGGGACCTGCGCGAAGCATGTGGCTCCGAATAGACCCATCAGAAAGAGAAAATGTTTTGTTGTCATGATTGTCTCACCCGTGGCAATTTGTTTCAGGGAATGGGGATAGCTAAGGAAACAGCGAACGATTTGTTTTGTTCATTGTAACCAATGGAGATTTTGGCGTTCTGATGTTCCACAGAATACCCGGCGTCAAACGCACTTATCACCTTTATCAAGAAATAACCTCCGACAATGTAATAAAACTTATTGCGGTCGGCATTCGTCCATGTCCTTCGAGCGGGGTCACCGTAGTAATATGCATCATAGCGATGATGTCCCCAGTTGGAATTCTCTGCAAGCAAAACTACAGCCGGCACAAACAGCGCAATCTCCGCCGCAGTGTAGATGATACCTCGTTCCCAATTACCTGCATAGAAACTCCCTACATCCAGTGGCAGCGGCTGCAGCGACAAGGCTGCTGCTATCGCGGGACTCTTCTTTGATGATGCCCATTGACCGCTATGATGGTGTTGAGCCGACACGTTGTCGTAGAACGCAATAAGGGTTACCACGACCAGACATACAGCGAGCTTTTTCATTCTCGTATTCTCCTTTCGGTTTAGTTACCGTTAAAACATTCCGCCACGCGACAGCAACATCGCCGTCATGATCGCACCCATGACGACAGCGCCGACAACAATGTACGTCGTCGTGCTGCTCATCCCCATCATTCCTCCGCTGTGCTCATGAGATTGTTGCATGAGCATTCTCTTCGCTTCGATGACAATCTCCGGCTCAAACTTCCGGTCACCGATTGCAGCGATGTGAAACATGAGCGTGTGCTCTCCCGGCTGTGATGAGCCGTAGGGGATAGAGTACACACCAGCTTCCCGACTCTCTTTCAGTTCTTGTTCAATGTTTATGTCGTGCTCACTTTCCGGACGTCCATTGGGTTTTACACCCGAATGGTCATGCGCTCCATTCTGGTCGAGCGTGTGAGCGTACTGAGCATGGAAATACACTTTCGCCCCGGAGATTGGCTGCGAAGTTTTTGCATCAACCAATCTCAAGCTTACAACGACATCATTATCCATCTGCAATGGGGGGAACGTCGCAGTTGCCTTGATGTCGCCAACGATGACTTCTTTCTCCAACACGGGCTCAGCCGTCATCTCATGCGTTGCGCCTGAATGATGACCGCCGCCAGTCCCCATCATGCCTATGTGCATGCAGGATGAAAACAAGATACCCGACAATACAACAATGATATTTTTCATTTCCGTGTCTCCTTGGTTGTCTTCTTGCCGAACAGATTTAGTAGATCTATACTCTTGCGGTCATAGCTCGCCGGCGGGTCTTTCTGCAACAAAGACCTCACTTGCTCAAGCTCCCACTCGGCTTGTGAATTCTTTCCTTTCAATTTGCTGAGGAGTGCCAGCATGTAATGTCCTGCCGGCTCATTTGGCTCCATCTCAACTTGTTTCTCCGCGTGCACTATCGCGGAGTCATAATCTCCTTTCAGGAAGTACAGGTTGCCGATGATGAGATGAAGCTGCGGATAGTCTTCGGCAAGCAATGCCATTTCATCCGAGAAGCGCAACGCATCAATGAACTTCTCTTGTTCTTGGTAGACGATAACCAATCCAAACCGCGCATTGACGTTAAGAGGGTCAAGCGCCAAGACTTTCAAGAAGTTCTTTTCCGCCTCATTGTATATCTTGTGCTGCAAATAGATCGTGCCAAGTGATTGGAACACACGTTTGTCGCGTGGACTGAGAGCGGCAGCTTTGTTCAAGTAAATCACAGCATCGTGCATTCGATTCATTGTCCCGTAGAGAACACCAAGGTTGAGATATCCAATCCTGTCATTCGGGTACAACTCTACGACTTTTTTGAGGAATGATTCCGCTTTGAGCTCGTTACCGGCTTGCTGGTACAACACGCCAAGATTGTTCAATGCGTCCACATTCTCAGGGTCAATCTTGAGAAGGTTCTCGAAGTTTTTGCGAGCCTCATCTATATCGCCTTCCATAATGAGAATCTGCCCGAGATACCCATACGCCGGTTTTTCATCAGGTTCTAATGCAATGTACTTGAGGAGCAGCGTTTTTGCTTTGGCGAAATTGCCGTTCGAGAAACTTGCCTTTGCCATCCCAAGCATCGCTTCGACATCACTCGAATCAATCAAGAGCGCTTTAGCAAAAAATCGTTCTGACTCGTCAGGCACTCCCAGCTTGAGGTAGGCGTCTCCCAACAGGTTGAATGCCGTGACATCCTCCGGATGCAGCTTCAACTGTACATCAAGTAAGACGATTGCCTCGTTGATTTCCTTCTTGTCCAGTAACGCTCTGACTTTGTCAGTCTCGGTTGAGTCCGACCATGTCTTGTTAGCATCAGCCATTGCTTCTGGCAGCGAAATGAACGATGTGCTAATGACTACACTGAGCGCGATAAGAATTAAATTTTGTATCATACTCTCACTCCTTTCTCGTTGTTGGTCTAGAACTCGTCTTTCCAACACATGCAAGACTGTTAACATCGGCGCAACCTGCTTCAGGTTGCGCCTTGCCGATATTCGGGGCGATACTTCATTACTTTTTGCTTCCCATCCCCGTCTCAAGAAGAATGGGGATGCCATTTACTCCAACCGGGACAAAATAGAAAGACGCATTGCCACTCTTCGCTAATGCCTGCTGAATATCAAGAGCTCGATATTGGAGATAGGTTGGCGTCAGCGTGCTGTCAATTATTTTTTGAGCCATCTGCTGACCTCTTGCATCGATGATCTTGATTGTGGCATCTCTCTCGGCAATCTTCAGCTCGAATTCTTTTTGCATCAGCTTTTGCTCAGTTGCCAGTTTTAGATCTGCCGCTTGTTTGACTTGCGGAGGATACTCTACGTGCTTGATCTCTACGGCATCCAGGGCGAGATGCTTGCCTCTAAGGTTCTCCTTGAGCTGCGCTAAGATTGCATTTTGGATCTCGAGACTCTTCTTGGGAATGTCCGTGTATCTGTACTTAGCAAACACAGCTCTCGAGATAGAGCGAAATTGCTGCCGCACCACTTCCGGGTAATACTGTTGACCAATCTCTGTATGCAAGAAATACAGCTCATTAGGATTAGGTCTCAGCCGAAGTTCCACCTCTACATCCATATGAAGGTCGTCCAGAGAAAGGATGTCCACGTTTTCGCTCTCGGTTTTCCAGCGAACGTCATACAGCACAACGTCGTTCCAAGCCCAAGCCCATTTGAACTCATTTCCGTACACGGTGGTGTCCACTCCGCTATAGTGTCCCCAATAGAGACCCTCATAACCACCCGGAATTGTTGTCCCGCAGCCTGCAAGCAAAACCACTGCAAGCAAGCCGATGATAACCACATGTTGCGTTTTCATGATTTTTACTCCTCTTAGAGAAGTTCCGCTTCTGCTATGTTCTCCTTCATGAACACTCTCTTGCAGAAGCTATTGTTGTTGAATGAACCAACGTGAAATTCTCCCGCTGACGATCCGTCTCTTTGCCGAATGAAGAGCCATGAGTGCGCCACTCGCCATCGGGAGCAACGTATGTATCATAGCTTCACCTCCTTGCTCATTTCTTTACGTGCTTTGCCATTGTTCACATGAATACCTCGCATGAACTCCGCAGTCTCTTCCGGTAATGCAGTGTTGATGGACATTCCAGATCCCAATTCAAACCCTGCGGGCGTCGTGAGCTTGGGAAGAATCTGCATGTGCCAGAGATAGTAATGCTTGTCTTCGTCTGCAAGCGGCGAGGTATGAATAACGTAGTTGAAATCAGGGTTGCCTAAACCCACATACATTTTCTTGAGCACTATTTGGAGAATACGAGCAAAGTCTGCCGCCTCTTCGTCCGTGATCTTGCCGAATGACGAGCAGTGCCTGAGCGGAGCAATCCACGTCTCAAATGGCGCTCGTGATGCAAATGGATGGAATGCAACAAACAAATCCGTGGTATGGATAATTCTGGTTTTGAGGCGCATCTCTTCATGCACAACGTCGCAATAGATGCACCGCTCAGTATCATCATAGTACGCCGTTGCGATTTCATACTTGTTCCTGATGTGTGCCGGGACCACAGGCGATGCGATTATCTGTGAGTGCGGATGTTCCAGTGAAGTGCCTGCGCTCTTTCCATGGTTTTTGAAAATCAGAATCACTTTAGTCCGTTTATCTTTTCGCAGCTCTGCAAATCGCTCACGGTACGCATTGATAATCGTCAGAACTTCCGACTCGTCCATGTCGAACAGAAATCGATTGTGTATTGGTGTTTCGATAACGACTTCATGGTGTCCGACACCATCGAGCCGATGGAAGAGCGCCCCTTCGACGACGCGGCTCAGGCTGCCTTCGCCGACAAGTGCCGGAAACAAGTTGGGCACAACCCGCAACCGCCACTCCGTACTGTTTCGAGCAAGGCTCTGACGGTACACTTCACTGACGGTCATTTCTTCGTTGTCGGGACAGAACGGGCAATTCGCCATGAACAGCTTTTGCGCGCTTCGATCCACACTTTTTCTGAAGTCGTCGGGGCGCTTTGCACGCTCTCTTGCAAAAATGATCCACTCTTTCGTGGTTACGTCTTGTCGTATCTCAGGCATACGTCCTCCCAATAAATTGTTCGAGATGCTGAACGAACTCCAGCTTGCACGAATTACTGCAGAAGTAGTAGGTAGTACCGTTGACTTCGATGAAGGAGGGAGGATTGTTTTCATCCACTTCCATTCCGCACACAACATCCCGCGCGGTGTTTTTCGGCGCGGCAGATTCATAGTCGCCCGGACTCTTGCTAAACAACAGCATGCATTCAACACTACAGAAGTAAAACTTCCGCCCGTTCAGCACTTTAATGATTGTATCGAGGTCGTCTTCTTCGACACCCATTCCGCATACAAGATCTCTGACCATGACGGGATCTCCGTTTGCTGTGACGTTATCGTGAATAGCACACTTTTTCCACCCGGTCTCTTTCTCGAAGAAAACCGGTGAGCACTTCAACTGTTGCGTGTTCCCGGTCGAGCATACTCGCAACCCTTACTGTTCCAACCCGCACCGTCCGGGTTGAAGTCCCTTCCCAACGTTCCTCGCGCCACACAGTCAGTGTGTCGCCTACCTGAATGCCATCCTCACTTCCCAGATCAATGCGTGCCTCCGTCGGTGTTCGTATGAGCACTGAGCCTTTAATGACACGAAAACCTGCCGAGCACGCCACGACGAGCACGGTAGCAATTAACGCGCTGCAAACGAATGCTGTTTTCATAGCAACCTCCTTTGCTGTGCTGAAGGGTTCCCCTACCGCTCATAGAGACTCCTTGCCACCTGATAGCCGAGGTTCTTGATGAGACCCTGCAGCAGTTGTCCGTCGGTCAGATACGTCGTTTGCACTTTCTCTTGACCGACGTTGTAAAAATACGTGGACGTTGAGTAGGTCGCCTCAACATGCTTTGCCCATACGACCGTGGATGAATCGCAGTCGATAAGCCGGACAGTGACGCTCCCCGAGGCAAGACGATTCGTGTAGGTTGCCGTATACCTCACTTCTCCGATCGAAGTGTAGAGATTGCCCGTGAGCAGATAGCGGCACTTGAGACCTTGCTGTAGGCTGTGAATCGTGTGCATATCGGGAATGCCGCTGACGCCGAGAGTTGCAGTTGCCAAATAGTTGCGGACGACGGTCGCCGGAATAATCTTCATCTTTGGTGAATGCTCAAGAAGATTGACAATCACTTCATCCGAAACCTGTCCGCCTAAATTGGACAGCGCGCTCTCCGTCTCGAACGGCATGACGGCGATAGGCTCGTTGGGTTTGATAATGAACGCCGGAAGCGGCTGCTCGGTTTTCCTTGACACGCCGGTGGACATGCAGCCGGCGAGTGCAATCGCGCTGAGCGCCAGCAGTATGGTTGTGAGAGTTGCTTTCATAGTTCCTCCTTTGTGGTTGGTTGCTGGATTCTTCGCCTCTGGAAAGCGAGGCTCAGAATGACAATTACTTCCTCCTTATGGACGCTGTTGTTTTTCGACGATGTCATTCGCTTGGAACTCACCCTCGACGATCTTAATCGCTGCGTAATGCTCACTGAGAATCTCCGTTACTTCTCCTATCCCGACTTTCACCATCGTGTATTTTGTTCTTGGCTTATAGGTACCTGACCGATCAGGAACGATCGCTTCCTTCGTCGAAGGAATCTCCTTCGTTCGGTAAACAGTCACACGTTCGCCGACCCGAATTCCGTCTTGACTGCCGAGGCAGATGTGTGCCTCTTTCTCAAGCACCATCACGATTGATCCACGCATCGTTTCATGATTCGCAGAACAACCGCTGACAATCACCGCCACTGCAATAGCGACCGTCATCACTAGGAGCGCAGTTGAAAAGCCTAACCGCAGAGAACGCTGAGATCGCAGAGAAAAAAAACTTTTGTTTCTGTCTCTATTCCAATCATTTTCTCTGCGCTCTTTGCGATCTCTGCGGTTAAATTCTTTTTTCTGGGTTTTCGACCGAGCCTCTAGGAGTTTTAATGTTTGCATTTGTGCTCTCCTCACCGCGTCCATGATGTTTCAACGATGTCGGGATAATCAATTTCACCGGCTACGACTTCGACAGCGGCGAAATGTTCATCGAACAATCGCGTCACTCTTACTTTCCCAACTTTTGTTTTTTCATATCTAAATGAACGTTCAATTTCAGCAGGAATGCGGATAGGGCCGTACGGTAGAGTTGAACGTCCTACTTGTCGCGTTCGGTACACCGTCAACGTATCGCCGACTTTCAACCCATCGTACGTGCCAATGCAGATGTGCGCTTCGTTGTCCACCATTGCAACGACGGAGCCGCGCATCGCCGGGTGGCTTACAGAGCATCCGGCAAGGAAGCCGGTGAGAACGAAGAGAACCGGCGCCGTTACCAGCCAAGAAGAATCTTTCTGTTTCATTTGAGTCCCTCCGTGTCGAGTGTCTTCGCTTCTTCCACGAGCACCTGAATCGGATGCGACACTTTCTGTCGAGCCACGAGCCACATCGCTATTGTAATGACGAAGGCAAGCACAGTAAGAATGGTCAATGACAGTCTCACTGCTCGAAGCGCATCTTCGCTTTCATTTTCCCTTCGGGTGGCAAGGTTACTCACTGTCTGTTCAAGCGAGACGAGCATCTCCATACTATGCAAGTGAAGAACGTCAAGCATAGCCATAATGTTGTCGTGCGACTGCGAAAGTCGTGTAATCTCGGTCGCAGACTCGACTCGGTAAGCGGAATCGTTTTTCTTTCCGACACGGTCAAGGCTTGTGATAATCTCAAACATGCTGCCCATAACGGATTGAAATCGACTTTCCAAGGCTACAAGGGAATCAATTGCAGTTTGCTCAAACAGGTGAGACTGCTTGAGCACCGACGCCGCCTCTTCGTGTTTTGCCCCTGCGTTCTTGAATTGTTGAAGCGATGATGTCCTATCTCCGCGGTGCAAACGTTCCGCAGCCAACAATTGCTCGAGGTGTGCAGTCTGAATCTGCTTCGTTGCGTCGGTAATCACTCGAACGTTCCTGTTTGCTTCGCGCGCTGAGTATTGAACGCCCTCGATGCGTACATGAAGGATGAGCGCAACGCAGACAATACTGAGTGCAATCACCGAAAATGTGAACGATAACCTCTTACCAACGCCGTGGAACGCATTATTGATGAACTGCTTCAAGCGTGACTCTTCCAAGGGGTCCAATCTTATGCTCATGGGCAACAGGCGAAGCCGGTTTGGGTCGTGTTGGCTTACAATGATGTCGTGATCAGGAGGCGGACCGCCCATTGTACCAACGCGATGTATTATGCCTTTCACTTTTACGACCTCCGTGTCTTGACACAACAACTCGAGGCGGGAGACCTGTGAGAGTGGCTTGAAATACTCTGTCACCATGATGTCATCAATGCCCATTGCCTGAAGTTCTTCCACAAGCCAGTGTACTCGCGTTGTGTTGATGTATGCTGTAATCTTTTTCATCTGCTTCCTTTTTGGACGAAGTGGGCGCCCCTCTACGAGGTCGTAGACCGCCCCAACTGGTTCCCTGCAACCGTGACGCCCACCTCTGATATAAGCATCAGTGATGTCCGTGTCCGTTGCCTGTTCCGGTTGTATCCATCGTCGTGAAGTGCAGCATCATATCGTCCTGCATCATGCCGTTGCCATGATTACCCATCATTCCCATCTCGCCCATCCGTCGCTGCATCATTTGCATCATCTCACGTCCCATGTGAATCATGTATTGCGTCCGGGGTGTCATCATGGAATCGGGTCTGAACGTGCACATCGTGCTGTCGCCATTCCACGAGAATCTGCCGCGCATCGAGTGTACTTGTCCCATGTGACGCATCATCAACGAATCATTCATAATGCCCGTCATTCCTCCATGCGGCATCATTGTCCTATCCGGACAAAGCGAGTCTGGCATCGAGCGTTGACTGATCAGATGAAAGTTACGCTCGACGGTTACACGGTCAACTGGTTTAGTGAACGTCAGCGCAACACCCGCGTCGAGTCTGACTGCTGTCTGCCCATCAGTTGGGTTGACCGATAGACTCGTTGGTGTGGTTGGATCAACCGTTGACGAGGATTTTTTAGAACATCCTGCAAGAGCAATTGTCGCGAGGATGATTGCTGCCAAGAATATGGACTTCATGTTATTCTCCTTCTTGATTTGAGTGTTTGTGTTTGGGCTGTGCATCTATATATTTCGTCAGTGGATTGCATATTGCTTCAAGAGTTTTACTTTGTTCACCCAAGAATCGTTTGGGGCGCTTCTCAAACACCTGCTTACAGCCCGGCGCGCAGAAATAGTAGGTTTTGCCATTGTACTCACTTGTTGCTGCCGCCGTTCCTTCATCTATGTTCATTCCACACACCGGGTCTTTGACCATGTTGATTATCCTTTTTTGTTGTTCGACGCTAAATTCAAACACCTGCGGAGAGAGGGTTTCCACGTCTGACATCCCGACGACTGCGTACTCAACCCGATCTCCCTGTTGGAACGGACCCAACATTGCGAGCCAGTATGCTTGTCTGAGCGATACATCGTTGTACTTCCAGAATGCCGGAACAGATCCACTCTCCATCGCTCCGTTCCTATGCGTGACTTTCCAATCAACCATGACGTGGTGCCATGGCACGAGAGGGTAAGTGCTAATCCATAGCTCAACACGTTGTCCTTCGATTACTTCGCTCGGCAGACGGGGTGTGTCTTCTGTATTATGCCAGAGTCTCATAAGATTGGTCCTCACAATGGGCAGTTACTTACTGATGTTACGCAAACCACAAGAAAGCTTTGCCACGAAGACACTAAGGCACGAAGTTCTTTTTTGAAAAGAGCGATACGAAGGGTTTTCGCCAAACATCTATTGATTTCTTTGTGTCTTCGTGCCTTCGTGGCTATTGTTGTCTGGTTCTGCGTAACATCAGTTACTTACTTTACCTCGTAATCAAACTGCGCTGTGTGCAACTTCTCACCGACCTTCACGGTAGCGAGCAGTTGATATGCACCCTTCTCTTCCAACGAGAGTCCGCCGCCGAAATGATTCATCATGCTCTTCAATTCGACTGTCGAAGAATTGTTCGAGGGGGATGTCACGGCAATTTTGATGCTCGCGCTGTCAATCGTCTTCTTCGTTGCCGCATCCGTCACCATGACCATGACGTGATGTGTCCCTGCCATCATCGCTTCCAGTGTTTCCATGCTCATCTCTTTGCCGTCATGCTTCATTCCTTCGCCCATCATGTGATGGTCTTTGTCGTTCTTGTTCTCTTTTTTCTTTCCATGCATCATGCCCATCATGCCTTTGCCGTGCATCGCACCTTGGTCCATCCCTTTCATTCCGCCTTTCTCCTTCTGCTCGCCCATGTGCTCTTTCATCATCTTCTTGTGTTCTTCCTGAGTGATCAGCCAGACTTGGACATTGATTCCCTCGACCGATTTTTCAAACGTTGGCTTGCCCATCATGCTCGAGGGAGATTGTTCAGCTTCAGTTGCTTGTTTCTCTAGTTTCATCCCGCACTTAGGACATTTGCCCGGTTTATCCGATACCACTTCGGGATGCATGGGACAGGAATACACTTCTTTAGTGCTTTGCTGAGACTTTTGAATTTGCGTTTCCTGCTTATGTTGATGCTGCGCGAATGCAAAAGAGAACGAAAGCAGTGCAAGACTGGTGACGAGAACGAGTTTGGTTTTCATTGTTTGGTTCCTTCCTTGTTGATGTGAGTGTTGAGTTGAGAGTGTTTCAAGCTTGTAGAATATGCTTTCCTTCTTCGCCTGTGCGTATCTTAACAGCACGGTCAACCGGCGCGACGAGAATGATTCCGTCTCCCGCATGCTGCGTCCGTGCAGTCGCTTTGATAATCTCGACGGCGCTGTCGGCATCCTCGTTCTTACACGCCAATTCGATCTTGACAACAGTAGAGTACGGCTTCACGAACTCCGTCGAATACTTGAATGCGTCAGGATCCGAGAGCAAGCCGAGCCCTGGCACATCCAGTACGGACATACAGTTAAAGCCTGCGTGTACAAGAGCATCGACGACATCCTGGATGTGGGACCTTCTCACATATGCCTTTATCTCTTTCATGACATCACTCCTTTACGATGAGTGTCCCTTGAATCATTTCCATGGGACACGAGAATGCAAAGGTTCCAGACTTATTGGGCGTAAATTCAACCGCGGTGACTTCAGACGGTTCGAGTTCATTCTTGATATCAAAATCTTTGAACACTACAGTCGCTGTACACTTCTCTTCCTGGAGATCAAAGTTGAGGCGCAGAGGGATTCCTTTTTTCACGACCAATGTGCTTGGGTGATAGCCGTCCTTAATCATGATGGTTGCTTCTTGAATTCCATTGTCGTTGATGAAGGCATACGCTTTCGACTCAGGTGCTTTGGTGTGCTTACTATGATCATCGGGAGTTGCGGCCTCCTCAGCTCCATGTTTATGTCCACTTCCACCTGATCCCATCATTCCACACTGTGCGTTGGCGTTGACTGCAGCACCAAACAGCAACAGAACCATCAGAACTACCCATTGTGTTTTCATAGATTGTCTCCTTTTGTTTGAGTGTGTCTTTCGTTGTTTGGCTAACCTTCTTTCATCCAGCCTGCCATATTCGACATCTTGAGTGTTCCCTTCTTGAAGGCGCGTTCTTTCATGTACGTAAAGAGTATCGGCGTTACGACCAACACGTGGACTGCCGATGTGATGAGTCCACCGATCATCGGCGCAGCGATTGGTTTCATGACGTCTGCACCGACACCGGTACTCCACATGATGGGAACCAGACCGATGAGTGCAGTACAGACCGTCATTATCTTTGGACGCAAGCGAAGGACGGCACCCTCGACTGTTGCTTCATACACATCCTGCAACGTGATGGGTCCTCGTTTTCCCAACTCGTAGTCACGCAATCTTCTATCGAGCGACTCGTGCAGGTACACCACCATCACCACACCTGTCTGCACTGCCACACCGTACAGGGCGATGAAGCCGACCCACACTGCAACGGAAAAGTTGTAACCAAGAACATAGATAAGATAGACGCCGCCGATGAGAGCAAAGGGAACAGAGAGCATGACGACAAATGCTTCCGTGACGTCTTTTGTTGTGAAGTACAACATCACGAAGATGATTACGAATACTATGGGCATAAGAATTTGCAGACGCTTCTTTGCACGGATTTGGTTCTCCCATTGCCCGCTCCATTGCAGCGTGTATCCCGGAGGGAGTTTCAGTTCCTTATTGAGAACTTCTCGTGCTTCCTCAACGAACCCCCCCATGTCACGTCCACGCACGTTCAAGAAGACAATTGAACGCAATTGTGCATTTTCACTCGAGATCATCGGCGGACCGGGAACCATCGTTATGGTTGCAAGTTGCGCAAGGGGAACATAGCCGCGACTCGACACCTGCGTGGGAGGTCTGCTTTCAGATTGTGGATTACTGATGACGGACTGGTTCTTCGCCTGCGTTACGCTCATGCCTCCACCCATAGAACTTGCTCTGCCGGAGGACATCCCCCCGCCCATCTCGCCCGCGACCGCTTGCATTGGACTTGCCGACATCGATCTGCCACTTCCCGATGTATTGACCGGCACGAGTAAGTTTTTCAGTGCCTCCAGATTATTGCGCCACTCGCGCTCGTACCGCACACGGATGGGAAAGCGTTGACGACCGTCGATCACCGTACCGATGTTCTGTCCGCCGATTGCCGTCTCGATGATATCTTGAACATCTCCAACGTTGATACCATAGCGTGCAACGGCTTCACGATCAATTTTGATATCGAGGAACAGACCACCTTGCGTTCGCTCGGCGTACAGATCGGCTGCGCCGGGAACCTTACGAACGATATGTTCTGCTTTTATGGCAAGCCGTTCCAGTGTATCTAAGTCCTTACCAAAGATCTTGATCCCGAGGTCGGTGCGGACACCAGTGGAAAGCATGTTGATACGGTTGATAATGGGCTGTGTCCAGCCGTTTCTCACACCGGGGAACTGAAGCTTCGCATCAAGCTCAGCGATGATATCAGCTTTTGTGATTCCCTTTCGCCACTCGCTCTTGGGCTTCAGCAAGACGATCGATTCGATCATACTAATGGGGGCAGGATCGGTTGACGTTTCCGCTTTGCCGGCTTTTCCAAGGACTTGCTCAACCTCTGGCACGGATTTGATGATTGCATCCTGCACCTGGAGAACGCGATTCACTTCCGTGATTGAGGCTGACGGCAAGGTGATCGGCATAAAGAGCAAGCTTCCTTCGTCCAGCGGAGGCATAAATTCAGACCCGATATTCATGATCATCGGAACCGTGATCAGCAACGCAAGAGCATTCAGCGCCACTGTCGTCTTACGATACTTCAGCACCCACTTGATCACCGGGGCATAGAGATTATTGAGTACCCTGGTGATTGGATTCTTGTTGTCGCTTCGGAATTTTCCCCTGGTCAGCATGGTCATGAGCATGGGGACGAGCGTGATAGCAATGATTGCCGAGCCTGCGAGTACGAAGGTCTTTGTGAACGCGAGTGGACGGAAGAGTTTTCCTTCCTGTCCTTCCAGCATTAAGACCGGCAGGAACGACACGACCATGATTGCCACTGCGAAGAAGATTGCCGGACCAACCTGTTTGGCGGAAACGATGGAGATCTCGATGTAATCTTCTCTCGTCAGCGTCCCCTTTTCTTCTTGGGCTCGGGCAACGTTGCGATACGCGTTCTCCACAAGCACAATGGACGCATCGACTATCACCCCGATGGCAATCGCAATTCCTCCAAGCGACATGATGTTGGACGTGATACCGAATGCCTTCATGCAGATAAAGGCGATGAGCACTGCTACAGGGATTTCAATAATCACACGAATCACACTTCGAACATGGAGGAGGAACAGCAAGACGACAATGCTTACCACGATTGCTTCTTCAACAAGAGCATGCTTCAACGTTTCGATTGACGCCATGATGATGTCGCTCCGGTCGTAGGCAGGCTTGATCTCAACACCTTTCGGCAATCCGGGCGTGATCTCTTTGATGCGTTCCTTTATACGGTCAATCACAGCTTTGGCATTTTCACCATACCGCATGACGACGATTCCACCGACAACCTGTCCCGTTCCGTTTTTGTCCAGTGAACCACGACGGATATCGCCGCCAAGTTGAACGGTGCCGAGATTTCTGATGTAGATAGGCGTTCCGGTTGCTCCTGTTCCAACAACGATATTCTCGACATCACGGGGTGTTTGGATATATCCCTGACCGCGTACGAAGTATTCAGCACCGTTCACCTCAAGAATTTTTCCGCCAACGTCATTATTGGATCGCATGACTGCCGTCTGGATATCTGCAAGCGTCACGCTATATCCTTTCATCTTGTTCGGATCAACATCCACTTGATACTGCCTGACGTATCCACCGATAGATGCGACCTCGGCGACTCCTTGCACACCCTGCAAATTCAACTTCACATACCAATCCTGAATGGCGCGGAGTGCACCGAGATCATAGTTTCCTTCGAGCGTGTACCAGAAGACATGTCCAACGCCTGTACCATCGGGTCCAAGCTGCATTTTTGATCCCGGCGGAAGCGCCGATTGTATGGTCGACAGTTTCTCCAAGACTCGGCTGCGCGCCCAGTAGAGATCCGTCTTGTCTTCGAAGATGATGTAGATGAAGGACATTCCAAACATCGATTGCGCACGAATGGCTCTTACTTCCGGCACACCTTGTAGCGCAGTGACAAGCGGGAATGTGATTTGGTCTTCAACAAGTTTTGGCGATCGTCCCATCCATTCGGTGAAAACGATGACTTGATTCTCCGAGAGATCGGGGATTGCATCGAGGGGAGTGTGCACCACCGCCCAAATCCCCCAGCCGATGATGACCGAGTAGACGAGGATGACGATGAACTTATTGCGGGCACAGTAATCAATTATTTTCTCAATCATACAATTCTCTCTTATAGCAGGTTATCGATTCTCTCTGTTTTGTGAGCCACTAAGACACTAAGGCACAAAGTTGTTATGGGTAAGGTGCCCGCGGCACCTGCAATCTCTTAGGTCGCACGTTCTTTCAATTTGGTTTCCTTCGAGTCTTCGTGTCTTTGTGGCAAATATTTTCTGCTTTCCAACAGGCTATCACTTCTCGACGATGATTTTTCCCTTGACCATGTCCATACCACAGGTGAACGTAATTTCTCCTGCTTTCTTTGGTGTGAGTGTAATGGTCGTCGTCTTCAAGGATGCAAGCGGACGACGGATGTGTAACGATTCAAAGACGACTTCATTGATGCAGCCCGACTCTTCCTCACGATAGAAACTGAGTTTCAGAGTCTTTCCTTTTTCTGCATGAATCACATCAGGCACAAACTGACCATTCACGACAATCTTCACCTCGTTGGGCTTCGATTCGGTTGAGGCTTTATGATCGTCGTGAGTCATGACTCCGCCTGCCGGCTCGGAACCTGCTGCAAACGGCTGTTGCAACTGACTTTCCGATTCGAGCATAAAACCACCGGTGGCCACAATGGATTCGCCCTCTTTGAGACCGCTCAGGACCTCGCACGCTGATTCCGTATGAACGCCCAACATGACGCTACGCGGTTCGAAGGTGTTTGGCTTAACCTCAACCCAGACAACGTCGCGCCGACCAGTGGAAAGAACCGCCGAAGAGGGGATGACGATGACGTCATTGACCGGAACACTCACCTGGGCTTTCACATACATTTGCGGTTTCAGTTTTCCATTGGGGTTGTCGAATTCAGTTCTCACTCTTACAGTCCGCGTCTCACCATTCAAGACAGGGCTGATGAATGTGACTTTGCCCGTAAAGGATTCATTCGGATACGCTTCACTTGTAATCTGAACGGACTTCCCGACTTTGATAAACCGTATATCTTTTTCATAGACATCGAGATAAATCCATACTCTCGAAAGATCGGTAAGCTGGTAGAGCAGCATCCCTTCATCGACGTACTGCCCCTCTTGGATTTCCTTTCTGATCACGGTTCCGTGAATCGGCGAGTTAAAGGTCAGGGTTGTCCGAGCCTGCTTCCGGAGTTCCACCTCCTCAATCTGCTCGGTCGTCATGCCGAAATGAACACGCAAGCGATCTCTGGCTGCCTGGAGCAGTCGTTGCTGGTTCTCACCGTCACCATTGGTGGAGTACGAGTGATTTGCATTCACAGCGAGGATAAGCTCTTGCTCTGCCGAAACGAGGTCGGGACTGTAAAGTTCAAAGAGAGGTTGCCTCTTGTGCACCGTCTCTCCGGTGAAATTGACATGGAGCTTTTCAATGCGGCCGCGGAACCGGGCAGTGACTTTGGCTTGGAGAGGCTCGGCAAAATCAACGACGCCAACAGTGTTGATCTCCTTCTTCAAGGAACTCCGCTCGGCACGGGTCGTGGAAACGTTCGCGATAACTCGCTGGGAAGGGGAGAGACTCACCGACCTAATCAGTGCGAGTTCACCGCTTGACATCGTATGCTGTCCCGATTTCTTGATCAGCGGCATCCCGCAGATTGGACACAACCCCGGCTTATCTCTAATAATTTCCGGGTGCATCGCGCATGTATAATATTCTTTTTCCACTGATGTGCTCACGGCTTGTACGGAGTCACTTCCGCTCTTCGGTGCGTTTGAATCCGTGCGTGTGCATGATGCAAGTGCGATAACCATTCCCGCGGTGACGACCGCCAAAAAAATTCTCACGGTGTAATTCCTTCTTCGATTGTTTATCAAATTATTGGTTCAACACTTCTTGAGTTTGAGTGAATCGTTGTTGTTCCGCCTTGCGGAATTGTCTTCCTTTCCACAGGAGATAAATCGCCGGGTAGACTGCCAACTCCATGATTGCCGACGTTACAACGCCGCCTACCATTGGCGCCGCGATTCGCTTCATGACGTCAGACCCTGTTCCGGCACTCCACATAATCGGCAACAGACCCATGATGATCGTCGCCACTGTCATGACCTTCGGGCGAATGCGTTTCACTGCACCGTGGTAGATCGCACCTTTCAGGTCCTGCATATTTCTCATCGTCCCTTTCTTCTTCCAATCGTCGTACGCAATGTCCAAGTAGAGCAGCATCACGACTCCCGTTTCGGCGTCAAGCCCGGCAAGAGCAATAATGCCAACCCAGACCGCGATACTCGTGTTGTAGCCGAGAATCCAGATGAACCAAAACGCGCCGACAAGGGAGAATGGCACCGCAAGAAACACGATTGCCGTCTTTACAAGAGACTTCGTGTTGACGTAGATGATCAGAAAGATGATGAAGATGGTTGCAGGAATAACATAGAGCAGCCGCTCTTGAGCGCGCTGCATATACTCATACTGACCACTCCAAGTGATGCTATAGCCTGCCGGCAGCTTTACCTTTTCCGCAACAGCTTTCTTTGCCATCGCGACGTATGTGCCGAGATCGATGTCTTGAATATCAACATAGATCCATGCGTTGGGACGTGTATCTTCAGAACGGACAACCATGGGACCGCTCCGGAGCTTAAACGTCGCCAGTTGCGACAGCGGAACCTGTTGACCTGTCGGCGTCGGAATGAGAACACGGTTCATCGCTTCAGGATTATCACGAAGCTCGCGAGGATAGCGAAGGTTCACCGGATAACGTTCGAGACCCTCAACAGTTGTCGTAATGGTCATTCCACCGATCGCACTCTCGATCACCTTTTGCACATCTTCCACCGTCAACCCGTAGCGAGCAGCCTCTTTACGATTGATATCCCAGTCGGCGTAATTGCCCGTGGCAGCACGCTCAGCGAACGCGCTGCGGGTACCGGGAACGGCTTTCACGACATCTTCAATCTGTTTTCCGATCTCTTGAAGGGTTTGCAAATTCGCTCCGGCTACTTTGATGCCGACCGGAGTGCGGATGCCTGTGCTCAACATATCGATGCGCGTCTTGATGGGCATCGTCCAGGCATTTGTCACTCCCGGAAACTTCATTGCAGCATCCATTTCTTTCACAAGCTTCTCGGGATTCATTCCCGGACGCCATTCTTCTTCCGGCTTCAACATGATGATGGTCTCCACCATGTCCAGTCCAGCCGGATCGGTCGCCGATTCTGTGCGTCCAATCTTCCCAAACACGTGATGGACTTCAGGGAACGTCTTGAGAACTTTGTCCATCTGCTGCAGCAGCTCCTTCGCCTTCGTGATGGATATGCCGGGAAGTGTTGTGGGCATGTAGAGGATGTCACCCTCGTACAGCGGCGGCATGAATTCCGAGCCGAGACGTGAAAATGGAATAATGGTTAAGGCGATTACAACTGCCGCTGCCCCGACAACGATCTTCTTGTACTTCAAAACAACGTGCATCAACGGATGATACATCCGGATGAGAAGCCTGTTGACCGGGTTTTTCTCTTCGGGTCTGATTTTGCCGCGGATGAGGTATCCCATCAACACCGGAACGATCGTGATTGCGAGAATCGCAGCGGCAGCCATCGAATACGTTTTGGTAAACGCCAACGGCTTGAACAGACGACCTTCCTGCGCTTGCAGTGTGAACACCGGAAGGAAGGAAAGCGTAATGACCAGCAGCGAATAGAAGAGCGATGGACCCACTTCTTTTGCTGCTTCGGTCACGACCGTCCAATGCGGACGCTTCTCGGCTTCCGGCAATGTCGCTTCGTGTTCGATATGCTTATGTGCATTCTCAATCATGATGATGGCGGCGTCCACCATCGCTCCGATGGCAATGGCAATGCCGCTGAGAGACATGATGTTTGCGTTGATTCCCTGGAACCGCATGATGATAAAGGCAATCAGGATTGCGACCGGAAGTGTGAAGATTGCAACGAACGCGCTTCTGAAATGGAGGAGGAACAGAATACTGACGAGCGCGACGATGATACTCTCTTCGATAAGTTTTTCCTTCAACGTCTCGATAGCGCGTTCGATCAAGCTCGACCGATCGTAGGCAACGGTGATCTTCACATCCTCGGGCAAACCCGCCCGCGCTTCTTCCAGCTTTGCCTTCACGTTCTTGATGACTTCGAGCGCATTCTGACCATAACGCATGATGACGATACCGCCAACCGTCTCGCCTTCACCGTTCGCTTCGCCAAGTCCGCGGCGCATCTCCGGTCCAATTGTCACGTCAGCGATGTCACGAACATATACCGGCGTGCCGCTTGCTTTGTTGACCATGACCGGGATATTCTTGATGTCGTCAACCGACGTGATGTACCCGCGACCGCGCACCATGAACTCCTTCTCACCCATTTCGATGACTTCGCCGCCGACATCGTTGTTGCTCTTCTTGATTGCCATTTCCATTTCAGAAATGGAAAGGTTGAACGCGAGCATCTTTGCCGGATCAACAGTGACTTGATATTGTTTCACATAGCCACCGAGAGTCGCCACTTCGGCAACACCGTCGACCGACGCAAGCTGATATTTCAAAAACCAATCTTGAATCGAGCGAAGCTGACTCAGGTCTCGTTTATCGGAACTCAGAGTATATTCAAATACCCATCCCACGCCCGTGGCATCAGGTCCCAACTGCGGAACGATATTTTTGGGAAGACGTGTTTGTGCATAATTCAGATATTCGAGCACACGGCTACGTGCCCAATACAAATCCGTTCCATCCTCGAAAATGATGTAGATGAGCGAATAGCCGAAGAACGAATACCCACGCACTACCTTTGAGTATGGAACTGACACCAACTGTGTGGTGAGAGGATACGTGACCTGATCTTCAACGGTGCGAGGGGACTGTCCGGGAAATTTTGTATAGACGATGACCTGCACATCGCTCAAGTCAGGAATTGCATCTACCGGTGTTGTGGAGATTGCCCAGATGCCGCCGCCAATCGCAAAGAGCGTTATCAAAATCACCATGAACTTATTGTTGACCGACCACTCAATGATCTTTCCTAACATAACGTCTCCTTTTACTTTGAGTGGTTCTTGTGTTTTGGTGATGGCTCATCCATCTTCATCCCGTCCATCTTCTCATTTTTCTTCTCGCCGGGGATGCTCTGTTTCATGCTTGCAGAATCCATTGGCAATTCGGCGCTCGGCGACATTTTTTGCAGGACGGCTTTGAGGTTGCTTTCCGAATCGAGTAAGAATTGCGACGACACAACGATCTTCTCGCCGTCTTGTACTCCATCCAGTACCTGGTAATATCCACCGGCAAGAACGCCAAGCTTGACATCGCGAGACTCGAAACGACCATCGCCGCGAGAGACAACGACAACATTACGCTCACCTGAATGGATGACAGCCTGTTCAGGAACTGCAACGGCGTTTATAGTCACGGGAGACTGCAACTCCACCGTTGCAAACATTTCCGGTTTCAGCAGCAAGTTGGGATTCGGAATCTCGACTCGTACTCGCACAGTGCGCGTGTCGGGATTCAGATACGGGTAGATGTAGGACACTCGACCTGTAATAACTTTTCCCGGTATGTACGCCAGCGTTACGGTTGCGCGCTGACCGACTTTGATGAACGGCACTTCGTATTCATACACTTCAGCATTCACCCACACCGTGGAGAGGTCGGCAATCTTGAAGAGATTCGTGCCCGCCATAATATTGCCGCCTTGCAGCACGTTCTTCTCAACAATGACACCCGTGGCTGGCGCAACAAGAGCCATTGTCTTCTCAATTTTTCCTGTCGCTTCCAACCGGTCGATTTGCTCATGCGAGATGTCCCAGAACATGAGTTTACGATGTGCCCGGTTGTAGAGCTCTGCTTGCCCCGATTGTCTGGGCTCAACATTCTTGTATTTCAGAGCGATGATGTATTCTTCTTCTGCACTGACAAGCTCAGGGCTGTAAATTTCAAGAAGCGGCTCACCCTTCCGAACAAACTTACCTGTGTAATTCACGTACAGCTTATCAACCCAACCCGAGATTTTTGTGTTCACGTAGTACAACTTCTTCTCATCGTAATCTACTTTGCCTACCGTGCGTATGGTTTTCGAGAGCGCTCTTCGCTGCGCTGTTTCGTATCGCACACCGGTGTTCTGAACAGTTGTCGGGTCTATTTTTATGCCACCGTCCGCTTCACCTTCGTACACAGGAACCATATCCATGCCCATCGGCGACTTGCCCGGCTTGTCTGACCTCATCGTCGGGTCCATCGGATCCCGATAATAGAGAATCCGTTTCCCTTGAGTCGTTTGTGTTGCAGTGCTTGAGGTTTCTTTGCTAGCGAAGAAGATGAAGTACCCTCCTACCACAACGAGAATGAGCAGAACTATGCCTGCGAGTATTCTATATTGATTCTTGTTCATACCTGATTGTCCTTTCAATATTATCTGAGGTCGCTCCCAATGGCGCGTTCCAACGCAGCGAGATTGCTATAGTATTCTCCGACCACCATGTAGTATTCCATTTTGAACATCTGCACAAGCCGGTATGTATCGAGTAGAGATAGGAAGTCTGCCTTGTCCGTTTGATACGCGGCAAGTGTTGATTGGAGCGACTGGTCAGCTTGCGGCAGAATGGTTTGTTGGTATCTGTCGATCTGCTGCCAGCGGGATTGGACTTTTGCGTACGTATCGCTCACTTCCGCCCGCACCATGTTCTGCATATCGAGGAGAGACTGTTCGCTTGATCGTACGTTCAATTCGCTCTCTTCAATCTTTCCCGAATACTTTCCAATGCCCCACGGGGCAAGAGGAATATTGATGCCGACCATTGCAGCCCATTGGTTCGTTCCTTCTTTCATTTGCTTGTAGGTGCCTCGAAGCATCAGCTCAGGAAACCGCATCCGTTTCGAGACGGAGAGTTCTGCGTTGTTCATTTCGATCTCGTATTTCATTCCACGGAGTTCGGGGCGGTCGGACAACGAGCGGTTCATGAGATCGTCTAATGAGCCTTTGAACAGCAGCGGCGTAAGATCAACAGCCCGCTCAATCCTGGTATTGGATGGAACTGAGCGCAACGCATTGATCATCGCTTCGGCAGCAATCAGTTCTTGTTGGAGCGTTGAACGCTCGTTCTGGAGTTTTGCCAACTCGACTTGGACTTTCAGCACATCACCTTGCGACGTGAGACCAACACTGTATTTCGCACGGGCTGACTCAATGATTTGTCTGAGGAGACGCTGGTTCTCTTCGTTGACGTCGAGCCGGCGCTGCGCCGAATACAGCATCGCGTAGCCACGCTTCGCTTCAGCAATAAGATTTCGCTCGACTGCTGCCGCTGACTGTTCGGTCATGCGAACGTTCGCCCTCGCGACATCGCCCATCAGCGACTTTTGCCCGAACAACGGAATCGCCTGTTGCAGAGAGTAATCGGTTTCCATACCGTCTCGAAACGGATTGGCTGATGTTACCGGCGTGGCATAGAACTCTACGCCCACTTGCGGGTCATCCCACGCGGTTGCTTGAGGCACGCGAGCTTCGGAGCTTTGAATGCGCGTCTTGTATGCTTGCAGCCTTGGGTTTTTCTGCAGGACTTCATTCACAAATGCTTCGACAGAGTATGAGGTATCTGCCGGCGAACCATTCTGCTGGGGGCGCGGTAGAGTAGATGCGATGGGTTTTTCGAACTTAATGACCGCGTTCTTTTGTGCCGCGGCAATGGACAGTGTAAACGTGAGAAACGCAAACAGATAGTAGGTTATGTGCTTCAGCATGAGCTGACACTCCTTATTGAATCAGTTGATGAAAAATTCTTGGAAACGACGTGGTCTGCTATTCTTCCCTCATCCCGCCACAAGCGGGACTCATCATGAGCTACGAGAGAATAGCGAAATAGCCTTGAGTGCAGTTACGTGCGGGTAATGTTCACCCACGACCCCGCCACAGGCGGGGCACGCCAAGGCTACAGGTGGTATGTTAAATCAGGAAAGTTTCGTTAAGGACGTACTTCTCCACTGAGGGTGGAGAAACGCTTTCTGAATAGGAGTAGGTAAACGAAGAAGTGTTGGTACTCGGTGCAAGGGAAACAAATGTAGAGTTGAGCACAGAGAGAATATCGACGTTCTGTGCTTTGATATCTTTCTCAAGCAATGCCTGAATTGCAGCAAGTCCGCCGGCGACGGCGTTGATGTGGCACTCGTTCGCGTTTTGGATAGACGCGCCGGAACCCGGAAATGACTTCTCCGGATTGGGGCATGCTTGGTGGTCACTTGCACCAGACGTATCGCAGCACGCTGAAGCTTCCATCGTGCAGATATGGAGAATTGTCGTGAACCCCGAACTTGCAATGAAGAATAGGAACGCTACGACCCGCCCGATATAAATAGTATTTTTGGTGAAGAGCTTCATCTGTTTGCTGTCATTACAAGCAATATATTTCAACTACGATTCATTGTCAAGGTATCTCAAACAACAGCCTTGATCATCTTGTGGTGATTAAAGCAACAACAGTGCCAATACTAATGCAACAAACAGCTTTAATTGCCTGCATCGAATTTGTCCGGGTTCCTAAAGTTGAGAACAAATCCACTCGTAATTCTCATTCTTGACAAAGAGTCTATCCAAAACCATCTGAAGCGCAGAGTATTAGCATTCTGAACGAAGAACTTCTGCGCATCGTTCCCAACGAATGTGAACAATCGAAATATAGTATGGCAAACTCTCGTATGCGTTACATGCAAATGAAATTCTTGTACAGAATTTTGCATAGTGAGGCAAGGAGTAACACGGTTGAAGAGCACATTCACTTTTGCAATATCATTTTCTTTGTTTCAACAAATCCGCCCGCCTGAAGCCGGTACACATACACCCCACTCGCCAGCCCTGTCGCATCGAATGTCGTCTCATAACTTCCCGGCTTCAACTCTTCACTTACCAGCGTTCTCACTTCCCGACCCAACACATCATACACTTTCAGCGTAACGTGATTGACCTCTGATTTCTGACCCCTGACTTCTGACTTCTGACCTCCGACCTCTGGTATCTGAAATCTGATCTTTGTCGTTGGGTTGAACGGGTTCGGGTAATTTTGATAGAGTCGAAAACTCTCAGGCGTGCCTGAGCTCGTTTCTTCAACTCCTGTCAACCGCTCACCCTGAAGTTCAGCATCATGCCATCATCCTCGTGCTCAAGATTATGACAGTGGAGGAGATAAATGCCGTTGTAGTTGGTGAACTTCACCAGCACTCTCACTGTCTCACTCGGGTTGACCAAAACGGTGTCCTTCCATCCTCGGTCTGATGGGGGGAGAGTTGTGCTGCCACTCCTCGAGAGGACTTGGTAAAGAAGACCGTGGATATGCATCGGGTGGAACTCCGTCGTTCCATTGACGATGCGCCACTCTTCGAGCTCATTGCCGGGGACTTCTTCATCTATTCTATTCAGATCATAAATTCTGTTATTGATTCTGTACCCGCCGCCCATTGTCGAGCTGAGGAGAAACGTTCTTGTCCGTACAACTTCCGAAGGATTGTAGTACGTAATAGATGGAAGGGTTGAAGGTACACTTCCTCCAGAACTCTGTGAGCCTGTCACATCGAACCGAATGATATTCAAATCCAATCCTTGAGTGCCACCACCACCCGTAAACGGTAAAGACTTGAGCACAACGCTCTGACCAAGAGAGTACGAAGAAAAATCCATGAGAATATCTACTCTTTCACCCGGTGACAAAAAGAATGACGTTGCCGACACCGCTTGATCGTTCAATCCTCCGTCCGTTGCAATGATGTGAAAAGCGTGGTTGTCTGCAAAGCCAATCTTGTACACTCTCGCGTTGGACCCATTGACAAGCCTGAACCTATACAGCGTTCTTGAGACTTCGAAGTACGCATCGGGAGTGCCGTTGACAAGCACGAGATCTCCGAGGTAGCCATTCATTACATCCATCATTGTCGGAGAGTATGTAAACTGCGGTTGATTGGCACTTCGCCTATCCTGTATCACGAGTGGCACATCAAAACTGCCGCGCGGAAGACCCAAAGGAATTTCGTTGTCATCGTCTACGATAAAGAGACCGGCGAAGCCCTGGTAAACTTGTTTCGCCGTGCGCATGTAAGCGTGCGCGTGATAGAAGTACGTTCCAGCTCTTTGGACGATGGGGAACGTGTACGTGAAGGAGCCGCCCCGGGGAATTGGGTCCTTCGGGTGTCCATCCATTGCTTCGGGCGCAATCAAGCTGTGCCAGTGAATAGTTGCTTCCTCGGCAAGTTGGTTCACAACCGTTGCGGAGAATATTGACCCGCGCTGGACTCGCACTGTCGGACACGGGTACGAGCCGTTGATTGCAATTACCTGCGTGGTCGTTCCCGGTCAGACAACGACGTTACTTGATGCGAGCGTCATTGTACCGCCGTTGGCAAAAACGGGAGGAAAGCGAAGCGGGTTGCCTGTCAGTTCAGTGAGCGAACCCGTTTCAAGTGCGAATGTCCTTCCTTGCGCGACGTACCGACCGATGGAGACGGCTGCGCCCAGTTTGAGTGACTGATGAAGCATTGTTCTTCTGTTCATAGACTTTCCTCATTATTTGTTGAATTGTTGAGCGACCGCCAACAGTTCCCCGTTGTTGAGGGTATGATGCAGTGAGTGAAAGGAAGAGTCACGACTGCGTAGTCCAAAAGCTATACCATGACCAAATCCTCGATTCCCTGCTCGTAGGGCAGTGGGTTTCTCAACATACAGCCGAGATGAAAGGGTCTTGACGAACACAGCTTCATTCCTGTCATAGATACTGGGCAGAACATTCTCCGCATCCATCGGCAATTGGTTTGTCGGGCATTAGAACCTAAACCCACTCGAATATAGCAAAGCCTTCGGCGATGTTCAATTCCAGAGATGAGAAAACCATTTTCTGTCGAGGCCCGCAAGGCGGAAAAGCCTGTTCTACACAACAGAGAATTTCTTTCGCCGCGCTTCAATCCATTTGTATACTACCGGCAGAACAAATAGAGTCAAAAGCGTTGACGTCATCAAACCGCCAATCACTACCGTTGCAAGCGGACGCTGGACTTCGGCACCCGTTCCGTGCGAAAGCGCCATTGGTATGAAGCCAAAACTCGCAACAAGCGCAGTCATCAACACGGGACGCAAACGATCCGATGCACCTTTGACGATGGCGAACTCCAACTCGTGTCCTTCTTTCAAGAGTTGATTGATGTAGGAAATCATCACGATGCCATTCAACACTGCAACGCCGAAGAGCGCGATGAAGCCTATCGATGCAGAGACGCTCAGAGGAATGTCCCGTACCAGTAGAGCGAAGATGCCGCCGCTTAATGCGAAAGGGAGATTGAGCAAGATGAGCAAAGGGTGTCGCAAATTGCCGAACGTCATAAACAGCAAAACAAAAATGATGAAGATTGACAAAGGCACGACAATCATCAACCGTCGCATTGCACTCTCTTGATGCTCAAACTGTCCTCCCCACGTGATGTAGTATCCTGCAGGCAGTTTAATAGCCGTTTCGATCTTCTGTTTTGCCTCTGCAACAAAGCTGCCAATGTCCCTTCCACGAACGTTACACTCGACCACAATGCGCCGCTGTCCGAATTCGCGACTCACTTGCACGGGGCCTTCCTCCACTGCAATACGGGCAACTTGGCTCAACGGAATTGTTCCACCGGTCGGGAGATTTACAAGCGTGTTTTCGATTGCTTGAATGTCTCCCCGTTTGCCTTCAGGATAACGTACTAAGACACCGAATCGAATTTGACCCTCAAAGATTTGCGTTGCAACTTTTCCGCCTATAGCAATTTCAATGACTCGCTGAACGTCCGCAACATTCAGACCGTATCGGGCTATAGCGTTACGGTCAATATAAATATTCAAGTAAGGCTGACCTGAAATTTGCTCTGGTATGACATCTGCAGCACCGGAGACGGTGTTCACTACCTCAGCGATTTGATCTGCTTCTTGTCTCAGCATTTTCAGGTCGTCTCCAAAAAGCTTGATTGCTACGTCTGATTTGACACCGGCAACCAATTCATCGACACGATCGGCAATCGGCTGTGTAAACGAAAAATTCTCGCCGGGGAGTTCTCGTAGTGCTGCTGCCATCTTTTCTACAATCTCTTCTTTTGTTCTTGCCGTTTTCCATTCGGATTTTGGTTTGAGCATTACGAACATATCGCCCGTATTTGGCCCCATCGGATCCGTTGCGATATCCGGCCTTCCAAGTCGCGTGAGCACCAAATCAACTTCAGGGAATTGCTTCACAATGTCTTGTGCTTTCTTTTCCATTTTAACGGATTCAGTAAGCGAGATACTCGGTAAGCGAAACGGTCGAATAAGAATAGAACCTTCGTCGAGTTCCGGGATGAACTCCGTGCCTAAGAGTGGAACGAGCGCAAATGAGATGATGAGAATACTTAGCGCGATGAGTAACGTAACAAAGCGCCGCTTCATCGCTTTTTCAAGCAACGGAGTGTACAGGCTGCGAATCCAATGAACGATTTTTGGTTCTTGATGACTGCTTTTTTCTTTCATCAAGAATGAGCTGACGACGGGAACAAATGTCAGCGTGAGAATGAGCGAGCCAATGAGTGCCATTCCAACGGTAAGCGCCATTGGGGTGAACATCTTGCCTTCAATGCCTTGCAGGGTAAGAATCGGCAAGTACACAGCGATGATAATCAGAATGCCGAAGAGAATCGGTCTGCCAACTTCTTTCGCTGCATCTTCAATGACCTGAAGCTTCGTCTTCTTTGGATCCCTGTACAGCAATTTCCGCTCAAAGTTTTCGACCATCACCACGGAGCCGTCGACGATCATGCCAAAGTCTATGGCGCCAAGACTCATCAAGTTTGCCGAAAGTCCAAGCCATTCCATACCGATGAACGCAAACATCATCGACAGCGGGATGGAGGATGCAACGATGAGACCGCCCCGGACATCTCCGAGAAAAATCAGAAGCACAATAATAACCAACAAACCGCCTTCGAGGAGATTCGTCCTCACTGTGCCGATTGTTTTGTTGACGAGTTCTGTCTGGTCATAATAGGGATGTATTTTGACTTGCGGCGGAAGTGTTTTGTTGATTTCTTTTACCTTTGTTTTGACGCGCTCAATAACCTTGCGACTGTTTTCTCCCTTCAACATCATCACGATGGCGGCAGCAACTTCACCGCGCCCTTCCATTACAACTGCACCTTGACGAACCTCTGGTCCAACAATTACATTTGCAATGTTCTTCATGTAAATTGGCGTACCACCTTCGGATTTCACAACAATGTTTTCTAAATCACGCTCGGTTTGAGCTAAGCCAATTCCCCGGATGATATATTGCTCGGACAGGTGCTCAAGGAAGTTTCCGCCGACAACAGAACTATTTTTTTCCACCGCTTGAAAAACATCTTCGAGCGTTACATTGTAGCTCAGCAACTCTGCAGGTTCTACAAGAATTTGATACTGTTTGACCAACCCGCCAAAGCTGTTTACCTCCGTCACACCGGGAACGGTGCGCAGTTGCGGCTTGACGACCCAATCCTGAATCGTTCGTAGAGCCATTAGATCAAGGCTGTCGCTTTCAAGAAAGTACTGATAAATCTCACCCATTCCAGTTGTGATCGGTCCCATCTCAGGCTCAGGTACATTCGGCGGCAGGGATTCCTTCACTCGCTGCAAGCGCTCAAGCACAAGCTGCCGCGCGAAGTAGATATCAACACCGTCTTCAAATACAACCGTAACAACAGCGAGACTAAATTTAGAGATCGACCGCACTTCGGTCAGGCGTGGCAGGCCGTTCATTGCCACTTCAATCGGGAACGTCACGAGCTTTTCCACTTCAACAGGAGAAAGTCCCGGAGCTTCGGCAAGAATCTGGACTTGAATGTTTGTGACATCCGGGAAAGCATCAACAGGGATGTTGTTGAGTGAGTAGAACCCAAGCGCTGATATCAAGATTATCATTGCGATAACGAGCAACCGCTGCTTAAGTGCAAAGTCGATTATCTTAGTAATCATGTTTCTCCTTTGGTAATCCATTGAAGTTCCTCTACACGTTTCCGACACTCGGAAAGAACTTCTTTTGGGATAAGCCTGATTGCAAACCAAAACAAAATCGGAACGATTACAACATCGTCGAGATGACCAACGACCGGTATGAAATCCGGAATAAGGTCAATTGGGCTAAGCGCGTACGCGATCGCCAAGCGTAAGAGCCACTTTGCAAGCTTCGGTGTTCGCTTATCTCGCAGCACAAGTTGGTACACTTTCAGTTCTCGCTTGAAAGCCTGTACAAAGAACTTTAGTTTTTCGAACATCTCATTCGCTCAGTTTTGTTCAATAATTTTGCCTTACTCTTTTTCGTCATTGTGATGATAAGCAAACGCCGCTTCAAGGGAAATTCAATTATTCGGTTTATCATTGTCTTCCTTCAAAACATTTCAAACGTGCATCTCTTTTGTTGAGCGATTTATGTGTTCAATCTGAAGCGTTGTATGTTCGATATGATATTCTTCTCTGAGACGCGTTGTAATCTGCTCTAGCACTCGTGTCGAAATTGGTGACTCGCACCCGTCTGCAAGAACAATATGCGCGGTCAGCGCAACAAGCCCGGACGTAATTGTCCAGACATGGAAGTCATGTACGTCCACAACATCTTCCATCTTGAGCATCATCCGCCTTACAGCTTCGACATCAATATGGGCAGGTGTTCCTTCAAGGAGAATGTCAACGGCTTGCTTCAACAGCTTCCATGTCCGCGGCAGAATGTAGAGACCAATCAATGCACTAAAGATTGGGTCAGCATAATACCAACCTGTCGTCATCATAATTACGCCGGCAATGATAACGCCAACCGAGCCTAACGCATCACTCACGACTTCGAGGAAAGCGCCATGAACGTTCAGGCTTTCTTTTGAGCCGCGCCTGAGATTCCACACACCAATCAGATTGATGATGAGACCGATTATCGCAACGACAATCATCGGCACACTCTGAACTTCCGGCGGATTCTGAAAGCGCCGGTACGCTTCAGCCAATATGTAAAAGGACATGACGAACAAAACAACCGCATTGGTGAGCGCAGCGAGAATTTCTACGCGGTAATACCCATAAGTTTTTCCGGGCGTCGGAGGCTTTTGTGAAAGCCACGTGGCGAACAACGCAAGACCAATTCCTCCAACGTCCGTAAGCATGTGCACTGCATCGGCAAGCAGTGCAAGACTGTTCGTGAGTATGCCGAACACTACTTCGATGATAAAGTAGAAGAACGTGAGACCAAATGTAATCCACAGTGCCCGGCTATGTTTGCCTGTTCCGCTGACATGCGTATGCGAATGTGAGTGCATGATGTTCTCCTAATGTTCTTGAGTTTTACTGCCTGTTCATATTGATTTTTCTCCCCGTTCACCGGTTAACACGCTGACTGCTTCCTCAACATTCACAACAAAGAGTTTTCCGTCGCCTTTTCTTCCCGTGTGAGCATTCTTCTGAATCGCCTCAACGATCTTTTCGACGTCTTGGTCGACGCAAACGATTTCGATCTTGAGTTTCGGCGTGAACTGCATCGTGTCATCCACATAGTGGTGAGGATAACTCTGATCCTTCTCCCGACCGAAGCCTCTTGCCTCGACGACGCTCATTCCGTGAATACGCAGTGTCTTCAACGCTGCCACGACTTTGTCGAGCATGAAGGGTTGAATGTAAGCATGAATCTGTTTCATAGTAAGTATCTCCGATTCTGAATGTTAGAATTCCACCTGTTCCTTTTCAAACCAACCATACAACGCCGGCAGCACAATCAGTGTTAGCAGCGTGGAGGAAATCAATCCCCCAATCACCACGATCGCCAACGGTTTTTGAATTTCAGCGCCGATGCCGGAGGCGAATACCATCGGCAGCAAGCCGAGTGCCGCCACAAGCGCCGTCATGAGCACCGGACGCAGGCGGAGCTCCGCCCCCTTGCGGATTGCTTCGTTGAGTTCCATTCCTTCCTGACGCAGTTTGTTGAAATACGATACCATCACAATTCCGTTCAGCACAGCCACGCCGAAGAGGGCGATGAAACCGACCGACGCAGAGACGCTCAAGTTGAATCCCGAAAGGTAGAGTGCCACAATCCCTCCAATCATTGAGAAGGGAATGTTGAGAATGATCAACGACGCGTTGCGGAGAGAGTTGAAGGAGCTGAAGAGCAGCACGAAAATCAGGAGGATCACAAGCGGCACAACTATGTAGAGTCGCGCCATTGCCCGTTGCTGATTCTCGAACTGTCCGCCCCAGACAAGGTAGTACCCGGTTGGAATCTTCACCCCGCCTTGAGGGGCTGCAATCATTTTCTGTGCCTCTGCGACGAATCCCCCGATATCCCGTCCGACAACATTACACTCGACGACGATCCGACGAGACGCATTCTCACGGCTGATCTGCGCTGGTCCTTCTTCGATGCGAATAGACGCAAGCTGGCTCAACGGCACCCGCGCCCCATCGGGAGTCGAGACAAAAATATTTCCCACTGCATCCACGGTGCGTTTCTGTTCCGGCAGTCGAACGACGACGGCAAAGCGCCTCTGACCTTCGAACACCTCTGTGGCAGCCTTTCCGCCGATCGCTGCCTCAACAACTTCCTGGACATCGGCGACGTTGATGCCATAGCGCGAGAGTTTTTGCCTGTCAATTTCAATTTGAAAATACCCAAGTCCGGAGACCTGCTCTACCTTGAGATCGGCAACGCCGCGAACCTTGCTCATGACAGCATAAATCTCATCGGCTTTCGTTTTCAAGACAGTCATGTCTTCGCCAAACAACTTCACTGCAATTTGAGAGCGCACGCCCGAGACCAATTCATCGACACGCATCTGAATCGGTTGTGTGAAGCCGAATACAACACCGGGAATCACTGATAATTTCTTCCTCATGAGGTCAACCAGTTCTTCCTTCGAACTTGTTGTCGTCCACTCTTCACGAGGCTTCAAGCTGACGAGGATATCACTCACTTCCGGTCCTTCGGGGTCGGAGGCAATTTCGGCTCTTCCCGTTTTCGAAACGACTGCTATTACCTCGGGGAAGGACTTGAGAATACTTTCAATATGTCTGTTGATCTCGAGCGACTGTGTGAGTGAGACGGCGGGTAACCGGATCGCTTTCACCGCAATTGCACCTTCATCCAGTTGTGGAAGAAACTCTGTTCCGATGAACGGGAACAACAGGAGACTGAAAATCAACAGAGCTACGGCACTCGAGATGACGATGGCACGATGCTTCAACGCCGCGTTGAGAACGGGAAGATAGACCTTCTTAATGAGCGAGAGCAAGATATTTTCTTTTTCTGAAACCTTTCCTTTAAGGAGGTAGGTACACATGACGGGCACAAAGGTTAAGGCAAGAATCAACGAGCCAAGAAGTGCAAAGCTGATGGTGTACGCCATCGGGGCAAATATCTTTCCCTCAAAGCCCTGAAGCGTAAACAGCGGCAAGAACACCACAATGATGATGGAAATACCAAACACGATGGGTCGCCCGACTTCTTTGCCTGCCTCGAGAACGACTGATGCAATCGGTTCATCAGGTTTTTCTGATCGAAGCCGATAAATGTTTTCCACCATGACAACTGCGCCATCGACCATCATCCCGATGCCGATAGCAAGTCCGCCGAGCGACATCAGATTCGCCGAGAGATTGACCTGATTCATCATGATAAAAGCAACCAATGCCGCAATCGGAAGAACCAACGTGACGATCAGTGCACTGCGAATATTCCCAAGCAACAACAGCAACACGATAATAACGAACACCGCTCCTTCTTCCAGCGCCTTTGTCACCGTGGCGATTGCTTTCTTCACAAGCTCAGTTCTATCATAAAACGGCTTCATGGTAACGCCGGGAGGAAGCGCCGATTTGATATCTTGGACTTTATCTTTTACCCGGGCGACAACGTCACGTCCGCTTGCTCCTCGTAACATCAGCGCGATTCCTGCAACGGTTTCGCCTTCGCCGTTCATCGTCACGGCACCTTGCCGTACTTCCGGCCCGATGACAACATCAGCCACATCCCGGATGTAATGCGCTGTCCCTTCATGCGTATCGATGACGATATTCTTAATGTCGTCGATGGTTTTTACCAGACCCACGCCCCTGACGACATACTGCTCGGAGATATGTTCAATATAGTTGCCGCCTGCGTTAGCGTTATTCCGTTGAAGCGCCTCAAACACCTGGCGAAACGTGATGTTGTAATTGATCAGCTTATCAGGATCGACAAGCACCTGATACTGCTTCACAAAACCTCCGAAGCTGTTCACATCCGTTACGCCATTGACTGTGCGCAAGATGGGTCGGATAATCAATCCTGGATCGTTCGAAGTTCCATCGGCGTGTAGTCTTTGCCTTCGAGAGTGTACTGGTAGATCTCGCCCAAGCCGGTCAAATGGGTCCCATCGCCGCCTCGACGCCAGCGGGCAGCTTCTCTTTTGCTTCCTGAAGTCGTTCGAATACCAATTGTCTGGCAAAATAGATGTCTACATTATCTTCAAACACAATCGTAATCAATGACAGTCCAAATTTCGAGACTGAACGAACTTGACTCACGCCGGGCAGCCCCCCCATCGTCACCTCGATTGGGAATGTGACAAGACGTTCTACCTCAACCGGTGAGAGGCCGGGCGCGTTCGAGATTACCTGCACTTGGATATTTGTAACATCCGGAAATGCATCAATGGGAATCTTCAGGATGGCGAAGACTCCGACTCCAACCACAAGGGCTGTAAACAATAGCACAAGGAACCGTTGGCGTACGGCAAATGTGATGAGCTTGTCGATCATGGCTATTCCTCTCCGAACGCTGATTTGCCAAGCTCGGACTTCAAGAAGAAACCACCCTGAACGACAACGCGCTCACCTTCGCTTAACCCGGAAACGATTTCCACATACTCTTTCGTCACCGCTCCAAGGCGCACGGGTCGCTGCTCGAACGTTGTGTCATTCTTCACTACAAAAACATACTGGTTATCGGTCTCACCCAATAAAGCAGTGGCAGGAATAATCAATCTTGCTTTGTCACTGCTGGAGAGAATATCCACGGTTGCGAACATCTCTGGTTTGAGCAATCCTTTCGTGTTATCAACTTCGATCCGGGCCTTGACAGTTCTTGTTTTCTCATCCACAACATCATAGAGTGTCGTGAGCTTCCCATGGAACTTCTTACCTGCATACGCACTGACGGTCGCGGTTGCCGCCATTGGAGGATGCACGAATTGGAGATCTTTCTCATAAATATCTGCAATCACCCACAAGGTTGTGAGGTCGGCAACTGTATACAGCTCCGTTCCTACCTGGGTAAACTCACCTGATCGGGCGTTTGCATTCAAGATTGTCCCGGAAAACGGGGCACGCACTCGTAGATACGTTTGTGGCGTGTGCTCGTTTTCTAATCGATCGATCTCTTCGGGTGTGCTGCCAACAACCGAAAGCTTACTCCGGGCTGATTTGTAGATGGCTTGTGCCGTCCCATAATCTGGCGTCCCCTCCGCTGTTCGTTTGAGACGTTCTTCCGCTTGGACGTATTCCGACTGCATCGCGAGAAATTCCTGGCTGTACAATTCAATCAAGATGTCTCCCCGCCGCACCCGGTCGGCGACGAAGGCATTCACTTTTTCAATCCTCCCATTCACCCGCGCTGAGATATGAGCGACGCTGCGATCGTTGAGCATCACCTTGGCGGGGAACGTCAGGGGAATGGGGAGCGGCTTCAAGGCAACAGCCTCTGTTTTGAGATCAATCTGTGCGAGTTGGTCTCTTGAAAGCGTGAGCGTTTTGCTCTCTTCCTTTTTGTGTTCATCTGGCTGCATTTTTTGTTCTTCAGTTTTTTTCTCCCCGCACCCGACAAACAGGATGAGGCAAAAGAGGATAAGGGTCACGATACCTTGTTTCATTCTTGATTCTCCTAACACTGATAATAACCGATGATAATTCATTCTGGAACCTCCGCCGATGCTTCAAGCTCGGCTTTTGCGGCAAGCAAGTTATACAACGAACGAGCATACTCAATCTTCGTCGCTCGATACGTTCGATAAATGTCAAACAGGTTCAGCGCATCGATTTGATTGTTTTGATACGCGTTGATTCCCGCCCGTAATTCATCTTCAGCATCACGCAACAGCGAAGTCTCGAAGACCTGCAACTGTTCCTGCGCAACGCTAGCACTGCGGAATGCGCTCAGGATATTGAGCCGAACACGAAGCCGCGCCGCCGCAATACGAATGTTGCTGATGTCAAGCAATGCTTCGGCTTCCTGCACTTCACCTTTCGGACCTTGCCAGAACCAGAGTGGAATGCTCGCTCCGAATTGAAAGCCGAGAAAGTTCGATGAACCAGCAGGCGAAATGGAGCCTGGACGCTTCTGCAATGCAACTCCGAGCGAGAAGTCCGGTAAGTAACTCGTCCGCGCAAGATTCAGCACGGATTGACTCCGCTGTGCTTCACGATCTACAATCTTCAAGAAGTTGCTTTGGTTCGCATACAACTCCACTGCCGAATCTTGAAGCATGCCGAGCGGTTGATACGTGAGCGAGTCCGAGAGAACGATGGGCGTGGTGCCGGCTCTGCCCAGCAGAACATTGAGCTCTCCGAGCCGCGTTTGCTGCTCGCGCTTCGCCTCGACCAAATCGTTCCGAAGCCGCGTCACCTCCACCTTTGCCCGAATCACGTCTAAATATTTGCTTGCGCCTGCTTGGTAGCGTTCTGTCACAGTCCTCAGAAAATCGGAAAGCAGAGTAATCGTTAACTCCACATTGCTGACTACTTCTCCTGCCAGCAAGCTTTGGTAATAGGCTCGCTTCACTTTCGCCGAGACGATTGCTTTCGTGCGCGAGAGTGAAAGCTCTGCAATGGATTTTCCGTGCTCTGCAACATCAACGCGTGAGCTTCGCTTGCCGGGAAACTCGATGGGTTGCGACAGCCCGACGTCCTTCTCACCCGCATCGCCGAAATTGAAATTCGTCGGGACTTCATTGAACGTTACGGACAACTCCGGATTGGGAATGCGTCCCGCTTGGAGAACGCGGCCGGATGCTGCGTCAATTTCTTTCTGTGCCGAAAGAATTGCCGGGTTGTTGTTGAGCGCAAGTGCAATTGCATCAGACAGGGAAAGCCTCTCCGTTGTTTGCGACAGACACGAATACAAACAAAAGAGCAGGAGCAATCCTGCCTTAAAGCCAAAGTGTATCAAGGCGAACCTCGCTTGAGCAGTTAAGAAACGTTTGATTTAGAAATACCCGTTGAATTCGGGCGGGGCAGAAAGAAGGTTAGGCTTTTGGGGGGTGGTAGATCACTTTGGGGAGGGACGCTGGCTTTACGAACGAGCATGCAATCGAAAAGCCACAATAATCAAGTGGACCAATAAGTGAAAACGATTGAGGCGCAATCGTTGTAAGTTGGCATATACATTTGCCGTCACGATCAACAGATTTCATCGTTGAGGATTGCTGAGAAGAAGACCCTGCAGGATCATGTTGCCGAAGGAGATTACAGAGCAATGAAAGGCATTGCTCATCGTTGTCCTTTCCGTAGCAATCAGCATCACCGCACCAGAAGAGAGATACGGTAAAAACGACTACGATGAGAAGATTAGCGGAATATACAGTGTATTTTGAGAAATCTTTTACCATTGGGTGGAACAATATATCAAAAGTTTGGATAGATGCAAAGCGTTCGCTTCGTCATCGTATCTTCAGCAGTCGTGCGTTGATTGCGACAACGATAGTACTTACTGACATCAGCACCGCGCCCAGTGCAGGACTCAGCAGGATGCCGAAGCTATAAAGCACGCCGGCAGCGAGCGGCATCGCAATCGCATTATAGCCGGTTGCCCAAGCAAGGTTCTGCACCATCTTCCTATATGTTGCTTTCGCAAGCCTGATCATCGCAACAACATCTTGAGGATTGCTCTTGACAAAAATGTTGTTGGTGATGATGTGTTGTGCCGGACTCTCTCAATTCTTGCGAGTGGCTTGCCGAATGATAGCGATTGTCCATTTGCGATTCCTTTGGAGAGAGTATCTTCAGTTGACATGGCTATGGACTTTAGCAATCTTCGCCATGATGTGATGGTCGCTGCCGAATTTGCAGATCGCATCGCAATGCTCACGCAAGTCGGCAAAGAGGAAAAGCAGCGCAACGATGCGTGTGACCAACGGATATTCTCGCGAAAGCTATACACCAATCACGCCGACAATGAGGCGATCCAACACTGTGCTCGGCGTATGTACAAAGCCCGCGATGGCAGTATAGACAGCAAGCTGTCGTGCGGCCCACTTCTCTGTTTTCCCCAACACCACCAGCGGCACCCAGTGGTAGGGTATCGCAACGTGGACGACGCTGAGAATAATGCTACCTAAGAAAGGACTCACGTACAGGACTCCTTAAATCGTGTTAGAAATCATTAAGAGAAGCGCACACCAAATGTCTTCGTCATCGCCCAAAGAACATTTTTAAGCCGATAAGTATAAGTGCCATGCCGAAGATTTTCTCCAGAACTGCGCTCGACAATCCCGTTGCGAACCTTGCACCGATAAGCCCACCCAAAAAGAATCCGACACCCATCAGAAGAGCGAGCTTCACGTCAACATATCCCTGCTTGTAATATGTCCATGCGGCTAAAAAGCCAATCGGCGGAACAAGCATTGCAAGAGTTGTTCCTTGCGCTTGTTGCTGAGAGAGTCCGAATATGAAAACTAACGCCGGGACAATAATCACGCCTCCACCAATTCCAATCACACCGCTGAATATGCCCGCAGCCAAACCTAAGATCACGTACAGAAGATTTTGTGGTACCATTTCTCAGAACCTTTCTATGAGATTTTCTTTTCGCCCGTGCTCGTTGAAATCAATGAAGCATTTGTCGTGTGAATCTCTTGAAGGAATAAAGCCGACGCATCTTCTGTGTTACCAAACGAACAGTGTTGTGTGCGTCGATGGATGCAGTCCACGCGGACTAATCCTCATGACGGTACGTCTTTTTTGCACACTCCGGGCAAAGCGCGAGCGCAGGTTTCTGGTCTAAGCGAGCTTCGATGTACACTTCGACTTGGTACCAGTAGCCTTTATCGTCCCGGACACGCTTGCAGGACGGGTAGAGGGGGAGGAGACCTCTCAATACTGAAACATCGGAAAGGGCATTCTCGAGTTGCGGCACGAGCCGCTCCTTCTCCTGTTCTGCCAGGATGCGGCGACGCATCTGTTCCTCCATTTCCTTGTGGCGCCGCCAGGCATAAATGAGAATTGACGGCAGCAGGAACACCATTAGCGAAAAGAATACATCAAGACGCTGAGTATCGTGGCGGTACAACCAACCAATAACCTTGTTGAACTCGTCGAAGTTTATCGCCAGACCAAACACACCATAGCGAGGATGCCAATGGTCACCGTATCACGAAATGCCTGGCTGCGTGATATGATCAACTGCTTCAGGCGCAAGAGGTTCACCTTCGACTCCACGTGCCTGTACGCCGTAGTGCCGTGTTTCGGCACGCAGGCGTGTTGGTTCAATTTCTCTCCCGCGCCCGAGCAAACTCAAGCAACTCATCCATTCCCGTTTTCCGGAAGAATGCAGAGAGCACACTTACTGAATCGAGGTTTGTTTTCTCCATCATTGAAGTATCATAGCTGAGTCGAACATCGTCAGGAATCGTCGGCTCGATGTTCAAACCTGTCCAGGTCCATGTCGAATCGTTCGAAGAAAAATCTTCAGGAGATGCTTTAAGCATTGCTGCGGCTGCGAGAAGTCCATCTTTCAAGACGACCTTGATGTTTGCCTCCTCGATAGTATCGTCCCAATCTGCCGCTTGACCGTAGCTCACGACAAACAAACGCTTGCCAGATGGAATTGTCAATGAATCCAAAGAAGGGTCCGCCACAAAGCTGCCCATGGTGGTTGAAATCCAAAACATTGATCGTACGCTTGTAATTCGATCCGGAACAAAGGTAGGCGTTATGGAAAACCAGAGAGCGTTGCCATAGTCCTGGACACTTGACAATTTCTGCTCGTCGTCCACCCACATTCTGAGTCCAAGCAATCCTTTAGAATTCAACAGAGCACCGGAGAAACTCTCTATCGTGTATCCTGTTGATGGAAGGCTTAACTCTATATTGATGGAATTACTCGTCGTATTTACAAATTCGTCATCGCAATACACTAACGCAGCATTTTGATAAAGAAAGACGACGACGTTGTGGCGTTTAAGCTGTACGGAACCATCCCAATCAGCCCGATGATACTTGTCAAGAAATGGGGGAGCAATCGCAACCGTATCTCCAACTTGTCCGAACACAATCGCTGATGGAAACAATCGAAACGCAAAGAGCGTCGCAACGATGAACAATGGATCTCGAATGTCTTTCATCAGATTCTTTCCGATAGTGGCTTCAACCATCCAGGTGAGGTTCTCTACTGCGTGTAATATTATCAGAACCACGACGAATTTCAACCGCGATGGGCCGACCAAGTAGTTTCCTTTTAATCACTGATGCTACGCAACGGCTTGGTATCGATGGCGCTGTCGTTTTCGAACAGAATTCATGTCGCTCCGATGGAGCTTTAGACAATCCATAGTTCCATTTGCTATAAGCATATCGCCCCTCTGGGGCTGAAAAGCAACTCAACTCCGTTAGGAGTGAAATGTTTATAGACCAGAAGATCGACTTGCGTATCGAGCTCCGATAGGAGTGGCATGAAATCTCACTCATGCGTAACATCAGTTACTCAAGTTGACCGCCTCGCGGAAGGGGTTGAAACCCCTGCAATTATTGGTTGGAATTGTTATCCACGTCCTGAAGGACGTGGCTATAGCCCCAGCCTTCAGGCTGGGGATTCGAAAACCAGCACAAATCCTCGTAACGGCTTCAGCCGTTTCGCCGTGAGCGGTCAACTTGAGATCAGTTAATAAACAGTTTCTCAGCCCTTTTTGATAGACAAGAACACCGGCAGAACAAACAGCAACAACACACTCGACACAGAAAAGCCACCAATGACGGCGATGGCAAGCGGCTGCTGCATTTGCGCGCCTGCACCGATGCCGAGTGAAAGAGGAAGCAGAGCGAGAATCGCCGCAAGCGCAGTCATGAAGATTGGACGAAACCTGATTGTTGCCGCTTTTATCAGACTTTCGCGATGGGCGGCGCCGTTCTTTTGTAGAGTGTTCGCATAGTGGACGATGAAAATGCTGTTCTCGGCAACAATACCCACCACCATGATTGCGCCCATGAAGCTGGTGATGTTGAAATTCACATTCGTTATCCACAAGGCTGCAAACACGCCAAAGAGCGAAAGGAGCGTCACAGCATACACGGCTGCCGGAATGAAGTACGACTCGAACTCGATTATCAACACAGTGATAACGAGGAGGCTTGCGCCGAACAACACA
>Ga0082335_1001363_pt1 | contig 52551 bp, 52 predicted proteins | sample Subgrocontami58m_FD_72375 | JGI IMG/M metagenome (GOLD analysis project Ga0082335, IMG submission 72375) | Subsurface groundwater microbial communities from S. Glens Falls, New York, USA - GMW37 contaminated, 5.8 m (SPADES assembly) (version 2) ... | reverse complement strand
AGGAGGCCCGCCCTCGGGCCGATCGGATTGTGGGATTGGATTGTGGGAGCGAGCTCGCGAACGATGGAATTCGCGAGCGAGCTCGCTCCCACGGCCCGCAAGCTTTAGACGTCCCCTTTACCCTTCAGCCGGGCCTTGAGATCGGCGAACGCCTTGTAGGTGGAAGGCGTATCTTGTTCGCCGCCGCGCGCCGCCTGGCCGCGCCCGGCGGAATCGAGGTAGCGCGAGTGTTCGTTGTCATGGCAGTAGATGCACAGCAGCTCCCAGTTGCTGCCGTCGGGCGGATTGTTGTCGTGGTTGTGGTCCTTGTGGTGCACCGTGAGCTGCTGCACATTCGCGCGGGTGAATTCGCGCGCGCAGCGCCCGCAGACCCAGGGATAAATCTTGAGCGCCTGCTCGCGATAATCTTTTTCCCGCTGGTCACGATTGCGCCGGGCTTCGGCAACAATCTGGTCGAGTTTGCTGGTGTCCGACATACGCACATCCTCCGTTCGCGATCATTGTGCGCCCGCCTTAGTCGATCTTCAACCGTGGCCTCGTTCCGCTATAATCGCGCTTTAACGGCGCAAGCTTTCATGGCTGAAATCCTCAAGCTGCGCGGCAGCCCCGCGCTGTCCGCGTTCCGTCTGGAAAAACTGCATGCCCGCCTGGCCGAAATCGCGCCGGGCGCGCGCATTGCCGGCGCCGAATTCTGGCATTTCGTCGAAACCGCGCACGCGCTAGCTGCGCGCGAGCGCTCGGTGCTGGAGCAACTGCTTGTATATGGTGAACCGGTGCGGCCGGCACCGCCCCAGGGCGTGCTGTATCTGGTGGTACCGCGCCTCGGCACCATCTCGCCCTGGTCGTCCAAGGCCACCGACATCGCGCGTCAATGTGGCCTGCCGGCGGTGCAACGCATCGAGCGCGGCGTCGCTTATTACGCCGCGGGCGCAGGCGGGCAGCGGGGAGAGGTCGGGGCCGCGCTGCACGATCGCATGACCGAGACCGTGCTCGACAGCGTGGACGAAGCCGAACAGCTATTCCGCCATGTCCAGCCGCGACCGCTCGCCTCGATCGATCTCCTCGCGCGCGGCCGTGCGGCGCTAGCGGACGCCAACCGCGCCATGGGCCTGGCGCTCTCGCCTGACGAGATCGACTATCTGCTCGAACACTTCCGCGCCATCGGCCGCAATCCCACCGACGCCGAACTCACCATGTTTGCGCAGGCCAATTCCGAGCACTGCCGCCACAAGATTTTCAACGCATCCTGGGTGATAGACGGCGTGGCAGAGGAGCACACGCTGTTCGGCATGATCCGCGCGACGGAGAAGGCCAATTCGCAGGGCACGGTGCTCGCTTATTCGGACAACTCCGCGATCATGGAGGGGCGCGAGATCGAGCGCTTCTACCCCGATGCAGCCGGGCGCTACGCCTACCACCGCGAGGCCACGCACACCCTGATGAAGGTGGAGACGCATAACCATCCGACCGCGATCTCGCCCTTTCCCGGTGCGGCCACCGGCTCGGGCGGCGAAATCCGCGATGAGGGGGCGACAGGCCGCGGAGCCAAGCCCAAAGCCGGCCTCGCCGGCTTTTCGGTGTCGAACTTGCGGATTCCAGGTTTCCTTCAGCCATGGGAAGAGAACCACGGAAAGCCCGACCGCATCGCCTCGGCCTTGAGCATCATGCTCGAAGGGCCGATCGGCGCGGCGGCGTTCAACAACGAGTTCGGCCGTCCCAATCTCGCCGGCTATTTCCGCTGCTTCGAGATGGAGTCCGACGGCGTGCTGCGCGGCTATCACAAGCCGATCATGATCGCCGGCGGCGTGGGTAATATCGCCGCGCGCGATGCATTCAAGCTCGGCTTGCCGCCGGGGTCATTGCTGATCCAGCTCGGCGGGCCGGGCATGCTGATCGGCATGGGCGGCGGTGCCGCATCGAGCATGGCTACCGGCAGCAACACCGAGGACCTGGACTTCGATTCGGTGCAGCGCGGCAACGCCGAAATCCAGCGCCGCGCGCAGGAAGTCATCGACCGCTGCTGGCAGCTCGCCGATGCGAATCCGATCCTGTCGATCCACGACGTGGGCGCGGGCGGCCTGTCGAATGCGCTGCCCGAACTGGCGCATGGAGCGGGGCGCGGAGCACGTCTGAATTTGCGCGCCGTGCCGAGCGAAGAACCGGGCATGTCGCCGCGCGAAATCTGGTGCAATGAGGCGCAGGAGCGCTATGTGCTCGCCATCGAGCCTGAACGGATCGACGAGTTTCGCGCCATCTGCGCGCGCGAGCGCTGCCCCTTTGCGGTACTCGGTGTAGCGACGCTGGAGCAGCGGCTCACGCTCGCCGACGAGCGCTACGCCAACCAGCCGGTGGACATGGACCTGGGCGTGCTGCTCGGCAAGCCGCCGCGCATGCTGCGCGAAGTCGCACGTCGCGCGCGCGCGTTGCCGCCGTTCTCCGCCGCGGGCATTGCGCTTGATGAAGCCTGCTACCGCGTGCTGCGCCATCCTACCGTGGCCGACAAGACTTTTCTCATCAGCATCGGCGACCGCACCGTCGGCGGGCTGTGCGCGCGCGATCCCTGCGTCGGTCCGTGGCAGACGCCGGTGGCCGATTGCGCCGTGACTCTGCTCGGTTTCGGCGGAAACGCGGGCGGAAACGCGGGCGGAAATACGGGCGAATACGCGGGCGAAGCCTATTGTATGGGCGAGCGCGCGCCGCTTGCGCTCATCGATGCCCCGGCCTCGGGGCGCATGGCCGTGGGCGAGGCGCTCACCAATCTGGCCGCGGCGCCGGTGGAGCTCGCGCGGGTCAAGCTTTCGGCCAACTGGATGGCGGCGGCGGGGCATGTGGGCGGGGACGCGGCGCTATACGACACGGTGCGCGCGGTGGCGCTGGAACTGTGTCCGGCGCTCGGCATCGGCATTCCGGTGGGGAAAGATTCGCTGTGGATGAAAACCACCTGGGAAGAGGGGGGGCAAAAAAAAGAAGTCGTGGCGCCGCTCTCGCTCATCGTCTCCGCCTTTGCTCCCTGCGCCGACGCGCGCCGCGTGCTCACGCCGCAGTTGCGCCTGGATGCGGGCGCGAGCGAATTGATCCTGATCGATCTTGCGCGCGGCAGGAACCGCCTCGGCGGCTCGATCCTCGCACAGGTATACGGCCAGATGGGCAACGCGGCGCCGGATCTGGATGACGCGCAGGCGCTGAAGCGTTTTTTTGAGGCGGTACAATCGCTCAATCGCGACGGCCTGCTGCTCGCCTATCACGACCGCTCCGATGGCGGCTTGTTTGCAGCGGTCTGCGAAATGGCGTTCGCCGCGCATTGCGGCCTGACCCTCAATCTCGATGCTCTCGATCTCGTCTGTCGCGACGCCGGGGGCAACGAGAGCCGGCCGGAACCGGCGGCCCGGGGCGATCCCGAGCGCGTGCTCGCAGCCTTGTTCGCCGAGGAGCTGGGCGCGGTGCTGCAGGTGCGCGCGCAGGATCGCGACGCGGTACTTTCGCGCTTGCACGCGGAGGACTTGCGGGCCCAGGTAATCGGAAGTCCTAACGAGCGCGACGAAATCCGCCTCATGCGCGGTGCGACGCCGGTGTTCGCGCAAAGGCGCATCGACCTGCAGCGCGCCTGGTCCGAGACCACTTGGCGCATGCAGGCGCTGCGCGACAATCCGGAATGCGCGCGGCAAGAGTACGACCGTATCCTCGATTCGAACGATCCCGGACTGCACGCCAAGCTCAGCTTCGATCCGGTGAAGGACATAACCGCGCCCTACATCGCCGAAGGTACCCGGCCGAGGATCGCCATCCTGCGCGAGCAGGGCGTGAACGGGCAGGTGGAAATGGCGGCGGCGTTCGACCGCGCCGGCTTCGCGGCGACCGATGTGCACATGAGCGACATCATCGCCGGGCGCGTATCGCTTTCAAGCTACAAGGGCTTCGCCGCCTGCGGCGGGTTCTCCTACGGCGACGTGCTCGGCGCGGGCGAGGGCTGGGCCAAGTCGATTCTGCTCAATGCGCGCGCGCGCGACGAGTTCGAGGCGTTCTTCGACCGTAACGACGTGTTTGCGCTGGGCGTGTGCAACGGCTGCCAGATGATGAGTAATCTGCACCAAATCATTCCCGGCGCCGCGCATTGGCCGAAGTTCCTGAAGAACAAGTCGGAGCAGTTCGAGGCGCGCTTCGTCATGGTCGAGGTGGCCGAGAGCCCGTCGCTGTTCTTCGCCGGCATGGGCGGCAGCCGCATGGCGGTGTCCACCGCCCACGGCGAGGGCAGGGCGGTGTTCGCCGATGGCGCCGCGCAGGCCAAGGCGCTGGTGGCGCTTAGATTCGTCGACAACCGCGGCGCGGCGACCGAGACCTATCCGGCCAACCCCAACGGCTCGCCTGCCGGCATCACCGGCCTCACCACCGCCGACGGCCGCTTCACCATACTCATGCCGCATCCGGAGCGCGTGTTCCGCAGCGTGCAGCAGTCCTGGCATCCAGAGGGATGGAAAGAGGATAGTCCGTGGATGCGCATGTTTCGCAATGCGCGCGTATGGGTCGAGTGAGGGGCGGCGCATTGAAAAGCGATAGACACGAGGTTCCGGCCATTCTGGGCAACCGCGTGGAGCTGCAGTTGCTCACCACGCTGCGCTGCAATCTCAAGTGCAGCTATTGTTCGCTCGGCGTGGGCGATGTGCTGGGCTCGCAGCGCAACGTCACCTACTCCCTGGACGCGCTCGATCGATTCATCGCGACGCATCTCGCCGGGCATGAGATCTACGTCACCTTCTACGGCGGCGAGCCGACGTTGAAGCTCGATCTCATGAAGGCGGTGATGAAGCGCCATCCCAGGTTTCGTTTTCAGTTGCAGACCAACGGCACGCTGCTCGATGGCCTGCCCGACTGGGTGCTCGGCAGGCTCTCCAATATCCTGGTGTCGATAGACGGCGGCGAGAAGATCACCGACGGCTACCGCGGACGCGGGATTTACCGCCGGGTGCTGAAGAATGTCAACGCGATACGCGAGCGCGTCGGCGGCACACTGACCGCGCGCGTGACCTGGAGCAGCGCGGACACCAGCTTCGAGGAACTGGACCAGTTGAAGCAAGATTTCGATTACGTCTATTTTCAGTTCGTGGCGCAGGACGGCGCCTACGCGCCGGAAGCGGTGGCGAAAAAGCGCGAGGTAATCGCGCGGCTGGTGCGCGCATTCTTCTCCTCGGAAACGCTCTATCCTTTCATCCCCATCATGGGCACGGTGCGCAACAAGGTACTGCCGGCGCTGGCCACGGAGCCGTACGCCGGAATGACCCAGTGCCGCGCGTCCACGCACCTATTGAACGTCATGCCCGATGGCAAGATCTATCCTTGCCCGGATCTGATGTACCTGCCGGAGATGCTGCAGGGGGACGTGGTCGGCAACTGGCTCAAGCCGAGCCCGCTCCAGCCCCATCCGGACATGCCTTGCGCGCGCTGCGCCGCGTTCGCGTTCTGCCGCCGCAACTGCATGAAAAATCTGCATCTGGCCTACGTCAAACGAGACGCCCGCTACCGCAAGCATGTGGTCGAACCGATCTGCGATCTGGTGAGATTCCTGGGCGAGGAGGTGGACCGGCACGATCCCCATGCATGGTTTACGCGCATGTCCTTGTCCGTGCGCGAACAGCTTGCCGGCTGCGCCGTGTACGAATACGTCGAGGTCATGCCCTGAGGTTGGTGCCGGCTTGCGCCGGCGCCGGGGGTGAACGCAGCGTGTGATTCACCAGCAACGCGGCCGTGAGTAGTAGCACCGCGCCGCCCTGATGCGCGGCCGCCAGCGCGATCGGCACCGCTAGCAGCAACGTGGCGATGCCGAGCGCGATCTGCAGCGCAAGCACGCCGAGGAGTAGCTTGATGGCTAGGTTTGCGCGCGGCGTGAGCGCCTCGCGCCGCGCCCGCAGCCAGAACCAGGGCACGAGCAAGGCGAGCAGCCATGCGCCCAGCCGGTGATTGAATTGCACCGTGGCCATGTTGTTGAAGAAATTCAGGTACCACGGATCGAGCATGAAAATCTCCGGCGGCACCCAATGCCCGTTCATGAGCGGAAACGTATTGTAGGCGAAGCCGGCGCGAATGCCGGCGACGAAGCCGCCGGTCACCGCCATGCAGGCGATCACGGCGGTGATGATCCAGGCAAATCGGCGCAGCGGCGGCGCGTTTGCCGCCACGGGATCGCGATAGCGCAGCCCCAGTGCCGTCCACAGCATGGCGGCATAGATCGCCAGGGCAATGATCAAATGCGCGGTCAGACGGTACTGGGACACGCGCGGGTCATCCACTAGGCCCGATTTCACCATGTACCATCCCATCGCCCCCTGTAAGCCGCCGAGCACGAAGATGCCGGCGAGCTTCAGCGCCAGCGGCCGGTCAATGCGGCCGCGCCACCAGAACCAGACGAGCGGCAGCAGGAACACCACGCCGATCATGCGGCCGAGCAGGCGGTGAAAATATTCCCACCAGAAAATGGACTTGAACGCATCGAGACTCATCCCCTGATTGACCTTGCGATACTCGGGGGTGAGCTTGTATTTGTCGAAGGTCTCGAGCCACTGCGCTTCGCTTGCGGGCGGCAGGGTGCCGAGGATGGGCTGCCACTCGACGATCGACAGTCCGGAGTGGGTAAGCCGGGTCACCCCGCCGACCACGACCATCGCGAACACCAGCGCGCAGCAGGCGAGCAGCCACGCCGCCACCTGGAGCCGCGCTCGGGTACCGGACCCGCCGGCGGGCTCGACGGAAGCTGCGTCTGTGGATATGGTCTTCATCGCAATCGCTTAAGATTTTTTCAGGTGGAGCCACGTTGTTCTTGTGCAAGGGTAATCGAAACGGCTTCCCGTATCCAGTGCGCCGGCGGGTAGGGGTCTTCGCGGAAGCCCGACCCGCGGCGGCCCGATCCGCAGAAGTAGCAGGCCGGTGCCGGCTTCTGTTATAATTTGCGCCTCGCGCCTGTAGCTCAGTTGGATAGAGTACTTGGCTACGAACCAAGGGGTCGTGGGTTCGAATCCTGCCAGGCGCGCCATTCAAACAAGGGCTTAGGGAAACCTAGGCCCTTGTCATTTGTGGCGGGCTAGCGCTGAAGGGTTATCCGGTGCGGCCTCACTCTTTGTGTGAAGCTGTTTCGATTCCCGCGATGATCGGTCGTTCATGTCAACTTTTGTTGGAAATGTGGCGTGTACCGCCTCAGGCGACGTGCTTTTTCACCCAGGCGACGTAGTGATCCATCCAGCCCTGCAGGAACTTCTTGCTATCTGCGCCGATGTTACCGGCCTGGTCAAACAATCCTTCCTTTGCCTGGATAAAGGCTTCGGGTTGGCCGAGTGTCGGCACATCCAGGTAGGCAAGAATGTTACGCAAATGCTGTTGCGCCAAAGATGTACCGATGGCGCCGACCGACACGCCCAACACGCCAGCAGGTTTGCCCGCCCAAACGCTTTGCCCATAAGGGCGAGACGCATGGTCGATTGCGTTCTTGAGAACCCCAGGGATCGAACGATTGTATTCCGGCGTGACGAACAGCAGGCCTTGGACGGCCTTGATTTCGCCCTTCAGCCGCTTGACGGACTCGGCCTGGTTCGCGTCGTCGTCCTGGTTGTAGAGCGGCAGGTCGCCGATTTGGACTTGCTTGAAGGAGAACTCCTGCGGCGCAAGCTTGGCAATGGCCTTGGCAAACTTGTTGTTGAAGGAATCCCGGCGAAGACTGCCCACTATTACGGCGATTTGATATTGATTCATGTAGCTCTCCAATGGAAGTGTTGGTCTGACGTAGATTAAAAAGGTTTCCCTAATTCGTTAAGCGAAGCGTAGTAGATCTCACGAGTGGATCGATCCAGTCCCCCGATTGAGAGGCACGAGAGAAGTATCCGTCTCGCAGTGTCAGCTCCTATGATAGCTCCCGGAACCGTGCGCGAACACCGTCAGCAAGCCGCCGAGGATCGCCAGATTCTTCATGAAGTGAATCTGCGCATTCATGACTTGATCGGCCGGAACGCCCCAATAAGCGTGAAAGATGAATGTGGCGGGAGCCGTGAACACGATCAACGCCAGCGCCGCCCAGCGCGCCTTCCAGCCGACGAGCAGCATCGCGCCGCCGATGAGTTCGGCCAGGAGCGCAGGCCAGATGAGCAATTCGGGCGCAGGTACGCCGAAGGCTTTCATGTAACCGATGTTGCCGTCCATGTGGACGAGTTTGCCGTAGCCGGACCACAGAAAAAGCGCGGCGAGGCCGACACGGCCAAGCGCCGATGCCCAATCGGCTAGCTCGGGCGCCGTCGCTTCTTGACTATTCGATTGCGCGAAACCCGGCTGTTGAAGCGTGGTTGACGATAGTTGACTCATGATGTGAATCCTTTCTGTAAGTGAAATGGAGTGGAAAATCGTTAAACGTCTGATTGATGCCGTTCGGGCGCCGCTACTGCGCGAGTCCGATCTGTTTCATAAAGTCCTGGTTGTCCCAGAACAGCCACTCGTGGTCCATCGTCTTGCCTTTCCAGTGCCCAATGGTGGCCATGCCGATAGCGAAGCGTTTTCCGTTAGGGCGATCGTCTTGCCATCGCCTAGGGCCATCAAGGCGGCAGCGATCAAGGTCTTGCGGAAGGTGGTTGTCATGATTCGATCCTTTTCAATTAAAGTGGTTTTATCCGCGCCGGAACCATTCCGGCATTTGATGGACGCATTTAATCAGTTGCGCGCAGGCAAATAAACCAGCAAAATGTCAATTCACTATTCAAATTAATAAAACAGTCGTGACCATCGACATTGTGGCGAGCATGCGGGTATTTACCGCCGTGGTGGATGCCGGCAGCTTTGCTGGCGCCGCGGACAAACTCGATCTATCGCGGGGCATGGCCACGCGCTACGTGGCCCAGCTCGAAGCGCATCTGGGTGTGCGGCTGCTTAACCGGACTACGCGCAAGCTCTCGCTCACCGAAGCGGGCAACGACTATTACCAGCGAGCCACCCAGGTACTCGCGATGGTCGAGGAAGCTGAAACCTCAGTGGCTCAGGAGGCGTCGGTTCCGCGGGGAACGCTGCGGGTAACATCCTCGGTGACATTTGGCGTCCACCACCTGGGCCGGGCGATCACGGAATACTTGCAGCAGTATCCCGGCGTGCAGGTTGACGTCACATTGAACGACCGCGTGGTGGATCTCATCGAGGAGGGATTCGATCTTGGGATACGCGTCGCTACGCGAATTGACCCGGGGCTGGTCGCGCGCAAACTCACACCCGCACGCATTGTGGCTTGCGCCTCACCCGGCTACCTGAAAAAACATGGGGCGCCAAAATCGCCCGAAGAACTCACAGGCCACAATTGCCTTTCCTACGCGTATTGGAGTCTGGGGAACGAGTGGCACTTCAGGCGCAAAGGCGTGGAGCGGAAGGTTCGGGTGTCGGGAAACTTGCGCGGCAACAACGGTGACATCCTGGTCAACGCGGCCATCGAAGGCGTGGGCGTGATTTTGCACCCTACGTTCCTAGTGTATGAGCCGCTGCGGGAGAAGAAACTGGTGCGCATTCTCCCGGACTGGGAGGCCGACGACCTCACCGTGTTTGCGGTCTACCCCAATCGAAAATTCCTGCCACCCAAGGTGCGCAGCTTTATTGATTTCCTCGCCGAGCGCTTCGGTCCCGAGCCGTACTGGGATTTCGACAGCAAGCAGAAATGATGGTGTTGCTGCGCGAACAAAATTGTCCGTCGTGCGCGAATTACACTCACCACCTATTTTCAACTGATTTTCCAGACTAACCAAGCATTTGCGGATGCCTCGCCTTGATCACTCCAATCGCGTAGTCTGGTCGATCTGACCCGCGCAAAGAACAGATATGGCGATGATCAACGGGCGGCTGAAAGCCGCAAAGCAGGATTACGAGATATGGCAAGCACAGCAAGGAGCGCGATGATGAGCCAACGGAGCGAAGTGACTATCGAAGAAGGCAGCACCAACGTCTATGCCGACCTGGGGTATGCCGACGCGGCTGAAATGCAACGCAAGTCACAACTCGCGGGGGAGATTTCCCGCGCAATCAAGGCGCGTCGCTTAACGCAGGACGGAGCCGCCGTACTGCTCGGCATCGATCAGTCAAAGATATCGCGCATCACCCGAGGACAGTTTCGTGGTGTCAGCGAAGCCAAGTTGTTGGAGCTGGTGGCCAAGTTGGGCCACGACGTGAAAATCGTCGTGGGACCCGTGCGCCGCCGCGCCGGTAAAATCGAATTGCAGTTCGCTTAACTTATTCAGGTAGAACGAACCTTTGTGAGCATAATAATGGAGCCTTGCGCCTTCGCCGTCGAACTACTGTTCCATGGAAGATCTGGTGAAATCGGAGCGTGGGCGCTATTTCCTGGCGTTGATTGATCGCTAGCGTTCGCCCCAGTCAATGTGCGGGGTCAGGTCAACGACCATTCATCGCCGGCATTGCACCCGCCTAATTCGAATGTGCGTTCAAATTGAGACTAATTATCCACGACATGTGGGAAGAGGGCCATCCATCGGTCTAAAAGCCTAAGCCGGACAAGCCGGAAATAAACAAAGTGTCTTCGGCCGGGGTGATTGCCGGACCGAGCACAAGGGTAGAAGGCAGCCTGCCCAAACAATAAGCATCCTCGCGGGTCTTTATTTTTGCTCAGCCGTCCAGACATTGGGAGCAGCGTTACGAGCGTCAACCGGGGTGGCTCCGAATCCACGCAAACAGCATGCCCTTTCGACCGGCCCTGAAAGATGTGGCAATCCCTCCAGTTTAGGTGCGAGAACGCACAGAGCAATCGGATGCGAAGGCGAATAATTTCAGTTCCTCCCCCGCCAACAATTTCTCCTCCTTTATCGTTTGGCGGGTTCCGGCCCCCGGTTATGCTCATTTCCGGGGGCCTTTTTTTGCCGGGCACACGATCGCATGATTTTTGTTCCTCCTGTATGGCAAAAAACTTGGGACGTATGTGCGCCGGCGCACAGAGTCTGTGGAACTCGATGGGGATAATTCCTCGTATGCGCGGTAGCTCCCCGAAAAGGGGCGGTGACGCCCCCTGATTGCCGGCCCAAAACCGTCCAAGCGTCCAAGGACCGGTTCGGGCGCTTTCCTGATACTCCACGAAATAACGGGATTCCACTCAAATGAGGAAACCATGATCAGCAGAAGATTCTCTATTTTTTCTCTGGCGATGGCTGGATGCGCGGCCGCCGCATACGCCATCGGCCGCCACACCCGCCATCTGGAGAAGCAGCAGCTCAAGCAAGACTTGCGCACCTGGGAGGATGAGGGCGGAAATCTGGCGCCATCCGAGGCCCCGGCCATGCCGCGTCCCGCGGCAGCGGCCTGAGTTTCGCCTCGATTGCCTGAACCTGAATTTTTCCGCACACCGCGTTTTAATCAACCACAATACCGAGGAGTAGCGAATGAAAGCAACCGCGCTGAAAGACGTGTCGTCCACGCGTCCGCCCCTGTCCGACATCAAGACTTTGCGCGAGCGCGCCAGGCAACATATCGAGAAGGGTGCGGTAACGTCCGGCTATGCCGCCGACCGCGGGAGCGTGATCAAGATGCTGAATGAAGCGCTCGCGACCGAGCTTGTCTGCGTGCTGCGCTACAAACGCCATTACTTCATGGCCACGGGTATCCACGCCGCGCCGGTCGCAGCCGAATTTCTGCAGCATGCGACTGAGGAAATGTCGCATGCCGACCTCATCGCGAAGCGTATTATCGAGCTACGCGGCGAGCCGAATTTCTCTCCTGACGGACTGGCAGCCCGCAGCCATGCGGAATACGTCGAGGGCGATACGCTCAAGAGCATGATCAAGGAAGATCTGATCGCCGAGCGAATCGCGATCGAGAGCTATCGCGAGATGATCGCCTACCTCGGCGACCAGGATCCGACCACGCACCGCATGCTGGAGGAAATCCTCGCCAGCGAAGAGGAGCATGCCGAAGACCTGTCGTCCCTCCTCGATGGGATGGAGGACTAGGGGAAGCTCACTTGGCCTGTGACCAAGGATTTCTTGTTTCTGCGGTTTCCAAACGGAGTCCACTGTGATCGAGATTCGCAAGGGCCAGGCGCCGGCGCCGCTTGCGCGTACCGAGTTCGGTATCCGGTTTCGCGGCGCCTTCGTCGATCCGGCGTTTCGTACCGAAGATCTGTCCATTGCGCGGCTTGAAGAGATCGCCTGGCAAGCCTACACCGAGGGCCGCAAGGCCCCCTTCACGCAGAAGGCGGGCCCAGGGTATGCCGATCCGGATTACGAGCTGTCGGTCGAGTGGATTGCCACGAAACAGCGCATCGACGAGGCGCAACTGCACTGGGCCGACCCGTTGGTCCCGTCGCGGGTGTTGCTGATTTGCGGCTCGGCGCGAAACGATGGCACCTGCCCGGGCGAGATGTCCAAGACCTTCCGTCTGTTGGGGATCGCCCGCGAGACGCTGGAACGGGCCCACATCCAAACCGATGTGCTTGACCTGAGCGTGCTCACCTCCGAATACGGCCGCAATATCCATCCCTGCAAGGGCTGCGTGTCGACAGCGATGCCGCTGTGCCACTGGCCGTGCAGTTGCTACCCCAACCACGCGCTCAACCAGACCAACGACTGGATGTCCGATATCTACGAGCGCTGGACCGCCGCCCATGCGGTGATCATCGTCTCGCCGGTGTATTGGTACCAGAGCCCCAGCCCGTTGAAGCTGATGATCGACCGCCTGGTGTGCGCCGACGGGGGCAACCCCGATCCCACCTCGACCTCGGGCAAGAAGGCCGGCAAGGCAAAAGAAATCGAGATGGCCGGATGGGACTATCCCCAGCACCTGGCAGGGCGCGCCTACGGCCTTATCGTTCACGGCGATGTGGCCGGTGTCGAAGGCGCGCGACGCGCCCTGTCGGACTGGCTCGACTGGATGGGTTTCATCGACGCAGGCGCGCAGGCGCGATTGGACCGCTACATCGGTTATTACGAGCCGTATGCGAGCAGTCACGACGCGCTGGACCGGGATGAACCCGTGAAAGAAGAAGCGCGCAATGTGGCGCGCGCGGTGGCGAAGGCCGTGATCGAGTTGCGAGCCGGCCGGCTCCAGGCGGTGCAGCCAATTCTGTCGCGTCCGCGGCCAAAGTAAGAAACCTGGCTTGCCGATGAGCCAACGGCCGCGATTCGCTTACCCAATCTCAACCAATCGGTAACTTTCATAGGAGACTTTCATGAGCCAATACCAAATTGCCGTTGTTGTCGGCAGCCTTCGGCGCGATTCGTTCAACCGCAAGCTGGCTAACGCCATTGTGAAATTGGCGCCGCCGGAGTTCTCGTTCAAGCAGGTGCAAATCGGCGACTTGCCGCTCTACAACCAGGACGACGACGCGAACCAGGCCGAGTCCGTCAAACGGCTGAAAGCCGAAATCGCGGCTGCCCAAGGCCTTCTGTTCGTTACGGCCGAATACAACCGTTCGATCCCTGGCGTGCTCAAGAACGCGATCGACCATGCCTCGCGCCCTTATGGCAAGAGCGCTTGGGCGGGCAAGCCAGCCGGTGTAATCGGGGTGTCGGTTGGCGCCATCGGCACGTCCATGGCGCAACAGCATTTGCGCAATATTCTCACGTACCTGGACGTGCCGACGCTTGGTCAACCGGAAGCATTCATCCAGGCAAAGGAAGGGTTGTTCGACCAGGCCGGTAACGTCGGTGCGGACAGCAGTAAATTCCTGCGGGACTGGATGGACCACTATGTCGCGTGGGTGAAAAAGCACGCTGCCTGATGCTTTGAAGCGCTCTGCGGAAATGTGTCCGTCCGCCCCGATTAACGATACTCCTTCTTGTGTACGGTATCGCACGGACAGATTTTTGACACAGAACGAGAATCCATGTAACGGCTTGCGTGGTTCGGCGAGATCTAGGCGGGACGAACCCGTGCCGGGCGCCTGACCCAATAGTTGTAACGCCGCATAGGGCGATACCTTAAGCCCGCGTGGGGTGTACTGACGGAATCGGAGGCGAAAGAGTCATGAACAGCGCGTTGAGAGACCTAACACAGTGCGGCGACGTCGGAAGCCTGCAATCGGCGCTTCGTACCCTTTGCTCCGAATTCGGATCCGTTTCCCGGCTGGATATACTAACCATGATCGAAGCCGGCAAACGCCAAGCGGTTTGCCTTCTGCGATTGGACTCGTCGGAACATGAGGAGAACCTGATGACAAAGCTCGGCGCGGGCCGGTTCGGTGAAGATTTATGTGTCGTTGTAGATCTGAGAATGCCGGCGCGAACGCAAGCGTAGAAAGCCGCCTGCTCAAACAATGAGCATCCTCGCGACTCTTCATTATCGCTCAGTCCTTCGGACCAAGGCGTGCAAACACCGCGACCGAACTGCGACCGGCGCAGTCGTCAGGATAGATGCATAGAGTTGCTTGAGTCCGGGTAGAGAACAGGGTACCGCGGGTCATCCCGGTCGTCGCGCCTGATGGCGACGCTAGGTCGCGATGATTTGCGAAAGCAGGTGGCCGTATCGGCTACAGACAGACAAGGAGAATCCAGAATGGAACACAAATTGCCGCCGCTGCCTTATGCGATGGACGCTTTGCAGCCGCACATCTCCAAGGAAACACTCGAATTCCACTATGGCAAGCATCATCAGACCTACGTCACCAATCTGAACAACCTCATCAAGGGCACGGAATTCGAAAACGCGAGCCTCGAGGACATCGCCAAGAAAGCGTCAGGGGGCATATTCAACAACGCCGCCCAGGTGTGGAATCACACGTTCTATTGGAACTGCCTGTCGCCCAAGGCAGGCGGCGCGCCGACTGGCGCGCTCGGGGCTGCCATCGACAAGAAATGGGGCTCGTTCGCGGCGTTCAAGGAAGCCTTCTCCAAATCGGCCGTGGGCAAATTCGGCTCGGGCTGGACCTGGCTGGTGAAAAAAGCCGACGGCACGATCGACATCGTCAATACCAGCAACGCGGCCACTCCGCTGACCGGAGCGGACAAGCCGCTCATGACCTGTGACGTGTGGGAACACGCCTATTACATCGACTATCGCAACGCGCGTCCCAAATACGTGGAATCGTTCTGGAACCTGGTGCACTGGGGTTTCGTGTCGAAGAACTACGGCGGCTGATGCCCTGCGGCGCGGATGTTTCGGGCATGACTATCGCGTGATGTCCGATTCCGTTGATGTCCCGTAGCCGGGTCAAGGACGGGCGAAAGCCCGGCGTAACGCACACTTGATTCGGCGGGGGAACAATACGCGAAAACTGCAACTGATAAGGTCGGACCATGAACCAAGTACACTTGGAAAAACTGGCAGGAGCGGCGGACGCTGAAGAGCTTCGGCGGGCGATAGACGCATTGTGCCAGCCCTTCGGCAGCCCGAAGAATATCCGTCTCCTCCCAAATAGCCGTGCCGAGGAGTATGTATGCTTCGTAGAACTCGGCTCGGCGTCGCTCAACTCGTCAATAATTGAGAATTTTGGTGGGATCTACTTTGCCAATGGCGTCACGTTTAGAATTCCGTTCAAGCATGCCAGCGACCAGGGTCTAAACAACGCCTAGCTGCTTCCCCCATAGGCGGGCGACTCGTCGAAACAATTGCCTTGGAAAAGATCTCGGCGCGGAAAGAGGGAACCCATCGGGAGGGCAGCCCCGCCGTTTCCCGGCTCACGGTGGCGTATCCGCTCAGGCTTGCAAGACGTAATTGCGGGGGATACTCAGGTTATTGCGGATCAACACTGCATGCAGGCGCAATGGCTGTCAGGATTATTGATTGATATGCGGACCTTTGTCCGCATAAACACTGTTAGGACTCGCATCAAATGGCTGAAAGTGCGCACTACCAGCAACTCGGGAAGTTTGTGATCCTGTTCCAGGAGCTGGAGAATTCGCTAATTGAATTGATTAGTGTAATCACCGATAAAGATTACGCTGTAGAAATCTTGCCAGCGGAAACTGAGTACCCCCGACTCGTTGAATCGGCCGACGCAATTTTTTCGCTCTTTATTGATCGGCTGCGCCAGCCGGGCTTAGAGGCCAAGACGCGATTTCATAAATTGATGGAAAAGTGTCTCGACATTGGGGTACTTCGAAATACGCTTGTTCGCTCTACGTATGCCCTTCTGGTGCGCACTGGCGATGTTCTCGCGGGGGTACAAGAGGAGGCCAAACTGAAGTTAAGAGGCGGTTCGCGCAGGCAAGCTATCAAGGAAGATCTATCGGTTGAGTCCTTCGAGCCCTATTTCCAGCGGATCGCCGACGTACTTGCAGAGCTTGAATTATTCAGGCTTCAAGTCATCGACTGGAAGCGGGAGGACAAAAAGCTCGCGTAGCCTCCATCCAATGCGCCCTATGCTCATTTCCGGAAGCTGTTCTAGATGACTGACACAATGCCCCGTCCCGGTCCTGCCGCTCTCGCATCGCTCCAGACGCTTTTCGAAACGAAGCGCGGCAAGGTGCTACAGCTGCCTCCCAAGCTGGTGCGCCTGTACGGATGCCTGCGCATGCCGTTGCCGCGCTCGCGTCCACATGTTTTCAGCAATTTTGTGACCACATTGGACGGTGTCGTCTCGCTCAATGTAAAGGGACACGCCAGCGGCGGGGACATCAGCGGCTCCAGCGGCCAGGATCGCATGGTGATGGGCCTGTTGCGCGCCATTGCCGATGTGGTGATCATCGGTTTGGGTACGCTGGACGTCGATCGCCGACACGTCTGGACGGCCGAAGCCATTTTTCCCGCGCTCGCGGATGACTATCGACAATTGAGGAAAGCGCTTGGCAAACGCGCGGCGCCGCTGAATGTAATCGTCAGCGGCAGCGGCGGGGTCGACCTAAGCCTGCCTGTGTTCGTGTCCGGCAAGGTGCAGGCGCTGATCGTCACCACGGACGCGGGCGCCAAGCGTTTGCGCAGGCAAAAGGCCCCCGATTCGGTCGAGATCCGCGCAATTCGCCAGAGCGCGAGCACGGATCGACACAGCGCGAGCGCGATTTCGGCGAGCGCCGTCCTCGACGAGGTGTCTCGAGTGAGCTCCGGCAAGCTGATCCTGGTCGAGGGAGGGCCGCGATTGCTGGGTGACTTTTACGCGGAGCGCCTCCTCGACGAGCAGTTTCTGACTCTCGCGCCGCAGATTGCCGGCCGCGATGTTGGCGACCGGCGGTTCAGCCTGGTCATGGGAAAGGCGTTCGCGCCGCGCGATCCTCTATGGGGGAAACTGATCGACCTGCGGCGTGGCAGCCGCCACCTGTTTCTGCGCTATTCGTTCCGTTAATTGTTGCGCGAATTTCCAATTCCAATGCAAAAGTCCAGCGCTTTCTCTTTATTGGTCGGTTTTCTGATGCTGAATCTCGCCGGCTGTGGCGACGTGGCAACATTGCCGGAAAGTGCCGGAATCGGTCCCCGGCCGACGTTGCCGCCACCGCACCCGACGCTGATCCCGACGGTCCACATTGCCCCGGCCAAGGGCTGGCCGGCTGTGGCGACGCCCAAGGCGGCAGCCGGGCTCGCGGTGAACGCGTATGCGGCCGGCCTCGATCACCCCCGCTGGCTCTATGTCCTTCCCAACGGCGACGTGCTGGTTGCCGAAACCAACGCCCCGCCCAAGCCCGAGGACGGCAAAGGCATCAAGGGCTGGGTAATGAAGCTGGTGATGAAACGCGCAGGCGCGCTAACCCCGAGCGCCAACCGTATCACGCTGCTGCGCGACACGGACGGGGACGGCATCGCGGAGACGCGAACAGTCTTCCTAAGTGGCCTCAATTCGCCCTTCGGCATGGCGCTTGTGGGCAGCGACCTTTATGTAGCCAACACCGATTCGATCACGCGCTTCCCCTACAACACGGGCGATGCCAAAATTACCGCACCCGGCGTCAAAGTCGTCGATTTACCCGCCGGCACGATCAACCATCACTGGACCAGGAATGTCATTGCCAGCCGCGATGGTTCGCGCCTCTATGTGACGGTAGGCTCGAACAGCAATGTGGGCGAAAACGGCATGGACAACGAAGTCAATCGCGCTGCCATCCTGGAGGTCGATCCGGCAAGCGGCCGCTCGCGGCTGTTCGCGTCGGGTTTGCGCAATCCGAACGGGTTGGATTGGCAGCCGCAAAGCGGCGAGCTTTGGACCGCGGTCAATGAACGCGACGAGCTCGGCAGCGACCTGGTTCCCGATTTCATGACATCGGTGCAGGACGGCGCATTCTACGGCTGGCCTTACAGCTATTACGGCCAGCACGTCGATGCGCGGGTGCAGCCCCAACGTCCCGATCTGGTCGCTCGTGCCATCGCGCCTGACTATGCGCTAGGAACGCATGTTGCCCCACTCGGGCTGGTGTTCTATCGCGGCGGTCTCTTGCAGCAGCGCTATGCCGGCGGGGCGTTCATCGGCCAGCACGGCTCGTGGAATCGCAAACCGCGAAGCGGCTACAAGGTCATTTTCGTGGCGTTTGCCGATGGACGCCCTGTCGGGTCACCCGAGGACGTGCTCACCGGTTTTGTCGATGCCGAGGGCAATGCGCTTGGCCGTCCCGTAGGCGTGGCGTTGGACCAGGCAGGCGCTTTGCTCGTCGCGGACGATGTTGGCAATGTCATCTGGCGCGTGACGCCGGTCGCATCAAAGCAGTGATTTCCCCCGCCTTGTGTCGGCTAGCGAACAGAACATTGCGCTGGAGGAGGGGAACATCCGCTTGCAGGCCGCGATTGGTGGAACGCGTGGTCAATTGATTCCGCAGACAGGACGAAAAGCATGCCCCTCAGAAAAGGATCCAGCCAGTCGGTTGTCGGCAGCAACATCAAGATACTGGTGGATGACTGGGAGAAGGATGGATCGATAGGCACCAGCCATCCGCCGACAAAGAAAAAGGCGATCAAGCAGGCGGTTGCCATCGCGTTGGCCAAGGCTGGCAAGAACCGCAATGCGCAGCCGCGCAGGCACAAAGCCATCTGAGTCTCGGTTCATCCCATCCAGGCATACCTGTACCGTGTCATTGCGAAAGGATAGCGGTCATGGAATTGAACACTGAAAAAATCAGTCGTCTGGTACGCGAATTGCTGATCGAGATCGGCGAGGACCCGACGCGCGAAGGCCTGCTCGATACGCCGAAGCGGGTAGCGAAGGCGTTCGAGTTCCTCACCTCGGGCTATCGCACCGATACCAAGCAGTTGATCAACGGGGCGTGCTTCACCCAGGAGACCAGCAGCATGGTCATCGTCAAGGACATCGAGCTCTACAGCCTGTGCGAACACCATATGCTGCCGTTCTTTGGCCGCTGCCATATCGGTTACATTCCCGGCGGCACCGTATTCGGCGTGAGCAAGCTCGCCCGTCTGGTGGACATGTACGCGCGGCGGCTGCAATTACAGGAGCGCCTGACCGAGCAGATTTCCAAAGTGGTGATGGAATCGATCAACGCCAAGGGCGTGGGCGTGATGATCGAAGCGCGCCACCTGTGCATGATGATGCGCGGCGTGGAGAAGCAGAATTCGACCATGGTGACTTCGTCCGTCCTCGGCGTGTTTCGCGATTCACTCGCGACCCGGGAGGAATTCTTCTCCCTCATCGGGCGCCGCGCCTGAAGCGGACTCTCGACGGCATGACATTCTTCCTTCGCAAGCGCGGGTGGCACGAGGAGTTCCGATGATATTCCGCCAGCTATTCGAGCCGCTATCGAGCACCTATACCTATCTGCTCGGATGCGAGGCAAGCGGCCAGGGCGTGTTGATCGACCCGGTCGTTGTCGCAATGGACCGCGATCTGGCGGAACTCGACCGGCTTGGACTCACACTGGCCTGGACCCTGGATACCCATATCCACGCAGACCATATCACCGCGGCGCTGGAGTTAAAGAAGAAGATCGGAAGCAAGATTGCCGCGCCGGCGTACGACCGGCTGCCGTGCACCGACGTCGGCATTGAAGAGGGCAAACCGTTTCAGGTTGGCGGCATTACGCTTCAGCCATTGCACACGCCAGGCCACACTGCGGGGCATTTCGCGTATCGGTTCAGTGACCGGGTCTTTAGCGGAGACGCGCTCCTGATCGAGGGATGCGGCCGCACCGACTTCCAGGACGGCGATGCCGGCGCTTTGTACAAAAGCGTCAGAGAAAAGTTGTTTTCCCTGCCGGATGATGTTCTGGTGTATCCGGCGCACGACTACGAAGGCCGGCACGTTTCCTCGATCGCGCAGGAAAAGAAACGCAATCCACGGCTCGGGGAAGCACGGACCCTGGAAGAGTTCAGGAGCATTATGGCAAACCTGAATTTGCCTTATCCAATGTTCATAGACTACGCCGTGCCCGGCAACAAGCTCTGCGGCGTGTGTCCGAGCGACCTGCCTGACAATCTTGAGAAGTACTGCCGGCAAATGAGCGAAAGTCCGCAGGGCTAAAGCGCGCATTGCGTTGAATCCGATTAACAATCCGTCATGGAGATCGATCATGAGCAGGGAAAAAGCAACGAGCAAATCCGGAAAACACAAAAAGGCAAAGGGCTCAGGCCCGAACGCGGACACGAATCGGACTGCCGGCGGCGAGCTGCACCAGATCGCCGGTGGAGGGCACCCCGCGCTCACCACGAACCAGGGCGTCGCACTTTCCGACAATCAAAACTCGCTCAGGGCCAATCCGCGCGGACCTACGCTGCTGGAGGATTTCATCCTGCGCGAAAAAATCACCCATTTCGATCACGAGCGCATTCCGGAGCGTATCGTCCACGCGCGCGCGACGGGTGCGCATGGATTTTTCGAGCTGACCGCCTCGTTGAAGCGATACACCACCGCCCGGATACTCACCGAGGTAGGCGAGAAGACCCCGGTGTTTACGCGCATATCGACCGTCGCAGGCGGCGCGGGTTCGGTCGACACCCCGCGCGACGTGCGCGGGTTTGCCGTCAAGTTTTACACCAAGGAAGGCAACTGGGACCTGGTCGGAAACAACGTCCCGGTATTCTTCATCCAGGACGCCATCAAATTTCCCGACCTCATCCATGCGGTAAAGATGGAGCCCGACCGGGGCTTTCCTCAATCGGCGACCGGGCACGACACGTTTTGGGATTTCATTTCGCTCACACCGGAATCCATGCACATGGTGATGTGGATCATGTCGGACCGCACGCTACCGCGTTCATTGCGCATGATCGAGGGCTTCGGTGTGCATAGTTTCCGGCTGATCAACGACGCGGGTGAATCGACTTTCGTCAAATTCCACTGGCGCCCCAAGCTCGGCTTGCAGTCCACCATCTGGGATGAGACCGTGAAAATTGCCGGTGCCGATCAAGACTTCCATCGTCGCGATATGTTCGAAGCCATACAAGCCGGCAATTACCCCGAGTGGGAATTTTCGATTCAACTTTTCACGCAGGAGCAAGCGGACAGATTTCCGTTCGATCACCTGGACGCGACCAAGTTGATCCCGGAAGAATTGGTTCCCTTGCAAGTGATCGGACGCATGGTGCTGGATCGCTGGCCGAATAATTTCTTCGCTGAAACGGAGCAAGTCGCCTACTGTCCTTCCCATGTGGTGCCGGGCATCGATTTCTCCAATGATCCGCTGCTGCAGGGCCGTCTATTCTCCTATCTCGACACGCAGCTCTCGCGCCTGGGTTCGGCGAATTTTCACCAGATCCCGGTCAACGCGCCCAAGTGCCCGTTTGCCAATCATCAGCGCGACGGACACATGCAGATGGCGCAACCGGCGGGCCGAGTTGCGTATGAGCCGAACTCCTTGTCGGAAAATTCGCCACGCGAGGCGCCGGCCAAGGGCTTTCATACCGCCGCGGTAACTGAAACCGGCGGGAAAGGCCGTATCCGCGCCGAGAGTTTCGCCGACCACTATAGCCAGGCGCGGCAGTTCTATCTCAGCCAAACCGCATATGAGCAGGCGCACATCGCCTCGGCCTTGGTGTTCGAACTGTCCAAGGTCGAGCATGTGCACATACGCGAGGCGATGGTCGGGCACCTGCGGCATATCGACGAAGATCTCGCCAAACGGGTGGCTGCGGGTCTTGCGTTGGCCAAAATGCCCGCTGCGCCAAAGGCGGCGGCACCCGTGCTGAAGATGCATACGTCGCCCGCATTGCAGATTATCGGCAAGATGAAAGACACGCTCGTGGGGCGGGCGATTGGCATTCTGATCGCGGATGGTTCCGACGGCGACGTCATCAAGAAGATTCAAAAGGCCGCGACCGATGCGGGTGCCAGCGTGAAGATCGTCGCTCCTAAAGTGGGCGGCGCGAAGCTTGCCGGTGGCGCGATGCTGGCGGCTGACGGACAACTCGCTGGCACGCCTTCCGTGCTGTTTGACGCAGTCGCCGTCATCGTCTCCGGCGAGGGCGCAAAAACATTGTCGATGGAAGGCGCCGCGATCGATTTCGTGCGCGATGCTTTCGCTCATCTCAAGGCAATCGCCGTCGACAAAGGCGGCCAGGCGTTGTTGAAAATGGCGAATGTCGGACAGGACGCAGGCGTCGTAAGTACCAACGACAAAGACGCATTCATCGCTGCGGCAAAGACGCGCCAATGGGACCGGGAAAAGTCCGTTCGAACATTGGCATGACGCCGGGGCCCGGATTGGCAGGCAATTCAACGGAACAAACCAAGCCTCTCCAGGGTGACCGAACAACTATGTTCGCTATCGTGAGATTTGTATGTGCGATCGCGCACGTAAGCCGCCCGGCAATGCAGCGTGGCTTGGATTGCACATTGACCTGAACACTATATTCAGAATCTGGCCTTGTATGTGCGCGGGCGCACAGAACCTGCCGCGGGGGAGGTGTCCAATCCCACTGCTGGCCACCGGGGAGGCGAGACAAGGAGACGTGAGATGAATTTAGGAACCATACTATTGGTGATTCTGGTTCTGGCGCTGCTGGGTGTGATTCCCACCTGGCCTCACAGCAGCAAATGGGGTTATGGTCCCAGCGGCGGAGTTGGCTTGATACTGGTGATCGTGTTGATCTTATTCTTGCTGGGCAAGATATAGCCGTTGTTTTTCATCGCGCTGCGTGCAGCGCTTATACCAGGAGCACTCGAACATGAACAAAGACCAAGTGAAGGGCGCGGCGAAGGACGTGGCCGGCAAAATCCAGGAAGAAGCGGGCAAGCTGGTGGGCAGCAAGGAGCAACAGATCAAGGGGCTTTCAAAACAGATTGCCGGGAAGGTGCAGAAGGGCGTCGGCGACGTCAAGCAGGTTGTTGAGGATTTCAAGAAAAGTTAGTCCAGGCGTGCGTTGCCAATAACCGATGAGCTCGAACCATGAAACAGGAACAATTGCAAAGACTGGCAGGAGCGGCGAACGTCGAAGAGCTTCGGCGGGCGATAGAAGCATTGTGCCAGCCCTTCGGCAGCCCGAAGAATATCCGCCTTCTCCCAAATAGGCATAGCGACGAGTATGTGTGCTTCCTGGAGCTTGGCTCGCCGAAGCTCAACTCGTCAATCATTGAGGATTTTGGCGGTATCTACTTTGCCAACGGCGTTACGTTCAGAATCCCATTCAAGCAAGCCAACGACTAGGGTCTAAACGCCCCGTGCCTGCTTCCCCATGGACGGGCGACCCGCCGAATAAAGTACCTCGAAAACAAACGCGCCCCCTCTGTTGGAATGAAAACGTTGTGGGTATCGGCGCGATTCCTAGCAATCGTCCTGCTATGCATAGGCGCGTGCATTGCCCATGCCGACGATATGGACGCGAATTCCGCGGCGGCTCTGCGCGCCAAGTACGACAGCCTGCAGAATCGGCTCAGCCACAATCAGTTCCAGAGACCGCTGCATTTGGACTCCAGCGAGGCCCCGGAGGGCGCGACAGGCGACATTTATGCGCGCATCAATTACCCGTTTGCAACGGTGCGCGCCGCGCTGAATAATCCCGGCGATTGGTGCGATATTCTGATTCTCCACGTCAATACCAAGTACTGCCGCGCTTCGTCGAGCAGCCAGGGGGCCGTGCTCAATGTAAGCATCGGCAAGAAATACGACGAGCCGCTGGAGAAGGCCTACCGGGTGGACTTTGTCTATCGCATTGTCGCCCAAACGGCGAACTACCTGCAGGTGAGGTTGAACGCAGACGTGGGGCCATTCGGCACGCGCGACTACCGCATCGTACTCGAGGCAATCCCGCTGGAAACGGGGCGCACATTCATCCACTTTTCGTATTCGTATACCTATGGCTTGGTGGGACGACTTGCACTGCAGGTCTACCTCGCCACAATCGGGCGGAGCAAGGTGGGATTTGCCGTCGTCGGCAAACGATCCGACGGCCAGCCTCTATACATCGGTGGAATACGCGGCTTGGTCGAACGCAATACCATGCGCTATTACCTCGCCATCGATGCCTTTCTCGGCGCCATGTCCGCACCGCCGCAGGAGCGACTTGAAAAGCGTTTGCGGGAGTGGTTCGCGGCCATCGAGCGCTATCCACGCCAGTTGCATGAAATGGAACAGAGCGAGTATCTCGACATGAAACGCAAGGAGTATTTGCGGCAACCGTCCGAACGCCAAACGCCACCGGCATGATTGCCGAGCTGCAGGGGCCGCGCGGAACCAATCCTATTGGTTCCGAAGCATGTTTCGCATCAGTGCACAGGGCGCGCAAGTGCTCAAGCACCCGGGAGCCTGCTACGGTTTTTAGGTTCAATGGAGCAATCATGACCTCTCACCATTATCTGCATACCGGCCAGGACGCGTCGTTTGCCGTCGGCACGTCCTGGCCGGAACCGCGATTCGATTTGCGCGACGACGAGGTCATCGATCGGCTGACCGGTCTGAACTGGTGTCGTAATGCCAATCTCGCGGAATTTCCATTCACTTGGCAGGATGCACTGGATTTCGTCGCGACCATGAACCGCGAAAAGCGTTTCGGCCGGCGCGATTGGCGCATGCCCAATCGCCGCGAATTGCGTAGATTGCTCAGTCTGCAGGGCTGTCAGACTGTCAGGCGCGCCAGTAGTGCCAGTAGTTTAAGGCATTAGCGAAAGCTATAATGACCTCTTCCCCCGCTCACTGCCCCGGACCTTGCGCCAGACCGCTGCCCTTGCCCGCGTCTCGCCCTACCTGCTGCTCACGGCCACGATCCTGTTCTGGGCGCTGAACTGGATCACCGGGCGGGCGCTGCGCGACGACGTGCCGTCGTACTCGCTCGCTTTCTGGCGCTGGGTGATTGCGAGCGCGCTGCTGCTGCCTTTCGCCTGGCCGCACTTGGTGCGCGGCTGGCCGGCGATGCGCGAGTCGTGGCGGATCATGCTCGCGCTCGGCCTGCTCGGCACCACGTTCTGCACCCTGGCCTCGTACACGGGCCTCAAGTACACCACTGCCGTCAGCGGCTCGATCCTGAATTCGTTCGCGCCGGTGATCATCATCGCCATCTCCTGGGCCTTCCTCGGGCAGCGGCTGCGCGCCTCGCAGTGGGCAGGCGTCGCGATTTCGCTCACCGGGGTACTGAGCATCGTCGGCCGCGGCGACCCGACGGTGTTGCTGACGCTTTCGCTCAACGTTGGAGATCTTTGGATTCTGGCGTCGATACTGCTGTGGGCGCTGTATACGATCTACCTGCGCTGGCGACCGCCGGGCCTGCACCCGCTCGGCCTCCTGGCCGCGAACGTGATCGTCGGCGTAGTGGCGATGCTGCCGGTGTACCTGTGGTCGCTCGCTCAGGGCCTGCATATCACCTGGACTGCGGGGGCGGCGGCCGGGCTTGCCTACGTCGGCGTGTTTCCGTCGGTGCTCGCGTATATTTTCTGGAACAACGCGGTCGCGCGCGTCGGCCCGAACAAGGCGGGGATGTTCATGCACCTGATGCCGGTGTTCGCGAGCCTGCTCGCGATCGCCTTTCTCGGCGAGCGGCTGCACCTGTTCCACCTAGCAGGCATGGCGATGATCCTCGGCGGCATCTGGCTCACCAGCCGCGCCCACAACCCCGAGGCCGAAGCCGGGATGGAGAACTGAACGCAAGCGCGCGGGATCAGTCTTCCAGGGTGAATCCCACCTTGATGCTCACCTGCCAGTGCGCCACTTTCCCGTTTTCCACGTGGCCGCGCGTCTCTATCAACTCGAACCAGTGGATGTTGCGCACGGTCGAGGAAGCCTTGGCGATGGCGCCACTGACGGCGTCCTCGATGTTCTTGGTCGATGAACCGGTAAGTTCGATATGCTTGTAGACGTGATTGCTCATGCTGCTCTCCTGGAGAAAAATGGCCGATGGCAGAGAGAGTGATCTTGGAAGCGAGATGAATTATCCGCCTTTTTTCGCGGGTACGAAAAATCGCGCTCCCGCTACCGCATCTTATCCGGCTTCCGGTCCATTGCGGATTCGTTGCAATAATGTCGCCCATGGCTCGCCCGGCAAACCGCACTGCAGACCCGGCACGAGGGCAGGACGCACGAACACGGCTGCTCACCGGGCCGATCCCGGCAACGATGGGCGATAGCCCGAAGCGGGAACGAGACCGTGCCCCGGCTCAGGACTAGGAAGCGTGTGTCCGAGACGAGCCCCGGCTATTCCGGATTATGCCGGGGTATCTGCCGCGCGACGCGGGATCAGATCGACTTCAAGTCGCCTGCCGAGGTCTTGCCGTCCTGGCCCTTCTGCAATTCGTACTGGATTTTCTGACCTTCGTTCAAGGTGGACAGGCCGGCTTTCTCCACCGCCGAGATATGCACAAACACGTCTTTCGAGCCATCATCGGCCTGAATAAAGCCGAAACCCTTGCTTGCGTTGAACCATTTCACTGTGCCAGTAGCCACAAAAATCTCCTGATAAGAATGTAGTCGAATATCGACCCGGGCCATGATGAGTCCGGGTCAATAGAGGAACAGTTTAATGCATCGTGCTCCAGGTTGCTACTGCAAGCTGCGCAAATCCCGAAATAGGCCTCGACCCGGAGCCTGATTCCGCCATTTTCGCGCGAAACAAGGTCTGAATGGCGAAGTATCGGCGTAAACTCCTTCATCCGTCTCTCCAACGATGGTGGCAAGACCATCGCAGACCGCGTCAGTGCTTGAGCGCGAGCACGGTCGAAGCGCTTTTTTCAGGCCTCGGCCACGATCAGCGGCACGTACATCTCCGCCTCGCACGGCCGTGCGTCCAGCGCGCGTTCGATCGAACGCAGGAGGTTGACGATGCTGCCGCCGCGGTAGTCTGGAAGATCCATAGCCGGACGCTATAAGAAAGCGGCGGGGACGGCCAGTGCGCTTGAAACCGACGGCACTAGACCGCATATACTGCACAAATATCCGCTGGAGCCGCCATGAACACCCATACGTTTGATACCGGAATCGAATCCTTCGAGCGCGACGTGCTGCAAGCGTCGCAGAAAGTGCCTGTGCTGGTCGATTTTTGGGCGCCTTGGTGTGCCCCTTGCCGGGTGCTGAAACCCATCCTGGAGAAGCTCGCCGGCGAATATCAGGGCAGGTTCCTGCTGGCCAAGGTCAATTCCGACGAACACCCGCAGTTGTCCGCGCGTTTCGGCGTGCGCGGCATCCCCAACGTCAAGGCCTTTGTCGACGGCAAGCTGGCGGACGAATTTACCGGCGCGCTGCCCGAGAGCGGCGTGCGCGCCTTCATCGACCGCTTGATCCCGACGCCGGGCGAGAAGCTGCGCCGCACCGCGCGCGTGCTCGTGACCCAGGGTGATTTCGACGAGGCCGAGCGCCATCTGCGCAGCGCGCTCGAGATCGAGCCGGCGAACCACGCGGTGCGGCTGGATTTGGTTGAGTTGTTGCTGGCGAAGAACAGCCACGCCGAGGCGGACGCGCTGTTTGGGCAGATTCCGGAGCGCGAGCGCGACGAGCGCGCGGACAAACTCTATTCCGTGCTTGCCTTGTGGAAGAAAAGCCAGCAACTGCCGGCGCTCGAGGAACTGGAAGCCAGGCTCGCCGCCAATCCGGAGGATCTGCCCTCGCGGCTCGCGCTGGGCGAGCGCCTGGTCGCCGATAAGCGCTACGAGCCCGCGCTCGCGGCGCTGCTGGAGGTGGTGCGCAGGGACCGCGGCGCTTTGCGCACCAGCGCGCGCAAGCTGATGGTCGAGGTGTTCAATCTCGCCGAAGATCAGTCCGGGCTGGTCAGTGAGTATCGCAAGCTGCTTGCCGGTGCTCTGTACTGATCAGTAGTCCCGAGGAGGGGACAGGGTGGTTTTATTCTTGTTTGACCAAAATCATAGGCGCGCGCCCGCAGTTCGGTAACCTAAGTCACATACGTTGCGGTGGACACCCGCTAAATTGATTGCCATGCTAATTCGAAATATCTTCTCGTTGCGCGCCGCGGCGATTTTCGTCCTGCTGTCTGCGCCGTCCCTGTACGCAGCAGAGGCCACGTCGCTGCGCACCGCCCCGGTTCAGTATCGCGAGGTCGATCAGACCTATGCCGCCGAGGGCGTGGTCGAGGCGGTGAAACAATCGACCGTGGCGGCGCAGATTTCCGGCCGCGTGGTGGCGGTGAATTTCGATGTCGGCGACCGGGTGAAGAAGGGCCAGGTGATCGTGCGCATCGATCCGACCGAGGTCAATCAGGCCTATGCCGCCAGCCAGGCGCAGATCGCCCAGGCCGATGCGACGCTGCGCAATGCCAAGGCGCAATACGAGCGTACGCAGAGGCTGGTGGAGCAGAAATTCATGAGCGCGGCGGCGATGGACAAGGCGCAAGCCGACTACCAGGCCGCCAGGGCACAGCTTGCCGTGGCCGAAGCGGGCGGTGGCCAGGCCGCAGCCACCAGAGGCTACGCCACGGTGACCGCGCCCTACAGCGGCGTGGTCTCCGCGCGCCACGTCGAACTGGGGGAAATCGTCGTGCCCGGCAAGCCGCTCATGACCGGTTTCGATCCGGGCGAGTTGCGCGTCACCGCGAGCATGCCGCAATACCAGCTCGCTGCGGTGCGTAAGCTATCCAGCGCCGGCGTCGAATTCCCGGCGCTGAAAAAGCGCGTTCCGGCTGCAAGGATGACGATCCTGCCCGCGGCAGACGCACAGACCCACACGACCCAGGTGCGGCTGGAACTGCTTGGCGGTATCGAAGGCCTGTATCCGGGCATGTTCGCGCGTGCCTATTTCGCGGTCGGCCGGGTGAAGAAGCTCCTCATCCCAGCGTCCGCGGTGGCGCTGCGCAGCGAAGTGGCCGGCGCCTATGTGGTGGCGGAGTCGGGCGAGATCCGGTTTCGCCAGTTGCGTCTGGGGGAAGCGGCAGGGGAGCAGGAAGTGGAAGTGCTCGCCGGCGTCGCGCCCGGGGAAAAGGTCGCCCTCGACCCGGTCGCTGCATTGGCAGCCTCGAAGCGCGGCAGCAAATAAAGAAAGATTCCACCGCAGAGGACGTAGAGAAACTCGGTTGCTCAGGCCGTATCGCGTACTCACTCACCGAGCCGGTGAGTCGCTTGAATCAGCCAATACCTGGTTTTTCGCCTGCGTCCTCTGCGGTTCAATGTTTTCTTGCAGGATCATCAATTCACCATGGGCATCTCCGGACGCATCAGCCAGTTTTTCCTGCACTCGCAGATGACCCCGCTGATCGCGCTGATCGCGCTGCTGCTCGGGGTGTTTGCCGTGCTGGTGACCCCGCGCGAGGAAGAGCCTCAGATCAACGTCACCATGGCGAACGTGCTGATTCCGTTCCCAGGGGCGTCGGTGAAGGACGTGGAGTCGCTGGTGACCACGCCCGCCGAGCAGGTGCTCGCGCGCATCACCGGCCTGGAGCACATCTACTCTGTGACCAAACCGGGCATGGCAGTGCTCACGGTGCAATTCAAGGTCGGCGAGGACCGCACCCAGGCGCTGGTGCGGCTCTACGACACCATCAATTCGAACCGGGATTGGCCGCCGCCCTCGCTCGGCGTGGGCGAGCCCATCATCAAGCCGATGGGTATCGACGACGTGCCCATCGTCAGCCTGACGCTGTGGACTTCCGATCCCGCACGCGGCGCCTACGAGCTGGAGAGAATCGCGCACGCGGCCGAGATCGAGCTGCAGCGCGTGCCGGGGGTGCGCACCGTGGCGACCATCGGCGGCGCGCGGCGCGCGCTGCGGGTGCTGCTCGACGTCGAGCGCCTGCACGCCTGGCGCCTTACGCCGCAGGACGTGCGCAATGCGCTGATTGGCGCCAACGCCGCGATGCCCTCGGGCAGCCTGGTGGACGGGAACCGCGAAACCCAGATCGAAACCGGCCAGTTCCTCGCTTCGGCGAACGACGTGAAACGCCTGGTGGTCGGCGCGGCGCAGGGCCGGCCGATTTATCTCGAGGACGTGGCCGAGGTGCACGATGGCCCCGAACTGCCCGTGCATTATGTCTGGCACGGCAACGGCGTCGCCGGCGCCGGCAAGGCGCGCGGCGAGTTTCCGGCGGTGACCATCGCCGTCGCCAAGAAGCCGGGCGAGAACGCGGTGGACGTCGCCTCGCGCCTGATGCGCCGGGTCGAGCAGTTGAAGGGCAGCATCATTCCCGAAGGCGTGGAAGTCTCGCTTACGCGCAATTACGGAGAAACCGCGAACGACAAGGCGCAAAAACTGATCCAGAAGCTGATCTTCGCGACGTTGTCGGTGGTGGCCCTGGTATGGCTGGCGCTCGGGCGGCGCGAGGCGCTGATCGTCGGCGTTGCCGTGATCCTGACGCTCGCGGCGACGCTGTTCGCCTCCTGGGCCTGGGGCTTCACCCTCAACCGCGTGTCGCTGTTCGCGCTGATTTTTTCCATCGGCATCCTGGTCGACGACGCCATCGTGGTGGTGGAGAACATCCACCGGCGCGGCGTGCTTTCGGGACAGCCGCTGGCGGAGCTGATCCCGGAGGCGGTGGACGAAGTCGGCGGCCCCACCATACTCGCCACCTTTACCGTGATCGCGGCGCTGCTGCCGATGGCTTTCGTCAGCGGGTTGATGGGCCCCTACATGAGCCCGATCCCGATCAACGCCAGCATGGGCATGATCATTTCGCTCGCCATCGCCTTCATCGTCACCCCCTGGCTCGCGCTGAAGCTGCTCAAGCCGCGGGGCGCGGCCCACGGCGAGGCGCCGGAAGAGACCCGGGAGTTGCGCCTGTTCCGCCGGGTGATCGGACCGTTCCTCGGCGGTGCGCAGGGCGGGGCGGCGCGCACCAAGCTCTACAGCGGAATCCTCGTCCTGATACTGGCAGCCGTGTCGCTTGCGGCGCTGGAACTGGTGGTGCTGAAAATGCTGCCCTTCGACAACAAGTCGGAGCTGCAGGTGGTGGTGGACCTGCCCATCGGCACGCCGCTGGAGAGAACCTCCGCCGCGCTGCAGGAAATGGGTACTTATCTCGCAGCGGTTCCCGAAGTCACCGACTACCAGGCCTACGCCGGCACCAGCGCGCCGATCAATTTCAACGGTTTGGTACGCCAGTACTATTTGCGCCAGTCGCCCGAACTCGGCGATATACAGGTGAACCTGGTGGACAAGCACCGGCGCAGCCGCAAGAGCCACGAGATCGCGCTCGCCGTGCGGCCGCCGCTCCAAGCGATCGCCGGGCGCCACGGCGCATCGCTCAAGGTGGTCGAGGTGCCGCCCGGTCCGCCGGTGCAGGCGCCGATCGTGGCCGAAGTCTACGGCTCGAGCTATGCGGGTCAGATTGCGGTCGCGCAAAAACTGCGCGCCGATTTCGCCGCCGCGCCGGACATCGTCGACGTCGACGCGAGCGTCGACGAGACGGCGCCGAAGCTGCGCCTGCGCGTCGACCAGGCCAAGGCGGCGCTGCTGGGCGTGGCGCAGCGCGACATCGTCGCCGCGGTTCGCATCGGCCTTGCCGGCGAGGATGTCACGCCCCTGCATGAGAGCGGGGCGAAGTACGAAGTGCCGGTGAGAGTGTCGCTGCCGCCGGGGCAGGCGAGCCGGATCGAATCGCTGCTGCGGCTGAAAGTGCGCGCCGCCGGCGGCGCGCTGATCCCGCTGACCGAACTGGTGCATGCGGAGAGTGTCGCGCGCGACGCGACCGTCTATCACAAAGACCTGCTGCCGGTCGTCTACGTGGTCGGCGACATGGCGGGCAAGCTCGACAGCCCGCTTTACGGCATGTTCGACATCCGCGGCCGGGTCATGGGAACGGCGCTGCCGCAGGGCGGCACCCTGGGCGAATACTTCATTTCCCAGCCGGAGGACGCCTATGCCGGGTATGCCATCAAGTGGGACGGCGAGTGGCAGGTGACCTATGAAACTTTCCGCGACATGGGCCTTGCCTACGCGGTCGGCCTGATCCTGATCTATCTGCTGGTGGTGGCACAGTTCAAGTCCTACCTGGTGCCGCTCATTATCATGGCGCCGATCCCGCTCACCATCATCGGCGTGATGCCGGGGCATGCGCTCCTGGGTGCACAATATACCGCCACGTCCATGATCGGCATGATCGCGCTCGCCGGCATCATCGTGCGCAACTCCATCCTGCTGGTGGACTTCATCAACCTGCAGATGGAGGGCGGGGCGGATTTCGAGCACGCCGTGATCAACGCCGGTGCGACCCGCGCCAAGCCCATCGTGCTTACCGGCCTGGCGGCGATGCTGGGCGCCTTTTTCATCCTCGACGACCCGATTTTCAACGGCTTAGCGATTTCGCTGATCTTCGGCATCCTGGTTTCCACCGTGCTCACGCTGGTGGTGATTCCGGTGCTGTATTACGCCGTGAACTGGAAGCGCTGGTCGGCGCGGCCTGAGGGCACGCGCCCCGCGCCTCGAGCGTCGGGTCCGAGCGCCGATCAGGCTGTCTGAACCGGCGGGGCCGCCGCCCCAACCGGCTTCCCAATTTTGTTGCAATTAGCTGAAGGAGTATCACCATGACTGTAATCCCGTTCCCGACATAGCCCGAGCTGCACTGAGAGAGGCGAGCCTCGAGTGCCGCAGTTCCGCGGCAGCGTGTTGCCTTCTTTCGGAACAAGAGTTAGATTGCCCAAGCAAACCAGTGAACAAACGCACCCGAAAACGGTGGCGCTTCTGCAGCGGAGGCGGCGAAAGTGATCATAGGACGACTATGCGCATGTTGGCCCGCGCTGGCGACGTCGCACGCGCGCGTTCGCGCGTGGGAAACGGGTTTGCCGCGGGATAGATTTTCCTATCGGTTTGCGATGGATGGCTCCGTCATGCGCCGGGTGCTGATTTTCGGCGTCCTGACCGTGTTTGCCGCTTGCGCGCAGGCGGCGATCTATAAGTGCGTCGGCGCCAGCGGGAAGACAAGCTATATGGAGTCCCCGTGCCCGTCGGGGGCGGAGTCGCGCGAATTCTCCCGCAAGGCTCGGTCGGCACCGCCTCCCGCGCGGGCGCCTACGGGCGCCGCAGACGAGGCGGGCAAGCCCTCCGAACCGAAGGTGGCGGTGCGATCGGGCGTGCAGCTTCCGCCGGTCCCGGCGAAGAGCAAGTTCATCCAGGACTACGCGAATCTTATCGACTCGAGCAAGGCGCTGGATGCGATCGGAGCGCTGCAGCGCGTCGCGTCCGAAAAGCACGGCACGCCGATCGTGGTCGTGACCATCGACTCGATGGCGCGCCTGGGCGGCGAGGGCTACTCGATCGAGCGATTCGCGCGCGCCTGGTTCGATCACTGGAAGATCGGCAGGCGCGGCATCGTGCTGCTCGTGAGCCGTGATGACCGCAAGGCGAGCATCGAGCTGGGCGCGGACTGGGGCCATCGTTTCGATGCCCAGGCGCAGCGCATCATGAACGACAACATACTGCCGAAGTTCAAGAAGGGAGACTATTCCGGCGGCTTGGTCGACGGCGTCAAGGCGATCGCGTCGCTGGCCGCGGTCGGCCCGGCGGGCAAGCCGCCTGAACCGAAGGTGGCGGTGCGATCGGTACTGCAGCTTCCGCCGGTACCGGCGGAGGGCAAGTTCATCCAGGACTACTCGAAGCTTATCGACTCGAGCAAGGCGCTGGATGCGATCGGGGCGCTGCAGCGCGTCGCGTTCGAGCAGCACGGCACGCCGATCGTGGTCGTGACGATCGAGTCGATGGCGCGCCTGGGCGGCGGGGGCTATACGATCGAGCGATTCGCGCGCGCCTGGTTCGATCACTGGAAGATCGGCGGGCCCGGTATCCTGCTGCTCGTGAGTCGCGATGACCGCAAGGCGAGGATCGAGCTGGGCGCGGACTGGGGCAATCGTTTCGATGCCAGGGCGCAGCGCATCGTGAAGGAGGACATACTGCCGAAGATCGCGAATGGAGAGTATCCCGGCGGCTTGGCCGAAGGCGTCAGGGCGCTCGCGTCGCTGGCCGCGGTCGGACCGGCGGGACACGGTTCTTTCATTGATCGCGCTGCGTTCTGGGTTCCGGAATTTGTCCATGGTCTCGAGGAAAAGGCTCCCACTCCGCTGCCGGGTTACGCTGTGGTCACACTGGTGTGCATCGGGCTGCTCATGGCAATCGGTTCTTTCTTCGTTGAGCCGCCGGGGCGCTACCGGATGCTTCTCAACGGCATCTTGATGAGCGCCGCGGCGTTGATGTTGTGGGTGGTGATTGTCCTGATGATCGTAGCGGTCATCTATTGGCTAATGACACTCATAATCCCGCAGCCGCCCGCCGATGAGTACGACGCGTACCGCGGCCTCGATGATATTGATATCTGAATCTAATTCCGACCGCGGTCGCCCGCCGATGAGTACGACGCGTACCGCTGATCCGGTTCGGGTGGATACCCGGGCGGCGAGGACGGCGGCGACCGTGGTGGCGCCGACGGCGGTGGAGGTGGTGGCCGCGCTTCGGGGTTGTGGTAGGACCATGAACGCCGCAAGCGTCCTCAAAGCGAGCGCCCGCGACATCATTCTTCGGCGGATCCTCGCAGGTGCGATGTTGTGCTGTCTGCTGTTGCCGGCGCTGGCAGGGGGCCAATCGAGCTTCGATTTCCCCCCGGTCCCGCCGGAGGGAAAATTCGCCCAAGACTATGCGTACCTCATCGCCTCGGACCGGGCGCTGAACGAGATCGAGGCGTCGCAACATGAGGCATTCGTCCATCACGGCACCCCTATCATGCTGGTGACGATCAGCTCCATGGCGCGTCTGGGCGGCGAAGGCTATTCGATCGAGCGGTTCGCGCGCGCCTGGTTCGATCACTGGAACATCGGCCGGCGTGGCATGCTGCTGCTCGTCAGTCGCGATGACCGCAAGGCGAGGATCGAACTGGGGACGGACTGGGGCCATCGTTTCGATTCCCGGGCGCAGCGCATCATGAACGACGGCATACTGCCGAAGTTCAAGCAAGGAGACTATTCCGGCGGCCTAGCCGAAGGCGTCAACGCGCTCGCGGCGATGGCCGCGGACGGCCCGGCGGATCTCCGCGCGCCGCAGAGAGCACCGTAAGCGTGTCGAAGGTCACAAAGCGCGCCGGGTGGTCCGCTGCGGCGAGCGCGCGGGCCAGCGTCGTCTTGCCGGTCTGCCGCGCGCCGTGCAGGAACACTACCGGACGGTCGGCGAGCGCTTTGTGCAGACGGGCGGCTGCGTGGCGAGGAATCATGCCGTCAGCGTAGCGGACTGCCGGTCAATAATCAACCAGTGTCTGGTTGATTTTCAGCCACCCCCGCCTTGAGCCGCGGTCGCCCTGCCGCTCACAACGTGGCAAGCCTGCGTGCGGGATCGCCGCCAGGGCGGTAGAGAAACCATCGCGCAGATGTCGAAGTCCCTGTCCACGGAAAGAATCCGATCCACCCCCAGCAAGGCGGCAAGCGCCGCCTCGCTCGTATCGGCAAAATCGAACGGCATATACCTACCACCCGGTTCCTGACATCGCCTGAACGCCCTAGCGATACCCAGCTACGAACCCAGGTGCATAGTATGGGTATTGCCTTGTCTAGGTGCATGCGCTAGATTGTCAAATAGTTAGTCAGTAATGCGGCAAAAGAAACACACCCAACACCCGCGGCTCTCCCAGGGAGGAAGCAGCATCATGGACATAAGACAAGATATGTGCGCGTGGGCGACCGCCCGTACGCGCGCGTGCGCTCGTACGCGTTCGGGAGGCCGCGTGGCGGCCAGATTGAGCTCCCTGTCGCTCTAATATTCCTATCGCTCCTATCGCTTTGCGAAGATGGCTCCATCATGCGTCGCGTGCTGATATTCGGTGTCCTGACCGTGTTTGCGGTTTGCGCGCAGGCGGCGATCTATAAGTGCGTCGACGCCAGCGGGAAGACCAGTTATATGGAGTCTCCGTGCCCATCGGGGGCGGAGTCGACGGCGATGTCTCGCCAAGGTCAGCGGCCTCGGCCTCCCGCGCCGGCGCCCGCCCGCGCCGCAGACAATGCAGACAAGGGATCGGAGCCGAAGGCGGAAGCCGGCCAATCGGGCCTGCAGCTTCCCGCGCTTCCGGCGGACCGCAAATTCACTCAGGACTACGCGTACCTCATCGACTCGGACAAAGCGCTAGAAGCGATCGAGGCGCTGCAGCACGACGCATCGGTGCATCACGACACCCCGATCATGGTCGTGACGGTCCCTTCGATGGCGCGTTTTGGCGCCGAGGGCTACTCGATCGAGAAATTCGCCCGCGCCTGGTTCAATCACTGGACGATCGGCAGCCGCGGCATCCTGCTGCTCGTCAGCCGCGATGACCGCAAGGCGAGGATCGAACTGGGCGCGGACTGGGGCCATCGTTTCGATGCCAGGGCAGCGCGCGTCATGGAAGGGGATATCCTGCCCAAGTTCAAGAAGAGCGACTATTCCGGTGGCCTGGCCGACGGCGTCAGGGCGCTCGCGTCGATGGCCAAGATGGGCCCCGAGGGGCGCGATTCTATTGTCGACCGCGCTGCGGCTATGGTGCGGGGACTGGGAGGCCCGAACGCGCGCACGCCGCTGCCGCTCTACGCCGTGCTGGCGCTGCTCGGCATCGGGACGCTCATGGTGTTCGGCTGTTTCTTCGTCGAGCCGCCGGAGCGCTACCGGGTTCTTCTGAATGGCGTCGGCATGATCGTCGCGGCGCTGGTTTTCTGGGTGGTGCTTGGCGTGATCGCCGTTGTGGCGCTGGGCTGGCTGTTGCTCAGGTACGGCAATACCGGCAGAGGCCGCGGGTTCTGGAGTCGCGACTACAGCGGCAGTTCCCGGAGTGACGGGTCTTGGGCCGGCGCCTACGGTGGTGGCTCCGGCGGCGGCGACTCGGGCGGCGGCGACTCGGGTGGCGGAGACTCGGGTGGTGGCGATTCCGGTGGCGGCGGTTCCGGTGGCGGCGGCGCATCGGGATCCTGGTAGGGCGATGAACGCCGCATCCGTCCTCGACGCAAGCGCCCGCAGTCTGATCGAAAACACGATCGCCCGGGTGGAGAAGGATACCTCGGCCGAGATCGTCTGCGCGATCGCCACCGAATCGGGGCGCTACGACCGGGCGGAGTCGCTGCTCGGGCTTACCATGGCGATCCTGTTCCTCGCCGTCGCCGACCTGCTCTTCGGTTCGTCCACCGACCAGGGCTGGTCCTCCGGCCAGGGCATGCTGCTCGGCGTGCAGTCTGCCGCGGTAGCCGTCGGCTTCGTGCTCGGCAGTTGGCTGGCGAGCACGGCGCATGCGTTGCGGCGGCCGTTGGTACCGGCGCGGGAACTGGCGGAAGAAGTCGCGCGCGCTGCGGACCACGTGTTCGCGCTCGCTGCGGTCGGCATGACCTCCGGGCGGACAGGAGTGCTGGTATACGTGTCTCTGTTCGAGCGCCGTGTGGTGGTGCTGGCGGACCGCCGCACCTATGACGTGCTCGGCGCCGAGGGCGTGGACGCGCTGCGCGACATCGCTCTTGAGAGGCTGCGCGATGGCGACGTTGCGGGCGCCTTCACCGCGACAGTGGAGGCCGCGGGCGAGCGCCTGAAGACGCGCCTGCCCGCCGATGTCGCCGCGAATCCGGACGAAATCTCGAACAAGGTCCTGATTTTTCCGGGCCGTCCCTGAGAGCCACGGCCGATGGGCATGCCGCCGCGATCGTCAGCCAGCGAAGTTCCGCTCCCGATGCGAGCGATTGCCCGGCGGGCACCGGCCGGGCCCTGCCGGGACGCGGGTCATGGCATGCGGTTCGCCTTCCCGGTTCGCCGTCCCCGGATATCGCTGCCCCAGTTCTGTTACCCTACTCAAGTTGAATGCGCAGGCGCGCCCCGTCGCCGGGCTCGCGCCGGGGAGGCAAGGCAATGAGCGGGCCCAAGACCGCGCAGTACGATATCGTCGACGATCTTCTTGCCGACGCTCTTGCGCGCATGGAGAACGAGCGCGAAGCCTCACGCCGGGCGGAAGCGCAACGCCGCGAATACGAACGGCGCCTGCGCCAGGCCGAACGCGAGCGCCTGGCGGCGGCCCAGGCCGCCGCGGACGATGCCGAGCGCCGCCTGGCGCGCATAGAGCGGATTGCCGGAGCTGCGGCCCGAGTCCAAAGGCCCGCCGCGCCCGCGCACAACGTGGATGCCCTCGAGGCCTACGCCGGCGAACTCTCCGCCGCTGCCTCGCGTCTGCAGACCTCTTTGCGCGATTCGCTTGGCGAGGCCGCGCAGCGCGCGAGCGCCGAGGCGCTGGAGTTGCTGGCCAGACCGAAAACAGCAGCCGAACTGCTCGACGCCTTCGTCGCGCAGGCGCAGGCTGCGCGTCCTCAGGTCGCGGTGGACGGTCCCGAACAACGGCGAGAACGCGCGCTGCGGATTCTGGGTAGATTGTCGAACGAGACGGCGAACTCGATCCCGCCCGACATGGAGGCCCTGATGGCTGACATGATCGGGGCATCAAGCGCGGTCCGCGCCAAGGCGCTCGAACTCGAGCTGCGCTTGCGCGTGCAACGCTACAACGAGGAGCACACCCGGCGGCAACGCGACCTCGAGGAAGCCCGTGCCTTGCTCGAATCTTTGCCGGATGCCGGCGCCACCGATGCGGCCCGACAGGACCTGGAACTCGTGCTGGCAGGCCTGTCCGCGCTGACCGACGCGCTGCGCCATCGGGTGCGCGAGGCCATCGCCACCTACCAGGCTGAACTCGCGGAGGAGCGCCGGCAGGGCGCCTCACGCGTACTGGCCGACACGCTGAAGGACCTGGGTTATGCCACGGACGGCATCGAGAACACGCTGTTCGTGGAAGGGGGCGTCGCGCATTTCAACAAGGCGGAGTGGGGCGACTACTACGTACGGCTGAGGGTCGACCCGCGCGAGCACACGGTGAACTTCAATATGGTGCGGGAGCGCGAGGGCGGCGAAGCCGGCGAGCGGCGCGCCGCCGACCAGGCAGCGGAAAACTCCTGGTGCGACGGTGTGCCGCAATTGCTGAAGACGCTGGAGGCGCGCGGGCTGCCGATGAAACTGCAGCGCCACCTGGCAGCGGGCGCGATGCCGGTGCAGGTGGTCGAGTCCGGGGCGATCCCCAATGCGCTCAAGGCCAAGGCCGACCGCACGGAAGCAGTGCCCATGGCCCGCATGATGAGACCGCGGTAGCGTTGCGCGGCCAATTCCGGACATCCTGATCGGAGCGACACGAGCATGGCAGAACAACAGTCCGACGCAATGGCGCCGCGCTGGATCCGCGATATGGAGCGGCTGCTGCCTATCCGTTCGCAATTCGTGCTCTCGGGAAACATCCGCGACATTTTTCCGGCGCCTATCGAGACCGGCTACACCCTGGCGCCGTTCCTGCGCTGCCTGTGGGTCAGCCTGCGCCAGCGCGGCTTTTCCTTCCTGTTGGTGCACGACCTGGTGGACGGCATCCGGGTCTATCCGAGCGAGCCCGCCGCGCGCGATCTGGCCACCAGGCTGTTCGATCTCAAACTGGTCGACGGCGCGCAGGCCACCAACCTCGATTCGCTCGCCGGAATTGCGCGACAACTGGGCGCGCTGCGGGATGCGCGCTGCGCGCTGATCGTCGATTTCGCCTCGCGCATCACGCGCTCTCCCGATCATTGCGAACAACCCGAGCACCGCTTCTATGCCGCGTTCGAGAAGCTGTCGCTGACCTGCCATCCGGTGACGCTCAAGACCGATAATCAGGGTCCCCTGTTCAACCCCGTCGTCTGGCTGCTCAACCGCGCCCAGGACGTTCCCTCGTGGTTCGTGCTCGACAGCGAGCGCATTTCCAGCCACACCATCGGCCGCCCCGACTACGAACTGCGCGCCAAGGCGGCCGAGCTTCTCGCCCCCTTGTTTGCCGGCCACGAAGGATCGACCGATGAGCAGCGCATGGGGTTCGTGAAGGCGTTCGCCGACGCCACCGACGGCATGACGCTTTCCTCGATGAGCGACATCACGCAGCTCGCGGGGCAGCAACACATCGTGCTCGGCGACATCGACGACGCGGTGCGCTGCTACAAGGTCGGCGCACTCGACAACCCGTGGAAGAAGGATTACCTGCGCGAGAAGATTCGCGACGCGCGCGAGATGATCGAGGAGCGCGTAAAGGGCCAGCCACAGGCGGTCACCAAGACCATCGACATCCTAATGCGCTCAGTCATGGGGCTCACCGGCGCGCAGGCGCGCTCAGGCGGCAGCCGCCCGCGCGGCGTGCTGTTTTTCGCCGGGCCGACCGGCGTCGGCAAGACCGAGCTTGCCAAGACGCTAACCCGGCTGATCTTCGGCGACGAGCGTGCCTACATCCGCTTCGACATGAGCGAATTCTCCGAGGAGCACAGCGGCGCGCGGCTGCTGGGGGCACCCCCGGGCTACGTCGGCTACGACGCCGGGGGCGAGCTCACCAACTCGGTGCGCGAGAAGCCCTTTTCGGTGGTGCTGTTCGACGAGATCGAGAAGGGGCATGCGCGCATTCTCGACAAGTTCCTGCAGATCCTCGAAGACGGCAGGCTCACCGACGGGCGCGGCGAAACCACGTATTTTTCCGAGACGATCATCATCTTCACCTCGAACCTGGGAATCTTCGTCGAGGACGACAGCGGGCACCGCGTGCAAAACGTCAAGCCCGGAGACCCCTACGACACGGTGGAAGCGCGGGTCAGGGAGGCGATCGGCGATTATTTCAAGTACCGGCTGTCGCGACCGGAGATCCTCAACCGTATCGGCGACAACATCGTGGTGTTCAATTTCATCACGCCTGGGGTTGCGGCGCAGATATTCGCGGGCATGCTGAAGAACGTCGCCACCCGCATGCGCGACGAGCACAAGGTCGAGCTGGTCATGCCCGACCCGGTGCGCGCCAAGCTGCTCGCTCTGTGCACGCGCGACCTCGGCAACGGCGGCCGCGGCATCGGCAACCAGATCGAGTCGGTGTTCATCAATCCCCTGTCGCGCGCGCTGTTCGGTTTCAGCCTGCAGGGAAGGCAGGCGGTGACGGTGGACGACGTGCAGGAACAGGACAAGATCTATACGGTGAGCCTGTCGTAGCACAATCTTGCACCCACCCATGCTGATTGCCGTCAACAAAGCGCACTTTCCGGTCACCGTCCTCGGTCCGGGGCGTCGCCTGGGCATCTGGCTGCAAGGCTGCTCGATCCGTTGCCGCGGTTGCGTTTCGCAGGACACCTGGGAGCAGGATGCCGGCCGCCTGATGCCGGTGGCTGCGCTGCTAGCCTGGTGCCGCGGCGTCGCAAGTGCGGGCCTGGACGGCGTGACGCTCTCGGGCGGCGAGCCCTTCGACCAGCCGCAGGCCCTGGAATGCCTTCTTCGCGGATTGGCCGACTGGCGCGCGCAGAACGCTCTGGAATTCGACCTTCTGTGCTACAGCGGGTGGCCGATGCGTGAACTGGAGCGCCGCCATTCCCGCCTTCTCGCCCTGCTCGACGCGCTTATTCCGGAACCGTTCATCGACGCGCAGCCGACCGAGCGCGCGTGGCGCGGCTCCGAGAATCAGACGATCATGCCGCTGTCCCCGCTGGGCCTGGTTCGCTATGGCGAAGCCGATGCACGCACGCACGATTCGCGCCTGCAGGTGCGCGTCGACGGCGAGCGCATCTGGTACATCGGCATTCCGCGGCGCGGCGACATGGATCTCCTCGAGAAACGCTGCGGAGAACGCGGGCTCGAATTCAAAGTCGTTTCCTGGCGGGCATAGCGCGATGGCGACCGTAAGGATATGTCCGGTCTGCACCACCGAAAACGCGCCTGCCGCACAGCGCTGCGAGTCCTGCGGCGCGATGCTGATCGGCGTCGACTTGAGCGAACAGGCGCCCGAGCAGGCGCCCGCGGAGGCGCCAGTACAGGCACCGCCGCCCGCCGCAGCGCCGCTGCTCGCTGCCGCAACGCCGCGCAAGTGCCCGCACGCGGATTGCGGCCAGCTCAATTCACCGGATGCCGAGCGATGCGCCTACTGCAACCGGCCGCTCGATAAGGAAACGACTGCGCCGCCGGCGCAGATCCGTGCCGCTCTGCGCTGGCCGTGGAACGAGGAACTTGAGATCGCCGGGCGTCTGCTGGTCGGTCGAGAATCACCGGCGCCGGCCGCGCTCGCCGCCCGGCTCGAGCACGAGTACTCGAACGTGTCGCGTCACCATGCCGAACTGCTGCTTGCGGACGGCGCGCTTTGGATAGCAGATCTCGGTTCGAGCAACGGTACCTTCGTGAACGACATCCGGCTCGCGCCAAGGCAGCGGGTGCGCCTGTACAACGGCGCGCGGCTGCGTTTCGCCGCCAGCCTGACCGCAGTGGTGTCGATCGGCGATGTCTGACGCGCTTCCGCACCTGACGCTGGCCGCGCTCACCCATAATGGCCGGGTCCGGCCCAACAACGAGGACTGCATTGCGGTGGGCGGTTGGCTTCAGGTCGATCCCATGGACGCACCACGCATCTGGGAGCAGCGCCTCGAGAGCCCGCTGGTGTGCATGGTTCTCGACGGCATGGGCGGACAAGCGAGCGGCGAAGTCGCGTCCAAGCTTGCGGCGCAATACCTGGTGCGAGAACTTCCCGACTGCGCGACCGAGGCGGCCGTGGGCGCGTGCATCGCAGCGGCGAACCGGTATCTCTACCAGCGCATGCAGGAGGACGTGGCGCACCGCGGCATGGGTGCCACGCTCGCAGGCATGAGAATCGCGGCCGACGGCATGCTCGTATTCAACGTCGGCGACAGCCGCGTCTACCGCGTGCAGGACGGTTTTCTGTCACAGTTGAGCGTCGACGATGTTCGCAGGATGCCGCGCGCCGGGGCCGGGCAGCGTTCGGGTGCGATCACGCAATCGCTGGGCGGCGCGCCGCAACTGATCGAGATAGCGCCGCATGTCAGCCGCCAGGCGCTCGCCGCTTCGAGAACCTATCTGCTGTGCAGCGACGGCTTGTATGACGCACTGGATATCGACGCGATGGAATCGGCACTGGACGAGGATCTCGCGGCATCGGCGTCGCGGCTGCTGCAGCGCGCGCTGGCTGCCGGAGCGAGCGACAACGTGTCGATCATCCTGGTCCGGGTGGCCTGCTGAACATGGCCGACGAGACCCGCCGGGACGACGCACTCGCCTCCACCCGTCGCGATGACGCCGCTGCGTCCGCCGCGACGCGACTGGACACGGGCGCCGGTGCGACCCGCCTCGACGACGGAACCGCCGCGCCCACGCGGCGCGACGACGCCCTCGCCCCATCGGCGCGGCGCAGCCTGTTCAATCTGCCCGATGCGCTCGAGTCCCGCTATCGCATCGTCGAGCCCATCCCGACGGCGGGCGCCGAAGCGGAACTGCTGATCGTCGAATCGAGGGCGGACCGGCAGCGCTCGGTCGCGAAGCTGTACCGCCCGGGCATCGTCCCGAAGACCGAGGTGCTCGACCGCATCAGCCGGATGGCGCCCGCATACGTGGTTCGGCTGCTCGAGCACGGCGCTTCGAACGGCTTAAGCTATGAACTCCTCGAATACTGCCGCTTCGGCTCGCTGCGCCGGTTTTTGCGCGGCAAGCCGATCCCTCTGGACTGGGTGCAGCGCATTCTGATCGAAGTGTTCGAGGCGGTCGCGCATCTGCACGGCATCGGCATCATTCATCGCGACCTGAAGCCGGAGAACGTGCTCATCCGCACCACCGATCCGCTCGACCTGGTGCTCACCGATTTCGGCATCGCCTCGGTCTCGGATGCCTCGCAGCATTTCACCACGGCCAGCCGCACCGTGAAGTATGGCGCGCCGGAGGCGGCAAGCGGCGTTATCAGCCACAGGGCGGATTATTGGTCGCTCGGCATGATGATCCTCGAGGCGCTTACCGGGAGGCATCCGTTCGAAGGACTGTCGGAGCCCGTGATCAACCAGCGGTTGGCCACGCGTCCGATGGACGTATCCGCGGTGGCCGATGAGCGCTGGCGCATGCTCTGCAAAGGGCTGCTGCACCGCAATCCCGAGGAGCGCTGGGACGCAGAGCTGGTCGGCCGCTGGCTGCAGGGCGATCGCGCGCTCGTCGCCGCGATCGATGACGCTAGCGTGCGCCCGCCCTCCGCGCTGACGCCGTACGAACTGGAAAACGAAAGCTGCACCTCGGCCGAGGAGCTTGCCGTCGCTCTCGCCAGGCACTGGCAGATTGGGGTAAAGGACCTTGCGCGCGGCTTCATCACCGGCTGGTTGCGCGACGAACTGAAGGACATGAATCTGTCGCGCTTCGTCCTGGATCTCGCAGACGACTCGCAGCTTACCCCGGACGGGCGGCTGCTCCGGCTTATCATCAAGGCGGCCCCGGGATTGCCGCCCATCTGGCGCGGCGAGTCGCTGGCGGAGGATAACCTGCTCGCGCTGGCCGCGCGCGCATCATCCGGCGACGCCCAGGCTGTACAGTGGCTTGATGAGCTTGCCGCACAGCAGGTTCTCGCAGTGTACGCCTCCGCCGGCGCCACGCGCCTGGGAGAGATCGAGCGGAATTGGAAGGCCAAGGGCGCGGAAGTCCAGGCGCAGCTTGAGCGGCTGCTCGCGGCCGAAAACGAGTTGGCCGCGGCCGCGGCCAAGGCGGCACGCGAGCGCGACCATCCCGCGGACATGGACGAGCTCATGTTCGGCGGCGTAGAGCTCAGGCGTTCCTTGCCGCGCTCATTGCACGCGGACATCGTGCAATTCCTGCTCGGAAAGAATCATGAATCCCTGCTCAGGAGCCAGTTGCTTGGGCACGGTGTGGAACTGGCAGCCGATTGCGCATGGTTCGCGCACTTCGGCGCCATCGAATCGTTGAACAGCGCGCAGCTGCTGGCGCTGAAGGCGTCTCTGCCCAGGGCCGAGAACTGGGTCAAGCGAGTACGCGAACAGCACGAGCGCCTGCAGCGGCAGGAACTGGACCGCCTCGAGGCATTGCGCAGCGAGTTCGATCACCTGCTAGCCCAGATGCGCGAGTTGGAGGGCGCAGACTTCGGCGATGCCGAGGGCGAAAATCGCCTGCTCCTTGCGGCGCAGATCGGAGCGTTCCGCGAACTGGATACGCAGCTCGCCGGTTTCACTCCGGTGACGGAGGAAGGCCGGCATTTCAGGAACCGGATGTCGCACGCCCGTCTAATCATCAACGACATCGACCGGCAGCTAGGCAGCATGCGCAGCTGGCTCGTCAACGTCAGCATCACCGGCGGCGCATCGTCGTTGATCGTCGTAATTGTGGTGCTGGCGGCGGCGCTGCCGCCATGGATGTTTGCGCTGACATTGCTCACCACCGCGGCAGCCTTCGGCTGGAGCGGCTGGCGGCGCTGGAGTGCGCGCAGCGAACTCGGCAGGCTGATTAGCCGTCTGTCCCGGCTAAACGGCTCCGCGGCAGGGGAAGCTGCCGCAGGCGTCGCCAAGCGCGCGCTGTGATCCGCGTCGCTGCAGGGGAACTGTCCTACCCCGTGCCCTGGGCGAGCGGCACCGAATCCAGTTTTGTCGCCGAGGCCGCAAGCTATCGGCGCTTACTCGTCGCTGAAGGTTTCGAAGTGCTGAAGCAACGAGACTGCCGCGACTTCGCGCTGGAGGTTTTGGCGCAAATGAAGGCGCGAGGCGCAGCCGGAGGACCGGCGCCGCTCGGCTTGCATATCGTCATGGGTGCGAGCGCGGCGCAAAAGGTCAGAAATATGATCGGTGACATCAGCTCCGGCCTGATTGCGCCGATTGAGTTGATCTGCAGGGTCGCAGGATAGCTGTATAGCTTCGACTGGTCCGGCTCAGAGAATCGTGACTCTCGGCATGGTCGGCGTCGCTTCCAGCACGCCCTCTGGGCGGTTGCGCAAGATGAGGTCGCCGCCGTGCGCGCGCGATATTGCGTGCGATGCCCAGGCCGAGCCCGCGTACGCTGGTGTCCTGATAGTCGGTCTGCAGGCTTTCCAGCAGCGCCATGGCGTCCACGCGCTGCAGCGCTTCCTGGGTGCCAGCGTCGCGCATGAAATCCCGCGAGTGGGCAGCCATGGCCTCCATCTCGCCCGCAGCGCCTCAAGTTGCATAACCGGCTCATGAAAAAGCGCCGGGCGCAGATGGAAAAAACGGCCACCGCGTTCAAACACCTCTACGCGGTTCTGACCTCGGAACAAATAGCGCTCGCCGACCAGCGCTTTGGCATGATGGGCGGCAGGGGTATCGCGTTCATCAGACCGACCAAATAGGCCCTGCAACCCGCCTTTTTCGATTCGTTGCTCGCTTTTCGCATCAGGGTTGCGGTTTTCTTGCCACCATTCCGATGACGGCGGAGCGTCCGCGATGGCCGGATCCTTCGGCGATATCGTCTTCGTATTCCACCAATTCCTCTATAGTCCAATCGGGAAACCCAGCGCGCAGATTCTCCGGCGTGTACAGGTTTTCCAGCGCCGAAGGCCCGCCCGTCTTGTACTCCAACTGTCGGGGAGTATAGCCATGAAGCAGCACACGCCCGCCGGAGCGGGTAGCCCGCTTGATGGCGGCGAACTGGCGCACGCGTTCCTTGGCGCTGGCAAACTGGATGAAGATCCCGACCACCCAGTCGAATTCATTCTCCAATGCAGCAGGCGGCCAATCCAGAGCAAGCAGATCGGCCACCAAGAAATTCACTACCACGTCGCGTCCGGCAGCCAGCTTGCGCGCCTTGGCTACGGCGATAGGGGAAATTTCCACTGCTGTCACTTTCAGGCCTTGCTCGGCCAGCCACACCGAATTTCGGCCTTCGCCGTCGGCCACAGAAAGGGCAGTGTGTCCATCCTGGAAAAGGTGGGCGCGCCGCGCTAGGAAATGGTTGGGTTCGATGCCGAAAAGATAATCGTCACCGGCATCGCGATAACGGCCGTTCCAGCGGGCTTTATGGTCCATCGTGTTTCCTCGGAACTAAAGTTAAACTCAGGTCGCGCGCATTCCTTGCGACAGCTCGATTCATTGAGGGAAGAATCATCGCTTCGGTGCCATGGCAAGAGTATAGAGCAGCCAGAACCGGCAGCTTGGGCGCCGCGGGGCGCATGGTAATCGCAATCGGCGTCGGCACGGCGTTGTCCCTCGGACCGGCCGCTGCTGTGGTTGGCACGCCCCCCGGGACAGAAAACGCTCGCCGACCGGCGCCTTAGCATGATAGGCGGCAGGGGTTGGGCGTCTAATAGACCGGCCAGGTAGGCTCCGTAACGGCAAGGGCCGCTGCTAGCGGTAGACCAGCACCGGAATCGAGGAATGGGTCAGGACTTTCTGGGTTTCACTTCCCAGCAGGAATCCTTCCAGCCCGCGCCGCCCGTGCGAGGCCATGACGATGAGATCGCAGTTCTCCTTGCGCGCCTTCTCGACAATCGCCTGGGAAGGGGAGCGGCTGGTGGCGTAGTCGGTCGCGCACTGAACGTTCGCCGCAGTTGCGGCGCCCGCGACCGCGTCCAGCACGCGTTTCGCATATTCCTTGCTGCGTTCGGCGAAAATTTCCGGCTGAAATTCGGGGATGCCACTGGCTTCCGCCGCATAGGCGCCTTGCAGCGGATAGGGTTCGACCGCGTGGAAGGCAGTGATGCGCGCGCCCGCCAGCTTGGCCAGCTTGATCGCCGCTTCGACGGCTTTGTCGGAAAGCGCCGACCCGTCGGTGGGTACCAGAATGTGCTTGTACATATTGCCTCCAGGTCAGAATCGTTCAAATCAAGCCTACGCCACGCATTTTCCGCTATAACCGGGGCGTGTGCACCCGGCCGCGCAAGCGTTCGTTTTTTTCCTGGCAGGGCAGGCAGCGCTCGGCCGCCGGATACGCCTTAAGCCGCGCCCGGCCGATGTCGCCGCCACAGTCGATGCAGACGCCATAGCTGCCCTCGGCGATGCGTCCGAGTGCAGTCTCGATATCCTGCAGTTCCCGGCTTTCGCGGATCACCATTGCCAGGTCCATTTCGGCAGCCACATCGGCGAGAGCATCGTCGTCGGTGATCTTCGACTGATTGACGAAACCGAGGCCTTCTCCCGAGGCGGCGATTTTTGCGCGCACTTCGCCCAGCAACCGCTGGCGTTGCGCTTGCAGCAGAGCGCTGAATTCGGAAAAAGGTTTCTTGGGCACGGTTGGCGCTTTTCGAGAGTTATCGAATTCCAGCTTAGTCCCTGAATCGCCGGGCCGTTTGACCCACATCAATCAATCTTGACAGCCTCAGGCGATTGGGCGAATCTGCCCGGCGTCACGAATCCGCGCTGCGGCGGAGAAGTTCGCCTACAATTCATAGAACCGGTTGCAAAATGAATTTTGCAACGGGCCGATTTGGGCGAGCATGAGGGGACGGGGTGGGAAGGGAAGGGCCCCGCCGCTTCCCTCGGTACCCTCATTTTGTAAGTGCTTACGGTTTCGAGCAGGAGGCGTCATGTTCATGTCAGGCAAGGATTTCCGCGAGTCGCTGCGTGCCTACAAGCCCAGCGTGTACGTTAACGGTCGCAAGCTCAAGTCGGTCGCCGGCGACGCCGAGCTTGCGCCCGGCATCAATGCCATAGGTCTCACCTATGATTACGCGCTCAGGCCGGAGTTGGCGCCGCTGATGCGCGCGCAACAGCACACTTCGGGTCGCGAGGTGAACCGGCTGATCCACGTCGGCCGCAGCAGCGCTGATCTGCTGAATAAACTGGAAGCGGTGCGACTGGTGTGCCAGGAGACCGGCTGCGCCCAGCGCTATCTCACCGGCGATGCCTTCAGTGCGCTCTACCAGGCGACGCACCGCGTCGACCAGGAGCGCGGCAGCGACTATCACCGGCGCTTCGTCGCTTACATGCATGACGCGCAGGAGCGCGACTTAAGCTGCGCCGTGGCCATGACCGACGGCAAGGGTGACCGCTCCAAGCGTCCGCACCAGCAGGAAAATCCGGACAGCTACGTGCGCATCGTCGGGCGGCGCCAGGGCGGCATCGTCATTTCCGGCGTCAAGGCGATCGTCACCGGCGCGCCCTACGTGCACGAAATCCTGGTGATGCCCGGGCGCAACATGACCGAGGCGGACGCCGAGTTCGCCGTTTGCTGCGCCGTGCCGGTGGATGCCGAGGGGCTTACCATCGTGGCGCGTCCGGCCGGGCGCGCGGGCGAGACCGCGGCCAAGTTCAGCGCCAAATACGGCCAGTCCACCGGTGTGTGCCTGTTCGAGCGCGTGTTCGTGCCCTGGGAGCGGGTGTTCCTCGCCGGGGAATGGCAGCACGCGGGCTTTCTCACTTATACCTATGCCACCCATCACCGCCATACCTGCATCGGCGCGCGCGCCGGCTTTGGCGACCTCTTGATCGGCGCGGGCGCGCTGATGACCGAGGCCAATGGCCTCGACCTGGATCGAGCGCACGGCCTGCGCGACCAGATGGTCGAGCTGATCAAAATCGTCGAGGGATTTTTCGCCTGCGGCGTGGCCGCCTCGGTGTACGCCGCGCCGGATCCGGCCGGCAACGTCATGCCCGACATCGTGTTCTCCAATATCGGCAAGCTGCTGCTGGGCACGCAGATCTACGACATGCACCGGTTGGCGCACCACGTCTCGGGTGGCCTGATCGTCTCGCTGCCCGGTCCGGACGAGGACCACAACCCGGTCACGGCGGCCAAGCTCGCCGACGTGCTGCGCGGCCGTCCGGACATCCCTTACGACAAGCGCATCGAGGTGGCGCGCTTGATCGAGGATCTGACTGCTTCCAACCAGGGCGGCTGGTATTCGGTCATCAGCCTGCACGGCGGCGGCTCGCCGGAGGCGATGAAAAAGGAAATCTGGCGCAATTACCCGCTCGGCAACAAAGTCGAACTGGTGGAGCGCTTGCTCGAGCGCGGCGTGCTTGCGGATCCCGGGCGCAAGATTGCGAGCAAGCGCCAGCCGGGCCGCTGCTGCGACGCCGGCTGCGTGGTTCCCGGCGCGGCGCAGATGGTGCCCTTGCCCAAGCCCTCTGCCGCGCGCAGGAAAACCAGGCCGGCAGCGGGCAAACCGGTGAAGAAGTAATTGGGGTATCTCAAACCGGGCCACCTCTGTCGGCTTCCCTGGCGCGCACGTCGCGGTGGGAAGTCGGCGCAGCGGTGACCGCTGGGGCGCGACAATCATCCTGGCCAAGATGATTGTCGCGCCCAATTTAACGCGCCAAGGGGTGATTCGATGGCTTTTGCAGAGTTTTCTTAACCGGAACAAAGCCCGATAAGATCAGCCACTTCCCGCGCATTCAATTGGTCGAGCCGGTTAATCAGCTCAATAACCCGCCCGGCTTTATCGCTGGGTACTGCCAGCACCGCCAGGCTTATAAATTTTTTCTCCATATCTTCTTTCGTCATTGGATTTTGGGGAGTGCCTTTGGCCCAGGAAACAGCGTGCGTGTATTTATCGCCGCCGGCTGTGACGGCGGTCACTTCCGCCTCGGATACGCTGTTGTAACTTTCTTTCGGTATGAGCTGAATTTTTTCCATCAGTCCTATTATTTCAGGGCGCTGTACCTCGCGTTCGGTAAATTTGTCTATGGTCAGTTCGCCGTAGGTAAGCGCAGCGGCCAGGCAGAATTTCAGGCTGAATTTGCCTTCAAGGCCGGTCTTAGGCTGTGATTTCCCGGCCACGTGAATGGTCACCGGACAAACCTTGCACGATACTTCCCTGACCTGGCTGGCCTGAAGGGCATATTTGCGCCTGATTTCAAGCATTGCGTCTATGGCCGCGTGGGTGGCGCCGCAAGACGGATATGGCTTGTATGAGTTGTTGACAATTTCGTATTCCCTGCCCAAGCCGCCGGTGATTCCCAGCAGGTCTTGCTTGACCAGAACCTGCGCAAAACCGCGCTCGCTGTCTAGCATCTGTTCCGACCCGGTAAACCCCTCGCCGGCCAAAATAGCGGCCAGTAGGCCATTCATGGCCGCTTTTCCGGCATGGAACGGCTTGGACATGGAACCGAAGGATTCAATCAGCCCGGCAGCCTGTGTGCCTGCCATCCCGAACGCGTGGATTAACTGCTGCCTAGTCAAACCAAGGGCCTTCCCCGCGCCTGCCGCTGCGGCAAAGGTGCCTATTGTTCCGGTCGGATGGAAACAGGCATCAATAAGCGGCTTGCCCAGTATTCGTGAAATCCTCGATTCCACCTCAAAGCCTAAGACAAAGGCGGCTATCAGTTCCCTTCCGCTGAGCCCTTTCCACTCGGCCAGCGGCAGAATCGCTGCCCATACGGGAGCACTGGGATGCAGCAAACCGTAAACCAAATAATCATCAAAATCGAGCGCATGAGACATTGCGCCGTTGGCCAGGGCAGCGTTCAGGGGCGAAGTTTTCATACCCCTGCCTATTACTGTCGCCTGGGGCTCACACGGCATCGTCCTGAACATTCTTGTCAGTATTTCCGCCAGGGGCTCCCTGGAACCGGCCAGACAAACTCCCAGCCAGTCGAGCAGGCAAACTTTCGCTTCTTTTACTGCTCGTTCGGGTAAATTTTCAAATTTCGTATTTACCACAAAAGCGGCAATTTCTTCAGTTACTCCCATCTTTCGCTCCATCTTTAGCTCCCTTAATAGTGCTCCGGGGCCCTAAGCCGTACTTCCATTAGCAGACGGTCTATCTTAGATGAGCCCCGCGGATTTCCATATATCCAACTGAGCGGCGGAATAACCCAGCAGCCCGCAATAAATCTCCTGGTTGTGCCCCCCCAAAAGCGCTGCTGGTTGATGAAAATCAGTGGGGGTCGCCGAAAGCTTCATGGGACAACCCAACAACTTCATTTTCCCCGAGTCAAGGGGTGCCTCTACCATCATCTGCCTGGACAAAACATGGGGATGGCTAGCTATATCACTTAATTCCATGACTTGCCCCGCCGGCACGCCGGCTTTCTGGCATTTCCCGACAACCTCGGCGACCTCCAACTTCTTTGCCCAATCAGCAACCAAAGCATCAACTTCTTCCCGGTGTTTCACGCGACTCTCGGTGCTGCGGTAACGCGCACTCCCTGCTAAAGCGCTGCATCCCATTACCTCCAACAGGTCACTCCACTGTTTGTCCTTTTCCGCCGCAATAACCACCAGCCCATCCCTGGCACGGTAAATGTCATATGGCACGTAACGGTAATGACGGTTGCCCATTCTTTCCGGTATCTTCTCGCCTCTGAAATGAAATGGCCATAGTTCAGCAGTCATCCATACCATCACGTCGTACATGGCAACGTCAACGAACTGACCTTCCCCCGTCAGCTTGCGGTGATAAAGGGCGGCAAGAACAGCCAGGGCGCCAAAAGCAGCGGCCGAAACGTCAGCAAACGAAGCGCCCACTTTGGTCGGAGGGCCGTCGCGGTAACCCGTCTGGTTTAAGAATCCGGCCCTGGCCTGAACTACGGTATCAAAAGCTCTTTTTTTACCCATGGAGCCGCCCCAGCCGAAACCGTTCACCGAGCAATATATGAGCGAAGGGTTTATTTCCTGCAGCGTGCTGTAACCTAGGCCCCACCTGTCCAATGTT
>Ga0082335_1001362_pt1 | contig 52589 bp, 46 predicted proteins | sample Subgrocontami58m_FD_72375 | JGI IMG/M metagenome (GOLD analysis project Ga0082335, IMG submission 72375) | Subsurface groundwater microbial communities from S. Glens Falls, New York, USA - GMW37 contaminated, 5.8 m (SPADES assembly) (version 2) ... | reverse complement strand
GCCGGCAACGAAACCGGCAGCCAGGGAAATATACACTCCAGCCAACCCGAGCAGTATTTGGCCGATTCGTTGCCGCAGCATCAACCGTCGGAATTCCCCCCAAACGCGATGGAGCTGGAGGCCGGCCAGGGCCCCGGAAATACTGCTCGCTGAAAATATAATTGCAAACGGTATATAGTATTCAACATAACGTCGCGACTTCAACGTTAAGAAGAAAAAGAAAACCGTGAGGATAAATAATGTCCAGGTCGCTTTTGTTTGTTGCTTGGCCCTGACGAGCAGGCCAATGATTGCAAGCACTAGAAGAATGGACGCAAACGCCCCATTGGCAATCAGATTGATCAGGCCATACGGATACCACTCGCCGCCGACGCCGATAACTTTTTGGAAGTTGATGACGCCGATATTGATGACCTGGTGGTAATAAAACGAAATATTATTCGGGAAGTAGGGGTTGATCATGATTCCGGCGAGCAGGCCGCCGAAGACGGAGATGAGCAGACCGAGATTAAGACGGCGGACTCGCGGGGTTCGCGAATGCCGGCCGACCAAGGCCTTAATTTTTTGCACAAAGCGGTGTGAGTCATGGCCGGTAATACATCGATTGTGGAGGACGCTGACCGTGGCCTGGACGGCGGCGGCGATCCCCAGCAGGGCGAACCCGCCGTAATACCAAACGTACACGAAGGCCAGCCAAAACAAGCGGCGCAAACGATATTGAAAAATCCAGGTCAGCCCAAGCAGGAGAATGATCAATGAAGTGCTCGGGGCTTTCGCCAGCGACATCCGGAAACTAAACGGCCGGGAGAACAATAAGATCAGCGCGTAGAGGAACGCCCCGCGGACGCCAAGTTGGCGCATCATCCAATAAGCAACCGTCACCACTCCCGCTCCAAAGAAGACAGTGGCTAGTTTTAAACCGACCAGCGGCGGGAACCAGGTGACAAAGGGAATGAGTAAAACATGGTAGAGAAAATGCTGATCGGTGTAGTGCTGGCCGAGCACGGTCAAATTCAGCCAAGGGAAAGTGTGGATGATGCCTTGGTCGCGGATAAGGAGCGCCATCTTGGCGTGATAAAAAGAATCCGGGTCGGAAAAAACCGGCGCAGCTTGAAGCACCAGGAGAACGATAAAGGAAATGGTAAAAATCGCCAGGTACCCCAGCCACCGCCATTGTCGTTGAATCACCGCCAACCAACCCGCCCGAGACGTTTCCATGCTTCAAGTATAAGCGATTGGGGCTGATCCTCCAAGGCCGATCAGGCTATTGGTTAACGCGATACAGAGACACCGTGGAGTTTGAATACACTGCGGCAAGCAGCGAAATAGAGGTTGGGACAAAAGTACCAAGCCGCTGCTCATTCGGGCCCCAGACAACGAAATTGATGTGGTTGGCCGCCAAAAACTGGGCTTTTTCGGCCGGTGAACTGTTGTCAAGAAAAAACCACTGCCGGACCAGGGTGAGTTTCGACTGATAGTTTGCGGTTTGGTGATGGTGGCCAAGATACGTCGCCCGTTCAGCGTATTGGGGAACCAGATTTCCGGTCCAGAGATCGCCGAGCACCACGCTCTCTATGGGGGTATATGTCTTCAACCACTGAAGCGCCTCAATGACCTCCGCGGATGCATAGTGATAACGCATCTCTGCCTGCTGGGACTCTGATGTCCGTGCCAGGAAAATAATCGGCGTCATGATAGCTGACACGATTCCCAGCGACATGAGAATTTTTTTTCCGGGCGGCCGCCGACCGGTCCATAGATGTTCGATCCCCGCCGTCGCGAGAAAACCAACCGGCAGGCTCAAGCCAAGAATCATTTTTGCTTGCCAGCGCAATAGTGGCAGATACATCAAGGCAATCGCCATTGCCAGCCAGCCAATCAGATACATTCCGGCCGTATTTTTTCCCCACCAAGCGCGAATGCCGAAAAACGAAAAAATGCTCAACGCTCCAAACCCAACAAGCACGTTTCGAAAATTCGTGGTCTGTAAAAGATTATTGGCATTCCACTCGCTCACGCTCGGCACGAACCAAACCAGCAGGGCGTAATACAGAACCGCTGGCAATGACCAGAGAAGCAGCCAGCCACCATACTGAAAAACTTTTTTTACTTGAGCTTGATTCATCGTCACTCCGACGATTCCGATAATGACGCTGGCCATGATCACGCCAAATAATATAATCAAATCATAAGGGTGAACGAACCCGAGCAACAGCGTGAGCAGGCCGGCCAGGTGGATCAAAGATTTTTTTGGCCGCGTCATCGTCATCACCAGCAACCCCCAGATACTCAGTAACAACATCTCCGCCAAAACAAATAGGGGTGAGTGGAGGATCGACATCCAGACATACCCGGCCGAATAGGTCAGATCGGTTGGCAAAACTGAAATCAAGTCCGTCCGCTGGTACAGCCAGACCAGTCCGGCGTGCTGGTGAAGCGCCAGTAGGGCCAGCCAGCCAAAACCGCCGCCAAAAACAGCGAGGCCGAGCGCGACCAAGCGCCAGCGGGCGGCCTGAAAAACCACTGCCGCCAGTCGGTAAATCATCATCACCAACCCAACCCCGAGGATCGCCTTGGCCGCCCAAAAAACAGTAACCGGTGTCAAGCCGGAGAACCGCACGATCTGGCCCAGGAGCCACCATAACGGGTTCCACAGGGCCGCCGGTTGAGCAACGCTCGTAAACAGGTTTGCATAGGCCCCGTGGCTGGCGCTCCCTTGGATAAAGGCGTAATAAACCTGCGAATCAAGAACGTCGGGAATGTTCGTCCCGAGGTAGACTAGGCCAGTGTGAGCCCGCCAAGCACTCAGTATCCACGGCCAACTGCCAATCAGGGCGGCCAGGACCCCAACCAGAGCAGCGCCGAGCCATTCGCGTCGGGAAATTTTTGGGAAGGGTGTAACCATGACGCCGGAAGTATACCCAGCACCACTTTTAGAAACAATGGCAGAGGCTTTGCCTGTTTGTTTTAACCTTTCTTTACAGCCAATTCGATGAACGTGGTGCTGGGTAGAGCAAGGGGCAGCAATTTGAGGGTGAATAAAAAGAACTCCCGCCCAAGCATGGTTGGCAGGAATTCTTTGACCGGATTTAATTTCATCGTCGGTCGTCAGTCAGCGCCGCGACGAGTAAAGGCACTCTAGCAAATGCCTTCGGGACGTGCAAGCGTCTGGCGCGCGAATGTCGGTAGCGTTGACCCCGTTAGAGGGAATCCTGATATGGATGGCGTTCCAAGCGTCATAACCTTGTCCGTACTTGATGATTTTTGCCAATAAATAAAGTATTTTTTCCTCTAACGGGGTTGACGTGAGCGTGTTTTTTTGATACAGTCATGAAGCGTTTTCGCTCAACCCCGTTAGAAAGGCGCATTTTACCGCACTAGATATGGGTTAAGATCGCCTTCTCCCAAGGGACTTTCTAACGGGGTCAACCAAGTACAAATTTCATGTCCGGTCACTCAAAATGGTCGACCATCAAGCGGCAAAAAGGGATCCTCGATTCGAAGCGATCGGCGGCCTTTAGTAAGCTCGGCCGGTTGATAACTATCGCCGCCCGGACGGGTGGCCAAGACCCGGGCATGAATTTCCGTCTGCGGCTGGCGATCGATAAGGCCCGCGCCATGAATATGCCGAACGCCAATATTGACCGGGCCGTGGCCGCCGGGAGTGGTGAGGGTAAGGGTGGGGTGAGTAAAGAGGCCCTTTACGAGGGTTTTGGGCCCGGCGGGGTGGCACTGATGATCGAAGCGGTGACCGACAACCCTAATCGGACCTCGGCCGAGATCCGATCATTGCTCAGTAAGGCTGGTGGATCGCTTGGGGCCCAACACAGCGTCGGCTGGATGTTTGAGCTTCACGGGGTGATTCATCTCGCGGCGTCGGCCGTACCGGCTGGACAGCGCGAAGCGATCGAGCTTGAGGCAATTGATGCCGGGGCCGATGATGTACGCGACGACAGCGAAGAAATTCTCATTCTGACCCCGCCGGAAAAACTACAAAGCGTGAAAAATATATTGGAATCAAAAAAATTTCCGATCAGTGACGCGAAACTAGAATTTGTGCCGACCACAACTGTCAGCGTTAATGACGCCGGGCGGCAAGCCCTCTTCGCCCTGTTTGAAACATTGGACAACCACCTCGACGTGACCGCATTTTTTTCTAACGATGCTTAAGCGTTGCGTCATCGGGATCGACCCCGGTATCGGCCGATGCGGTTGGGCAGTCGTCACGGTTGTGAGCCAGTCACAAATCTTGAACGGCTCGGGTTGTATTATCACCCCGCAAAAAAAAAGTTTAGCTGAGCGCCTCCTGCAGATCGATCAAGAACTAGAAAAAGTCTTCGCTCGATTTCAACCAGCCAACATGGCCATCGAAAAACTATTCTTTACGAAAAATGTCACCACGGCGATGGCCGTCAGTCACGCTCGCGGTGTTGCCCTTCTGGCCGCCGCGCGTCATGGCGTACCCGTTGACGAAGTCAGCCCGACGACGGTCAAGCAATCACTGACCGGGTACGGTCGCGCCGATAAACGCCAAATGGCGCAAATGATTAAAATACTTTTGGGTCTAAAAACTTTACCGGCGACTGATGACGAGGTCGACGCGATTGGCATCGCCTTGTCGTCAGCTCATCGGCCGCCCCGATAATCCCCTATGGATTCTTCTTTACGCATCGTCATCGCCTCCGCCGAAGTCGCGCCGTTCTCGAAGGCCGGCGGTTTGGGCGATGTCGCTCATGCCCTGCCAAAACATCTGCAATTTCTTGGCCATGATGTCAGCGTCGTCACGCCGTACTATCAATTCATTGACCAACAGCCGCTCACCAAAGAACTGATTGGCGAGACGACGATCCGCTTCGGGTCAATCGATTATGCCGTCAAGTTCCTGAAAACGACCCTCTCGCCAGTTTCGCCGGTCCCGGTGTATTTTGTTTACCAAAAAGAACTGTTTAGCGAGCGCCCCAAGTTATACGGATATGACGACGATAACCGGCGTTTTGCGGTCTTTAATCACGCTGTTTTCGCTTTATTACGACTGCTCCGGCTGGCCCCTGACGTACTCCACAGCCATGACTGGCATACCGGGCTGATCCCCAATTTACTGCGAACCACCTACGCCAAAGACGAGCTCTTTCGAGCCACCGGCACGCTCTTCACCATCCATAACCTCCATTTCCAAATGCATGAATCATGGGCTCGCGTGCCGCTCAGTCAGCGCGACAGCGGCCGCGGCGCGCCCGCCTGTGACGATCGCAAGTTGAAACATTGTAACTTCACGCTCCGCGGCATTAAGTACGCCGACGCGGTGAACACCGTCAGCGAACGCTACGCCCAAGAAATCTTAACCAAACAATTCGGCGAGGGTCTTGACGCCCAACTGCGCAAACGCCGCGACCGGGTCTTCGGCATCATCAATGGCGTTGACTACACAATTTTCAACCCGAGCTTCGATCAACATTTGCAAATCCACTTTGACTGGAACTCGCTCGATAAAAAAGTGGCGAACAAGATGGCGCTCCAACGGGAACTTGGTTTGCCGGAGAATAAGGACGCGCCGATGATCGGCATGGCCCACCGTCTGACCGAACAAAAAGGCTTCGACCTTATTATGGAAATTCTTCCAACCCTCTTGCGGCGCGATGTTCAATTCGTCATCGTCGGCGAGGGCGATAAGAGTTACATGCGCTATTTCCGCCAGGTCGCCAAGAAATACCCGCGCCAGGTCGGCGTTCATTTAAAATTTTCTGAAGTGATGGCATCGAAAATTTACGCCGCCTCTGATATGTTTCTGATGCCGAGCCGTTATGAACCCTGTGGAATTTCCCAGTTAATCAGCTTGCGCTACGGTTCGATTCCGATCGTTCACAAAACCGGCGGCCTGTCCGACACCATCCAGGATTTCAACCCACGAACCGGCGAAGGCACCGGTTTCGTTTTTTACACCTACACCGGGGTTGATCTCCTGATGGCCCTGACCCGAGCGATTGAAACGTACCAGTACCCGAAAACCTGGGAACATTTGACCTGGCAGGCGATGCGTCAGTCGTTTTCCTGGTCGCTGCCGGCCCGAAAATATTCTGAGCTCTACTCAAAGGCCGTCCACTTCCACCATGCGCTGGAGTAATTTTTTTCACATTTACCAACCGCCGGAATGGAATGCGGATATCGTTCGGCGCGTTTCGGCGCAAGCGTACCGGCCGCTGATTGCGATTCTTGGGCGCCACCCTGAATTAAAAATTACCGTCAATCTCACCGGTTCACTGACGGAACAACTGGCCGCCTTGGGATTGGATGACGTCTTAAGCGGGCTGCAATCCTTGATGACGCATGGCCAGGTCGAATTGGTGGGGAGCGCAATGTACCATCCGATTTTACCGCTCCTGACCGAGGACGAGGTCCGTCGCCAGATCCACTTACAGCATGAGTTGCACCGCCGGGTCTTTGGCGATGCGTATAAGCCCCGGGGGTTTTATCCGCCGGAGATGGCTTTCGCTCCATGGCTTGAACCGCTTTTGCTCGAATTGGGCTACGAATGGGTCATGCTGGACGAAATTGCCGTTGGCGGCAGGATCGGAAGAATCGATTTTTCGCGCCGCTACACAACGCCGTCCGGATTGGGGATTGTGCCTCGCAACCGCCACATGAGCGATTTTCTTTCCTTCAAGGCTGACATCCGGCAAGCCGATGAAGCCTGGTCAACGATTGCCGCCGATCTGCGCAGTGCCGCCGAGTTAGTCACGGGAATGGATGGAGAAAATCTCGGCCATCACCGGATCGGCGTTGATCAGCTCTGGGAAAAACTCGTCACTCGACCCGATGTTACCACCGCGACCATTTCCGAATATCGCCACTCGCTCATCGCTGACGTGGTGGCGGCGATCACCCCCTCAAGCTGGTCATCGCAAGTCTATGAGATTACCGGCAACGTCCCTTTTAGTCTCTGGAACCACCCGGCCAATCCGATCCATAAATTGCAGTGGCAACTGACCCACGCCGTGATCGGCGCAGTCCGCCAGAGCGTTAACGACCCAAATTGGGCGGCCAGCCGCCTCCTCCTCGATCAGGCCCTAACCTCGGATAAATATTGGTGGGCGTCGGCCAGCCCGTGGTGGGACGTCACGATCGTCATTCGGGAAACCCAGCGGTTGGCCGACGTCATCCGCCCGCTGACTACTTTGCCGGTCGCCAACCGTGATACCGTCGCCCGGCTGATGGCTAAACTTGCCGCTGAAACAACCTGGTGGGATAAAAGCGGCCAAGCGAAGGCCCGCCAGATGAGTTACCTGCAACACTCTCACGCCGTCCATTACATGGCTGGAGCGCAGGTTCTGGGCCGATAACCATGGTATACTAGCCAAAACACGTCTTATGTACTGGGCAAATTTTCTTCACTTTTACCAACCGCCGACCCAAAAAGCTTTTTGGGTAAAAAAAATCGCGAACGAAAGTTACCGCGTCCTGATCAAGGGTCTCCGCGCTGATCCAAAAGCGAAGCTGACCCTCAATATTAATGCGGTCCTGGTTGAGCTCTTTGACCGATACGATTGTCAGGACGTCATTGCCGGTATTCGGGAATTAGCCGAACGCGGTCAGATTGAACTGACCGCCAGCGCCAAATTCCATCCGTTCCTCCCCCTGATGCCCGCCTCGGAAATCCGGCGGCAAATAGAGTTGAATACCGCCACCAATAAAAAATATTTCGGCGATGCTTTCCAACCGAAAGGTTTTTTTCCGCCGGAAATGGGTTATAGCCGGGGCGTCGCCGATGTTGTCCATGACTTGGGGTTCGAGTGGTTGATTATTGACGAGTTAGCCTTCAATGGAAAATTACACCAGCTGGCCTGGGACACCGTCTACCATCTGAAAAATGCCGGTGATTTCACGATATTTTTCCGCGAGCGCGACACGAGTTTCCGAATTCTTTCGGCCGAGGTTGGGATCAGCGCCTTCTCCGCCGGCATGTTGGTGAAATTGCTCGGTGACCGCGTCAACTCCAATCAATACATGCTGACCGCCATGGATGGCGAGACGTTTGGGCACCACCGCCCGGGATTAGACACATTACTGTTTGAGCTGTACCAAGTCCCGAGCATCCAATCCGTCACCTTGTCAGAACTACGCCAACTCATTGCCAAAACGGCCACGACTGAACCGCTCTCATCGAGCTGGGCGCTGATGCGAAAAGACCTGGAGCAAAACACTCCCTTCTCGCGCTGGAAGGACGAGACGAATGAGGTCCATGTGATGCAGTGGGAGCTCACCTACTTGGCCATCGACACCTTAAAATCTCTGGCGCCGACCGACCCGGCCTGGTCGTCGACGCGAACGATGCTTGATCGCGCCCTCCATTCCGATCAATATTGGTGGGCGTCGGCCAGCCCCTGGTGGAGCATCGAAATGATTGAAGCTGGGGCGAAAGAATTAAAAGACGTCGTTCTCAACAACCCGTCGGCCAGTCCGGAGCAAAAAGCTCGCGCCCAGAAGCTGTACGAAAACATATTATTCACTGCCTTTGACTGGCAACGAACAGACAAGATCGCCGATCTCATTAAAGCTTCGGATGAAGACGTGACCCAGCGGATCACCAAAGAAATGCCGCACATCCCGCTGGCTGAATTTGACGGCATGATCCGAAGCCTGACCAATCAAATGCTCGCCTCGGCCAAGAATAAAGAATACGAACGGGCGGCGCAACTGCGTGACCGGATCGCCGAGCTGGAAGCGAAAAAGGACCAAATTACCAGTCCGCACGCCTAACTGTATGCTCCCGTTAGACGGTACATCAAGAGTATCCAACAGAAAACCGACCAGGCGTCAGTTTATTAGCCTAACCGTCTAACGGGATGGCCTATCGCCTGTTGCCAGGCATCGTTGAAAAAATTAACCGGACGATGGCTGACCTGCGGGTTCAGCCGGTTGATCCAGCCGCTACTCCGTCCGCTTTTGCGAAAAAAAAGTCGCGCGTTTTTATGACTCCGGTCCGCACCAACCGGGGACAGGTGGTGTGGTTGAAGTCGTCACTCCAGGATTGGGCCTGGGTCCGCCAAACGCTTCGCGAAGAGATCCGCGTCCATCGCGCCCTGGCCGAATATGATCAAGCGCACCGCCCAAGTTTCGGCACCCCGACGTACATCGCCAGCCATGATGACCGGCACGGCTTCGTTTGGTTCCTCCGCAAGTATTTCCAGGGGCTCCCCGGCGGCGACATGAACGACGAATTCGGATTTTCCGATCAGTTTTTCCGCCGGGTCACGCCGGCGATGATGGCGCGGGTACTGCAGGACGTTCGGGCGATGACCCCCTTTATCCGGCGCCGACTCTCTCCGCCAACCCATCACCTGCCGTGGTACATGACCGACTGGCAGTACTACCAAAAAACATTCTGGCGTCCGCTCCTCAACCATCGTCTCAATCCCGGCTGGCTGAAGCGGGATATCGACGGATTAACCGGCTGGTTGCTTGAACAACGCTTGCTCCTCGGCCGTCAGGCCACCACGTTTTCGCACGGCGATTTGTACCCAAACAACATTATGATCAGCCCGGCCACCTCCCGGCCGGTGATCTTGTTTGACTGGGAGTTGTCGCATTATAATTTGCCGACCTTTGACGCAACGATGGTGTATCTGCAAGCCTGGCGGCGGCCAAAGTGGCAGGCGGACTTCAAAAAGAAAGTTGTGGCGGATCTCGGCGACACGGTGATGACAAAACGCTGGTGGGCAATTACCAGTCTCTCGTTGGCGACGCGGTTGGGGGCGTATGCTTTCCACCGCTTGACGAATTTCTTACCCGAACGCTATCCGTCATTGCCGGCCAAGCACCGGGCCGTCGTCGCCCGGATGTACGCCGCCATGATGAAAGAACTGCAGGCGGCGGTCACTATGGTACGATAAGGCCATGAAGATCCTGATGATTGCGGCGGAAGTCACCCCCTTGGTCAAGGTGGGGGGGTTAGCCGACGTGGTCGGCGCCTTGCCGGCCGCCCTGGCGGCGGCCGGCCATGACGCACGAATCCTTATCCCCCGGTACGGCCTGCTGACTGACCACGGGTTCGGCGATGAACCAACCGGTTTGAAAATGAGCGTCCCGTGGCAAGGAAAATCCGTCGCGGTTGAATTGTACCGCGGCCATCTTCCTGACAGCACTACAGTGATTTACACCTTGGCCACCGATGGAATGTTTGACGGCGGCGCCTACGTCAGTGAACCGTCGCCGGCCGGGTACCGCCGACAAATGGAACGTTTTGTTTTTTTCAGCTGGGCGGCCACCCAACTCCTGCCCCAGCTCGATTGGCAGCCAGATATTATTCATTGCCACGACTGGCATGCGGCCGGGCTCGTTTTCTTCGCAAAAATTCTTGGTCAGCCAACGCCGAGCGTCCTGACCATCCATAATATTGAGAGCCAGGGCAAGTGGAAGGCGTCCGAACTTTTTTCCTGGCTGGGACTCAAGGGCAAGGAGTTGCCGAGCTTGGGTGTGCGCGACCCGTTCGGTGATCTCAACATCCTCCAACAGGCGATCCTGAATGCCGCGGCGGTTACGACTGTCAGCCCGACCTATGCGCGGGAACTCCGCCAGCCGGAACTTGGGTTCGGACTTGATGGCGACCTCCGCTCGCGGGCCGGCGGTATCAGCGGGATTGTGAATGGAATTGATATGGCCCGTTTTAACCCGCAAGCAGACCCGCACATCGCCAGCCACTATTCGGCGGCAACGGTGGCCGATGGGAAAGATGCCAATCGCGCGGCCTTAGTGAAGCTGTACAATTGGCCGGAGGGACGGCAACCGGTGTTGGGCATGGTCAGCCGCCTGACCGCCCAAAAGGGGGTTGATCTCCTGGCTGAAGTTCTGCCGTTCTGGGTCTTGGGCGGCGGGCGGGCGGTCATTTTAGGCACTGGCCAGCCGGAACTTGAACAGCGGCTCGTCGCCGTCGCTAATCAATACCCCGAAGCGGTTCATGTCCAGATTGGTTTTGACGCCGGGTTAGCCCAGCAGATTTATGCCGGTTCAGATTTTTTTGCGATGCCGTCGAAGTTTGAACCGTGCGGTTTGGGCCAGTTGATTGCCATGCGCTACGGCTCATTGCCGATTGTTCGCGACACCGGCGGATTGCATGACACGGTGGTCAATCTGACCCAACAACCGGACCGCGGCACCGGCTTAGTCTTTAAGGATTTTGCCCCGATCGGATTCCAGGAAGCTTTGGCCGCGGCCTTACAACTTTGGCAAAAACCCGATATACTCCAAGCTGCCCGGCGACGAGCGATGCAACAGGATTTTTCCTGGACTTCATCGGCCGCGGCTTACCTTCGCGTTTATGGCCACATCAAAAACCGATAACCCGCCATCATCAGAAATTCGGATTGATTACATCCATGACCGGGAAGTTGTTATCGCCCCGGGTCGGCGCAAGCGTCCGCATGACCCGAATTTTCCAGGCACCAAGCCAATTGAGCCCGTTCACGACGCCTTCAGTCCGGCCAACCTGAAAGGGACGAAGGCTATCCTAACGATCGGCGGGGCCAAAAACTGGCAAATCAAAGTCATAAAAAATATCTACCCGGTTGTCCGTCCGGATACCCCGAAAGCCTACGGGTATCAGGAAGTCGTGGTTGAAACCCCGGAGTACGGGATTGATTTGGGCTCACTGCCGTTAACCCACGTCGCCGACGTGTTGCGGGTTTATGGTCAACGAGTGAAGGCACTCCAGCGCGACAAAAAAATACGCTACATTCTCGTTTTTAAAAATAATGGCGGCAGCGCCGGCGCCTCAATTGATCACGCCCACTCGCAAATTTTTGCCTCGGCCTACGTTCCATCGCACGTCGTTACCCGCCGGAAGCGGGCCCAGGAATACCGGGTGATGAATAATACCGATTATTACAGCGACCTCCTCCTGAAAGAGGAAAACGGCCCGCGCTGGATCGGTTCCGGCAATCACGTTTGCGCGCTCACTCCTTACGCCTCGCTCTATAACTATGAGGCTTGGATCATGCCCTGGCGGCGGGTGGATAACATCAGCCAGCTGAACGAACAGGAAATCCGGGAAACCGCCGTTTTTCTGCGACACTGTATCCGCCGCCTCCGCACCGAGGGTTTGCCGTACAATTTCTATCTCCACCAGGTCGTCGGCGACCAGTTTGAGCATTTGTACCTGCGGATTGCTCCCCGCCGCGATGTTTGGGCCGGACTGGAACTTGGTTCACGGCTGATCGTCAATACCGTCCCCCCGGAAGAAGCGGCAATTTTCTATCGCCAGGATCTGCCGGTCGCGAAAAAAACCTAAAGATTTTTTGGCCCCACTTCTGGCGATTGACCAGGGGTAGGTTTGTGATCCCGGATTGACAAAATCCCTATTTTCTGATAGGGTCTAGCGTTTGTTCCTTGTTAAATATTCGGCGGCTATTTTTTGCCGAATCACTTTCGAACGCGGAAAGGGGGTGAAACGCATGAAGCGTCATACACTGTGGTTTTTCCTGTGCTACGCAATCGCTTTGAGTTTGCCGTTCGCGGTCATCAAGCTTTGGCCCGATACTCGGATCATTCTCGATTCCATGTCTTCGAGAAACCAGGTTGAGAAATTAGTCCGGGACCTGGATCCGAATTCGCCGAGTGAACTCCCGGGCAAACTTTGCATCGCGATGAAGATCGATGTCCAGCACTTCTCGCCGTTCTCGGAAAATATCGACGAGTTGCTGGAATGGCTGACGACCGAGTCTGTCAATGTTAAGCCGTATGGCATCGTTTATCCGCGCAAGAAGTGGGCCACCGACGCTGTGATTGCCGAAGTCAAACACCAATACCATCTCGCCGGTCCCTGGGGTTCGCCGTATAACTACATGACGAACACCCGGATGTACGACCGAGACATGATGGATGCGGTCGGAACGTGGTCGTTCGCCCGACATCGTTTCTGGCTGAAAGTCGGCGCGGCCATCGGTACTGGAATCGGCACCGGTCTGGGCCTGTTCTGGCTCGGCACTCTGATGATTCCGTTGATTATCGCTTTCTCCCTTTTTGCCGGCATATTGCTTGGCAAAGCCAACGCTCCACCGGTCAGTTACAAGCAACTGGCTCAATTCAACCAGTTGTTCAACCCAGCAGGCAGTAACGGTTCGCATGGACCGCCGTCGGATGTGAACGCGGAGGTTGAGGATCAGCCTCGACAGTGGCCGCTGGTTGTGGCCATCGGAGTCGCGTTGGTTTTCCTTGATCGACGCCGCCTCATCCGCACGATCGGTATGATGACGAGTCGGGCACCGCCTGCACAACAGGAGGATGCCATGATTCGGACGATCGTCGCCTTGATCATCGCCATGTGTCTACCGGGGACTTGCCTGGCCGAAACGCAGAAATTGTACGTCAACGTCGGCGAGTGGGCTTTTGGTCGCGGAACCGCCACCACCTGGATTTACGAATCGGGCCGGTTCACGAACTATACGGCTGCGAATCTGAACGGTTCGGCGCTAGAGGAATTCGCGACCTACAAGCTTATCGACCGACAGCTTGACTTCACGGCCGGTTCGGCCGCAGGCAGCCTATCGACCCCGCAGGGATGGAAGCCTTATGTGGGAATCTATACCGGGCTGAGCCTGGATCTGAAACCTTGGACCATCGGAGGGTCGTTTTCTAGCCGCCATCGTCGTCATAGCCGTTTGGCGGATAACGGCAGTCTGGATCTCGTCTACGACTTCGGCCAAACCGATCTCGGGATGAGCTACCAGCCGGTTAGGCTCCATGGTCCCTGGACACATCGTCTGGCAGTCCATGTCGCGCATGAATTCCGTCACTTCACCCTGCTGTTCGAAACCCGTACCACGCTCGAATCCGAGCGGAGGCTGTCTATGAATGTGGACGTCAGCGTTCCGTTCGGAAAGTAATTCGTACCAAGCATCACGCCCGCCGGGGAAATCTGGCGGGTGTTTTTTTCTTAGACCCGTTAGAGGTAGCCATGATTGTTGTAAGGGTTGGTCAACACGCTATGAATTCAAAAGGTGGTGGCCGGAGATCCAGGCCCTGCCTACCTCTAACCGGATTGACTTCCTCCTCCCGGGATGATAGGAAGAAGTACACTTTGATATGAGAAGTTGCTCTATCACTAAGGAGGCTAGTCATGCCTGACCCAACGCTCGATGCGACCATCCGTTTTGCCCACAACCAGCACTACGGCCAGGTTGATAAAGCTGGCCAGCCGTACATTCTCCACGTCTTCCGGGTAATGCTGAGTTTCACCGCCGAGGCAGAACGCACGGTCGCTCTTTTACATAATGTGGTTAAGGATTGCGGGGTCACGCTCGACTATCTGCAAAAAATGCGTTACCCGGCCGAGGTTATCGAGGCAGTCGACTGCGTCACCAAGCGCCCGAAAGAAGCGGATGATTACGACGCCTTCATTCGTCGTGTTGCGGCGGGTCCAATCCTTGCCCGCCGGGTGAAGATTGCCGACCTGAAAGACAACGCTGACCTTAGTCGCTTTTCCTCGCCGAGTGATGACGACCGGACGCGAAGCGCTAAGTATACGGCGGCTATTCAATTGCTCGAGACGACTCTTGAGGACTAAGTCTCTTGGCGACAAACGCCCGACGTCATTGTTTCCTCACACTTGAACCACGATTGAGGGGTGCCTGATGAAACTGATACAACCGGCTGTCTATGAACATTCGCTGGGCGGGCGATGGGTCCGGCTCCACGATGTTCTCGAGATGGCCAAGCGGGATTTCGCGATGGACCCCGACGAGGTCTGGAGCGATCTTAGTGAGTGGGGCAAACCTGGCCCCGGCTACGCCTGGACCCTGGGTGAAGGTCTTATGGACACCGAGTCCGATGGGCCGCCGAACGACCTTACGACAGTCTACATTCAGGCAGAGTCTGCCCGGCACTTCTACCTTCAGGCGCAAATCGGGATCCGCGCAGTTCATTACGACCCTGTCAAGAAAGGCCACAATTACCGCTGGGTGATCGCCCGTTTGCTCTAGAGCACTGAGGCATCCCGTGCTCACTATAATATTCGAAACGAACTTCAGAACTTGGGCTGAATCAATAAAACCACGGGAGCCTATCTGACTCCCTCTTTTTTATCCAGCGTTTTATTCCGCCACCTTCAACCGAAGAAAAGTCCGTTTCCCGACTTGGAGAATGTCGCCATCGCGAATGGTGATAGTCGCGTTCCAGTCGGTCAGCGTTTCCTTGTTGAATTTCACCCCGCCCTGTTCAACCAAGCGTCGTGCCTCCGACCGGCTGGCCGCGAGTTTTTGGCTGACCAAGAGATTGAGGAGCGGGTGCGCGCCGGCCTGGACAGCGGCGGTCGGCATCGCGCTTGGCATCCCTTTCTTCGCAAAGACTTTGGTAAACTCGGCGGCGGCCGTTTCAGCGGCGTCATTTCCATGATAGAGCCGAACTATTTCCAATGCGAGTCGCGCCTTCACATTTTTCGGATGAGCCTTTTTTGTCTTCAGCTCTTTGGCAATGGTTTTAATTTCTTCAGCCGGCACCTCGGTCGCCAGGGTAAAATATTGCGGGACCAGCTTGTCGGGAATCGACATGACTTTTCCGAACATCTCCGTCGCCGAATCGGTCAAGCCGATGGTGTTCCCCAAGCTTTTACTCATTTTTTGTTTGCCGTCAGTCCCGAGAAGGTAGTTAAACATCACCACCTCTTGCGGTTCCTGATGGTGCGCTACTTGGACATCACGGCCGGACAGTAAATTAAACTTCTGGTCAAGGCCGCCGAGCTCAACGTCAGCCTGGACCGCGACCGAATCGTAGCCCTGGAGAATCGGATAGGTCATCTCATGAAGACCGAGCGATTGCTTCCCGTCCAGGCGGCGGCGAAACGTTTCGTGGGCTAATAATTGATTGAGGGTGGCGGTGCTCAGTAACTGTAAGAAATCTCCGGCGCTCATCCGGTCGAACCATTCGCTGTTGTAATGGACCTCGGCCCGGCGGACATCCAGGACTTTGCCGATTTGTTCGAGATAACTGGCGGCGAATTTTTTCGTTTGGGCGGCGCTTAAAGCAAGACGCTCCTTCTCGCGGCCGCTCGGGTCACCGATCCGGGCGGTAAAATCACCAATCACCAAAACCGCGACGTGTCCGGCCGCCTGCCAGGCGCGCAATTTTCGCAACGGCACGACGTGGCCAAGATGAACCTGGTGGGCGGTCGGATCAATCCCGAATTTAATCCGCAACGGGCGCCGACGCCCGAGTCGTTGGACCAGGCTGGTTCGTTCAATAATTTCAGCGACACCCCGATCAAGCAGGGCGTTCATATCCGCGGTGGTGGTTACCATAAGCCTTGAAAGTATAGCAAAAAAATGGTACGCTCACCACCGTTTTATGCCTATCGTCCATCCAAAAAAATCCCTGGCCGGCAGGACCCCGACCCCCCGCTCGGGCATACCGGCCTGGAAATTGTTGAGCCAAAAAATCTTTCCCGGGCGCGGACCGAAGGATCTAAAGTTGTGGCGGCGGCGATTATTGCTTGGCGGCGCGGTCGTCGCCTTATTGGGGATCATTGTCGTCGTCGGGGTGGTCGCCTGGGTGTCCCAGGATTTGCCGGATCCGAATAAAATAAACACCCGCGTCGTCGCCCAGAGCACAAAAATATACGCCCGTGACGGGGCGACGTTATTATACGAAATCCACGGCGATCAGCGCCGAACGTTGGTTGATTTGAACCAGGTCGGCAAATACACAAAAAACGCCGTTCTCAGCATCGAGGACAAGGATTTTTACAAACACCAGGGCGTCTCCCTCCGCGCCATCGCCCGGGCAATTTTTGTTGACCTGACGCGCGGCAGCAAATCCCAGGGCGGTTCGACGATCACCCAACAGCTGGTTAAAAATGCGATTCTGACCAATGAAAAGTCCTACATCCGGAAAGTGAAGGAAATCATTCTTTCCTACCAGATCGAGCGGCGGTTTACGAAGGATCAAATCCTGAAGCTCTATTTCAACGAGATTCCGTGGGGGGCGAACGCCTATGGCGCTGAAGCCGCGGCCCAAACCTATTTTGGCAAGTCGGCCAAAGACCTTGATTTGGCTGAGAGCGCCCTGTTAGCCGCGATGGTCCAGCGCCCAAGCTACTATTCGCCGCGCGGCAGCCATACCGAAGAACTCGTCAGCCGCCAACGTTTCGTCTTTGACCGGATGGTCGCCGGCGGGTATATCACGACTGCCCAGGCCGATGAAGCAAAAAAAGTTGATATACTCAAGCGCATTTCGCCGACCCGCGATCGGGTGGTCGCGCCGCATTTCGTCTTCTATGTGCGCGATCAACTGGTCCAAAAATACGGCGAACTCACGGTTGAGCGCGGTGGATTAAAAGTCATTACGACGCTCGATCCGAAACTCCAAACCATCGCTGAGGAGGAGGTAAAAAGGGGCGTTGAATCGAATGAAACGAAATATCACGCCACCAATGCCGCCCTCGTCGCGACCGACCCGAAAACCGGCCAAGTTCTGGCCATGGTCGGTTCCCGCGATTATTTTGACACCGAGCATGATGGAAATTATAATGTCGCGACCGCCGTCCTCAATCCGGGTTCATCGTTCAAACCGGTTGTCTATCTAACCGCCTTCACGAAAGGCTATACCCCCGACACCATTGTGTTTGACTTAAAAACTAATTTTGGACCGGACGGTTCGGGAAAAAACTTTTCACCGAATAATTACGATCTCAAGGTACACGGCCCGTTAAAAATGCGTCAAACCCTGGCCGGTTCCCTGAACATCCCGGCGGTGAAAACGCTCTACCTCACCGGCCTGCCGGCCACGCTGGACACGGCCGATAAGCTCGGGTACACGACCATTGATCGGGGTAAAGTTGGTTTGGCCCTGGCGATTGGGGGTGGCGGTGTCCGCCTCCTCGAACACGTCGCCGCTTTTTCAGTCTTTGCCAATGACGGCGTCCGCAATCCAACCGCGACGATCCTGCGGATTGAAGATAAGAACGGCAAGGTGCTTGAACAATACAAACAGGACGAGAAACGCGTCGTTGACCAGGAGCCGGTTCGAAATCTGGTCAGTATTTTATCGGATAATAACGCGCGCGCCTTCGTCTTTGGTTCACGCAGCCCCCTGGTTATCGGCAACCGGCCGATCGCCGCGAAGACCGGAACGACCAACGATTTTCGTGATGCGTGGACGGTCGGGTTCACGCCCTCATTGGCGGCCGGCGTCTGGCGGGGCAACAACGATAACTCGTCAATGAAGGGCGGGGCGGATGGCGTCGTCGTGGCAGCGCCTATTTGGAACGCGTTCATGAAACGAGCGCTTGAGGGCGCGAAGGTCGAGCAGTTTAAAAAACCCAAACCCAATACAGCTAAGAAGCCGATCTTGCGGGGCCAATTGCAGGGCGATACCCCAATTTCCGTTGACAGTGAAACCGGCCGGCAAATTCCTGATTCATGCCTAGCGACGTGGCCCAAGGAATTCATCAAGCAGGTCACTCTAAAAGAGGTCCACACTATTTTATACTACGTCGATAAAGACGACCCCGACGGCCCGGCGCCGGCTGACCCGACAAAGGACCCGATGTTTGCCGAATGGGAAAAGCCGATCGCGGCCTGGGCAAAAAAAAATAATTATGTGGCCAAGACCCCGAAAATGGAGGATTGCTCGCTGCGGAGCACCGGCGGCACAACGCCGATTACCGTAACTTCCCCGGCCGCCAATGAAACGATTACGTCAACATCTTTACCGGTGACGGTTACCGCCGGTAGCGAGGTGACGCAGGTCGCCTATGCGGTTGATGGGGTGGCGTTGGCCACCGTTTCAACCGCGCCCTTTTCTACCACCCTTGACCTCTCGGCGATTGCCAATGGATTCCACACCCTGACCGCCACTGCGACCACGATGAGCGGAACAACCGGAACGATGAGCATCACCATAAACTTGTTGACCAAAGATGCCGGGGCGACAGCCTATTTCATCACCCCGGCGCCGAACAGCACGGTCGCCAGCGACAGTTTCCCGCGGACGGTAAAAGTGTTTATCTATGACCCGGTCGGGGTGAGCTCGGTGACGTTATCGATGAAAAATCCCGACGGATCGGTTGTCGTTCAAGACACCGTTGAGTCGCCCGGCGAACCGAGTATTACTTTTTCCTGGCCAACGACGCCACCGGGCGCCTACCAACTCTTCTTCGTGGTGAAAAACAAAAAGGGCGTGAGTACCCAAAGCGATAACCTGAAAGTAACTGTTTCCTAGCCGAGTCGAGTCGTGAACCCCATGAGGGCGGCGGGTTGTGTGGGGAAGCGCTGCTGTAGCAATGTGTTGACATCATCAACGATGTGGTCGGCGTTTTGCTGAAGGCGACCGGCGGTGGCTCCGTGACTGACCCGGATTCGCGCCTGCCGATGTTGGACGCTAATCGCCTGGGCTTGTTCGGCGGGAAAGCCCCGCCGCCGTAAAACATCATTGAGGGCGGCAATGACGGCCGCCGCTGAAAATTCAACCCCCTCGCCGCGCGAGGCGTTGGCCTGGGGTAAAATGTTCCGGATATGATCCACGGCGCCTTACTGACGGATGGGCATCAGTAAATAAAATGCTTCCGGGTGCCCGACGGCGCGCAGGACGCCTGGTGCGTTGGCGTCATTGACTTCGATTTGGAGGGAATCGCCGGGAAGGCTCGTAACGCCATCAAGAAGATACCGATAATTAAAAACGATATCGGTCGACGGCCCGGATATTTCCGCTTCAACCGTCGATCGGTGTTCGCCAAGCTGGGTGTTAGCCGCGGTAAAAACAATAACCTTATGGTCAGCCTGGGCTTGGAGCGTCAGGTCGTTGATGCCAGGTTTGCAAAAAAGGCTGGCGGCGCGGACGTTATCGGCAAACGCTTGTCGGTCAACGGTGATGGTCGTGGCAATCTGGATGGGAATAATTTGATGGTAGTCCGGATAATGGCCTTCTATAACCCGAGAAACAATTTCCATCTCCGGCAAGTGGACGTTCAGTTGAGCCTCGCTGATGCGCAGGGTAATTTCCGTTTCGGCTTTCGGTAATGAGCGGGCAATTTCTTGAGCCGAGCGGGCGGGAATAATAATACTTATCGGAGTGCTGGCAGGCTGAATCAGCGCTCCGGTCCGTTCAGCCAGGCGGTAGCTGTCGGTCGCCGCCGCGACAATCGTTGAGCCATCGACTTTTACATACACTCCGGAAATTTCCGGGCGCGATTCATCATGTGAGACGGCAAATAAAACCCCATCAAAAAGACTTTGGAGAGTGCCGCCGGGAAGAGTAACCGCCATCGCCTCACCACCACCTGGCATGACCGGAAACTCGTCGGCGGATAGGCCTTTAATTGTTGTGGTGCTGTGCCCGGAAGTAACTAATAACCCCTGTGGAGTCGTCTCAAGAACAACTTTTTCATTACCAAGAAAATTAATAAAATCGCTTAAAACCCGCGACTGAATGGTATATCGACCCTCAGTCTCAACTTTTGCCCGGATCGTGACGGTCATTCCTAATTCCAGATTTGTGGTTTGAAGTTTTACAATTCCATCCTCGGCAATTACTAAAACGTTGTTTAATATTGGCAGGGTAATGTTTTTCCCTGCGATCCGGCTAACCGCCTGCAAACCAAGATGAAGATTCTCCTGCGTGCACGTAAATTTCATAATGTCTATAAATTGGTGGTGGTAATAAGGGGTGTGGATTGGGGGGAAAATCGTAACTAGGTAATGTTTTGAGGAGGTTTTTTCAGAATATTCTCAACAGCTTTTGGGTATATTTTTTTATGAACTGGGGATGAAATGTTTCTACAATGCACCAAGAATTTTTACCCCCGCATCACCCACACGCCACAAAGAAATATAAACAGGTTTTTCGACAGAGTTTGAAAGAGCCTCCCACAGCGTTATCCGCCGACCATCCCCATTTTATTTTACGTCGATCCGTACAGTCGCTGTTTGATTAAAACAATATCCTGCTTTATTTTCTCGTTTTTTTCTGCAAGCGCCGCGATTTTCGTGCAGGCGTGCATCGCGGTGGTGTGATCCCGCCCGCCAAGCTCATGGCCGATGGCCGGGAAAGAACTGTGGAGCTCCTCGCGCATAATAAACATGGAGATCTGGCGCGGTTCAACCAGTTCTTTTTTACGGCTTGATCCAACCAAATCCTCGACCGAAACGTCATAAAATTCTGCGACGCTCACCACCACCTGTTTTGGCGAGAGGCCGCCGCGCCGCGCCGATTGGGCGAGCGATCCAATCAACCCTTGGACACTTTCCAGGGTTGGCGTCGTTTTATTGAGGCTGTGAAAGGCGATAATGCGATTGAGCGCCCCCTCCAGCTCGCGGACATTGCTTTGGACCGTCCGGGCGATATATTGGAGGATATCAAGCGGCAAGTGAAACGACTTTTCACGGCACTTCGCTTCAAGAATGGCGATTCGCGTCTCAAGATCGGGCTGGGCGATATCGGCGATCATCCCCCACTCAAAACGGGAAACTAACCGCGCCTCAAGGGCGGGAATGGATTTTGGCGGTCGGTCGGAAGATACCACAATTTGTTTGTTAGCCTGGTGGAGGGCGTTAAAAGTGTGAAAAAATTCTTCCTGCGTTCCTTCCTTGCCGGACAAGAATTGAATGTCGTCAATCAGGAGCACGTCAACTCCGCGGTAAAAATTCTTAAACTTTTCGGCCGAACCCCGTGAGACGGCCTGGATGAATTCGTTCGTGAATTTTTCCGACGAGACATACAAGACCCGCCTTTTTGGATCGCGAGCGAGGATGTCATTGCCGATTGCCTGCATCAAATGCGTTTTACCCAGACCGACGCCGCCATATAAAAAGAGCGGATTATAAACCTGCCCAGGTTTTTCGGCGACTGCCCGGGCGGCCGCATGGGCCAACTCATTTCCCTTGCCGACAATGAAGTGTTCGAAAGCATACCGCCTATCCAGCCCGGTTTTTCCGGCGGCGTCCGGGATAGTTTTTACCGGTAATGACTGCCCATCGGTTTGCGTTGTTGTTGATTGATGTTGGGCCGGTTGGCGCGTTTCCACCCGGTATTCGATGGTCGCGACATCGTGTTGCATGGCATTTTGGAGGGCTTTTTGTATCGCCGGGTGGTATTTTGTTTCCAGCCAGGCCTTCGTAAACCCATTCGGCACGCCAATAACAACTTGCCGATCATTAAGATCGGCAATAAACGTATTTTTAAACCACGTGGTGAAGTTAGCCTTTGTTATCAGAAGTTCAAGCTCACCAAGTGCCGCCCGCCACAATTGTTCGTTGGTCATGCGGAAGTTATTTATTGACGTTGAGAAGATCATAATAACACAATCAACAGGCATAAAAAATGGCTTACATTAGCCAAAAAGTTAATATCCTGTGGATAACTTGTGGCTATGGCAAAGGAGGGCCACGGGACGGTTGACCAATCACCTCTCTTCTTGATACACTCACCGGGATTTTCAATGCCCAAGCGAACCTATCAACCAAAAAAACGCCGTCGCGCCCGTGTTCACGGCTTTCGCCAGCGTCAATCAAGCCCAACCGGACGCCGCGTCTTGAAAAAACGTCGCGCCAAGGGGCGGAAGCGCGTCGCCTAGCGCCTAACTATGCTCCCTCGTGACCGGCGAATCCGAACACGGCGCGAGTATCAGCAGATGATGCGTCGCGCGCGCTTTGCGCGTGGCCATTTTCTCACCGTTCGGGCGATGCCGGGCGCGACTCCCGTTACCCGTTGCGGATTTATTGTCAGCACCTCGGTTAGTAAATCAGCGGTTGCGCGCAATCTCATCCGGCGTCGGCTTCGCGCCGCCGCCGCGGCAATTCCCCCCCGCCCGCCGGCTGACGTCGTCGTTATTGCTCATCGCGCGGCCGTTGGCCAACCAGCTCAGACGTTGGCTCAAGAATTTATCTCACTACTCAATCATCTCCGTCATGCGTCCCGTTAGACGTTTCACATCACCAGTAATTAATTCCATGCAAATTCTCACGCTTCACCAGGGTAACGTCTAACGGGATGCGCCGACTCATCGTTAAACTCATTTCTCTTTACCAGGCGACACTGTCGCCCGATCACGGCTGGAATCATCGACAGCACCCATATGGTTTTTGTCGTTTTTACCCAACCTGTTCCGAATATACCAAGCAGGCGGTTGAACAGCGCGGCGCGGTCAGGGGGGTCTGGTTAGGAATGAAACGCTTAACCCGGTGCCACCCGTGGTCAGCCGGCGGAATTGATAAACTACCAGCCTAACTTTTTTCTATGGGCGATCTCTTTAACACCGCAATTTACGAGCCGATCCTGAACGGCTTGTTGTATATTCAAAAGGTTCTACCAACTCATGACATGGGTCTGGCGATTATCGTTATCACCCTGGTCATAAAAGGGATTCTCTACATTCCCTCGTTAGCGGCCATTCGTTCATCGCGGCAACTGCAAACTCTCCAGCCAAAACTCAAAGCGTTGCAAGCGCAGTACAAAAATGACCGCGAGGGCCTGGCAAAGGAACAGATGAAACTCTACAAAGACAGCAAGGTTAACCCGCTGTCCTCGTGTTTACCAATCCTCATCCAATTGCCGATTCTGATTGGACTGTATCAAGTCTTCTTTAATGGACTCAAGATCGATGACCAGGGCCTGTTGGTCAATGACCAACTCGACCACGTGTATCATTGGTTGCGGGACTATTACACGACCACGCCCCTCAATACCCTGTTCCTTAACTTTCTGGACATCACGAAGTCCCATAATGTCGTCCTCGCCATCCTGGCCGGGGCAACCCAGTTCTGGCAATCAAAAATGCTCGCCGCGCCGCCCGAACCGAAAACTTCCGAGGCGCGCGACGAGGCGCTGACCAGCACGATGAACCGGCAAATGATGTACATTTTCCCGGTCGTGACCCTGGTGTTCACCTATACCTTGCCGGCGGCGCTAGGATTGTACTGGGTCGCCTCGACAGCTTTCACCATCGTCCAGCAATACATTTTTCTCCGCTCGCACAAAATTGCGAATGGCCCAACCGCTTAACCCCCTCCACTTACCCGTTCGAACTGAATCCGGCCGCGCGCTTGGGCTGGTTGTCGATGTGGTGATTGAACCCGATACGCAGTCGGTTGTGGCGTATCACGTCAAACCGAGCCGGTTGCTTCCGGACATTGTCGTTTCCCCCCTGATCATCAACCGATTGCAAGTCATCTCAATAAGTCCCGAGGCCATGATCGTCGATGATGCGGTGATAAAATCTTCTCAAGGAGCCGCCGCGCCGCCGGCCCTAGCCTGAGCGAGCGATTGTCATTTTCCGTGATTGTCCCCGGTCGGCGGTCGATAGGGCGATTTTCAGATGCGGGCCCCACCCAATCCCCGGCAAACGTTCCGGCCACTCGACCACGAGTAAAGTGGCCGGATCAGCAATGAGCTCGGCCAGCTCCAGGGCGGCGATCTCATTTTTGTTTTTTATCCGGTAGGCATCGATGTGAACGAGCCGTTGCCACGGTTGACCGCGAAGGGGATGGATTTTTTGCAATGCAAACGTCGGGCTGGTCACCTCGGCCGTAACGCCAAGGAGCCGGGCCAGATGCTGGACGAGCGTAGTTTTCCCGGCGCCAATCGGGCCGGATAAGAGCCAGACGTGCGGCGGGTTTTTTGCCAGGAGTTTCTTCAGCCAAACACCAATCGTACGCATCCGAACGGTGTTTGTTGACAGGTTTAGCCGGACTTGGTAGAGTCCAGTGTTATTTTCGCCTCTTATTTTTCGTTTGCTCGCCTTCGGCATGGAACTCTCGTTAATTACTCAAGCGGTCACTCTGCTCAAAAACAGCACGACGCCGCTCATCATTATACCACCGGAACCCTCGACTGACGCTTTATCGGCGGCCTTGGCGCTGTTGGTGATTCTTGAAAAATCCAAAAAAAGCGTCCGGATCGTCAGCCCTGATTTTACCCTGCCACCGGGGCATGGGTTCTTGCCGAAGAGCGAGGCCATCCACCACGACCTCTCCAGTCTGCAAAATTTTATTATTACCGTTGACGTCGCCAAAACCAAGCTGGAGTCGCTCAGTTATGACCTGCGCGATAATCAATTGCACATTTACTTAGCTCCAAAAAATGGTTTTTTTGAACCAGCCAACGTCAAAACCTCAACCGGGGCCTATGCCTACGACTTGATTGTGACTCTTGACCTCCCCGATCTGGAAAAACTTGGGTCATTATACAAAGAAAATGCCGAGTTTTTTTATCGCATCCCGATTCTGGATATTGACCACCACCCGGCCAATACCCGTTTCGGCCACGTGAACCTCGTTGATTTGACCGCCAGCGCCGTCTCGGAAACTGTTTTTGAGATTATTCAGGAACTTAATTCCACCCTTCTCGACGAACAGGTTGCCACCAGTCTGCTGGCCGGCATCATTTCAAAAACAAAAGTTTTCCAATCGCAAACCGTCACCCCCCGCTCGCTGGCGGTCGCGTCGCATTTGATGGCGGCCGGCGGCCGGCGCGATGATATCATCCGCCATCTGTATCAAACGAAGAATCTACCGACCTTGCGGGTCTGGGGGCGGGCACTCGCCAACCTTAAAACTTCCGACGACGACCGGATCGTCTGGTCGGTTATCACGAAGGCTGATCTCGCCGCCAGCCAAGCCCAGCCAGACGATGCGGCCGGCGTCATGGATGAGCTGATGATCAACGCTCCAACCAGCATCTACACCGCCCTGTTCATTGCGGTCGACGGTGGGACGAAAGTGTATCTCAATCATCGCCCGCAAGCGATAGTACCGGAATTGCCGACCGCGCTTATTAGGCAAACTCCACAATATCTTGTCGGTTTGATGCACGGCGAGCCCGAGGTGGTCATGAACGATATTATCGGTCGGTTACGGCGCGCCTAAAGATTTCCCAACTAACGTCGCCGGGTGTTTTTTGGTATACTATCGGCATGGCTCAACCACCACTCGTTCATGTTGCCAGTCCGGAAATAGAAGGGGCACTGGCCGATAAAATGGCGCAAATCGCGCTCAAGGAAAAAGAACAAGAAACGCAAACCAAGGCGAACGGGCTCGGTTTAGGGTACATTAATCTTGTCGGTTTTCCGATCGGTCCGGAAACGATTGCCGTCATCAACCAACCAGACGCTGAACGTCTGAGGGTTATTTGTTTTTTACGGACTACCGACCAATTGCGGCTGGCCGCCGTCAACCCCGAGGATCCGGACGTCCGAGCCCTCGCCCGGTCCCTCGGCGAAAAATTGCGCGTCCACATGGAGCTCTATATCATTTCCGAACACAGCCTCGCCTCGGCGTTGCATCTCTACACCCTGCTGCCGAAAAAAATCGCGACGGTCAGCGGAGTGACCATTGACCAGGACGATCTGGAACGGTATCGGGAGCAAATTGGGGATATTCGGCAGCTTGATCAATATCTGACCGATGTTTCGACCTCGGACATGTTCACGTTTTTATTGGCCGGGGCGATCCAGTCGCGTTCATCCGATATCCATATTGAAGCGGAGGACAGCGGCATTCGGGTTCGCTACCGGATTGACGGGGTGCTGACTCCGGTCGCGACCCTCCCGACCTCGATCTGGCCCCGGGTTATTTCTCGGATAAAATTAATGGCCGGGCTGAAGCTCAACATCACCAAAGTGCCGCAAGATGGCCGGATCTCGGTCTTCCTAAAAGATGACAAAATTGATGTTCGCGTCTCGACCCTGCCAACCGCCTTCGGGGAAAGCGTCGTCATGCGGCTCCTCCGATCATCGGCCAGTAGCATTACTTTTGCCGATCTCGGGTTGCGCGGCCGGGCCTACGAGGAGTTAAAGAAAGAAATTGATCGTCCGAACGGCATGGTCATTATCACCGGCCCGACCGGGTCGGGGAAAAGCACGACCCTCTACGCCATTCTCAACCAACTCAATCAGCCGGACACGAAAATCATCACTCTCGAAGACCCGATCGAATACAAACTCAAAGGCATTAATCAAAGCCAGGTTGATTGGTCGAAAGAGTATACCTTTGCCAAGGGTTTGCGCTCGATTCTGCGGCAAGACCCGGATATCGTCATGGTCGGCGAAATTCGCGACATTGAAACCGCCGATACGGCTATTCAGGCCGCCCTGACCGGACACCTCGTCTTATCAACCATCCACACCAATGACGCGGCCGGCGCGATTCCCCGGTTTCTGTCGATGGGCGCGAAGTCGTATCTGCTCGCCCCGGCCCTCAACGCGGTGGTCGCCCAGCGGCTCGTCCGGAAAATTTGCCCACACTGCGTCGTTGACGACGAACTCGACACCGGCACGCTAGAAATGATCGCCCACATCCTGACGACCATTCCGGTGACCTCCGGCCACCGGGTCGAGATCGAAGGCCAATTCTATTTTAAGAAAGGGCGCGGCTGTGACCAGTGCCACGGGATCGGGTATCTCGGCCGAATCGGAATCTTCGAAGTGTTGGTGGTTGACGCTGAGGTCGAAAAACTTATTCTCGACAATCAAATTACCGAAACGACCATCCGCCAGGCGGCGGAACACCAAGGGATGGTCACGATGGCCCAGGATGGTATCCTTAAAGCTATCGACGGCATCACCACCATCGAGGAAGTTTTCCGGGTCGCGCAGTAGGTTTATAACTCCAACAGTCGTTGCTGGACTTCGGCGAGTTTTTGGCGTTCCTGGGCGACGACCTCGGCCGGCGCGTGGGCGACAAAAGCTTCGTTGGCCAGTTTTTTTTCAATCCCCTCGGCATAGCGCTGGAGATCAGCGCGTTCTTTTTGCCGCCAGGATTCATAACGGTCAACAAATTCGGCTTGAAATTGAAATTTTGTAGGACCAAGATACACCTCTTTATAACCATTAGCAGGGACTAAGCGGCTTTCTAATTGTGCCTTTACACCAGTGAGCGCACTGAGAACGGCCGGGTCAAGTTTTTGATCGTTGGCATCGGTGTATTTTCCAGGCGCGCCAGCAGGTAAAGAACTATGCGTTTTAAAATTACGAAGTGCAATAACTGTTTCTTGGAGGAGATGAAAACCACCTTCTTCTCCCGGGGACACCCATATCTTTTTTTGTTTTGGCCAAGTTTCCACCAACAACAGTTGGTTGGGGTTAATTTTTGACCAAATCTCTTCCGTAATAAACGGCATGAAAGGGTGTAATAATTTTAAGACAGTTTCCAGCACATGATATTGGACGCCTGGGTTAGGATAAACCTTTGATAATTCAATATACCAATCGGCAAAGTCATGCCACACAAAATTATATAACCAACCACCCGCTCGTGAGAAATCAAATGATTCAACAGACTTCGTTGTTTCCTTAATCGCGTCTTGTAATTTAGAAAGAATCCACTTGTCGGCCAGCGATACAGGCTTTACGGATCCAGCGGGCCGGGGTTTGGCTAAGGTAAAGCGCGCCACATTCCAAAGCTTATTGGAAAAATTACGAAAACCCTCGATCTTCTTTTCGTACAAACGAAAATCCTGGCCGGGGGCGTTCCCGATAATTAAACTCATTCGCAATGCGTCCATCCCATATTTGTCAGCAATCGGTAGCGGATCAATGCCGGTGCCCTTCGACTTCGACATCTTCTTCCCCAGCTCGTCGAGGATGAGGCCGTGCAAATAGACCGTCTTGAACGGGACCTCACCGCGCAGGTGGAGCGAGAGCATAATCATCCGGGCGACCCAGAAAAACAAAATGTCCCAGCTGGTCTCCAAGACATCGGTTGGATGAAACCGTTTCAGGTCGGGAGTCTTGCTTGGCCAGCCAAGCGTTGAAAATGTCCACAACCCGGACGAAAACCAGGTGTCGAGAGTGTCGTCATCTTGGACCCAACCCGGGCCGGGCCGGGCCATCGCCACGGTCGGTTCGTTGCGGTCATGATCGGACTTTGTATACCAGACCGGAAGGCGATGGCCCCACCAAATTTGCCGGGAAATATTCCAGTCGCGGATATTTTCCAACCAGTGGTAATACACTTTCGTATAGCGCTTGGGGACGATCTTGATTTGGCCGCTCCGAACGGCCTGCAACCCCATTTTCGCTAAAGGCTTCATGGCCACGAACCATTGACGCGACACGAGCGGCTCAACCGGTGTTTTTGAACGCGAACAATACCCGACTGAATGGATGTAATCTTCTTCGCCGGCCAGCGCTCCAGTCTCGCCCAGCCGCCGGAGGACGAACGCTCGGGCCTGCTCAACGGTTTGTCCGGCGAATTGGGGGCCGGCCGCTGAAGTCATTTTCCCGTCAAATCCGATGACCTGGATTGACGGGAGTTTGTGGGTTTGCCCGAGATCAAAATCCAGCGGGTCATGCGCCGGGGTGACTTTCACCGCCCCAGTTCCAAATTCACGGTTAATCCGTTTATCGGCGATGATTTGGACGGCCCGGTTAACGATGGGCAGACGAACGGTTTTACCGATCAGGTGTTTATACCTCGGGTCAGCCGGATGAACCGCGACGGCGGTGTCGCCGAGCATGGTTTCCGGCCGGGTCGTCGCGACAAAAATTTCACCGCCGCCAGCGACAGGGTACTTGATCCGCCACAACTTTCCGGGAGTTTCCTGGTGGTCAACTTCGAGATCGGAAATCGCCGTCCCGCATTCCGGGCACCAGTTAATGATCCGCTCGCCGCGGTAAATCAACCCGTCCCGATGCAGGCGGACGAAGGCGGCTTGAACCGCGGCCGTCAGGCCGGCATCCATCGTAAAGCGTTCGCGCGACCAGTCGGCGGAAGCGCCCAGCCGGCGAGTCTGCTCATTGATACGCGATCCGTATTTTTTTTTCCACGCCCAGACGCGCCGCAGGAACTTGGCGCGGCCAAGGCGCCTCCGGTCGATGCCCTCGGCGCGGAGTTCGCGTTCAACCAGAACCTGGGTGGCGATGGCGGCGTGGTCAGTGCCAGGCAACCACAACGCCGCCTCGCCCTTCATCCGATGATAGCGGATCAGGACGTCCTGGATGGTAAATCCGAGCGCGTGGCCGAGGTGTAACTCGCCGGTAATATTCGAAGGCGGCATGGAAATAACAAATGGTTTGCGTTTTTTTGCCCCCGGCAACTTATCGGGATTAAAAAACCCGGAAGCTTCCCAGCGCCTATAGATCGGGCCTTCGATTTCCGAGGGTGAATATGTTTTAGGTAATTCCGACATGTGGGAAGATGAAGTAAAGCAAGATCACTGAGTTATTCAGGATCCTTTGACTTGGCCAGTCGCACTAGCCACGCTCAGGATGGTACCACCTGGTATTCCCCTACACCAACCGGTGTAAAGGCGCTTTGGTATTGTATTGGGGTCTACTATTCCGCATCGATTGGTGCGGGAGTTCTTCCCCTGTGTGTCACGTTCTACGTGGCATATCCGGCGACATGAATCCGGAGTCACAGCTACACCACTGTATCACAGCGTGCGGACGGGTCAAGCTTGACCGCGCTTTTTATGAGAACCCACAGCGCGGGTTTCGAAACCCGCGCTGTGGATTTTTGTTCAACGTTATTCTTTACCCTCACGTCACCAATTCCCAATTCGGATCGGCTTTGATTTTATGCCAGGGGGTAAAATTACGTCGCTGAGCGTAAAACGCACCGGCGATAGCGATCATTACGCCGTTATCCATACAGAGCGGCAAAACCGGCGGCACAAAGACAACTCCAGGCAGTCGGGCGGTCACCATGGCGGCCAGGTCGCGTCGCAACAGTTTGTTCGCCGCTACTCCGCCGGCGAGGATCACGGTTTTTGCCCTGGCGCGCTTGGCCGCGCGGAATGTTTTTTCAATAAGCGGATCCACGGCGGCTCGTTGGAAACTCGAGCAGAGATCATTTGTCGTCTTGGGGGAACGTCGGCGCAATTGATCAACCTTGTAGAGCACCGAGGTTTTTAATCCGGAATAGCTGAAATCCAGCGAGGCCTGTTCCATCATCGCTCGCGGAAAAGCATAGGCTTGATTGTCGCCGCGTTCAGCCCGGGCGGCAACCGCCGGGCCGCCCGGATAGGCCAGCCCAAGAATTTTTGCGACTTTATCGAAGGCCTCGCCGACAGCATCATCATGGGTCCGTCCAAGTAAACGGTAGTGCCCAATTTTTTTCATCAAAATTAACTCAGTGTGTCCGCCCGAGACGATCAAGACGACAACCGGAAAGCGTATTTTTTGCGCTTCGGGCGAGGCCCAAGCGCTAAGAATATGCCCTTCGATATGATTGACTCGAACCAAGGGTTTCTTCAGGGAGTAACTTAACGTTCGCGCCGCCTCGACGCCGACCACGAGGGCGGTATTTAAGCCCGGCCCGGCGGTGACCGCAATCGCATCGATGTCTGACCATTGTTTCTTAGCTTTTTTGAGTGCCCCCTGAATTGTTGGCAAGATTGTCAGGGCATGCTCACGAGCGGCGACTTCCGGCACAACCCCGCCGTATTTCCGGTGGGCTAAAACCTGTGACGCCGTGACTTGGGCTTCGACGGCTATTTTTTCCTTGGACAACCAAACAATGCCGACGCCCGTATCATCGCAGGAAGTTTCGATACCCAAAACTCTCATAAAGAAGTTTGTATTATCATCAAGACGAGTGTTAGCGTAGCATAAAACCTCCATTGCACAATGACCGGCCCAACGCCTGCATCTTGACACCGTCATTTTCTTGTGGTAGGTTGAGCCGTTCGGTTATTGATTGCTCACTCTCAACCAAGGAGACTCCTGTATGCGCCCGCTCTTGATGTGCTGTTTCATTATTTGTGCGGCCATTATGTCGCCATGGTCGTCAGTGGCCGCGGCAACATCGGCCAAGGTCGACACCCTGGTGTTTCAGCGCATCTTCCTGTATGTGGTCGATGATGATCCGACGACCCGAACGCGTCGTCTCTACTTCGACGGCAAGGGCGGCAACTTCCGGGTTGATACGGACTCGATTATCACGCGCGTTGATCCGGATGAACCAATCGGCCGAGTCTTTGTACGGTACGTTGCCTGTTCGGAACTCCCGGCAGAGCTGGCCAAGTTTCGGTCCTGGGATTGGGAAAAAGCGATGAAGGGCCGCTACCGGCCCAAATCAGGCGAGGAAACGGTCCGACCCTCCGTTCGGGTCACAATCATGTTTCACGACGAGGCCGAATACAACCAGTATCTCCAGGGCGACGATTGGCCACTGGCCACTCCGGCGAACATGCCCATTCGGGGACGCATCATTTACGCACCGAAAGGGTTTACGAGGTCGGAGATGTCGGATTCGATCACGACCAAGGAGGGATCCAATGCCCGGTGATGATCTCGACGACACGAAGACGTTCCCGCCGGTTTCCACCGATGCCGACGAAGAGGACAATGCCTACGAGGGGTTGGACGATGAGAACCCTCCCGAATCCCCGTTGTTGGATCGGGAAGACGATGGCCGGGGGAGTTCCATCCTCAGCGATGGTTGGGATATCTCGCGCGAAGAGGAAGAGAAGTAACGCACGTTTCAAAACAGATTTACGGGGTCGTACGCAGGTAGCGCGACCCCCTTATTTTTTTAGAAAAAGTAACTAAAAGCGGCGGCCCGGCGGGCTAGCTTTTCCCATTTGCATAATTATTCTATACTTCGCCCATGCCGCACCCACTTCTCGGACGATCCATTCTCCTCATTACCGCCCACCCAGACGACGAAGCTTTTTTGGCCGGCGGCTTGGCCTTCGTTAACACCCGGCGCGGCGGCCGGACCAGCTTGATCTGCGCCACTCAGGGCGAACGCGGCACTTCACACCTGCACCGGCCAATGACGGCGCAACAGTTGAAAGTCGTCCGGCGGCGGGAGCTGATACGCTGTTGCCGCCTAAAAGGCATCAGGACGATCCGGCTACTCAAGTACCCGGACGGCGACCTGAGGCACCACGAACAAGGGTTTGCCAAACACGTTGAGACATTTATCCAACACCTGCGGCCGGAGGTAATCGTCACCTTTGGGTCAGATGGGTTTACTGGGCATCAGGATCACGTCGCTTGTTGGCGCGTCGGCCGACAGCTAGCCCGAAAACACGGTCTGCCGTTATTCCTGTTTACGGCCCCGCCGTCAGTCCGGGGATTAATGGCTCGCTGGGTCAGACACCGACGTGCGATGGGGCGGTATGTACGGACCATGCATCCGTACGCGCTGGCCACCGTCCGGGTGCCCGTGCCGCCGGGAATTAAAATCAAAATACTTCGCAACCACCCCTCGCAATTTGATTACGATAACCCCTACGCCGGTTTTCCAAAGCAGGCGGTCGCACTCTTCACGCGGGGTGAATATTTTGCTCAATATTATCCCACCAAGCAGACCCGGAAGAAAAAATAAGTTTTAGTAGCCCCACGCCTGCGTACCGTAGCGACGGTACTCCGGTCGCCGACGCTCCATAGCTTTGGCGACGGAGCGCGCGCAGGCACGAGGAATCGTCACCGCCTCGGGCGGGATGCCGCCATCGGCGACAAACCCCGATTACCGGCTTGTCCGGCAGAGCCGGATCCGGCCGCGGCCGGAAAAAGCATATACTTGTGATGAGAGAAGGGCTGGTAGCCCCAAGGGGAATCGAACCCCTGTTCTCAGCTTGAAAAGCTGATGTCCTAACCGTTAGACGATGGGGCCGCAGGTGGGCCCAATCTCTTTCGCAAGTATTCTGATTTCTTTAATTGTAGTTCTCTTTTTCGAGCTTCTGCTTTTGTAGCGAAGGCCTCGGTTTTGATAAGCTTATATGGGGCATACCCTTTTGTCGAACGAACAGACCTGGCATTATGTTTCCTCAATCTTTTTGGGACATCATCTGTCGACCCTATATATTTTCTAGGATACTTGAGACTTTGTAGGACGTAGACGAAGTACATATATGCCGAGCTTGTCCGGCAAAGCCGGATCCGGCCGGGGCCGGGAAAAGCCGAAGTCCTCTTGTCCGGCTCCGCCGGAAATCGTTAGGAGCCTGCCCCGATCCGAGTTGAAGGGATGAGGCCACGTTTTTTAAAAACAGCGAGAGCATAGCGAAATTACCGCACTCCGTCAATGGTCATAGGACTACATTGGCGTCCGAAGCCCGCATATTGCATTTCCTAACATTTTTGCTAGGCTCACTGAACTTGATGTTCTGGTGCAGTTCCTTGAAAAGAAAGGGGGATCCTCATGTTGCCAAAGATTATCCAGGGCGGGATGGGGGTCCATATTTCCACCCCCACCCTAGCACGCACCGTGGCTCTGCTCGGCGGTCTCGGGACGGTATCCGGAGTCGCGGCCGACAAAATGTTGGCCCGCCTGCTGCAATCTGGCGATCCGGGCGAACATCTGCGCCGCGCGCTCTCCAACTTCCCGGACCACAAGATCGCGCGTCAAGTTCTGGGTACGTATTTCGTTCCGGGGGGCATCTCACCCGGTACTCCGTACAAACATGTTTCGGCTGTTACCCTCTCACCTTCGCGTCAATCGATCGCGCTCCTGCTGTGCGGCAACTTCGCGCTCGTCTGGCTGGCCAAAGAAGGCCACCGTAATCCCATCAGCATCAACTGGCTGGAAAAGATGCAAATGCCGCATCTGGCCAGTATTGCCGGCGCCATGTTGGCCGGAGTCGATGTGGTCACAATGGGTGCCGGAATTCCGCTCCAGGTTCCGAGCGTGCTCGATGCCTTAGCTCAAGGTCAACCGGCCGAGTATCGCGTGACCGTCACTGGTAGCACCGATGGGACCGTCGCCATGCGCTTCGATCCGCGAGAATTCTTCGGCCAAACATGGCCGGATATGAAGCGGCCGGATTTTCTGCCGATCGTCTCAACCGATATTTTGGCCGGTCTGATGATGAAAAAGATACCTGACGGAATTCAGGGTTTCGTGATTGAGCAACCGACCGCTGGCGGTCATAATGCTTCGCCGCGCGGAACATACTCTCTGAATGAATCCGGCGAGCCGATCTATGGCGAGCGCGACCGACCGAACTTCAAGAAACTACAAGGCCTCGGCGTGCCGTTCTGGATCGGCGGTTCGTATGCTTCGCCGGCAAAGTTGGCCCAAGCTATAGCAGTCGGCGCTCACGGTATCCAGGTCGGGTCGATATTCGCCCTCAGCAATGAGTCGGGTCTTGCTCCCTGTCACCGCCAGGAAATCATCCGGCGCTGGCATCGCGGTCAACTGCGCGTCCGGACCGACATCCACGCCTCGCCGACCGGCTTCCCCTTCAAGGTGGCCGAGCTACCGGGGACGCTGTCGGAAGAAGCGGTCTACTTGGCCCGGCACCGATCGTGCAATCAGCGTGGCTTGGCGACGCCGCACCAACTGCCGAACGGAGAGATCGTCTACCGCTGTTCGGCCGAACGGGTCAAAGATTACTTGGCCAAAGGTGGCGACGAGAATGACGCGATCGGCGCTCGTTGCATCTGCAACGGCTTGATCGCGACCACCGGTCTCGGTGATCCCGGCGAACCGGCGATTGTTACCCTCGGTGACGACGTCAACTTTCTCCGGTATCTCACCGAAACCGAGCACAGCACCTACACCGCGGCGCAAGCGATGGCGTATCTCCTCGACCCGGTGGAATGACCACCATCAGTACAGCCCTTTCCCTGCCAAACTTTCGGCGGGGATTTTTTTACTTTGTTGGCGGATCCGTTGCCATCATTAGCGGCCCAGTTTTTATCACGATAACAACGTTGAACTCGACCTCAAAATATGGTATGGTGCGCCTATGCCGAAAGGAAAACAAGCAACCGAAACGGTCGACGAATACTACCAGCAACTCGCAGAACTGACGACCGAAAATCGTGAGGCCAACCCATGGCTGAACGAAGACTTTTCTGGCCAACTGGCTGTTGATGTTTACCAAACGCCCGAAGGCTATACGATCCGCGCGGCGATCGCCGGCGTGGCGGCCGAAGACATTGATATTTCCGTCAATGACGACATGGTCACTATCCGTGGTGTTCGACGCGTCGATGACGATGTTCCGACGTCGAACTTTCTTTATCAAGAGTGTTATTGGGGCGGATTTTCTCGCTCCATTATTTTACCGACGGCGGTCGACGCCGATGGCGTCATTGCTAATCTGAAGAATGGAATTTTACGAGTGACCCTGCCGAAAATTGACGCGGTCGATCAACGGCCGATCCGGGTGGTTGATGATGACGAGACCGAAGCATGATTGTCAAGATCGTTACTGTTCATCCGTCCGTCACGGTCGTTAGCGGAGCCGACCGGCAATTCGAGATCCCGACCGAATCCTTTTCAACGCCTCCGCAGGTAGGGCAAACGTGGAATCTATCCCTGACCCACCTCCCATCCTCGGCCGAACAGGTTGCCAAACTCAATGACTACCTCACCAGCGCCTAAAGCCGAGCAAAAACCCAAGACCCCGCCGTCCTTTCCCTTCTGGAAGCAGCCTTGGATTTGGTGGTTGGGTGGATTGTTGGCCATCGCGCTGGTGGGCGGCGGAATTACCACCGGAATTGCCTATGCACAACAGGCGAAAACGATCGTTAAAGGCACGACTGTGCTGGGCCAGCAAGTCGGTGCAATGGATTCGTTGACGGCGATTGACACGGTCACAAAAGCCTGGACGGCCGCGGTCAAAACTGGACTGCGATTTACCCTCAACGGCGAGGAATACGCCGTTCCGCTTGACGGCTCGGCTGATGAAAAAACCGTTATCCTCGATTTGGTCGGCTTTCGTCCGACGAAAGCGGTCGACCGTGCCTATGCTTTCGGCCATGACGGTCCCTTGTGGCGACAAGCCTGGCAACGGTTGAGCGGGTATCTTGGCCGCCGCCATGAATTTGGCACAGTCGCGATCAGCCTGGACGATCTCCAGGGCTTATTGGCCCAACAACTTGGTGAATTTGAGATTGCGCCAGTCAATGCCGGCCTTGATTTCGACGGGGAAACAACCTTCACGGTCACGCCAAGCAACAATGGCGCCACGATTGACTACGGTTCAGCTATGAAGGCCGCCCGGCGGCAAATTCGCACCCTCTCACTCGCGCCAATTCCTTTACGGATCCTCAGCATAAAACCAACCATCGCCGACGCGCCGAAACTCGCCGCTCTCGCTTCAACCGAAGCAGTCAAGCTCCTTGATCGAGCCCCGCTGACCCTGACCGCCGGTGATAAAAAATGGACGATCGAAAAAAAAGAATTAGGCGGCCTATTTGGCTTCGTGAAGCTGAACGGACAGATCATCGTTGGAATTGATGAAACGAAAGGCATCGACTATCTCATTTCTCTTCGCGGCGAGGTCGAGGTAACGCCGAAGGACGCGAAATTCAGCATCGTCAACGGTAAAGTGAAGGAGTTTCAAACCAGCCAAATCGGGAGAACGATTGACCTACCCGCGACGTTGGCGAAAATGGACGCGGCCCTCCGGGCTCAAGCCGCCCTGCCGGTCGAGCTGGTGATTATCGAAGAACCCCCCGTCACCGACACCATCGGTGCCAATAATCTTGGGATTACTGAATTGGTGGCCGAAGGAAAAACGAATTTCCGCGGGAGCCCGGTCAACCGCCGTTATAATTTGACCTACGGGTCGCAAATCCTTAATGGCCTGCTCATCAAACCCGGTGAAACATTTTCCCTGGTTGACGCACTGGGGCCAATCGACGGCCAGCACGGCTGGAAACCGGAGTTGGTCATTAAACAGGGGGGAAAAATCACGCCAGAATTCGGCGGCGGTTTGTGTCAGGTGGCCACGACGTTATTTCGGGCTATTCTTAATGCCGGGTTGCCGGTCGTTGAGCGCCGCAATCATAGTTTGCGGATCAGCTATTATGAACCGCCGATTGGTCTTGACGCGACCATCTACGTGCCAAAACCCGATCTACGGTTTACCAATGATTACCCCGGGTATCTTCTCTTGCAAACAGAAGTCGTTGGCGATGAATTGATCTACCGATTCTACGGAATGAAGGACGGACGAAAAGTTGATATACCAGAGCCGAAGGTATATAACCGGACTGGCATCCCGGCGACAAAGACAATTGAGGTGACGGATTTGAAACCGGGTGAAAAAGTTTGCCAATCCCCTGGTCATCCCGGCGCGGACGCGACCGCGACGTATACCGTGACCAAAGCTGACGGCACAACGGTCACGCAAGTCTTCCAAAGCCACTACACCGCGATCGGCGTGATTTGTCGGGTTGGAAAAGCCGCGACAAAAAAGAAATAATCAGATTTGTGAAACAGCCCCGACTCGGTTGAGCGGGGCTGCGTTGGTGTAGATGAGGGCGCTGGCTAGAGCCGAGCACTTCCTCCGCCATTGACGGCTTGGGTGAGGTCGATGGCGCTTTGAATGAGCTGGGGGAGGTCGAAGACCATAGCCAGGGCAGCGATGAAGGCCAGAACGAGGATTACCGTCAGGACGGTGCGCATGGCTTACTCCCTATTGTGGTAGAGAAGAAAGCCGCCACAGACGACCAGGATCAGGCCGAGGACGAGATGCGGCAAACTCCGCGTGCCAGCGAAGTCGTCGTAGATTGTCGGCGCCGTCGTGACGAGCAGGCAGATCCAGAACTGGATGATGCCGATAATAAGCATCGCGATTCCAGCGGCGATTTTAAGCCGCCGCTTATTCCGCTGATGTCGCGCCTCTTGTTCATCCGCGTTAATACGAACCATCATCGGGCTGGGCATATTTTCCTCCGTGGAAAGTGCGATAAGAGGTCCGGGTTGATCTCGGACTCGTGAATCACCACTGTTATGATGACTGATCTGTGGGCAAGAAGATTGTTCTGTGGCGAGGTCGAGGACGAACCCAGACCAACCAGGGAATAATCTCCATGCTTGTCGTGCCCACAGGTCAATCGGCACAAAAGCGGCTCATGGATGCAGAAAGAATGTGACCGGAGAGGCTATCACGACTGGCCGCTTTTGTCAACCCCGTACTGTAACAAGGCAAAAAACACAATATAAATCGCTAGAAGTAACTTTTTAGGCGCCCCTTTTTCACCGTGGCCCAATAACGAAATTGTTGTCGTACGGGGTCAAGAGCTGGCGAAAAAGGTTGATATTTTAGCCCCGTTAGAGGTGCGGGGAATTTTGAATGATGACATTCCTAAAAACCGTGGTTTATCACGGAACATTGTTATTGTATATAACCAAAGAGTTCTTCACCTCTAACGAGGTTAGCGAAAAAATGCTATTCTTTAATTATGAACGCTCCCGATGAAGCCCGCATTCTGACCAGCCACGGTCAAGGTGACGACGTCGAGCTTGATGATAATCTCCGGCCGCGGCGGCTGACTGAATACGTCGGTCAAAAGCAGATTAAAGCGAACCTGCAGGTTTTTTTGGATGCCGCAAAAAAACGCGGCCAGGCCCTTGAACATGTTCTTCTCCATGGCGCCCCCGGTTTAGGGAAAACGACCCTGGCTCACATCATCGCTAAGGAGATGGGCGTTGATATTCGGATTACGAGCGGGCCGGCGATTGAGCGGGCCGGCGATGTCGCCGCGATCGTTTCGAATCTGGAAAATGGCGGGATCCTTTTCATTGATGAAATACATCGCCTTAACCGGGTCGTGGAAGAAGTATTATACCCGGCGATGGAAGACTATCAGCTGGACATCATCATCGGCAAAGGCCCGTCAGCCCGGACGGTCCGGCTCGAACTCCCCCGTTTCACGCTGATCGGCGCGACCACCCGGATGAGTCAACTCTCGTCGCCGCTCCGCGATCGGTTCGGCGCTTCCTACCGGTTAGATTTTTATGATCCCGACGAACTCATGGAAATCCTCAAGCGCTCGGCCGTGATTTTAAAAACCAAACTCCATCCCGATGCCGCCGCCGCGATCGCTTCACGCGCCCGACGGACCCCGCGGGTCGCTAATCGCCTTCTCAAGCGCGTTCGTGACTATGCTGAGGTGAAAGGCGACGGGACGATCACGAAAGCCTTGGCTGAAAATGCGCTCAATACGCTCGATATCGACCCGCTCGGCCTCGATGAGGTTGACCGGAAAATCCTGCGCTACATCATCGAAAAATTTCAGGGCGGGCCGGTCGGGCTCAATACGATCGCGGCGGCGGTGGCCGAGGATCAGGACACGATTGAAGATGTCTATGAACCATTCCTTCTGCAACTGGGATTTCTGACCCGGACCTCGCGCGGCCGAACCGCGACCAGCGCCGCCTATAAACATTTGGGCTTTCCAGCCATGAACACCCAACAAGAACAACTCGACGTATGACTTTACCGGCCGTTTGGTTATTGATTGTCTTCGCCCTCATCTTCCTAGCCCTAGTCATTATGGCGGTTGTCCACCTTTTTCACGCCTGGCGCTTTGGTGAACATACTCCCTTAGCGGCCATCACCAGCGGACTTTTTTTAGGTGGGATCATCGCCTTGGTTGTGGTTACATATGGCGTTCTTCGCGAGGTTGATTGGGGGCAAACGTTCGACATTACCCTGCCAAGTACCTCAATTCCTGGGCCCGATCAATCACTCGAATAACATGCGCCTGGCCTCACGTTTTCCCGGACAGAAACCTGATGAAAAAGTTCTCCTGGTGCTTCACCGGCACTGGATTGTTTTACTGAAAGATTTATTGATCTTTGTGGCGCTCATCGTTTTACCCGGTGTTGTTTTTCTGGTTGCGAAAAACTCGCTGAACTGGGATCTGGCGGCCGGATCGTTAGGGTTTATTGCCTTAGTGATGGGCGGAAGTTTATATTGTCTCTTTATCTGGAACCTCGCTTTCGGGTATTGGCTTGACTATCTACTCGATTACTTTGTTGTTACCGACCAACGAGTCGTTGATATAGATCAAGAAGGGCTCTTTAATCGAACCATTGCCGAACAGCCGCTCTACCGCGTTCAGGACGTGACGACTGAGGTCCGCGGTGTTTGGCAAACAATGTTGCGATTCGGCAATGTCTATATCCAAACTGCCGCCGAAAAACAGCGCTTCATTTTTGAACAGGTCCCACGCCCAGAAGAAGTCGCCAAACAGATCATTACCCTGTCTGAGCAAGCGGCACATGCTGGCGAAAAAAAGAGCGACGGAAATTCAACGTCGGCCGCTGAACAGAAAAAGTAATCCCCGGCCGGGTTGACCCGGTACTACAACAAGTACTGAACAATAAAGATTATTTTTTTGTCCACGTAGCTCACTCAATTACGGCGTGTATTTTATTATAGTACTTGTTGTAGTACCGGGTTGACCAAGAGGGTGTTTTTTGGTATAGTCACGCAGTTTTCTAACACCATGGCTGAACCATCGTTCACCCGCGCTGTCGGGCGAAACACCATTATCCAATTTGTCGGGAAGGTTGGGAGCACCATGCTCGGCCTGGTTACGGTGGCCATGATTCAGCGGTATCTTGAACCGGCTGGCTTCGGCGCGTACACAACCGCCATGGCCTATTTAGGGTTTTTTTCCGTGCTCGCCGACTTGGGGCTGTATGTTCTGCTGGTCAGAGAATTGGCGAAGCCGGAGGCGGACGCTGATTTCGTCGCGGGGAATCTGCTTGGTCTTCGCTGGGTTTCCGTCGTCGTCATCCTGAGTATTGGAACGGGGCTGGTTTTTCTCTTGCCCTATGAGGCCGAGGTCCGACAGGCGGTCGCCGTTGGTGTTTTGGCGTATGTGGCCATCGCCGCCACCCAGCTTTTAGTGGCCATCTATCAAAAACATCTGGCCATGGCCCGAGTCGTCACCGGTGAAATAATCAGCCGGGTGGCCTGGCTCATCGGTAGCTGGCTGGTCATCCATTATGCTGGCGGACTCTCGGCGTTGATGGCAGTCGTGGTGGTGGCGAACGGTCTTCTCCTGATAACGCTCTGGGGCGCGGCCAGAAAATTTATTTCCCTTCGTCCGCGGTATGATAAAAAGTACTGGCTCTACCTGCTTCGGGAAACCTGGCCGATTGCCGTGTCGGTCGTCCTCAACCTCATATATTTTCGTGCTGATACCTTAATTCTTGCTTGGTTGCGATCATCCTATGAGGTTGGTCTGTACGGCGCGGCCTATAAAGTCCTGGAAATTCTTAACACCTTTCCGCTCATGTTTGTGGGCTTGTTACTGCCGGCGCTCGGAGTCGCCTATGCCGGCCAGGATCGTGAACGTTTTGTCCGTTTGTATCAACGCGGGTTTGGGTTGCTGGCCATGGCGGCGTTGCCGCTGGTCGTCGGCGGATGGATCCTGGCCGAGCCGATTCTGGTGCTGATTGGGCAACAAGCCTACGCGCCAGCCGCGCCGATTCTCCGCCTGCTCCTCATCGCCGTCGCGGCGCTCTACATGAATTCATTATCCGGGCATGTCGTGACGGTCATCGGCCGCCAGCGCCAGATGGTCTGGGCGTATTTGGCTGTGGCGGTGATCGGCCTGGCCACCTATCTCACGCTGATACCGATGTATGGCACCCGTGGCGCGGCCATCGGCACCATCGTGACAGAGTCCCTCACCGCGATCATCGGCTCAATCATGGTTTTGCGGGTGATCCATTTTCGTCTCGATATTCGCGGCCTCCTCAAGACGCTTGTCGCCGCGACCGCAATGGGGGTCGTTGTTTGGGCTCTTCGCGAGCAGTCATTATATTTACCGGTGCTCGTTGGTGGCATGGCGTATGTTGTCATGTTGCTCGTGACGAAAGCCGTACCACCCCAACAGCTTCGGGAAATTTTTAGTCTGCGAGGAGCGGGCACCAGTGAGTCGACCACGGTATGATCCCGTTATTACTCAAGACAGCTTCCAATCCCGTTAGAAATGCCGAAAACAATTTGTTGGAACGGGCATCGGATGATGCGGCGTCATAACTAAAAGCCGGATGTCATATGTGTATTCATTTCCAACGGGACTAACGGGATGACCCCCGACCTGTCGATTATTATCACCAATTATAACGAGCGCGAATATTTGCGTTCGGTATTGCAGGCGCTCAGAAAAGAATTCTCGGCGTCACCGGAAATACTGGTGGTCGATAATGCGTCGCAGGACGGAAGCGTTGGAATGGTCCGAGCAGAATTTCCGGAGGTAACCCTGATCGAGTCGCCGACAAATCTGATGTATGGTAAAGGAAATAACCTCGGCTTGGCCCGGGCGACTGGGTCGTGGCTGATGATCCTCAATCCGGATGTCCAGTGGACTCCGGGGACACTCGCGAAGTTCATTGCCACGGCCCAACAACGTCCCAATCTCGATCTGGCCGCCCCACGCTTGCTGTATCGCGACGGCCGAACGCAGGTTAACGCCCATCACGCCTGGCCGTCGTTGTGGACGGTCTTTGTCGATTATTGCCTGCCGCTCCAGCAACTCCTGATGCGCTACAGCCACCACCCCTATCAACTGCCGGTGGCTGACCATACCACCACCAGAACCATCGCGCATGCCACTGGGGCCTGTTTACTTGTCCGGCGCGACGTCGTTCGCGATGTTGGTCCTTTCGATCCCCAATTCACGATGTATCTTGAAGAGACCGACTGGCAGGCACGGATGGCCGCGGCCGGGTATCAATCCTGGTTGTTGGGCGAAACGGCGATTACTCACTTTGGGGCGGCCCAGAAATCATTTGCCCAAGCATCGCGTCATTACCTTTGGGGTTTGCGGCGGTATGCCGAAAAGCATTGGACAGTTGCGCAACAAGCAGCCCTGCCGCCGGTCGTGATGGGCGCAACCCTCATTTCTATAATTACTTTACTATTACTGTTCCTCCCAAGTTTCTTCGTCGGCGCAACCGGACGACGGGTCCGACACTATTTCTTGGTCTATCTGAAACTTGTCCTGCGGTTGCTGTGGTGGCCGCATGCCGTCCCAAAAACATCATGACCCCACCTTTACTCAAGATGTTTCTAATCCCGTTAGAAATGCCAAAAACAATTTCTTGGAACAAGTATCGTGATACAACCAGTTTAATGAAAAGTAGAATGTCATATGTGTATTCATTTCTAACGGGACTAACGGGATGAACATCTTCCCTCACCACCGAACCACGCTGTGGTTATCCGCTCTGGGGCTGGCCGCCGCGGCTGGAGCAGGGTTGATCATCGGGTGGTTTGGAGTCGCTGGTGTACTCAGGCTGGCCGCGCTCTTACTTATAGTCCTGGTTCTCTGGAAGCCGGAATTGGCCTTTATCGCCAGCATCGTTTCAATGGTCATCGGCCAGTTCGTCCGCCTCTCCGTTTTGGGCGGTGATAACGGCGTGATTATAAACGACCTTCTGTTGCCTGCACTTATCGTTGTTTGGGTGTGGCGACGGTTGAGTTCGGGGCGATGGCCCCTCCCGCGCCAAAGTTTGACATTGCCCATCATGGCAGTGATTGGCATCATGATTCTCTCCTTAATTCTGAATAGTTCCAATTACACCCAGCGGGAAATATTTTCAGGCTTGCTGTACCAAGTTCGATGGATCGAATACGCTCTGGTGCTGGTGATGGGGTTTGATTGGCTCCGAACCCGTCAACGAGCCTGGCGTTACGTGATCCTGGTCGGGGGTGGCGCTGTTGCCGTCTCATTGTTGGGGTTTGCGCAATTACAAATTTTCCCCGACTTCTCTTTCATGGTTCCGCAGGGTTGGGATCCGCATGTTGGGCGATTGCTCTCCACCTGGTTTGATCCAAACTTTCTGGCCGGCTGGCTGGCCTTCCTCATCACCATTGCTTTGGCGACCGCTCTGTCACTGCCGTGGAATCGGGCGCGCTGGTGGTGGCTGGCAATCGGGATCATGACCCTCGCCGTCATCCTGACCTTCTCACGGAGCGGGTATGTGGCTTTAGCGGCTGGGGCTGGACTCGTCGCGCTGATCCGATCACGAACGGTATTTTTCTTGGGACTGCTGACCATGGTCGGCGTGGTGCTCTTTATCCCGCGGGTGCAAGAACGCGTGATTGGCATCCGGACAGTCGATGAAACGGCCAGGTTGCGGATCATTTCCTGGCAGAATGCGTTCACGGTTATTCATGACCACCCGTTGCTTGGCGTCGGGTATAATCTCTACCGCTATGTCCAGGTGGATTATGGTTTTCTCACTGACACCAAAGAACATTCGGCCAGCGGCTCGGACTCGTCGTTGTTGACGATGTGGGTGACAACGGGCATCCTTGGGTTGTTAGCCTATCTCTGGCTCTTCATTGCCATGCTCCGTGAAGCTTGGCGAACCTGGCGCGATCGAGCCTTACCGCCGGAGTGGCGCGGGTTTGGACTCGGCTTATTGGCGGCGCTGATCGGGCTTCTCGTTCACGCGCAATTCGTCAACAGTCTTTTTTACCCGCATATTATGCAAACCGTCTGGATATTTTTAGCCGCCGCGATTATGGTTCGACATAGCTCACCACAGGTGGTCCGACAATCCCGTTAGAAATTGTTTTCCAATGAACTATTATACGTATGATATGCTGAGTGAATTTCTAACGGGGCAGGCCCCATGCTGATACTTAGCCTTGGCATCGCCGCGGTCGTAATTGTCATCGCGCTTTGGCGTCCGCCGCTTGGCGCCGCGGCGATAATCCTGCTCTGGCCGACGTACCTGATTCGCACCAGTATTGCCGGGGTGCCGACTACGGCCCTGGAACTGGCGCTGTACGGCGCGCTGGCGGCGCTGATACTCCGTCTCGGGTTTCGTCAAACCATCTGGCATTGGATACGATTGCCGCGCGACACGTGGTGGTTGCTTGGTTTTTGGGGGCTGGCTTGGATTACGGCCACCATTTTCGCCGTCGATCATCAAGCCGCCCTTGGCGCCCTGAAAGCCTGGTGGCTTGATCCGCTACTGTTCATGGGGCTGTTAATCATCGCGGTTCGCACCAAAACGGAACGGCACACAATTATTAATGCGGCCATCCTCAGCGGCGTCATTGTCGCGCTGGCCGGCTTGGTCCAACTTGTCGGTTTCCGACAAACTCTCCAAGAAGGACGCCTCAGTTCTTTTTTTACTCCGGTCGCGAACTACGCGGCGATGTACCTTGGTCCATTACTGGTGATGACGGTTAGCTTATTGCTCCACGGTCGACGGACAGCGTGGCGATGGTTGGCAAGCGTGATCATGACGTTGGCTATCGGCTTAACTCTTTCCTTCGGTGCCTATCTGGCCGTCGCCGTCGGAATATTTTTCTCCTGGATTTTTTTACCGAGTGGAATGTTGAAGCGCCGGTTGGCGGTAATCGGAACGGTGATCGTGATTGTTGCCGTGGTCGGGCTAAGCCAGACAAAAAATTTCGGCCAGCACTTCAATTTTTCCGATCGATCGTCGGGTTCCGCCCGCCAGCAAGTATGGGTTACGTCGTGGGCACTCATCCGTCAGGATCCGTGGTTCGGCGTCGGGCCGAATAATTTTGAAGTCGCTTACCGGACGGAACTTCCCAAGCACTACTTTCCGCCGCTTGAATGGTTGGTCGCCCAGCCGCATAATCTTTATTTAGCCCTCTGGTTAGAAACCGGATTGCTCGGCCTCTTAGTATTTGGCTGGTTGGTGTGGCATCATTTTCGTCTGGGCCTGCGCCAATTTCTTCATGAGCCTGAACATCGAAACATCGCCTTCGCCAGCCTATCGGCCATTGTCGTTCTTCTTGTTCACGGCTTGGTTGATACCACGTATTTCAAGAATGACCTGGCCATGGAGTTAGCTCTGCTCGTGGCTTTACCCTGGCTCGGGGAAGTGCTGTTAGCGAAGAAGTAATGTTTGACCAAGGTTATTTACTTCTCTCCGTCGTGAAGACATCGCTGTTGCTCGTCTCCACTTCCTCCCTCCCCCCACCCCCTCTTTCCCTCACCCTAGCTCGGGGTTGCCCTCCATAGAAATGGAGAGCTTCATGAGAGGGACGTATTATACAAACTAACCTACTCGAAATTTCGGCAGGTTAGTTCTTTTTATAGTATTTTGGGATCGACTTAGCGGCGCTTCTTCGAAACTTTGCGGCGCTTTGCCACCTTTTTTGCTTTTTTGCGTTTTGCCATGGACAACACCTCCTTTCTTTTGTGTCGCCCCAACAGTTTTTTACCGTGTTAGGACGCGCGTCATGAAAAATATTTTTACGGTGCGTTATCCACAATTCGTGGTTGGAATGATTGTACCACTTTTTGATGTCAACGACAACAAAAAAATAAATAATACTTCTCGCTAAGGTTAGTCTATATTTTCTTTACCACGATCAGAAAACAACCCAACATTCAAGCTGGCGGAGCTCGATCAAATGTTCTTTGAAAAAATCCCCGCACGAGCCGTTAGGCAAGGCGGGGATGTGAACCGCGTTAGCGGCGATAGTGGACATCCTTCATCTGGAACGCCGGCGAGCAAGCGCATACCACGACCATGTCCTCCAGTGATTCGTTAGTGAGAGCGTGTTCAGTTTTGGGATCGATCCGAATCCAATCGCCGGGTTTAATCGGCTGACGAACTCGGTCAGTCTCGATGAAGCCCTTGCCCTCGACCACAAAGATGAATTCAGTGGTTTTCTTGTGGTAGTGGGGTTGCTTACGACGTGCAGGGTCATTGATGACCCGGCCAAAAGCGATGCCCAAACCGAGGTCCGGGAATGGATAGGAGATAATCTTCGCGCCATCAAAGCACTCCTGCATTTCCGGCAAAGACAACGGGTGCACATCTTCGGCAAAACTCATGTCGTCCAACAGATGAACGTCGACCGGATCAAAGGGCGGTAACGCAAACACCAAATGTTCCAGATGGCCGCTACTCCTGTTCCGGAGCATATGAGGAACCCCAACCGGAATCTCACACACACTCCCAGCCGCCACCTGTCGATAGGAGCCATTTGGGTTGGGAGTACCAAGCCCCAGCTCCCCGCACCCTTTCGTGATGACATATATCTCGGTCATCCGTTGATGTTTGTGCAGCAGCGACGCGGCCATTGGATTCATGGTGACATGAGCCATTGACCACGTGGGCTGTTTCTCGACCTCACGGAGCACCTGCTCACAGACATTTGCTACGATGGGAAAGTCTATGACGTTTAGCTTTGTCATATAGCATCCTTTCTGTTTTGAATGTGCCGTATTGACAATACGATACCATAAAAAATTACAGCATCAAAAATAGTTTATTGGGAGGCGACGTAGGACTCGAATGGTTCGGCACGCTCACCACGACGCCTGGGAACTCGCCTGCCTTCGCCGAAGCTCCGGCTTCGTGCAGGCAGGTCATTACCTGCCCGCCGTACGGAGTAATACTGTTAAGCGTTCTGCTGGTGGGCGCGGATGGACTCGAATGGTTCGACAAGCTCACCACAGCGCCTAGACCTCGTCATTATCAGTGACCCCGTACAATTCCTCGAGTACTCGGAATCTACGGGGCAGGCGCGCTTACCTTGGCACATGGTGGGCGATCCAGGATTCGAACCTGGGACCTCGTCATTATCAGTGACGCGCTCTAACCATCTGAGCTAATCGCCCATTCGCCCACCATGTGCAAATGTATAAATGTAAACATGTTCCCCGCCCCGTAGAATCCCGAAGGGATGCATACTGGGTAACCACCTGTCTGCCAGCCGAAGCGAGTGTAGGCGGGAGCTAGTCGCCTCCCCCCGACTGCTTTCTTGGATACAAAAGAATGTGAAACCGTGACTAGGGTACCAATATTCCCCTTTTCTGGCAAGACCGAGCCCCCCCCGCTTATTCATGGTAAACTTAACGCATGAAAATCTATTTTGCCGGAACGATTCGTGCCGGTCGCCAAGACCGCGGTAAATATATAGAGATCATCAAGGTGCTCCAAGAGTTTGGTCAGGTATTAACTGAGCATATTGGGAGCGATCTGCCAGAAACCGGAGAGGCGCTTCCATCAGCCGACATATTCCATCGCGATCGGGCGTGGTTGGAATCAGCTGACCTCGTTGTGGCTGATGTTTCAACGCCGAGCACAGGCGTCGGTTATGAAATGGGTATTGCTGAATCGCTTAAGATCCCCATCGTTTGTTTGTACCGACGTGGAAGCGAGCGACGCATTTCTGGTATGGTTGAAGGCAATCCCTACGTTACGATTCTTGAATATGATATACCGGAACAGGTTGCGCCCGAGCTGCGAGCGGTAGTGACAAAATTTTCAAGGTAATATCTAAAAAAAGGCGACACATTGGGTGTGTCGTCAGGTCGAACGGTTCAAAAATCCTACCTAGGAAATTCACTGCGGGCATAATTCTCTTCTTCAGCCTCAAGCTTTTCCTGCGGGAAAGGGGCATTGCACCGGGTGCATTTTTCGTGGCTGAACTTCGGGGCGTTCTTTGGCCCTCCAACTTCCACGTCGTTGAATTGGCCACACCCCGGGTCGCAAATAACGAGGAACTCGTATACCAATCGCGACATGTGGGGCCTCCTTTTGTATACTAGCAGTGTATCACAAATAAAAAAGACGACGTACAGTTAACACCTAGAGGTGACACTCTGTTACCCATGGGGTGTTTATCGTCAGCTGAGCGGAAAAATTACTCGACCAATCAGGCATCGATCATTTTAGCTCTGGCGTTAGCCAAATTTTCGCCTAGAACAATACAGATGTAATGCATGATTTGGCTAACTTATGAGAATAAAAGTGTTACCCATAAGTGTTAACTAAAGGGACGACACGGGATGGGTGTCGTCTACAGAGCGATAATGATCGGTAGGCCGCTGCCGTTTGTCTGTAGCAACTTGGCACGGATCGAGCCTTTCTCGAAGGCTTCCGCTGGATATTTCGCCTTGAGCCTGGCAAACTCAGATTTGGCTTGAGCATCATTGCTAGCTTCGATTGCCCGGATGGTCGATGCGATTCCACGCAAGGGTGGTTGGAACAAAATGTGCGCTTCGTATCTCACTGCTCATCCTCCTATGGGCTGATGCGCTCGCTTTTAACTAGCCTTATGTATCTATCATCAGACGCCTTCGTTGTCAATCTAGTAACACAAAACCACATTGCAGCGGAAGAAAAAAAGCTCCGCACCATAAGGCCGGAGCTCGGAGAGCATGGAGCAAAGAAAACTAGCGATCACATCCTGTTCGGCTCCACCTTTTCTTCTCGAAAGTATCCTTTTCGAGTATGGGTGTTAAACTCACCCTCAACCTCCCAGTTCTTCCAATCAAGTATTGGAGGGGCGGCGGTGACACTGATAACAAACCACCATTTCGAGTCTCCCTCGCCCATTCGATCGACTCTGACGACGTAACCGTGAATTTCTACTAATCCACGGTCCGTATTAACAGAAAAGCACACTTTCCGGCGAGTACTTTCAGCAGTGCCATCTGCGAGGGATAAAAAGAAGTCCCACTTTGATGGTCCGTGTTCAATCGGGTGACGCACGTATTCTTGCGATGCCATAGGACACCTCTTTCAAAGAACGATCCCTATTATAGGGTTAGGAATCCTGACCCCTGCCTGGCCTAATGCCAAGGACCTGACCATACGATCAGGAATTGAATGAGTCTTACACTACTTATCTTTTTCCCGCAAGGGCAACATGAAAACCGCCCAACGGGCGATCTGGGCAATACCCCACCAGATTACATATTTATAGCTGTGTACGGTATATCAAAAAAAGTTGGTCCGAGCCTATCTTTGATCTTCACCCCATTGGTTGCCTTGGAAAAATCAATGGCGATAAATCCTTTCTCGGGACAGCCTGTGCCATGCGCAAGGGAAACAAAAATGTATCCAGGGTCAATCTGCTCCAATTCTCGTGCTGTCGTTTGATGGTCCCGCCAAACCCGGTCTGCCCTTTCATATGAAGGCAATTGGTTACACACCGCTTGTTGATCTTGTTTATCCTTTGCTCCATCTATAGCAAAAAACGCCATGGTAATCAAAAAGTAGATGGCCAGCGGCACCGTAACCAGCCCGGCCACAACCACCCATACAAATGGAATATTTTTCATTAGACCAGTGTATCAAAAAAAAGCCCTTCTTGGAATCTTGGGCGTTAACAACCCAGAACGTGGTAAGCCCGGTACCGCAACCGCGCCGGGCGCGTTGGGGTACCGGGTCTAGGATTCGCGCCAACCAAAATAACAGCACCTGGTAGTACTGTTCTATTCTCGTTAACAACCAGAACGTGGTAAGAAATACAACATCTCTTCAAAGTTTTTGCTCGATTTAACCGTCGAGCACTCCGGGGACGCGTGTTACCGCGATCCGGAATTTTTCCGGCTGTATCGGTTCACGATACCATAAGTTCAATCCTGTTCACCATGCACCGAGCAGAGCTCGGGATGATGAGTGTGAGGTGATGAACGCGACCATCTAGGCTTTATCTATAGGATCGCGCAGAGCGCAGATACCTACAGAACAATAGCTGTCTCCGTACACCGGTGACAGTAGACCTTGTGTCGAGCTGAGCTCGACAGATTGGTACTCCCTAGAAAGGAGGTGATCCATGCACAGCTTCCGCTACGCATGCCTTGTTCATGTTCGCCCCGTTGTGATCAGCTTCGGGGTTACTCCTTCTGTCGCCAGAAGGCATGGACTATATCTTCATCCCTTTTCGTAGCTTTTAGCTAACAGCTGTTAGCTTGTAGCTCCGAAAGGGAGTTCGGCGTGTAGTCTCTGAGGGGTCAACCCATTGTTTTGGGCGACTTCCCTGCTGATTGTCTGCACGTAATGCATTTTCACCCATATTCATGCGAACAGGGTAGCATACGATCCACAGAGTTTCCAGCATATAGCCAAATTCCTATCCATGGTTACCCATGGAGGTCGCAACACGGCAGTTTGCCGTTACGACTTAGCCCCTATCATCGAACCCACCTTATTCCCCGTAAAGGGCTTTCGGGTGTTTCCGACTCTCTTGGCTTGACGGGCGGTGTGTACAAAGCCCGAGAACGTATTCAATGCGCCATAGCTGATGCGCATTTACTAGCGATTCCAGCTTCATGAAGGCGAGTTGCAGCCTTCAATCCGAACTTGGGGGTGGTTTGGTGGGATTGGCTCCACCTCGCGGTTTGGCGACCCATTGTTACACCCCATTGTAGCACGTGTGTGGCCCAGGTCGTCAGAGGACCATGCTGACTTGACGTCATCCCTTCCTTCCTCCGGCTTATCGCCGGCAGTCTCGAGCGAATATTTTAACACTCGACAGGGGTTGCGCTCGTTAGAGGACTTAACCCAACAGCTCACGCCACGAGCTGACGACAGCCATGCAGCACCTGTTCAGCACCCTCGAAGGCTTCCTCTGTTTCCAGAGGCGTGCAGCTGAATGTCTAGACCTGGTAAGGTTTCTCGTTTATCGTCGAATTAAACCACATGCTCCACCGCTTGTGCGGGCTCCCGTCAATTCCTTTGAGTTTTAGCCTTGCGGCCGTACTTCCCAGGCGGGATGCTTAACGCGTTAGCTTGAACGAGACTGAGAGGGTCGAAACTCCCAATCCCTAGCATCCATCGTTTACGGCGTGGACTACTGGGGTATCTAATCCCATTCGCTCCCCACGCTTTCGTTATTTAGCGTCAGGTTCGTACCAGCAAGCTGCCTTCGCCTTTGGTGTTCCTACCGATATTAACGCATTTTACCACTACACCGGTAGTTCCGCTTGCCTCTTCCGACCTCAAGTCCGGCAGTTTATCCGGCAGCCTCATGGTTAAGCCATGAGATTTGACCGAATACTTACCGAACCGCCTATTAACGCTTTACGCCCAATAAATCCGGATAACGCTCGGGGCCTTCGTATTACCGCTGCTGCTGGCCACGTAAAATTCGTTCGTCGCGTGGTCGCCTGAGGCGACTTTACGCGACTTCACTCATCACGTGGCCAAGCCACTTGATGAGCTAACGTT